>Ga0179591_1333924_pt1 | contig 16316 bp, 16 predicted proteins | sample CZOMad2_1_08_16f_FD_182891 | JGI IMG/M metagenome (GOLD analysis project Ga0179591, IMG submission 182891) | Vadose zone soil fungal communities from Angelo Coast Range Reserve, California, USA - CZOMad2_1_08_16fungal (PacBio error correction) | ecosystem: Environmental > Terrestrial > Soil >...
TTTAAGGAGGCTCGTGTGGGCCGTGGTTCAAGTTGAACTGGTCGGATTCTTTTCAAACGAATTTCAGCAGGAGCGGAAAGGCCAAGGAGCAATGAATAGTCGGGTTTCACAATTTTTGGGTAGGGGGCTGCCAACGTATAAGTGACTTGCTTGCAGTCGCCAAACCTTCTAACGGCCGGGAAAGAGAGAAAGAACCGGTCTACGTTGAGCAGACGGGGGCGCTGTGCGCGTGGGCAGAGTCAAGTGATGTGAGGGGGGGATGACTGAGGCAACTCTCACCCGTTACACGAAAAGAGTGGGCCTGGGTGGAATTGAAGTTAAAGTGCCGGGGTGCCTGAAGGGTTCTTGAAAGGAGGGGAGTCGGGTGTCAATAAAACGGCCCCGGAGAGGAACCCGAGAAGGAGGGAAAGAGACAAGACCTTCTCAACCTCGGCAGGCGCTGTAAATGATCGATCGGGGTAAAAAAAGAAGGGGGCTTGCAGGGAGAGGAGGGCAACTCGCAATGGTGTCGCGCACGTGTCGCAACAAAGGGGCGGAAGTAAAAGAGCCCCTTCTCGGGAGCGGGGGGACTAGCAGGGCCACCGATACTCAGCACAACAAGAAATACACTGCATAGGAATTCCTCATTACCTGCGTTATGGCAAAAAACAAAAAAGAGGAGGAAAAGCCCGCGGGAGGAGATGGAGAAAGGCTTCAAGCATCGGGCTTATGGGCCTAGCTCTCGGAAGAAGGGGTCGTCACTAGAAAAAAAAGGGCAGGTTAAGGAAACACAGTCATTGACAGGAGAAGACAGAAAATTCATCCGGACAAAGGTGTGGCCCGCAACGATGCCATCATTTCCACCGAAGGCAGTAAATGTGACAGGGGAGAAACCGGGAGAGCACGAGGCAATCTGGCTCCAGGTAACTGGTGTCTCGTAAAAATGCCAAATAGATAAGGATTTGTGAATGGAGGATCTACGGAGAAGAGTCTGGGTCTGGGAGATTCACGACTAACCTTCGCAACTGGCCTCCTATGAGAAAACAAAGAGTCAAAAAGGGTGACGCTGACATATTCCGAAGAAGCGAGGTCCCGGACCGTCAGCTTCAAATACCGAAGCAAAAGACTCGCGGGCAAGAAAAAGAGTGCGATAGAGGGGGGGGGCCTAAGGGTTGAAGATCGTCATTACAAAAACGTGACCGCCAGGCCCAGATTTCGTACGCCCCCGGGTTGGTCCTAGAGAAATCAATAGGCAATCACCAAAACCAAAGCCCCAGCCAATGGGTACTCAAGGTGAGCAAAAAGAAGACAAGAAAAAAAACGCCTCAACGGCCCATTACCGGCAAAATCACATCAGTCCCGTCAAAAAAAGGAAAAAGAGATGCAAAATAATAAAAAAGGTGGGGCTCTCTAAACCCAAACAGCCTCCCGAGCATGGTTCAACGCCGACATCGGTCAGCGGAGAATCGGATTCATCTCTACTTTCTTGGAACGAGGGGGGTGGGCACAAGGGGAAGAAGCATGGGAACCAAAACGGGAGGAGAGTAACATCCGGTTACTCAACTGCAGCCAGACGTTTAAAAAAGGGCGCGGGGCCAGCTTGGATCAACCGAAGGAGACTATGCACTAGGGGTTAGGAAGGAGGAAAAAAAGTGGAGGTGCAGGAAAGAAAATGGATCAGGGTTATTTTAAGGAGTTGCAGAGGGAAATGAAGCGACCGACAAAACCAAGCTGGCTCTGGAATTGTGATCGCGGCTTGAGGAAGGGGGAGCACACAGAGAAAAGCATTTTTGGAAAAAAATCGACAGTCGTGACGGATTTTCGCGACGACACTCGAAGTGAACGAGTGGCGGTGGGAAATTCGTACAAAGAGATGTAAGAAAGGGCAATCCTCGCTGTTGCCGAAAGGATCTTCCTTCGTGAGAAGCGAGAAAAATCTTACGTCTCATACGTAGGGCGTCCAATCATGGCTAAAGGAAGGTCGAAGACACGCGAGAGAGGGAAAAAGAGCCGCAACGAGACAGCCAAAGTGCAAGGAACACGACTTCTAAAGAGCAGCTCTGAGGGAATAGCGGTGGTGGGAAGAATACGCATACATGACTGGAAAGGGAAAAAATTGGTTGGGGATGGCGCGGGAATTGTGGTTCTCCTAAAAAGGAAAGTCTCGGTCGTAAAAGGTCGACCAGTGGGTAAAAGACGATTTAAACTGAGCTACGTCGGACAAGCGCGGTACGAGACTAAGGGGACGAACGCAAGTTCTAAAATTCGGAAATCTAAGCTTCGAGAACCGCGCACGACAGAAGACTACTGAGGAACTTCACTGATCGCAACAGGGCAGAATAATCGAAAAAGGATACCCGACATTACTCGAAGTCATAACCGTGGGTCACACGCTCCTGATACAGGCCTTCGAAGGCAAATACGGGGTAACAGCCGGTTGGAAGGAGTGGGATGCGGAAAAGGGGGGAGCAAGAAACTAGACTCTTCGAGGACTTGGTTGGAGGGAAAAAGGGGCCAGGGGGCAATTTAGAAAAAATACTAAGAAAGAATTAAAGCGAAGAGACCAGTAAAGAGAGAAGGGGTTCTTTAGATCGCAACAGAACACCGAAGACTCTTACTGCCCATCGCGTTCACCGTCTTCTCGGGGGGGTTTGAGATAGAGGAACAAGGGAATCCGCCTCACTGCACATCCAATCCTCATACTAATGGTGACTACTCAAACTATTAACGGGAGACCTCATGGAGGCCTGTACACATCAACCTTGGCGAGGAACCTGCGATCTAAATTCGCTAACCTTTTCCACGCTCGCGTCAAGCTCGTTTCAATTCTTAAGACGAAGGAGGCACTCGCTTCTGCGCTCTCAGCAGAGAAACGCGCTCGTAAATCCTTTTGGTAATGGGGGCTGGGGAGGGGGTACTCATAGAAATGGAAAGGGAGAAAAAAGCCGGACGCTCTTTTGACAGATAGCGCGCAAAGCTGGGGGTTCACCAAGGGGCGGAAATCCAAGAAATCCTTCAACGATAAACCGAGCAAACGACACCGGATGAAGGCTAAGACCACCTCGGAGGACTCCATGGGATCTCCTTGTTAATGGTGAAGCAGGAAGGACACGGCATTCTGGGCCAAATGTCTGAGATTATGGGCTGAGCGGGGGAAGTAACTGCTCCATCATCAAAAAGGATCAAAGCGTTATAGAGGGATTCCGTGGAGGGCAATGCCCTGCCAAATAGCACTGTACGGGACCATCCACGGAACTAAAGGCAGTGACGTGGGGACGGGCAAGAAACCGATGCGCAGTAAAATGGGTGGAAACTGTAGAGGGGGAAAAACAAAAAAAAAAAAAAGGATAGACCATCGTAAATCTACAAGGTCTGGGACTCATGACGAAGGAGCTTTTTACTGCGAAAAAACCGCTCCTACGGGGGTGGGAAACCGCAGACAAAACACTTGCTACCATACATCGCTAACACTCTCCGGGGACCACTGAAAACAATCCAGCAACACTCAAATCTTACACCCGTCGAAATAGGGGGGGGAAGCAAGAACCCATGGCGCGGCAACCGATTTCAAAGAGCTGGGGGGGCCAGGCCAATGTCGGGCTCTCGCTGCTCTTGAGAAGCCGGGAGGGGAGCGGGGACAAGCTTCTCCTAAAGGTCTGCACGGATTCGTGGAGCGGATCGCAGCAAAAATTTGAGTTCCATAAAAAATGGGGGGACAAGCAGAAACGCAATAGTTCTCGACAAGTCGGTGGGACCCACGGTGTGGATCAACCGGAGCCCAACTGAAGTTCAACAAATGAGGGAAAAGGAGCGCGGGGGGCAAGCTAGGTTCACAGATCAAACCTCGGCGGGCAGGACATAACAGAAGACATGATGTATGACCGGAGAAGGCAAAGGGCGATGAAAAAAAGCGAGTAGAGAAGACACTCAAAGTCACTGTCGGTAATTTTGACCAACGGGGAAGGGACGAAGGAAAAAAAAAAAAAAAACGATAAGGATGCAAAGCACCAGCATGAAGTGGGATAGGGAGCCTCTGGCCTATAGCTCCTGGAAGATTTGATAGTAGGAAGAGGGAACTCAAAGTGCAATGCTGGTAGTGCGGGGACCGTAGGAGAAAAGAGTCTGCCGTAAACCGGGCAGGGTTAAGCAGTGTACTGAGTCAAAGCAAGGAGTGGGCATGGAGGGGGGGAAGGGCCCGAGGATTAAAGTGATTATTTTTCATACGCCCCCCCGCGAGAAGGAGCACATAAGCTCAGTGAAGCGACTTTCAATAATTCTTTAAGCAGGTGAGAACAGTGAGGTCAGAACGATGGAAAACTGTTAATCAAAAGCGGGGCAGGGTATCTGGCAAATTGATAAATCAAATTCAGAAACGCGCGAAGCCGTCAGAAATTGGATAGCATCTTTTAAATCCAGCAAATGCCCCCGGCTGAAACTACGGATGAGACCAAAAAGGCTTGCGGAAAAGGCGACAAAGAGGTGAACTCCGGGGATTTTCGTGCCTGTCACCACTATCGAGAATCGTTGGTGACGAGACAGGCGGTGGATTGGTGGAGGGGAAAAAAGGTAATTTGGGTCCCTAATTTTCAAAATGGGGCGCCTTCATTGACAGGGAAGTGTTTTAATTTAAACCCTCTAGGAGACAGGGATCGTAACAGTAGGTAGGAAGGGTCACGTTGAGGGCTTGTTGGTTGGGGTGCTCATGTTCACACACATTTGTAACTTTGACGGGGCCGGACGAACAAAGGACAAATCCGTATGTCTCATGGCCAGAACTGGTACAGGGGGGAGGGCGTGAGAAACAAAAGGACTTCCGTAAAGCGGGGGCTTGCCGGCTTTCAGGGCGCAAGTGCCATTGATAAAGCGATATCAGTGGGGGCAGCCGAAGTGGAATTGGGTGGATCCGTCCTTTCTGGCAACACCACACAAATTTTCAACCCGGCGCGGAAACTGAAATAAAGGTGTTCTCAAAGATCTGACGAAGGTGGGGATAGTCGGGCGCAGGAAAGAATTAGTAACGCCCAATTGGGAAAGTGGGGCTGAAGAACCAGGAGGAGAAAGCTTTTTGAGACAATGAAACAAGGAGCGCGACAAAAAGACCAGGCAACAAATTACTATGAGAGGAGAAACTACGATGACACGGTGCCTCGAATTAAGAGTGAGAAAATTGATCTTCAAAACATTACGAGCTTGGAAGCGCTGGGAAAGGGCGCGCATTGAAGAGCTGGGGCTGCGGAATTGAAAGGTACTCCACGAGGGGCCCTCCATTTCTAAGGGCGCAGGAAAAAAATCATGCGGGGGGTAAAAAACACAACTTCCCAAGAAGGAATAGGGGTACGTAAAGCCTCGAAACTTTAAAAGTCAGTATCATTCACTCAGCGTAACTCTATCGCCCTGTAAGGTAAAAAAAGTGTGCGCGTGGGCTAGATAAAAGGCATTCTACCATGACAAAGCAAAAGTCGTCCGCAAACGTGGGCCAATACGCTCGGAGGGTTTTAGGCGGTTAGAAAAGGCACCTTGGAAAAATTCGCAACCAAAGTGGGTCTGGGCCTGATGTAAGGCGGAGTGTTGGACGAAAACAAAGGGGCGAAGAGAATCAGACGCCGATGCAATAACTTCAAGGCCGTAGATCGGAAGAATTGTCCCAGGAGTCTTCGGGTGAGATTCACCGGAGGGGGGTGCTCCTCTCTGGGAATCGAGTCGGATTCCTCGAAACACTTCATCAGAGGAAACGAGGGACGCCGAAAAACTCGTCGTCAAGTAATTACTTTTCTGTCTCCTGACTAATAGGAATAAAAACATTCTCGTTAGAGAGAAGTATAAAAACCAGAAGCGCGAGGTCAAAACAATGGCGCCAACAATAAAACACATACAGTATATTGATAGCCACATGGACAGTCTCTGGCACAGCCGCCGATCAAATGGCAAAACGACTATTGGGGCATATGAGAGGGGACCACCGCCGGCGTGCGACGTGGCATCTCAAATCAACAAATTGCACTTTGGAAGAAGATGAGCGGTGCGGCTCTGGCCGCAGAGCCAGTGCGCGCATCATTGGAGCATGATAATGGAGCAAACGAGAGGGAGACTGCGGAAATCCGAGGTTAAGGGCATAACAGGGACTCATACTACGAAACTCTATTAAGACAAAAAGCAAAGATAAGCTAGGGGCAGAGATGTAAGAGATGGGGGTCACAGACCATTAGAGACTGAGCTGGATAAGAGCAATACTGACAGGGGGAAAGTTTGGGCTATGGTAGGGACCCGGCGTTCCTCTAGGGAATCCACCTCCAAGCAAGACGCACATCCGCTGGTTGAAAGAGGAATTCTCAGCAGAAAAAAGGGCTCCAAAACGAAGGAACGATAAAGGGGGTAGGTCATCCTCACATTTCATCTTCTGAAGAAACGTGGAGGAGAAAACTCTTTGCTAAAGGTCCGGGCCGAAAGTAATCAACCTAGGGGGTTGAGGTCAGAGATGGCAGTGCGAAAAAGGCCTTCAAGTCGCTGCCCCTATCAGAGAAGGAAAACAACCCAGTTAAAAAAGGAAAAGAAAACGATATCTATGACAATAAGAGGTGTGAGGACGCTTGGTATATTAGTGAGGACTGTGGAGGGGAGAAACGGGAGCAGGGAGAGGAGATCGGTCTTCCTTTGTTAAAATAAGAGATTGTTCGGGAGTGGCCAGTGTGCTGTTGTTCGTACCTTGAGTGTGAGAAGGGTTATTGAAAAGCAGTTTACTTAATCGGTTGTTGGGTGAGCAGATAGGGGTGATCGGGGTAAGGCACATGAGAGCTCGTTTAGAAATAATAGTTTCCGGGGGAGTCCTGTCTGTCCGTGATGCGATCTTGCTTAACCGAATAGGAAAAGAGGAGGAATACGGTGGGGGAAGAGCTTGATCTTTATTGGCGGGATTAAAGGAAACCGACGCGACCCCATCCGAGCAGAATAGGGAGGCGGCTTGGGGACTATAGCTTCGGTGCCACTAGTCGGGAAACCACGGACGAGCACGCGCGGGAAAGCCAAACGGAAAAAATCTGAAAAAGAGAGCGAACTGCGGTTTCCGGCAGAGCAAGCTTGAAAAAGGAGAAAGTGGCAGAGGCGGTCGGGCGATGACTCGTCTGGGCGATGGACTAGGGGGGGAAAACGGCCAGAGGGACAAAAAAATAACTTCCAGTCGGGCTCCTTAAGAAAGGAGAGGATGGAATCAGATTCCCGGGAAGAGCAAGGTAGTTAACGAAAAATGGCGTCTATATTAATACGTCCAGTTCATTAATCAAGGCTGCCTCACGCCAAGGATGGACCGCGAGGGTGGTGGACAGCCTGTAAGAAAGATTTGTGGATAATGGCCAATGGTATGTCACGGGGGTTGGGGTTGATGCGAGTATCGGGAAGGGATGGGTAAAGCATTCACTCATAGATAGTGGAATCTCCAGTGGGGGGCTGGAAACAAAAGGAAGCAGAAAAATTGACTATAGTATCTGAAAATAAAGGGTATTAAAAACGAGGAAGGGGGAATTTACAATCAAGGCAGCCCTGGACGAGTTGGGTGTGCGCTTACAGACTCTCGGGTACATGTAAGTTATGCGAATCGCAACCCGTGAAGAAACGATCCTAGAAATCAACTTCCTTCTCAGCCGGGGAAAAAAATCGACTATTGAAAAGCAACACCGGCGACAGGGAATCCGTGGGGTTTTGTGGAAATAGGGACACGAGTGCAACACGAACATCACTATTGAAAGAGAAAAGATATTTGCTTCCGCGGTAGGGGTCAGCTCGTGGATGCGGGGGCCCTTGCACCAATTTTGGGCAAAGAAATGATAGGGAAAGGTCAAGCACAGATGGACAACGACGCTGTATCCCGCCCTAACCCCAAGGGGGGCAGGAGAACATGGGAGACGATAACACCTTCCTGAAAGCGGCCCGTAAAAAAACGGCACCCTCGGAGGAGGAAGGGCGAACACGCCGTGCGAATGCCCAAAACTCCTAATGGACAGTGGCCTTCAAAAGGCGGAGGCGGGGTAGAAAGACCAGCTGTCAGACGAAAGCTCCGACGTAGTCAAAAAAGCGGCACCACGACGATACATGGAAGTTGCAGTCACCATTCGGGAAAACAAGACGTGACTTCGGTTCACGATAGTACTGGGAGAAAGGAGGGAGAATGTGATCTTTCTTCAGGCAATGAAACGGAGCTTATGTTTAAAACACGGCGCGGATAAAAACATCATCAAGAGAAGATCAACACAACACTCAGGATTAGAAAGAAATAGAGGGGACTTGGTGTGCAGAGAGCAAGTGTAAAAAAAATCAGAGAGCCGGGCTCCTAATCAGAGGACGTTCCCAGTAACGATCAAATGGAATTGGATCCCTGTTTGAGGTCAAAGATAACCGAGGGGATCGGAGGGGGTGCTTATTGGGGTCGTCATCCAATAGGGAGAAGCTGTGGGATTCGACCCCCAGACCTCCTTGGTCAATCCACCTCCATTGAAAAAGGACGTTGATTGGGCATGGGGGGCTGACGAACAGGAGCTTGCACGACCAAGTTAGCGAGGCCTAGAAGGGGGGGGGCAAGGGTTAACGTGGAGGACCTGCTTTCATTGGGAATTTGGAAAAAAGGCGTACTTTCTACCGGAAACATTTTCATGGTTAGGGCAATATGGGCTCTTCTATTAGTTGGGGGCCAATTGGGGGGGAAAATTGGACCTGCCAAAAAGTATAATTTGAGTCTGCGGCCGACACCCTGAAAAAGAGTAAAAAAGTCCAGATAAGACCAAAGATACATTCTACCCTGTCTTTCGCGTGGAAAGGATGATGTGGAAGTGTATTGAGAATGCAGTCAACAGACTTTGACAGAGTCACCACAGTTTCCGTTAGACTTTAGTAAGTGTTTGGGTTAAGGCATGAAAAAGGACGAAACCCCGGGATTCAGTATCTTTTCTGCCTGTTGGTCTTTTACATCAAGAAAAAAGAAAAAAAAAAATCCAAAACACCATAAGAAAGAAAAGGGGGGACGCCAAAAAGGTAGCACGCCATTCTCGTTATCCCATAGTTGTTATAAGAGGTTTGGTGCATTGCAGTGATAGAAGACATTCATACATTTCTCGAAAAGGTTTCACAACTGGAGGAATTTCCTACCTGGTCTCGAGGTGCGCGGTATCACCACCCGATGACCTCGAGGCGGACACAAGAAGCCGGGGGTGATTGAAGCCACTGGGAATCCACGGTACAAAAGAGAGGAGCCTGGGGACGGAGAGGCGTCCGCTTTCGGAAGTTGAGAAGCTCGGAGAAGTCGTAACGAACGGCGACAATTTCGACGGTAACCAACAAAACTAGTAAGGTAGAACCTAACTTGCAGAAGAGGAAGAAGGGAGGGCCCCGCAAACGAGTCCTCGAAAAAGAACACGATAGTCCGTTAGAACATTAAATTGGAAAAAGTCAGAGGTCCCTCGTGCCTTAAAACTTGAGGGAGTGCCGTAAGAGGGAGAGAATAATGCATAGGGGGTAATTTGAAAGTAGCTTCCACAGGGAAGTCGAAGGAGATTAAAAACGACGGGCGCAACGTGGCCTGCCTGAACCAAGATGCTACTCTGTCGACTTCAGGAAAGGAGGGGAAGGCGGACGGACAAAATCAAAGCTGAGAGATAAAACGAGAGGAAAAATGCCGATATTGCAGAGAGAGTGAGCTCCGGGGTAAAGCGTCATGAGCCGTCATCAATGAACCAGGCCAGAACAACACAAATGGAGGGTGGGGCAAACAGGGTCCATCACGAAACCGCAAAAGGAGGGCACTAACTTGGCAGAAAACTGAACGGGATTCTACCCCTAACCTCACAAAAGAGCTACTTCCAGGGGGAATAAAAACGACCAAGGCAGACGTCATCTACTGAAAAAGATCATTTTCAATAAAAAGAGAGAGGAGAAATCTTCATCAAAGAATCGCGTTCGGGGGGGCCAAATTGGGAAACTGCCCTCGGGGTCGATGAGCCCTAAATGAATTCAAACCAATCGTCGCTGAAAAAATACATAGATGACCAGGTCAAAAAATAGTATGCAGACAGAAGAAGGCTGATCGGGCCCCACTCTTCGAAGGACAGCGGCGTAGTGTATTTTGTTCTGGAAAAAATGGTTTCCGTGACGCACACTGTAAGAGGGCGTAATTGAAAGATCGTCGAATTTAAATGCGCCTCCAAACATCAAAGGGAATCGGCGGCCGTGGGGACCATCGCGCGTAGGGTTAAAACTTTTTGGATCGGAGCCGCGTGGAAAATGTAAGCAAGCAACCGGGTAGGGACGTATTTCAAGCACTCAACACGAGGGACCTGGGCGTGAGGGAACCCAATTAAGACCCTAAAAGCGAGTAAGAAGAATAAGGAAATACGGCTCATCGAGTGGGGAGGCGCGTGTCGTCCGCACTTGGCTTAAACCCTCGTGGAGATGTAGAGGCAAGAACCTCGCGTTGCTGTAAATTCCGACGATCAGTCAAAACTAAAATAGGGGTAACGTAGCGCCGAGAATGGCGAGATTTCCCTGGACGAACCGAGAAATGCCCAAAGTGCCCGATAGTGATGAGAAGCAACCCCTCGATCACAAGCAACTGTGTAGGGGGGGGGGGGGGGGGGGGGGGGAGGGGGGTGGGGGGGGGGGGGGGGGGGGGGGGGGGGGGGGGGGGGGGGGGTGGGGGGGGGGGGGGTGGGGGGTGGGGGGGGGCGGTGTAGTATGAATTCTCTCTGGCGGTTGGGTGTTGGGAGGGAGGGGGGGGATATGTTGAGAAAGCAACGACCAGTCTATGGTCTTAGTGGCGCCATTTGGAGAAGAGGGGGGAAGCCTGAAGCGTGTCTACGACGTAGGGGCGAACTATGAGGTAGGTTCTCTTAACGGCGAAGCGGTCAATATTAATTAGCTTCCTTAAAATATAATGTCACCGTGGGAATGGGGGCACATCTTAGGGTCAGATGCGAGCAAACAAACATATAGTACTGTGAACAGCACTGGGGGCAAAACGCTACAGTTGAATGCCCTCACGATTAAAGAGGAAAAGGGCCGGAAACGCCATTTGGGGAGTTACTCCAACTCGGCGACACGTATGGTAGGGGGGTTTAAAGCCAATGAGGATAGTCCTCGTTCCAACAAAGTACCGGGGTTGTGGCACAGAAAGGTGTATGCGCAACCGGAATCGAGGCAAAGAAACTCCGCGTGTTCACACAGGGGCGACAGGACAACACCGGAGAGAAGGGACCGGACTGTTACGCGGCAAAAGGCAACGATGAAGGCATCAGCATGCCCTCTTGAGTTGCAAGGACGGAAATATCGATAGACCGATGCAGGGGGATCCCCGCAGAAGGGTTGACGACGACGTCTAAAAGTACGTTCGATTCATCCTTGGAGTGATAAAACTCTGGCAGGAACCTCACGGCGCCAACCTGGGCCAAAAATCGCGCCAAACTCATGCGACTAATGTACGCCCTTAGTTCAAGCGAAAGGTCTAAATACCGGCTTTTCATAAAAGAAAAAAATCCCATCTCAAGAGAGAGAAGTGATCAGGTTTGGGTAAAAAGGAGTGGGGGATTAAGGGGTGGGGGAGCGAGCATGTCAATTGTCTCTAAGGGGTTGAATGAGAAGCATCTAGACAATAATGGTTGATGTAAAATGGGGGCGAAGGGACAGGCAAGCAACAGTGAACAAAGCTAAGTCGGTCAGCGGTGACAGGGGGGAAGTGGTGTTTTATGACATTACGGCTTAAAACCAATTTAAACACCCTACTTCTGCGAAAAAGGAGATCTCACGAAATACGGTTAAAAGGGACAATTCGCACAACTCAAAGGAATCAGATTGAGGTTCCTATCTAATGACATCAGATTTTCTGGGGGCAAAGCAAAGGGGGGGGTAACTGAGAGTTTTTCAGTAAAAAGCGAAACTGGGAGGAGTTAAAATGTGTGGAACCACCCACAACAGCCAGAAGGAACAAGATATCCATCTGGGTGTACTCTAAAGCCTTCAGGGATTGTAAGCCCGAACTGCAACAGCTCTGGTACAGCAGTCCACTTTGGAAAACCGGGGAAAAAAAATCTCCAGGGGGGAAAATTACACAACAAATGGGGCTTATAAACCAAGACGGGCGGTTTTCACACAAAAAATATGGCTGAGGGAAAACCCGACTTTGGCGCGGGGGGGAACACTCGAATCTCAAGGATTCATGCGCGCGAGAGCAGGGGCAGCACCTGTGTAAAGGCAAAACCTCCGAAAACTGTCGCAAGGAGTCTGAAGGAACATGAACTGGATCGTGCTCAGGGGAAACGCACTGGTCTAAACCTAAGCGTTTCAATGAACATCAATTGGGAATAAACAGGAGATCAACCCCCCTCGGAAAGGTCGCTGGGGGACTGGGTTTTCATTTTTAAAAAAAAGATAGGTCAGCACGGCTCTTCGGCCTATAAAGGAGTGTATGATCATAAGGCATCCTTCACATTCCAAGAAAAAGAGAGCCCTCCAGAGAATTATAGACTTAGGGACGTGGTGGGATTCACCAGCGACGGAAACTAAAAGGGAAACGGGAAGGGAAAAGCCGGGCAACCGCATTGGAAGGGGGGCTTCAGAGGATAGAGCAGAGATCACAAACAACGGTAGTCGAGATCGAAGAGCATCTTGGCAGGGAGGTGGATCGGCGGGGGCTCTCCTCCAGTCGGAGGTTTAACAGTTCTGGGGGTGTAAGAAAAAGAAAGGAAGTAAGGTATGATGGTTAGGGGGTGGGGCGAAGGGGGGCAGGAACCGAGGATAACTAAAACTAATTGGTTACCTTACCCTCAATAAAGCGTAACATGAAACGGGCTGCAGGGTGACGTAAGGGGGTGGAACTCCCTGTAGTCCTTTAAAGTGATGTCTAATAACGTATTGACATGTACTAGACTGGGAAAACAAATTTGGGGTGAAAGAGAAGGATCCTTAAGAATATAGACGTGGACCTAATCTTCAAAACGTGTATGGAGGGAAGCGGTCAGAAGCACAACTGCCCCCGGCGGGTAATCTAGGGTATCACCAGGGGGACGAAAACCGCAAAGGTTGCAGCCTCCTAGAGTTTAATGTGCGGGTCACGAAGCGTAAGCTGTGGGACGGAAGACACGGAGATGTGATGGGTTTTTAAGGTCACCGAGGTGGCGCGAATTTCGGGGGACCACTGGTGGGCGCCGGGTGAACAAGGGCGGTAAGTCAAAAAGCACGCGCATTCGTCTAAATCCGGCCTCCGACGAGGAAGCGTTGTCACTGGGGCTGGGGGGGGGGGAAAAAGGAGCAGGAACAATTTGGAGTAAGAACACGAGCCGCGCAAAGGCACCTCATGAAGTTGGACCGTGTGGACGGATCAAAGCAAAAAGGGAAAGGCGAAGTTGAGACCACTACTCACGTCTGAAAAAGTACCCATGACAGGTGAAGACAAGTGACTTCACGAAGTTGCGTACGGGGGCGTTTAGGGAATAACAAATGGTAGATTCCGTTTTCAACACCCCAAATTTTTCAACCAAGGCGCGGAGGGAGGGTGGTTCAGCCGGGGAGCTAAGAAAGGAGGGGAGGGGGGGAAGATATGTGCTCATGATGCGCTACAGTCAAGAAACTTTGACAAAAAAAGATTGTCGCGTGCGGGTCAAAGAGGTTCACGGGATTGGGGAGTCAAAGTGAAAAACAGGAAGGGCTAAAAGACCATAAAGGGACACGGGATAATTAGAGAGATTGAGGACGTGAATGGGGGGGGGTGGGGGGGGGGGGGGGGGGTGGTTGGGGGGCTTTTCATGTGGGGGGGGTGTGGGGGGGGGGGAACAATGGGTTGCTCTCGAAGACGTGAGAAGGTCTTATCTTCCAGTAGAGGTATTTGTCTAAGGGTAAAATTGGGCGCGCAGTGGGAAAAAGACGGGTCAATTTGGGAGATGAGGGAGGTCAGACCGGAAAACAAGGCGCAAGCACTTTGGTAGGTTAAAAAATTAACGGGCTTCTGGATGGGGGGGGGCCTAAGAGCAGACGGCGCTAAGCGTCACGTACTCTAGAAGCGGCACCATAGTAATGGGAACTGACATCGGGACTGCGGTGTCGTTGAGATATAATCTAATCCGTACCGTAGGCGTGAATCAGGTAAATTGGGGTGAGAGGAGGAGGATAGGGGCTCTTTCCCCCAAAGACTCCACAAGAGCACCCAGCACACCAAAGGTGAATTACACCAGATGGAATGCGAAACCAAGCACGTGGGATGTACGGCGAGTGGTGGGGAGGGGCCAAACAACAAGATCGTAACTCTCCAGGTTATACGACAGACATTGATTGTCTACGGTTTTCATCTGTCTGGTTCGCGTTAATGGAGAACGTGCCAAAAGTCAGGCGTTAACCCGTGACTTTGGTGCTTTATCTAATTGCTTTCAATCAATGTGACCAATACGGTCAAAAGAAGGGACGCCTTAATCGTCGGCGAGTATGAAGTTAGCCGAGAAACCGAACCGCGCAGTCGGGGGTGGAGAGGAAATTCAGCAATCATCTCATAGACAATCTAAAAATGGGCGCACTCCAACCATAATGGGGGAAACCCATTCGAGTCGGAACGCCCGCAAGGAAAAAAACAATCGCAGTTGTACGACTAAGCATTCGTAATCTACCACATCCGCGGATACATCGAGGTTTAGAATCAAGACTCGGGCAGGTTAGTTACTGGCGGTGGAGGACTAGGGGAAAAAATCTAGACCATCAGCGCTTATGAAGTACAAACGAGAATGATCAAAAGGAGAGGATGTAAGCAACGCTAAGGGAGACAGAGCTTTACACTCCGAACGACGGCGCGTGAAGAGGAGGAGCAAGAGTGGTGATATAACTTATACTCTACTTTCGAAAAACTTGGGGAACGAATCTGTGGGAGAGATCACACGCACCAGTCTCTACCTTGTCATCAGCGCAATAAGTCAACCGGTTCGAATGGGGGGAATTGGAGCCACAGAGGCTGTCGGCACGGTTCGAGAGCCGCCAATAAAGAGAGTGGGTCCACAGGGCCGGAGATCTCTTTTTTTTTCTTTATGTGGGGGGGGTCAAAATTCACGCTCCGCCCGGATACCGGGGGGGGGATGATTCACCGAATAGGATGATGCGGTAAAGAAAGAAAGACGGGGATCTTAGAAAAGAGGCGGTAAGTGACCTTCCCCCACCACCGGGTTGAAAAAGGGGAAAGAGATTGTGCAGTCATGAAAATAAGTCCTCTAAAAAACTTACGCAAAAGCAACGCCAGCTGCCTGAGAAAAAAAAGAGTCCACACCCTCGGGAAGAAACCCAGAAAGAGTCCTCTTATCCTTAAACAAAAAAGGTGAGCGTGGAAAATGAGGGACGGTCTTAAAACTTTACTTGTCTAGAGGATCTATGCCGGTAGATTTAGGGGGAGGGACCGTTGAGGTGGACGACTGTAAATGAATCTTGAACTAGGACACGTGGTATGTGGAGGAAAATCGGGGGGGTGGATCTATAGTCACGGGCCGGGCAAAGGGAGTCCATGTATTGACGAATTTTTCAGGTCCAGTATGAAAAGGGAGGGAAGGAACAATTTGGCCTCATACGTGAATAGTTCCGTGGGAAGCCGGTCTGTTTCTGGGGGAAGGGCCTGAGGAAAAGTTCAGCAAAAGATCTACGAGGCGCTAAACGCTAAGATTGTACGGAAGTGACTCTAGAGTTTCCGTCGAATCTTAATCTCTTGGAACGACGCCGAAAACTCCTGCATGTTACCTACATGCAGATAGGATGGAAACGCTGGGCCGTAGAAAGAGATATACAGCTTACGCTGGCGGCCATAACAGGGGTCGCCTCAGGCAAGGAGTCAGCCACGTCAGCTGTTGGTGTTAAGGGGGGGAAAAAAAAGATCGGTGGGTTGGATGTCATGGAACCGTTCTTCAAAAAAGAATCAAGAAACGTGAGGAGAGAGAGCGTGCCAGCGGAAGGGGGGGGGGACTGAAAATCAGAGGTCGATCGCCTGAGTACTAAAAAGGAGGAGATGGAATTGCCATAAGGACCAAGAGCTCCTAAGCAATCTGAACAGCTCTCAGAAGGAGGTGTTCGGAGGGGGGGACAGCGCTGGTACAGTTGGGAATGTGAAGGGTGAAGGGAGAGGACAGGGTATCGGGGGGCGTGCAAATCAGTATCGAGTTGTCAAAGTTCTAGGAGAACTCACGTGCACTCTATCCTCTAAAGGGGTCAGCCTTTTGGGGAGGGACACGGAGCGAAATGACAGGTCGCATTCAGAACTTTCAAAGGAACAAATATATAAACGGTAGATTCGAAGTTATGAGAAAGAGGGTCACGGTGAGCAAACTTGTGGAGACTGTGTACAC
>Ga0179591_1371060_pt1 | contig 16315 bp, 14 predicted proteins | sample CZOMad2_1_08_16f_FD_182891 | JGI IMG/M metagenome (GOLD analysis project Ga0179591, IMG submission 182891) | Vadose zone soil fungal communities from Angelo Coast Range Reserve, California, USA - CZOMad2_1_08_16fungal (PacBio error correction) | ecosystem: Environmental > Terrestrial > Soil >...
CTTAAAGAGGTGTATTATTAGTAGCAAGGGAAAGAAAGGGGAGACAATATAGAAGGCAGGTTGCTTTATAAGACTGAAAAAAAACTTATCAGCTCGGTCTTAACATAAATAGTTCAAGAGAGAGGTGCCTAGAGTTTAGTAGAAGGCTGCTAGGAAAGGCTAAGGGGGGAGGCTGTGAGAGCCTCTCTAGTATCTAACGGAAAAAGGGTGACAATAAGGTGTGCGGCCAACTAGGAAAAACACGTCGTGAGGTAGGTAGGGAAAGTACTCTAGGGTGTAGCATTTGGAGAAGCATTATATATTGGAGGGAAAAACTAGGGGTAAAGAATAGTATACGCAAACAACTTCAAAACAACATAATGCGAAACGGAGGAAAGGACTGGGAACTAGAATTAATAGGGGGAGGGGATTGCAAGTAGAAACAAACTGACGGAGATTAGGGTATACAAGGCACAAATTATCGCTCTCTACGAGGTGATACTACATCGAGCGCGACGGTCACTTCGAGGGTAAGAAAAGGAAAAACTAGATATCGGCCCATCAACAGTCAAAAACAGCAGATCAAAGTAAGGGGTGGTTACTAGGGATAAAAAGCAGGCAACCAGGTAATACCGGTGTGACAAGGCTTTATATCAAGCCGTGGAACGTCACTAACTTATGGGGCAAAGCTCTCACGCTCTAGTGGGGGTCACCAAAATTGGAGTTGTGCAGTACACGTAATATCTCGAAAGATCCAATGACAACGTCCTACTAAACGAGGACCCAGGGAAAAAAAAAGCGCTAGGGCCCAGGGATTTAAGGGTCTTGGAGCTACAGATAGGAGTCAAGTAATCATACCTCTCTCGACCAAAGCCTTCGAGTACACGATCCTCCCAGCAAAGAAGAGAAAAACATAATGAATCTACACAGCTAACTAGAACAAAAGGGGGTCCCGAGCCGATTACTAAACTAAAACGGGTCTTGATGCGCTGATATCTCCGCTTTAAGGAGATTGGAACAGCCGGGTCACTAAAGTAAAAGGGAAATCGAATAGAGGGTTGCCGGAAGGGTGATAGTCAAGATTAAAGTTAACGGTAGAGACAAAGGGGACAAAGGGCCATAGGCTAGGAGTAAACGTCTGTACGAAGAAATAGAACTAGGGGGATACCCTCAAGGCATTCAACCCAGGAGAGGGATAGAGATTTCTATTAGAGAGGAGAAATAAACCATTCTTATCCAAAGACAACAAACTTCTAATTTTATAGTGTAGAACGGAGAGGGGTGAACGTAACGGGACTTCTGGTAAAACCTTCTCATGGACTATACGGGAAAGTAAGGGAAGACTGCCAAATGGCCGGAGATGGAAGAAACAAGTCATCTATTCACTCTGTCAATACACGATCGTAATTCGGTCCTCGGACCGTAGCGCAGACGAGGAATAGTATAGTACTAAGGGAAACACAAAATGGAAGAAGAAAGGGACAGAACTACCACCAAAGGGCAAACGATAAAGCTGTCAATCAGCGGAAATTTCCCGCTCGTTAAACCGAGAGGGAGAGTATTAGAGCGTCGGCACTGAATGATAGGTAAGCTACCATATAAAGAGATACTTGACATGAGAGAGGGGTGGAGAAAAACGAGTACGCACAAAACAAAGTAAGCCTAATAGACTTACTCTCAAGTCTAGGGCGCTAAAGCCACCCATCTGCAAAAAAAAAACAATGAAACAACAAAAAGGTCAAACGGGAAAAGCGTGAGGAGAAATCATAGGGGGGAAGGTAAAGTTAGAATGCGGGGGCGGGGGTATAGTGAAGATGCGGACGACAGGAAAGCAAGAACGGGAGATAGTTGAGCGAGTGCGGTATATCACTTCAGGGACACTCGGTTCGGGGGAAGGGCTTGACTGACAAGTACGTTTCCAACAGTCAAGGGGGAACGTACCCGCAAAAAAACAACTGAGGAATGGGGGGGGAAAAGCGAATGACTATAAATAGTGAGGACCTATCTGAGTGGGGAAGCTCGCCGGCGGCTGTGGGTCGGAGAGGGAGCTGACTTCATAGAAGGAGGTCAAGTGAACAGCTATGGAAACGGTACAGATAGTGAAAGAAAGGGGGGCGAATTAACTTGAACCTCTTCTGGGAAGGAACGGAGTAGAAAGCTAGTCTCTCGATAGAAAGGGGAAAAAGTAGCTATGGGAATCCTACACGGCAGTATGGCAAACGGTAATGCACGGTACGGAGAGAGCCATATAAACGATACGAAGATAGGGCATCACGATGACTATTCAATGAACAGAGTCTTCAAAGTTAGTGTTCCCTTTAGAGAGGAGGGAAGGGGGAATAACAATCTTCCGTTCACGGGATCAACGGGCCGGGGACTCGGTCAGGATGTAGGTAATAAGGAGAAGACTTCGATATTCCGCTAAAGGTTAGTCGTCGGTAGAGGTAAAGGGGAACCTTTTTAAAAATACGGATAGCCTCTACTATGCTGGACGAGGACATTGCGTGGTGTGGGGTCTAGATAGAACCAAGGAATAAGACACTTTAGAAATACTATATATAAGGGAGAAGGGTATAGGATAAGGGCGAAAAGAAAGAGGGGGGGGGCGGCGGACACTAACAATCTAACTTAGGATAAATGGCAACCTGAAACTGAAAAGAGTGGCCGGAGACCGCGGAGGCGAGCATATCTATGAACGGAAAAGATTAGGCGGAGGAAAGGGGGGGGTAAAGGAACAAAAACTCTAGCCCTATTCGCAGGGGGTGGAATAAAGGATGAAGAATTATACAAAACGCAGAAAAAAGGAAGGAAAATAGAACGGAAAAATACGAGTAAGAACAGGTCTGTAAAGTAGATAGGCGTGCAGATCATACAAAAAAGAGGGAAAGTCTAGGAATCTGTCTGGGGGGGGATGGAAAGGAAGGTAGGGAAGAGGAGTGAAGGGAGAAGGTTGGGTCTCCGAGGGCGGAAAACCGCACTCGGGAACTATAAGTTAAGAGGTCAGGACCTTTAGAGTGGAAATGACGGCTAAAAGAGTAAATTGGCCAACTAGATTTACGAGGAGAGCTCTAATCAGGTAAGAGTCGAAAACAAGCGGTACCTTTGAGAAAAGAATACGATCCCATGGGGGGGGTATAGGAAAAGAAAAGGGCGTCTCGTAAGATACAACGCCAAGAGGCAGGTGATGAAAGAGAAGTAAAATCTATAACTAAAACAACGGTTATTTATAATAGGCAGGATTAAATATGTAAGGAAGTATTCTGCCCAGTTTATAATATATATAGAGGAAGGGGAAAGCAAAAGCTATACATCAGGAGTGCGGAAGAAGTGTAAGGGAAGTGAGATCCACTTGCATATCCGGAATAACATTAACGGACGATGGAGACTCAGCTGGGAGAATTAAGGGAAGGAAGGGATAGAAGCTAGGCGGAGCCTGGGGTATTATCTACTTTTTACGCTTATAAGATGGGGGGGCGAACGGGCGTATAGGGGTGACGTAGGGTACAAAAACGGGGAAAGTAAGCATTTTTTGATAGGAAAAAACCGGAAAAGGCAAAAGTACTGAACATGAGGATACCAATCCATAAAACCGAGGCTGTTACAAGGGGGGAGGGCATCAGTTGGAAACAGCAGTCCGATCGAAACAATTATTAGGGAGTGAAACGAAAGAGCGAACGACCGATTGAAATCGGGGCACACTGAAATCGGTAATTTGGTTGTCAAAGATAGGAAGGTTATCACGTGTAGTTTTTTACAAATCAAAAGATGCCCGACACAAACAACAAAAAAAAAAAGGGGGAAGACATAAACTTCTAGAAAGCCGCATTGGGGCCGAAAATCGTATGGGAGAGCCTCTTAATAGTGACGATTATGACACCCCTCTAGAATAATAAAAACAATTCACACTAGGAGAAAGAAGTAAATGACACGGAAGGGATGAATGGGGGAAAAAATCCCACACAATCTAACAAAGGGGAGGGGGAAGGGGAGGGGAGCGTGTTGAACTAGGGAACGGGGGGCCAGGGGCGTGGGATCCAGGAGGGTGAGCTGGGGAAAGGTGGCGAAGGACGGGGGTGGTCGGGGGGTGCGGGGGGCAACGGGAGGGAAGTGTGGGGGGGGAGGGGCAGGGGGGGTGGTGGGCGGGGGGCGGGTGGGGGTGGGGGGTGGGGTGAGAGCAGGAAGGGGAGGGGGGGGGGGGTGGGGTGGAGGTAGGTGGGGGGAGGGAGGGGGGGGAGGGAGGGGGGAGGGGTAGTCGGGGTGGGGGGGTTAATTCGGGGTGGGGGCGAGAAAGGGGAGCTGTCCGGAGGGATTGGGGAACTGGCTCGACGACCTCAAGCCGTCCCTCGTAAAGCGATGAGAGAAACAAAGGTTAAATGGGTGAGACCATCCGGCGCCGGAGAACCCTACAATACCAGAAAAAAAAGGGGGGGGGTTAAAAATCGACCGGTTGGGCGTGACAATCCGAAGGCAAGGAAAGGGCTGGAGCCTTAACGGTGTCCTCAGCTTTGGGGGGGAGGGGGGTTGAGGGCAAGGCGACAGGCTAACGGTGGGGCTGCCCCAGCAGACCCACGTAGTCTGTAGGAAAACGACAATAGCCAAAATCACAAAGTCTACAAAGAAAAATATCTCCGCCTCCGAGAGGGAGGGGGGCAGGTGCAGACACTCTTCGGGAGAAGGGTGACGACTAAAGCGGCAAGCGACGGGGGAAATGGGCGTCGGGGATATTCTCGGGGAAATACCGTCGTTTGCAGCTCTCCTGAAGAACATAAAGTGCGAAGTGATGTAAAGGAAGGGACATTGTCAACGAAGCCTTGCAAGGACAGCCGATGAGGGGCTCAAAGCTTAAGACAACCTTGGTCGTCAAGATCAAACTTCCAGAAAAGCGAACTTGAAGAAGGGAAGGCCTCTAATTAAATTTCCGAAAACTGAACGGATCTCATTAGAATTTGAGAGTTCGCAGGGGGCAGGTAGGGGTACGTTTTCTGTGACAGTGGTTCGGGGATAAGGAAAAGGGGAAAACTGGGGGGAGGCGAAGTGGGGCTCGCCCAAAGCCCTAAACGTCACTGTTTCACACAAAGCGACCGGGGGAGGAGGGACAATGGGCTGCCTGCTCTTGGTTTTGGAAAAAAAAAAGGTGGTAAAGGAAGAAAGGGGGACGGAACGCACTGTAACATCGGAAACAGACGGCCAATGGAAGGAAAATATTTTTCAAGAACGAGGAGGGAAAAGAATGAAAACAAATCCCACAGGGAGGGGGGTATTCGACGCAGTGACTCAAAAAAGGGAGGAAAGGGGGTTTAAGGGGGACCACACTAATAAAAGCTCAAGGGACTCGCGGGGCTTGCAAGACATCTCCGTCGCACTCCGAAGAAAGTCACCAATAAAAAGGCAAAAGGGGTGGTTAAGGATGATGGGTGCGTGCGCTGGCTCCCCGGGTGGTCAACGAACTCTGCGCGATTAAGGGACGGGTGGAAGTGCAACTAACTAGGGGGATGAGGGGGAGTTGGAGCCAGGGGGTCCGGGGTTTCGATCGGTGCTGGGTTCAAGGAAATCAACAATCGCATAGTATGCTTACGTCAGTGTCCTAGAAGAGGAAGCAGTAGGATGAAGTGGAAGAAACCCCACGAGCCTTTCAATGGGGGGTCCGGATAGTACAATCCTATCGCAGTAAATCGGTACCGGCCTTCAAAGACCTGAAAGAAAACCCCCAGAACATGGGGTGGGGGGGGGAAGAGGAGGCTTACAATCAAAATTTTGAGGGAAGTTGACCAAACCCCTCCTACCGAAAACAAAGAGGGAACGGCGAAAACTCATCTGAAGAGAGGATGTGAGGCTTTTAACTACACTCCACCTTCCTAGTGCGCAGAGGGGATCACGGTACCGCTCCAGAAACCAGCAACGTGTGAGTTGAAGAATCATCACGGACAGAAAACTTTAAAAAGGGGAAAAAACTTATCAAGGAGAAAAAATTTCTTCCTGGGGTCTGTGATAAAGAAGAGGGGTGACAGCTGTAGAGCAGTAAAGCATCTAGGCCGTGGGGGCGTCACGATACATAGTCGTCGGCCACACAAACGACTAAGAAGAAAAAGGGGAAAAACAAAGAGAAGAAAAGTAATACAAAAAGAAAGCGGTCGCTAACCCCCACTGGTAGTTGGGGAAGATAAAAAGACTTTCAGCCAATTCAGACGCAAAACAGGCCACCAGCAAAAGAGGACTGGGTGAGGGGAGCAGGGCTCTCGGAACGTATAGTAAGGAAAAGGCCGGTCGCCAACAGTCGAAATTCTATCCAGCCGATAGATGTCGGAGGTAGAAGTCTTTTAAATGACCGGAGGATCCACCTATGTGCTCTAATAGAGATCAAGGAGACACCGACAATCCAACGGCGAGGGGACGGCGTTTATAATGGGTCAAAAAGAAGTGGGTTATAATCACACGTTGTCTGAGGGGGGAAGGAGTGACCGCAGAGGACAGACGACGCGACTGAAAAGTACTCTTAGGAAGCAAGACCACCTGGGGGAGATCACCACAAGGAGGGAGGGAAAAAAATTAAAACGGGCTAAAAAGTGGAAACTGGTCATCCGCGTGGGGGGCTGATGTCTGCCTGCGTCCAGCCGTCAAAACTAGACAATCACGTTTAGACGTCTTCGAGGCAGGTTAGAACGAAGCCCAGGGAGGACCGGCGTTGCGCAGGGATATACCTCAATCAGGAGGGGGGATCGGCTACAAGATGGGGCCCCTCAATGGGGGGGGAAGAGAGAAGCAGGGCACGAATACTCCGTAAAAGTCTATGTCGGTCCGATAACCAAAGGGAAAGAAGAGGAGATTGAACTGGTTAGGCGACATGGAGCCGGGAAGGGAGCGACTAAATTCCGGACAGATTCAATTCAAATAAAACTGAAGCTAGGGTTGAGCGTGAAAGAACCTATGCCGCGGGAAAAAAGGGGGGAGGGGAAAACAAAGGATTCCGAAAGAAGACTTGCTTGCGCAACCAAGAGATAGGAGGGTCGAAAAAAGACGAAAGGCACGAACCCGAGGGAAAAGAGAAGACCATGAGGGGGAGAAGGGGCAGAACTCACTGAATAAAGTCCGAGATAGGAGAAGGAGCATCCAAATGGGGTGTTCGGTTGAGACGCAGTAACCCGTAGAAAGAGAACCCCTCGCGAAAGAGGGGGATTTGTGACCAATAGAAACAGCCTCGATTCAAATGTAAAAACACCGTAACGGAAGGTGAGGCGGGCTGCTAGACTGGGTCCACCTGAAACTGAACAACATTGGCCCGCGATCGTCGAGACACGCTAGGGGCACAAATAAAGGACAGAAGGTCGAATGGGAATGAATTGCAAGGGTCAGAAAAAAGTCGGAAGGGGGGGTTCTACGGCTCTCGTGAAACGAAAGTACATTGAAACGTTACTAAGGGGGGCTGGAAGATCAAATAATTAAGAAAGGATCTCGAAACGTAACACTAGGAATCACCAGAGAGTGAGGAAGGGGGCCTGGTCAGACAACCACCCTCAAAGGAGAAGCCGCCTTTGTCGAATACAAATCAAGGCCGAACGCATAGCGGAAGAGGAGGAATCGTCGACCGTTAACAGATCGCTGCGGGCGGACGCAAATCAGAGGAAAGGGCTAAGCAAAAACTCATTGGGGCGGGTCATTCCGGAAACGGGCGGCGGCAGCGTCCCTCGAATTCTGCATGGAAAAAAGGTCTTAGGTCTATCTATACCCTAAACTCGACACTCACATTTAGAGAAAGGAAAAAATCCTCAAAATCCTGATGCTTGGGGTTCAAATCCAGCAAGCATCAGGGCCAGACCAACAGTGCAAACCATTGGACCAGCTGGGGGGGATGGAAAGGAGTAGAAGTGCGACCACGGTGGGGGGGATCAGGAACACAGGAAACGGGGGGATCAGGGGTAAAGAACATTGAAGATCACCCAGTGGCTGTTAAACAGGAAAGTTGGGAGGGGGGAAGTTTGTCTAAAAAAAAGTCAAAAAAGTGGTGACCAGTGAAAAAAGAAAGAAACGCCCAGAGAACGAAAACGAAAAAGGACGCACTCTCACACAATGAGAAGCGAAATGAGAACCTCCCTTCCACTTGAATTAAAAAAACGAGAAACCGCCGCAGACGACGTATTCACCGGAAAGGGTGCTTGAATTAAACTGCAGGTGTTAAAAACAAGGTATAAGTAAGAACCTTGGAGCAGAGCGGAAAAAAGGGGACCTCACTGTGGTGGACTTTTTCCTGTCGGAAACGAGCAACCGAACGGGATTCCTTAAGCTCAAAAAATCGTCAAGGGAATCTAAAATCTACTGACGGAAGGGGGGGAGGGGAAGAAATCAGGGACGCCCGCTATTGAGCACAAGTCGCTCTTTTGAGAGTTCGGTAGTGTTGTGGTGATCAGGAGGAGGGCTTTGTGAGAAAAAGAGGGAGGATAAAGGGGGGACTGACAGGTTCAACACTCCCACTTGAGGTCAAACAAATCTCTATGGGAAATTTGTCCGCTCCCCAAGACGGCCCGGAGATTTTCAAGCGCCGAGGCGGGGTTTGGTTTAAAAAATGGCGCGGAATGGGGCATGGGGTACGAGACATAGGCGAACAAAATAAAACGTGGGCAATCGAAGTCTTTCTGAGGGACGGGGGGTGGAAGAGGGCCGTCGATTACGTTTTTAAAGTAATCTACAAGCTCAGGGAGAAGAGGCGCAAAAAAACAAATCTCCTACGCTTTCCTAGCAAAGGGATTCTCAGGCGGCTGGTAATCATCACCCCGAGCCATGGCCGTAGCAAAACTGAAAGGGGGGAGGGACTGACAGGGGTGGCTGGGGAGGGACTGGAGGGTCGGATAAAAGAAAGGTGGGGGGAAAAATCACGAGGCCGGGGCACATGCGCTAGCCGAGTTCGGGCATGATGTCATCAATGTGTAAATCTCTCACAACGCAAAAGGGGAGGAAAAAAAAAGAAGAGCAGGCCAAAATTTGGGCCCAAGGCCCGATGGATATCATCCATTTGGGAGGGGGAAGCGACAAGGGAGGGGGGTTCATTGGCCCCTACAAAATCCCAAAGCCGCAAGTCCGGAAATCACATGTAATCTTGAACTGGCTCAATTAAGAGGGGGGGGGGGTGGGTGGTAAAGGGAAAACGCACCGTGAAGAGGCAAGAAATGCCCCTTGATAGTCATTAGTCTGTTTACAAGGATAATGAATGTTTCTCTTTGCGGCCGAATCAAACGGACGGGGGAGAGATACAGAAAACCTTCCCCTAGAAGAGGCGATTGACCAACAGGGGAAACTATTTTACAGAAAAAAGGAATACCTCTCCGTTACCAATGCAGGTAGCCCACCATTGTGTTGAGAAGACGTCGAAGGACAGACAGAGGAGTCCGTGCTTATTCGCTGGGATATGATATTGAACTTTTGTGATGTGCCGGGACCTGTCCCTTGGGGAGGGGCAAAGAAGACAGGATGGAGGGGAAGAAAACACGGGAAAACAAAAAGAAAAGGAATAAGGATCCAAAATCTCTCGAAACCGGAGGGACACAGGCAGGTGCTCATCACTGTCTGGAGAAGGGAGACAGCAAACTAAGCATCGCGACGACTAAATCGGTTCGAGAAAATGACAGGGAAAGAGGACAGGACGACCCTCGACAGCTGAGAAAGGGGAAAAACAGGAAGTCAACACGGTTTATTCACGGTGGTCCTAGAATCATATTCACACGGCTCTAAGCTAAAAGGTCTAAGAGGGGGGGGGATGAAAGCACCTTATTATCATGTAGGGGAAAAAATGCCGCTTACTCCGTGCGCGGAAAGGAACGAATATGCGCGGTGTGGGAAACCCTGATTTAGGAGACGCGTAGAACGGTGAACTTGCCCCATCAAGCAACAAAAAAGGAAAATACAAGATTCTTTTCGGACGGGCTTGGGAGACACATGGCAGGGAAAGAAGCGGAAACTTGCCTAACAGGGGGGCGCGCCAAAAGCAAAGAAAAATTCCTAGATTACCCACGCAACTGGGGGGGGAGGCAGTCGAAAAAGTGTAAACAAGTGGGGAAGGAAAGAAAAGGAGTTCTACCCCACTCGAAAAACTGATGGGCAGGCACATGGGGATCTGGCGATAAAGGGAGGGAGGGAATCCACAGAAATCACAAGGAGAGGATAGGTAGGAACCTGGGACTCTCCAATGGGGATCTTTACTGGGCGATAAAGCAAGAACAAGAAACGAAAAAGGAGGGAATAGGACCGGGCTTCTGGGCTGCTCCAAAAGGAGAAAGACGACGGAATGCCCGCAAAAAAAATATGTCGGGCTTCCAAAGGTTAAGGAGGGTTGGAGGTTCCGTAAACCCGGAGATACATTGGACCGGAAGAAAGGAGAAAGGGACGACCGTCTCTTGGATGACCATATTCGTCGGGGGGAGGACCAAGTTAGGGATGGGAGACTCGGGTTTCGCCTGACGGCATAAAAAAAAACAAAAGAGGACGCTAGGAGCGTACGCGGCGGGGGAGGGAAGAATAGGATTCGCCTTCTGGGGTGGAGGTGCAAGACCCAACGAGTGACCACTGTCAGAGGGAAAAAACAAGTATACAACCGGTCGGCTTATAAAAAATTAAACAGGAAAGGGAGCGAAAGAACAAACCTTCAACTCGCGAGACCTTGGAGTTCACTACGTCGCAGGGAAAGAGGAGGTTTTCGGGGGGACCGGGGGAACAAAAAAAAAAAAATCCGAAGGAAACGTCCTTGGCGCCAGGCATAGAGGGCTGTCGAGCGTGGTAAATAAAAAACCAAATATACGATAAAGGTCACAAAAAATAACACAAAAAAAGAAGATATCAGATAACACTAATACACCCAATTAATGAGAAATATTCAGAAAAAAGCAAAAGGGAATGGTGAACTTCTAGAATTAGGAGGCATTCTACCAAATTTACTTGCTTGTGTAAGCTGAAGGGAAACAGTTCCGGGAGAATCAATGCCGCATCAAGTAAAAATCTGGAGAGGGGGGCGTGAAGCACTAATTACCTTCGGGCGTTTTTTGGAAAGGACTAAGGTCCGATTTTAACGAAATTTCATGATGAGTGACTAGAACACATTACGCTAGGCGGAGGTCCCGGTCAACGGGAGGAAAGGATTCCCAAGGACCTTGAGACTCAACCTCTGGGGAATCCGCAGAGCCTCGTGGATAATAACAAGGCCTCGCAAAGAGGGACCGGAGAGAAGGGAGTGAGACTCAATCCGAGAGGACCAAAGGTAACCAAACATTTAGGGGGGAGAGGGGGATCATATCGGGTTTCCTCCAACGCAGAAAAGGTCGAGGAGTCTGTTGTTGAATGGCATCAAGCATTGAGGATAAAGGGAAGGGGAAAGAATTTTCGGGGGGGGAAATTTGGAAAGGGGGGGAAGGCGAAAATCTAGACGGGGGGGGGAAAGGGAACGAAAAAACAACAACAGGTAGAAAGAGAGATAACCAGGGAGGAGCCTTACGAAAGACTTTACAGTCGCGTTGCGCACTTGGCGGTCAAACAGGGGAAGTGAAAAAAAAAACCAAAAGCACATTGAAGAAAAAAAAGAGTGACAGCAGACTGAAGGAAGGAAGAAGGAGAGAGTTGCGAAAACCCCTGATCTCAGCGCAATCAGGGGGGGATCGGACAATATGGGCCCCTCGTTGAGCGAAGGAAAGAGGAAATAATCTTAAAAATCTATTCAGAAATTCAAATTGAGAAGGAAAAGAACTCCACCCCATTGATGCGCATGGTGCCGAGGGGCCTGAACTCAAGAAAAAGAAAAAGGAGGCTTCAGAAAGTAGGGGGCTTTAAAGAGAAAAGGGCCTGAGGGGGCCCATCGGGACTCAGAAACGACGAGAGATTCTGGTCCAAAACGATCATATATGCTGGCGCAGAAGAGAGAAAGGGGAACCCGGGTAACGATGGAACAATTAAGGATCGAATGGTAATCCAAGGGAGGAAAAAAAACCACGAGACGCCGAGAGTATTCGTCACCAACTCCAACGGAGGGGGGAGGGATGTCCGAACCAGCGAAAAGTAGGCACCCCTCGAACTGAGTTATTTAACAAGTCGACAGGAGAGCTATACGCGGTCACCGAAGCACGTCAAGGGGTCAGGGGGAGTAGTAGGGGGGAGGTGCCCACAGACCGACAAGGGGACTCAGAGTACAGCCAACTCTCATTTTCAAAATAAATATTAGTCATTGTTGGATGAAGGGATAAGAGGGGGGGGGAGAGCCAGAAATACATGGGGCTGGAGGCCGACTCATGGGTCGGGAGGAAGGGAAGTCCCATGATCTTCACTCGGGGGGGGTCTGGCCGATATACCTTATCAAAGGCGAGAGTGAGGGGAGGCTAAGATACAGGGGAAAATACCCAGATCTAAAAAAAAATGGTTGCCGACTAAAAATCGGGGGAACAAAAGTAAACACACATTGGATCACCAATAAATCAACGTCCTGACGCCGCAAAAAAAGAGAATAGACGCATCTGTGAAGGTGAGGTCTGAGGGAGGGGGAGGAAAGACCATCAACAAATCGCTGTACCATTGACTCTGCATTCCGTAATGCAGACGGCGACTGCATCCAAACGCGAGAGGAAGGGCGCGTTGCGTGAGATCGAAAAACTAAAGAAATAAAGAAGGGGGAGGGGAGAACTGTGGAGATCCGGACTATAGAAAAATGTGGGGGGGGTTGGAAAAAAAAGATTTCAATCACTGCTGGGAAGAGAAAAGGAAAATGTTTCGGCCAAGTGTGCACCTGAAATATAAGCGTAAGGAGGGTAGGGACCAACGCCCCCAAACCTTGAAGCAGAGCTCACTCCATGGAACATCCCATGGCGCCGTGGAAAAAAAGGGGACGGGTCGGGTTAAAAAAACTATTCTCCATTGGGGAAAGGGGGGGAACAAGTGCCCAATTTCAGAGCAAAAAAAGACCGAAAGAACCGGACAAAAACACTCTCACCTAGAGGGGGGGTTCAAAAAAGGGGGGAGAAAAAGAAGAAGATGAAGGGCGAAAGCCAAAGAAAACAGGGTATCTTCAACTACATCAACGGTGGAGAAAGTTGAGTTACCGACAGACTATTTAAAAAAAAAAAAAACTTGATAGAGGAAGGGTCCATCATACCCATCCACGGAACAACTTTTGACTGTGACGCTGTCTTATAAAAAAGGAGGAACCGACGAGTTGGGGGAGGAATAAAAAAGAAACTGGACAACCATATCCGGAGATTTGCGGGCACCATCCGCCAAAAAAGGGGAAAAGACCCTTTCCTCTCATTTGACTGCAGAGGAAAGGGGGGGGGGGACGAGGTGATTGTTTGTTCTTGGTGCTACGTTGGGGGGGAGGGAACGATAGGCGGGAGCGGCCAGAACACGAAAAAAGCGAGTCCTTCATCATATGCATATATGCCAGTTTTCATCTCTCACCCACGGACTGACTAGGAGTGTGAATCAAAAAGGGGTCACTCTGGGTGTTAAAACATTTCTGGAATTTTTGTACGGAAGGGAGGTATTCGAACACTTATAGCCATTGGGGGGGACGGGAAATTAGGGGAAAGGATCACTATTATTGACAGGCGGATATACGGGGAAAGCTAATAGGCAGGCCGGAAATATCCAAGCGGAACTGGATTAGACTTGCAAAAAACGAGCCAGCGTCCTAATAAGTGTTCCTTTCAAGTTAGTTCGAAGGCGGTTGGGGGACGGCGAACAGAGAATCGTATCAATTCCTGTGAGGTTAGGGGTGCTTTCTGGCTTTTTAGAGAAGCGGGGGTTAGGATGGGAAAAAAAGGAGCAGGGCCCCTATCAACAGGGAGGAACAACATTTCGGGGTTCCGAGGCGGTCGGAAGCAGGAGGAAGAAAAAAGGCAGGAGAAGGGAGTCAAAACCCTCTGAAAGGGGGAGAAGACGTTATAGAAGCTTGCCGTAGGCTGAGGGGGTAACAACAACACAGTGACTCACACTTCCGAGAAACGGACACCGTCAACGCAAAGGTAAGTTGGGACGGTCGGTAGAGGAGATGGACCCAAGCCGCCGATGAAGAGGGAAGTACCCACAAAACACCCCAGGGCAAAAAGGAAGTCAATTCTCGGGGGTGGGTGCAAGTCTCTGCCGCGATTTTTTGGGTCAGAGAAAATAACCAAGGGCCTAAGAAGAAAAAATCAACTGGAAGCTTCTCTTTACAAAAACGGTTTAAGGTGGCCTACCCTCTCACAACGGAACCCCTGGCGAAACTTGGACTGCCAAAGTTGGTTGGAAACACAATTACCCGATTGACAATCCGCTTCATGGAACCGGAGGGGGAAGAGAAACTGGGCAGCAAGATGGCTTAGGAATAAAAGACCTAGAAGGGGGGGAAGTGTTACAACGACAAGGGAGCGTCAGGAAACTCAACTATCCTCACCCCAAGACCGAGAACAGGAAAAAGAAAAACAGAACCATGTCAAAAAGGGCTAATGCCCACATGAGGGTGGGGGAGGGGGGAGAAGATTTCGCCAAGACTCTATAACTTCGCCGAGGGAAGTGAGAGGATGGGAGCTTGCTCAGAAGAAAAGGAGGAGGGAAGATTCCTAAAGAGAATCAAAGTAAAAAACGGGCGGGAACGTGGGGGGGGCCTTATGAAGCCTTAATCCTAGCACTTGGTTTCACCTCTCTGCATGGGAAAATCAAAGTTTTGGTCGGCATTAATCATTCGGGTGTCGGCAATCAAAGAGTCGGCGGCGCGTTGGGGGGCGAGCCCTGATGGAATCGAAAGCACGAGAATTTTAGGGAGAAGGTTGTCTTACTGGGGGGACGTCTGCTGGGTTTACCAGCCGGTCCCTGGGTCACACTGAAGAGACTACGGTGGCTCGAAACAAAATTCCTTTTTAAACAACAAAGGGGAAAGGGGAAAGGGTGGCATCAAGGCGGGAGATCGTCTGATATCAATGTGGTTTCCGAAGCGAGGAGAAAAAATGAATCACCTCGCCAAAATCCGCGGCACAGTAGTTTAGAGGACGGAGGGAACACAAACTGCTGCTTAATCCCCCAGACATCAAGATGAAGAGGACGAAGGCTTTGGGGGGGTCAGTACTCGCCAGAGAGTTGCCGGGGGTAAAGGGGGTATTCACTGGACTCAAGAATCTGGCGGCAGGGAAGGAGATAAAAACCCACCGACTTAATGCAACAATGGAGGCTTCCCCGATTTGGGTCTGATATATGGTTTGAAGTCCGAAGCAGGGAGGAAATAAGCATGGGTCACGAACCGCTGGAGATGGAATGCGTTCAGACTTGGGGGGGAAAAGAAGGGGGTCAAAGGCTGGATTGCTACCTGTTCTCGTTCTCCTTACTGCAACGCGCATCAGGAAAGGGAAGGTAGGAAGTGGGCGCCCGTACGAAACCTCTAAGAGCTCCTTTAGGGATCTTTATTGGGAGAGGGAAAAAAACAACAACTAGTGGAAAGTCAATGTGACCGGACGATAGCCCAGAAAAAGTCCGGCATTATCGGCCGGCAAGATTTTCGAGCAGAGAGAAGAGTCAGGGGGGGAAAGGGAGTTGAAGTTAACTAATAGGAGGCTGGCCGTGCGCCTTTGGTCGGGGAAAAGGTGGCCAACTACGGCCCCGACCTCAAAATACAACGTGGGGGGAAGGAAAGAGGGAGACTTGTGCGTAAAAACGCCAAGAGAGGAGGTTCTCGTCCGCGTTTAGGGGGGACCAAGTGGGTCTAAAAAAAGGGTGATTGTGCAGCATCCTCCTGCTTAGATCGCGACTGAATCGTTGCATGGGAAAAAAGAAAAAAGGGATTCTTTTTTTCATCTTGCCTCAGCTTGGGGAAGGATCTGACCTAAGAGGAGAGGGGGGGGGTCGCAGAACTTATTGAATGGAAAATTATTGGAACTAGGGCGTTTTGATCTCACACGAAAAAAAGAAGTCTACCGGTTAGTTTAGGTGCAAAGCGAAGGGTATTAAGGGAAAAAGAAATAGAAACCGGACGCACCCAAAAACCACCCCCCCCCAAAAAAAAACAACAAAACAAACACCAAACCAACAAAACACAACCAAAAAAAAACACAAAAACAACCAAAACAAAGCGTTTTCTTCCCGCGCCTTACTCCAGGTGAAGACGAAAAAGGAGAGGGGGGCAAGTACAAAGAACCGGATAGAATCAGAAGAAAGATCAGAGTTCCAAAATAGGGGAAAATATTCCAACATTCTCGCTGATATCCATCAGGGGTGGCGAAACTCCTCCAAATCTAGAATGGTAGTGATTTCACAGCAGAGGGGGGAGAGAAGTAGGGGTGAGGGTTTGTACGGCAGTTGTGACACTAAGTAACGGGAAAAAAAGGGGGAGAACTTCAGAGTAAAG
>Ga0179591_1258461_pt1 | contig 16313 bp, 15 predicted proteins | sample CZOMad2_1_08_16f_FD_182891 | JGI IMG/M metagenome (GOLD analysis project Ga0179591, IMG submission 182891) | Vadose zone soil fungal communities from Angelo Coast Range Reserve, California, USA - CZOMad2_1_08_16fungal (PacBio error correction) | ecosystem: Environmental > Terrestrial > Soil >...
CCGTGGAGGGGGCAAAGTTGTACGAAGAAGGGAAGAGGGGGGTAACCACGCTCCTGAAATTTCTGAGTAAAATTTACTAATGGAACAGGTAACTCCTGTCTACGAGACGGACACAGGCCGTCCGTAGTGGGGTTTCACGACTACGACGACATTCAAGGCGAAACCAGGGAGGTTCGAGATGTCAAAGACCGAGACAAAAAGTAGGACGCTAATCCAAAAAGGGAGTAGTCAGAAGCGAAATCATTCGGAGAAAGGGTCAGTCCCGTCTGGACCACAGGAGCAAGGGGAGCCTGAAACGATTGGGGTTCGGGATTCCTTCCAAGAAACTGGGAGTGAAAAAGAAGTAAGCACAAGCATTGTCGAAATTAGAACGGAGGAAATCACCGGCAGTTTTACTAAAAAAAACACATGCCAGGGCGGGAATGGCTTCAGGGTGAAATGCTCGAGGAGGGGGGGGGTCGGATCAGCGCAAGAAAAAACAAGCAAAAGGGAAAAAAAATTCCCAGTGTCAAGCGGGCCTTAAGGGGTTTAGTGTTGTACCATACAACCCTATCTTCCCTGTTGCGAGGTTGTGCTGGGGGTAGGCCCTGGATCGTCGTAGGGCCAAGTGTAAGGAATCAAAAGAGGTGGCGTGCTGGATGAGAAGTAGGCCGTTCAAAGGTATGAAGAAAGAGGAAAATCCGAAAAAGCTGAAGCTAAAAAACGGGGGGATTCTTTGAAGGCCATCGGGAAAGGAACGCCGGAAGCCGGGTCAAGAGAAAAAAGAAGTCTAAAAAAAAGCTGAGGAGAACAATCCAAACTTGGTTCCCCTCACCAAACCGCTGGTAATCTGGGAGGAACTTGAGAATTCAAGGAACGAGCTTGCAATCGAAGGTGCGCGGAAGCAAAGTACGAAGTTGGTCTTTTAAGTTAAACGTGTTTGCGACAAACTCCAACGGGCAAAGAGGTAGCGAAAATTTGGGGGGGGGGGGGGGTACGAGTGGAGAACGCTCTGTATATTTTCAGTTGAATAGCGCTCTCTCATGAGCTCTCACGACGGTAAGCCAGTCTACATTCAACAGGGGGAAAGAACCAGGCTAATCCGAAACAGTTTTGGAGAGACGGGGCAGGACACCAGGTCGGACAGCACGACTGGGAAAAAATAAACTGAATGCGAGCGTTTGGGGGGGACCGAACACGACATTCTTGTGGAGACTGGGCGGGGACTGGACCGTCCGTGTTATCTTCTATATAAAAATAAGATCTATTTGTTTCCCCTATACCAGGGAAAATAAACAAGTTCCAAAACTTGAGGGGTGGTTCGCACTTCCGGTTTCTTTCTTTACTCTGTGAATCTGATTTTCGGAGGGCCCGTGAGCTCGATCACTTCATTATGCCGAGCCAGGTAAAGGGGCAATGGCAGCGAGCGGAGGCCGGGTGTAACCGGTCGATACAGACATTTCTGTCTTATGATAGGACTACTATAAGGGGCATGGGAGGAAGGAAAGACCAAAGACGGATAACAGAGCAAACTTGCACCTACGGACCTCTATAACACCTAGGCGAAGGAATCGGGCAATGGATCAAAACTTGAAGGTTTGAAAGGGAAAGATTTCTTCTGCTATGGGTTTGCGCTTGACTGGGGATAGGAGGGCTCGATCGAAGTGCAGGAAAAACTGAAGGCTCTCAGGAAGCCCAATCCTCTCCGGACTAAAGAGGGAAAAAGTTTTGGGTTAAAGAGATCCTGGTAATTCAAAAGTAATGTCGCTCGGTCCACCCTGATCTACCGAGAAGCGTGGGGGGGAAAAATGATCTAAAGGGGAGGACCCAATAAGAAAAAGAAAGGCAACAGTTGAAAAGTATCATGACATTCACATAGCTTTATCGTCTTCAAGGGGTAGGGGGCTAACGGAGTGGGGAGAGAGCGGGAAGAAAGGAGGTCGGGAGACGTCATCATAGTTGGGAGGTAAGAAAGAAGGAACCCAATATCCGTTTTCATCTCTTGTGTATGAGGGGACCTGATTACGTCAAAAAGAGATCAGAGGGTAGGGAAATGGGAGGGACGAGCTTGCCAGAAAAGAATCGAGATCTAACAACAAAAACTGGAGGTGAAATATATCGGGGGGAAGGTCCTAAGGGGTTGCTAGAAAGGAGAAGGATCAAACTTGGAAAATAAAGAGAATAAACCGAAATAAACTTCTATTTTGAATTCTTTTGGGAGCTAGAAAGGCATGCTGGCACGTCACAAAGGCACGAGGGAATGGACACTCGTTTTTACCTGAACCGATTCTCTCCAGAAAAAAGGGAGGGACGAGAGTGAAAGTTAGTAAAAAAAAAGGGTGCGCGTTGAGGTGAAGCTGGCGGGGAAATCATTTTCACGCCGTGGATAGGAGAGTTTGCTAGTCGGTGAACGGGGCCAACCGTGTTCGACCGGCGGAGAAGGATGCAGGGGGCAAAAGGTGAAAACAGTTGGCGGTGAGAGTTACGGATAAAGGAGAGATCTTCGTTGAAGCACTAGATAGACCTACGATCACATGCCGAAAAGAGAACATCAAAGTCGAGAGCCGTCAATGAAAAAGAGGATCTTTGCCCTTTTGAGGCTCAAGGGTCTTCTATAGGCTTTCCTTTTATAGGTGGGAAACGGACCTTCTTTTTCTTCGGGACTGAGGCTGCCCCTGGAGAGTAAGAAGGGAAAAGTGGGAGGTCACGGGTGGGAACAAACTAAAAAGAGAGGCAAGGTGCGTCCACTTGTCTAGAGTCGGTTAAGAAAATTAGGTGTAAAAGGAGGAGCCCTTAAAGACCCACCAAAAGACCCCCAAAACACACCCGAGGCACAGTCACTTCGGAAAAGCCTTATTGTCCGCCAAACCAAAAATTAATTGTCTGTTGGCTCGCTGACAATAGAGTGGGGGACAAAATCGTGATAAGCCAAGGGGGGAACAACTAAGCACCGCGCGAAGGGAGTCAGTTTCAAGGGTCGTTTTCAAAACGACGCATCGCAGTGTGCCCGTCTGGGGGTAAATGGGTGAAAAAAGTCGATAAAAACACCTTTTTTGAGAGGAAGGGTGTTCAGGGTGAATGTAGAAGGATTTGGGGGCGTTTTCGGGAACTGAGCGCTTCTTCGAGACCATTTTCACAAAAGTAAAACGGAGGGAGCGACATCGAAATAACAGGGGGAAGCCGTGCACGTGTGAAAGGAGGTTCAGCGGCCCTGGGGCGAGCAGGAATTATTCAAACGCATGAGTTGGGGAGACTCGCCAGGCTTCTCAGAACTCAGGGCGAATCGAAGTGAGCAAGACTCGTTCCGGGAGGGGGGGAATGGTCGGATGGGAAGAAAAAAAAAGAGGGGGGGAATGTGGTAATCATCCTGAGCTGTGGTCGACGGGAGGTGAAAACTGCTCCGGCGGGTCCTTCTTACAGCTTTGAAGTTGTCAGCTTGTAAAGTAGGAAGAAGACGCTTCAGAGGTTGTGGACGGAGGACTTTTTCCGATAGTAATCCGGCTGTGAAAAAAAACAGGCCGCTCTTACAGAAGGAAACTCACCGTTTTAGATTGATCCAGTTCAAAAATGGGATCGACCGGAGGAGCGAGGGAGGGGAAAATCAGAAAAACTAGGCGCCTGCATACCTTGTACGTGTCCCACCCACAAAGTCCTACACCTTTGAAGGAAGCGTTAAAGGGGAGGGAATCTGGGCGGGGTTTGGGGGCGCTGGAGTCAAGAAAAAAAAAATAATAGAGCAGGTGAAAGAAGAAAATCCATGGCATGTTTGGGGGTTAACGTCCGAAACTGTCCTCTTCTGGAGGTTCATATGATGCAGTGACATATTTGGGAAAGGTTCTCAGGGGGGTTCAGGGGAAGGGCACCGACAGAGATCAGCTCACCGGCGCGGAAAAAGCCTTCGGACGTTTAATAAAAGTCTGCTACGGAAGACTACTCACGGGGAAAGCCTTGATTTACTGCGTTTTGGGGGGGAAAGGGAGTTGAAGAAGGCGCGAACATGCCCCTGGGGCGCCTGCATGTAATATGGAGTCGACACCAAGGCCTTTTCGACGGTGCAGGTACGCAGGAGGAGGACATTTATTGTGGAAGGAGCCCTGTTGGGGAGATATTTTTCGGGGGGGGGGGGGGGGGGGGGGGGGGGGGGGGGGGGGGGAGAGGACTGTATACCCTCTTGAAAAGGGTTATACTGCAGACAACTTTGGACCCCCCGTGGGGGAAGGGGGATTCATGACTCTAAACTCATATAGATGATGTATAACTGAAGAGAAGCTGGTTGACTGCATATCGCGACTTCACGTTAAAAGAGAATTGAAAATCCGGAAAGTTCCTCACTGCAATAACTTTTTGCTAGTCCAATCTTTTCGGCATAATTCTCATCACTTGACCTTAAAAAGGATATGTTAAACGGGGACAACAGTGAAGAGGATGTGCCGTGAAATTTGGGGAGGAGGTCCTGTCGCCATCATCTGGAGGCAGGTTTAAGCAGGTACGCAACAGCGAAGGGCGGAGTTATATGAGAAAGGCTTCGAAGAAAAGAGAGGAGGGCATGAGAGAGACGGAGCAACAAACACCAAGCGGATAGGAGGAAAAGAAGATGAGCGACATCAATCTAGATTGATACTACTCAATCAGGCAAAAGGATTTCTATGGGGTTGGCGGAAAAAGTCCTAGGCACTCTTGATGGAGAAAAAAGGACGAAGAAAAGAAGGGGGAAAAGGCAAGAATCTCACCGGGGAGAGGAGAACAACTATCTTTGAAGGTTTTAAAACAGAGATGGGGCCTCAAACATCTTGACGGGAGAACAAACGTTCTTGGAGCTCCAATGGTCAAAGGGGAAGTGGGCAAGCTCGAGAGGGGGAAGGGTAACCTCGACGATGAAAGTCAAAAGCCGGCTTTCATGTTCAGGGCCTCGATCTTACTGATACAAATAGTGTCCTTACGTCCAGGCCTACTCGAACTTTTGGTGGAAAGGTGTAAGAAGAGAAAAGGCAGAGGTGACCGAGGAAAAGCCATAAAATATATCAAGGGAAAGACATTACTGGCGATCCAGACGCAAATGGCCTCAACTAACGTTGTGTTAGCTACTAACTAAAAGGAGGGGGGATCCGCCCAGGGGGCAGTGTTCAGTAGGAAGATACAGACTGAGGAAAAAAAACAATTCCTCTAAGGCAATCTCTAATTTAAGTTAAGTAACGCGACTATCCTCTTCATGTGATTGCCCAGGCCTAATCGGGGAAAGACGACACCGGTAGCCTGACTAGGTGCTGTAAGGACGAACGAGGTCCCTTACAAAGCATTGAGACAACTCATTCGAAACATTCCTTCGAAGGAGGAGGAAGGGTAAAACGAAAAAAAAAGGCCAGCAGAATGGGCCGCTTGGTTGACAGCATCTGTAGGTTTTTCACGGGCCGAGAAAAAAACCGAAAATGGCCCCCATGAGGAAGCATCAGGTGAATTAAAGGGGGGGGAGTGGTGGGGGGGAACACGTACACATGAGGATTCAAGTCTCCTTGTGTGAAAATTCTTCTCGTCATCCTGGTCCTTATCCTAGGCCCATTGGAAGACAATAGGAAAAAAGCGGTGAAATGGTTGTCGGGAAATTTGGACGACGGAGTGAAAGACTATTAGAGGAAATTCCTAACTACAAAATCTTAGAGGCGTAGGGAAGACAATGAACTTAATGAAATTCTCACATGTTAAGTAAGAACCTTTTCTGGACAGAAACTATAGGAGGAGTTCGAAAAAAGAAAGGGGTCAAAGGGTCGAACAAAGGCAAAGAGAGGAATCTATTCTGGGAAAGAGAATTCTTTTCTGCCTAGGGAAGAGACTGCGACTTAATAAACAGGGAGGGAAATTAGTAACGGCGGGGAGGGGGAGGGATTTAGCTAAAATCTTGACGGGGCATCGGTATCGGCCATGTTTTGTTGATGTCTATTAACATCGGTGGTTTGAAGGGTAGTGAAAAGACAGGGCCGAAGATCGAGAGCTACCCCTAGAAACTTTAAAATCCCGAGAAATTCATTAAAACAGGGGTGAAGCCTGTTCTCGACACAGTCTCGGAGCGAGGTTGCACTAGGACGGGAGAAGGGAAGGGGGGGAACAATCCGGGAAAGAGAAGACCTTCTGGTGAGGAGAATTAACTTGGATAAGCGCTATCACCTAGGTTACCAACCGAGATTGGAAAAGACCAGGGCCAAAAGAGAAAAGGAGATGTTTGGTGTATGAGGAAATACTGAAGAAGTCCTCACACTTTAGAGGGGGGTTCCTTTTCATGCGAAGAGGAAAGAAGTCAGTAAGAAAGAGGGGAAACGTAGAATAGTAATGAAACAAAGGAATGCGGAAAAGGTACCAGTCTCCTTTTGAAACCGGAGAGAAATACCATTTGGAAGATGGAGAGGTCCTAGAAGGTGGAAGGAAGGTCCAGAAGGGGGGATCCAAACGACCGGCGAAAAGACTTAAGTCCAATGCCACCTACAGGGAAAAAAAAGCGATGAAAAGAGGGGCAAGGAATTACAGGAGGGTTTTGGTTGTTACCTGCAAGGGCTAGCGGGTTTCTGTATCTTTAAGGTTTGATCCTACGATAGTCCGGGCTTAAGAGGCAAGGATCTGAAAAAAAGGGAAAGAGGGCTCCGACAAAGGTAAAATTGGGTGGTGAAAGAGAGAAGGGGAGAATCAAGAACTTTCCGGAGGGTGGCCTGATGAAAGCATTCCCTGTCAGTTGTGGACAGGTCGAAAAAAGGAAGAACGAAGGAAGAGGCGGAAGAGGAGTTAAGCTCGGCAAAAGAAAAGAGTAGAGAGCTCCAGGGCATTTTCATAACGGGTTCTGCGGTATCCCTGCCGTCACGTAAAGAAAATGCGGGGGAGGCGTTAATAAGACCTCCCAAATGTCAAGGGGGGGGAAGCGCGGGTGAAGGGAGCCTGTGAAAGGAAGATCCTCTTGTTGAACTTCTTTACGCAATTCCACAGATCCTCTTCAGACAAAGGTAGGATAGAGTTTGAAGGACGGGTAAGGGGGGGGAGGAAAAACTTGGGAGCAAATAAAGCGGAAGAGGAAGGGGTCATCCGGAGAATCAACCCTCTGCAAACGTGTATTGGCCTTGATTACGAATCTCAGCGTTCTTTCGAAAAAAGAGGGGAGAAAGCGATAAGGGAAAAAAGGAGGGTAAGAAAACCGGGAGAGAATATCAAGATGGGGACCGAGCTTGAACTAAGAGAAAGCAACATGTTACGATGTCGGGCTGCTGGAAGTAGATCATGTTTTCCACTCCTGGTGATCTGCTGTTCTAGGTGTTCCACGGTTGGAGAAAGGAGGGGCATGAAGAAAAAAAATAGAGGGGAAAAAATGGGAAGGTGGCGGAAAGACTGAGGGAGGAGAGGAGGAAGAGCATATTTAAAGAGGCCGACGATAAAACTATCGACCAAGCTTCCGTGACAATAAAAGGGGGAAACGAACTAGGGAAGGGGGCAGACGAAACAGAGGTGTGCTGACGGAGGTTGGGAGGGGACGAGGAGTCTAATGTTTTTCGACGGGATGTTGAGATCTTTCGACTACTGAACGATCGGATCGAAACGATGCAATGTTCGGAAAGACGGGTCACACCAAAAAAAAAAAAGGAAGCGGGCAGGTGAATGACCTAATGCAGAGAGGGGGCGCGTGCTTTCGGATTGATCTATCGCCCCGAACAGCGCCCAGAGTACGAGTCGACCTGGGAGGGGGGAAAAACAAAAAAAGCAAGGTCGGTTGGGCTCTTTCTTGGCACAATCGCGGAGAGGAAAGAATAGCGCCGATAAAAAACGGTACTGTAGCAAAACCGGAGTCAGGGGGACCCGATCGTGGGGAAACGGGAACTCGAAACAGAGAGGCAGAGGAGGAGAACAGGTTTGTCGATAATAAACTATCAAACCTTGATGAGCCAGGGGTTTCAGTCCGACGTTTTACGGGGGAAGGGAGGCTGGGGGGGGCAGAGCGAGAGGAGAAAGGGACAAAAGAATTAAAAACCGAAATTAAGGACATAAAAACAGTGGGATACCGGTGCACCGTGGTCAAGATTTTACCGGCCGCGTAATAAATTCCAGACCGGAAAAAGGTGCAAGGGAAAGAGAAAGACTAGAGGAGAAAAGGAACTCGGGAATGAGTTAGCAGGGGGGGGTCGAACGGGGCCTTGGTCGCGGTCACCGCTTGTTTCTTGACGCATCACCTGAGCTTTGGGAGGGGCTTAGTTGTTGGGGAGAGAGAAAAGGGGGAGGGGAAGAGTGAGGGCTCCTTAAGATCGTCTATAACGTATAAGATTAGCTTTTTTTCCGTTTTTGTCGGCCTTGGGGAAGTCAGGAGTCTCGAAAAAAGGCAAGTAAAAGCGTGGGGAAAAAAAAAGAATGATAAATCTTCAAAGTGAATAATTACTAGGATTACTTATCGCCCCTCGAAACCTCGGGCGCCAGACAAGTAGCCGGGGAAGGAAAAACCAGGCACGCGTAAACTAGAAAAAGGTAAGGAAACTCAGGAAAGACTGGGAAGGGGGGAAGAGGGGTTGTTTTGTCGATGCCATCGACAAAAAAATACTAAAGGTTCAAAAGGCATTCGCCGGGGGATGGGGAAGGTTAGGGTGCGGAAGGTCCGGGGGGAGGGGGGGGAAATGAGGTCATAAAAAAAAAAGGAGGGGGGCTAACGGAATGGATGTTAACAAGGGGGCCTATTCGTTTTTTTCATTATGGCATAGAGTAGCGCAACCGCAGTCAGATGAGGAGCCTTGTCACAGGGGAAGGAAAAGAAGGGAAATGAGTCTTCTACTTATGAAGAAGGATGTAAAGCGTACTTCATTTGTGGATCTTATGGGGGGGAGGACCAGAAAAAAAACCAGGGGGGAGAGACTGCATTGGGCGTGTAGGAGACACAAAGGTGCAGTTAAAAAGGGGTCGGCTTGCCGCCGCTCGTAATTCGTACTGGGCCAAGTCGGAAGTTTAGAGTTTTTCTCCAGGTCCTGAGAGAAACGCTTCCAGGCTCTTCTTACACCCCAATATGTCCGGGGAGGGCCTTAGCCGCGGAGGCGTGGGTATCAGTCAGAGAGGATAGATGAGGAGACGGGAAAGAATTTTTCAGCAGTCAGAATCTGAAGGACTCGAGAGCTTTGAAATACCGGGACAGTGTGTAAACGGTTGTGCACAAGCAGGGTGCGGAAAGAAAAGATAAAGGACCGGGTCCACAGGCCGCGGGAGACGGCAGAAAAAGGAAAATTTTGAGTTAAAAAAGTTGGCACGTGTTAATTTCGCAATGCGCAGTAAGGGGGATCTCAGTGAGGGGGGGGGGGGTTGTGGGGGGGAGGGGGGGGGGGGGGGGGGGGGGGGGGGGGGGGGGGGGGGGGGGGGGGGGGGGGGGTGGGGGGGGGGGGGGGGTTGGGGGGTGTTGTGGGGGGTTTGTGTTTTTGGGGGGGGGGGGGGGGTGGGGAGAAAAAAGTCACCGTAGAAAGAAGTCTTTATAGAAACTTGAGGTATACTTCTTAATCACTATATTCTTAAATAGATAAAAACACCAAATTATAGTAGATGTGCATCAAATAGACGATGATGAAAAGGGACATCATAAAGACACAGTTGGCTTAAGGACCCGGATATAGCTTGCTGTGGGGAGGACTGAGGCAAAAAGAAAGGAAGGCTTAAGTAAACATCAAATTTTTTAACTGGAAAAGGTCACCCTTTGGAAAACGCTTTAGGGGGAAAAGATAGGGGGAAAAAAGGAGAGAAGCACAAAAGTCCTGGAAAGGGGAGAAAACTTGGACAGGAATTTCAACTCTCTAATGTTCTTAACTCCTTATTCCGGGGAACATCGTGTTTTCCAAAGAACAGATCTAATATACAACGGAGTGCGAGATCCGGAATCCGGGGGGGCCAATGAGGGTGGCAAGGGTACGAAAAGTGGCTGCTCACCTATGTTCCTGATAGCTCCAAGATTCTAATGGCAATTACAAGAAAGTCGACGGGCGGACACAGCAGGGAAAATGGGGCTAACGTCAATTTGGGAAGACTCAAGGCTGCGCCCATCCATTTGATTTTAGACTGGAATCTCCAAAGAGAAGGGGATTCCTAGAAAACAAAGGGAAAGGTAGCAGAACGCTAGAGGTAGTCAAGTGAAACTCCTGAAGATTGAACACATCCGGTTGCATGACTATGATTTTTCAGGGAAGTCCTGAACAAATGAAGGAACTTCTCATGGAAGGCTAACGAGGAGAAGAAGGACAGATAAAAACGGGGCAGTGGCGAAGAAAAAAAGGAAAGCGGGAGAGGGGGCTGCCTGGTGAAAGCAGAGTAGTAGTTGGTTGGGTTTAGGGGCAGACTAGAACCAATCCCTATGCCCAGTCTCTTTGCGAGGAAAAAAAAAAGTTGGGAAGAGAGGGACGGGGGGGGCGTGCAACCAGAGGAGATGGAAGGACTTGAAGGGGGGGACTGAAAGTTTGGCAGAGAGAAGCTGGCTGTTACGGGAGACCATTGGGGAGGATCAATCGTCAAACGTGGGGTATCCAAGGCAATGATGGACAAGATAAGGGGGAAATCAAAGCCAACTATCTTAAAAACAGGCCGCTCACAAAAACGAGCTTCTGATGTAGCATCCGTACAGACTTGAGGAAAGATGGAAAGATGAAAGGAAATTCTCCGTTACGAAAACAAGCGTCTACAAGACTCATTCTTGAGGGAGACAAGCAACTGTGGGAAACCGGCTAAAAGCAGAGAGTAATGTCTCGGTTAGGAGTAAAAGTCATTTACGATGGAAGGAGGGGAGGGGAAGGGAGAGTCAATCGTGAAAAGGGGTGGAAGTTTTAGTGTCTTCGTAAAAGGAAAACTCTGGAAAAACGGCGAATTATCTCAGTGGGTTTTCAGATGGAAAAGAGCTGTGGTAGGGGGGAAAAAGGGAAGAAGGCGAGAGGCAGAGCAGAGATACAAAGGTTAAATCAAGGTGTCTTCAAGGAAAACGCTATACCGCACAACGTTGTAGTTCTCTACAGATACTGAACGCACGATAATGCTAGGGGGAAGTAGAGACCGGGGGAGAGAAAGAAGGCTGTGAGCGGGGGGCGACTGTATACGGGGCGCTAATCAAAAGAGGGTGGGGGGAATACCTAAAGACCGTTTAAACGAAAAAGAGAAAAAGACTGGCTGGGGTGGGGGGGAAAGGACGAAAAGAAGGCTCTGTTCAGCCCGTTACTCATGGAAAATGTACATCGCAAGGGGGAAATGGAGGGCAGGATGACAGATCATACGAACCGTGAGGAGAAGTCGTAGGAAAACGGGAAAAGGAACGCGAGAAAGGAACAAGGGGTGGGGAAAAAAAACTTCAGAAACGTACGGTGTATACCGAAGGGGTCCTAGAAGTTTCAGGTAAGGAGATGAGAGAAACTACCTGGCAGAAACGCGAGCCCTTAACAAGCGCTACTCAATCCCACGCTACCTGGACAAGGGGGGGGAGATCGGGAGATGGGGGGGAAAAGAACTAGGAGGAGGGGTACTGGGAGGTCTTCTGGGGGAGTAAAAGCTGCGATACTTATTAAAATGCCGGATCGACCGCGAGAAAAAAATCGGGGGGAGAAGACACGGAAAGTTTTTCCTAGACTTGCGCGAAATAACAAAGAGCAGAGGGGTTCCACCCTGAGAAAATCATGAAAAGGTGGAAAGGGGAGAAAGGTAGTAGCCATTATTGGAGCTCATCAACATGGGGCTGAGTAGTCGTTGGAAAAGCGGAAAAAGGGGGGATATCAGGAAGGTTCAGGGCATGAAATGGGGCAGCCTGATGACCGGTGAATTGAAGAAGAAGTCAGGAATGCGGGGGAGTGAGGGGGAAAAAATCCGAGGCAAATATAAAGTTGGAAAAGAGGGGATTCTCGGGATTCGAAGATAGCTGTTATTGATATTCTTGGACGACAATCAAGGCAAAAAAACAACACGGAAGAGGAGAAAAGAAGATACGGGTCTTGTCATCAAGGGGGGTAAGAATGGGCTAAACAAGGTCGGGGGACGTTCACCGTCGACCTCTATGACCAACGTGCAGGTTCAAAAATACGAGAAAAGTTATGAAGGGCAGAAAGGCAATAAAGGGGGAACCATCTTGTTGTACATGAGCTGATGGGGGGGGGAGGAAGGATCTGGGAACGAACTTGAACACGGAATCGGAAGCTTGGCAGTCGTTCGTTGGACTACAGAGAAGGTTTTGAAAACGCGTTGAGATAGGGAGGGTCGATGGAGCAGTGGAAAACAGTTTCCTTAAGAAAAGGGCTGTTTCATTAGGACCAGGATAGAGGGCAAAGACGGGGGAAGGGGGATGGGAAAAAGGGAGACAATAGTAAAAATAGGGAAGAAGAAAAGAAGAGGAGAAGACTATCAACGGACGATCCAGTCTAGAAATCCGTTACGGAAAAGAAATCGATCAGCACTATTCATTCCCTCGGGGGGGGGGGGGAGTGAAGGGTTAGGGGCTTCAGGAAAGGGGGGGAGGGGAGTAGGTGGGGAATAAAGGAATGCCTGACCCAAGGATCAAGAATCTGCAATGGAAGTCTGACAGTTTCCACAAGTCGCCGCCCTCGCGTCAGGTTCTAAGTAAACACTGCTAGAAGGGAAAGAGGAAGGAATTGGGAGAGAGCGCAGCAAGAGTAACACTGGAAAGAAAACAATTAACGGTGGGCGGAACCGCGACCCTGACACACCGTTCTTGTTGGCTGAATGTGATTTCACAAAGGGGGACCCAAAGAGGAGGGATGAATAGACCCTGTACGTCATCTCGGAACAAGCCGGGTAGTCTGGTCATAGTTTGGGAAACAGACCGAGAAGAAGGGGCCAAATTCAGGAGGGAGAAGGGAAGGGGGGGGTTGAGGAGGGGGGCAGACACCCTTGTGCGTATGCCAAGTGGATGGTCCTATGGAATGTAGCACTGTGAGTGGAAACTTAGAGAGAACTCTCGCGTCTTGAAAGTTTTTAACATAAAAACTAGAGGCGTCGAAATCGAAAACGAAAAGGAGTAAAGAGTGAACAGTGGGTCAAGATTGGGCTCCTGTCCAAGCCGCCGTAAGGTACTAAAGTCAAACGTAGACTTATTGAAAAACTAGTACGTCGATCTTCGAAAAAAAAGAAAAAGAAGTAGGTTCAGAAAGAAGTTTAGGACTTGGGGAGCGGAGAAACAGCTTTGGCTGGGGAGAACATAATTTTAAGTTGGCGAAAAAGAAACTGGGGGGGGTCTGGGAATCGGGAGAAGGCAGGAATCAGCCGTTGGGGATAACTATCGGACGGGGGGGAGCTTTTTGGTTCTTTTTGATGAAAGAAGGGGGAAAGGCCGAAATCAGGAAAATAAGGGCCAGCAGAGTAAGAGTTTGAAGAGGATCTTTCAAGAATCTAGGACTTCCTCTTCAAAAAGCCACCTCAGAAACGAAGGAACTGAAGAGGAGAAGGGGTGGGGCTTTAAAAAGCCACCACGTCCTCATCACGGAAATGGCAAAGGACAATCTTTCATTTCTCGTGTCTTTTTTTGAGAGAAAAAAAGTGGCAACCATGAACAATTCTAGATTCAGGGGGGGGGGGGCGAGAAATGGGGGGGGGAAGAGGGGGGATTACGGTAGAAGTACGTTTTCTAAGGGAATGATACAAGGAGGGGGGGAGGGTGGCATTGGCAGAAAAGTTCAAGAAAAGAAGAGTCAGGCAAAAGGGCGAGGCAGGTCGGCTTCCTGAAGGTGGAGACCGAATGATGAGGGAGCGGACTGACTACCAAGGGGACTTATGTTTCGGGGAGCGTACGGCCATTTTTGGGTGAACCAAGGGGGTGAAGCAGGAGCGGGAAAAAAGGAAAGGGGGGCAGAAAAAATGTCGGGAGAGTGACACCAAGTGGACCGTGGGGTCCCTGTTCGTTGTGTACTCCATCGCTTGAACTTCGGATTTCATTAGCCGCAGAGGGGACTACAGGGTAAGGGGAAAAAGGAAAAAGAAACGGGCAACATTGACTCTTCGGAAAAAGGGGGCCCACCGCGTGGCCTGGGGGATGTCCTATAGCCAGCGAAAAAAAAAGATTTGTCCTGGGGGGGGCTCTCGGAACTACACTCACAGGTGTGAAGCTCGTCAAAAGGGGAGAAACTCAAAGAAACGCAGAGGGGGGAGAAATGGAAATTTGTCGACAGAAACTGTGGTGCTTCATTCCAGCTTTGCCTAGAAAGGGCAGTCCACAGGAGACCGCTCCACCGTGAGGAAAAGGGGGGGAGGGTCAAATCCAAGGGGGTAAGAAAACGTCCGAAAAATGGTTGGAAAAGCTCATGTTAGCTAATCGCGGACTTGGGACTTCTTGGACAGCAATAGGGAGATGGCTTATCAGATAGAAACTAAAAACAAAAAAGGAGGAGGTAGAAATAGAGATGCAATATCAACGATGGTCCTTACTAGAAAAGATGATCAAGCCCTTAATCGGAGCGTTTGGGGGCTAAGCTTCCAAAAATAAAAAGAAATAGGAGAAGGAGAAGAAAATTTTTTTTTAAAAGGGGGAGATCAAGCTGTTGGGGGGAGAAGGTTAGAACATAGCCTGTATTGAGAACGAGCGTCGTCATCACTTCAATCGAACAAAATTATGTCACCTGACAGCTCTCTTGATGAAGCTCAGTCGACGATGAAGGGAAACAAGAAGGGAAGTTTCGATAGCGCGAATAAGGAACAGGTTTCATCAGGGATAGCGGCGATCAGGCCCCTTATTGATGTTTGACTAGGAGTTTAGGAGCACCGGGGAGATGGCTAAGCATCAAAGGTTGAACAAGTCTGAATTCAAAGCGGCAGTGTACACAGGACCTCACATTTGGGCAAAAGGCAACTTGTGTTGTCTACTACTACTACATATTCTCCACGCCAGTGCGTTCGCGCTGACCGACAAAGAAGAGAAAAAAAACGGAAGTAAACTAACCGTAACATCAGACGAAGGGGTATACAGTAAAGAGCCTATAGGACATGGGGGTGGGGTCCAACAGTCCAAGGGAGATTTACAGGGAAGCTTACTAGGGCGTGGCCTTATAAATTAGGGACAACGAAGGGAAGGAAAAAGTTAGAAATGCAAAGGGGGGGAAAGAAGTGAAACAGCTGAACGTTTCAAGACACAACGACAGCGTCTAATGGGGAGGCTGGGTGCACTTAAGGGGTGGTTTCGGGTCAAAAAAAGACCCGATCACCTGGGAACCACTGGATGGGGTCATCTGGGCATCCCGTTGTAAGGGACTGGGGTGTGGGGCAAAAGCACCGGCCTAAAGAGGAATGTCAGTTTTATATGGCAGAAGTCATAGGAACTTGAAATGCAAAGGGGGAAGGGGAATCATAAGAAAAATGGCTTGGCTGAATGGGGTGACGAAACAAGGCCCTTTCAAATAGGAAAACGAAAACATTACCAAAAAGAGAATCATCGGTAGACGACAAAATGACTTAATCTCTCAACATAGATAATTACACGACTGCTAAGACGGAAAGGAGTCTGAAACTCTCATAGGAGGACACCAAATCTGTTCTCCTTCGGGCCGAATCGGATCAGTTGGATTGTCGACTTATAGGTTCCTATGGGTCTCGAAGTGGGGAGGAGGAATCATAGGTTGGGGGACTGGTAGGGGGTAGTTACGCGGTGGTCCAACACCCCCCACCACAGAAAGAGGGAAAGGGGAGATCTTGACCACGGGAAGAGGTATACCAATGGTGGGTTATGTAGATGCAAGAGATCTCAGTTGGGTGAAGTAGGTGCTCAAGAGAGGGGGCGCGCACTGGGGTAAAAAAGGGAAAGGATACAATTCAAAGAATAAGGGATAAAAACTCAACAAGGTGTGAAGAAGAGGGATGACAACCTGATATAAATAAAGCGTGCGCTTGTGAAAAGAAGAGAAGGGGGGGAAACAAGGGACTCCCGGAGTTGGGCTCGACGAAGGAAAGTCAATGGATAGATCAACCTGGCTAAAGTGGTCGAAATTAAACTACAAATACAGGAGGGGGGGGGGCGGAAAGAAGGAGAGGGAAATAGTTACTTATGTTAAGAAGCTGGTAAGCATGGTTCTCTCTATCAAGGAGGGGATTATCTTCATCTTGGTACTGAACGATAGGGAAAGGAGCAAGTGGGTAACGTAGAATCCCATTGCTGTCAGGTCTAGGGAGACGAATGCATTGGGCATGAAAGTCGCAGCGGGGTCTAAAATAAAAACAACTCCAGAAAAAAGCTACTGGAGGCACACCTACGTCTAATGAAAAAAAATTGAGAGGAAAGTTTCTTTTTAGTGACAAGCCGTGATAGAAGTTTCAGGGGGTCAGATCGGGACGTGATTGAAGCTATATCTTGTCTTCATCACGTGCAGGGG
>Ga0179591_1276561_pt1 | contig 16312 bp, 8 predicted proteins | sample CZOMad2_1_08_16f_FD_182891 | JGI IMG/M metagenome (GOLD analysis project Ga0179591, IMG submission 182891) | Vadose zone soil fungal communities from Angelo Coast Range Reserve, California, USA - CZOMad2_1_08_16fungal (PacBio error correction) | ecosystem: Environmental > Terrestrial > Soil >...
CGGCAACCCAGTTGAAGGCGGCCACGCCTTCACTTCCAGCTTGCAGGGCTGTCTTGTAGGGATAAGGAAGGGGAACGGGGAACGCAAAACCGTGGTTGGGGGGTCCATATCAACGCCCGCCCCAAACCCTAATGAGGCGAAAACGGCCGCAATCCCCTCCTGATTGGTATTTTGGGGGGAAATGGAACGCCGAACGCGAGCAGGGGAAGCAGGAAACCGTCGGGGGGTATAGTCCCCCGAAAAAGGTCGCCACATGCGAACATTTAGGAACCAAAAGTGTAAGTAAACCGGCGTGGGACGACAGGGTTCTTGGACACACACGGGGTGGGGTTGCCCTTCGGGGCGGCAGACAACAGCGTTGTGGGTGAAATCGGGGGAGGCCAAAAGGAAAAATGACTGAAAAACCTTGGAGAGTTGAAAAAAAAAACAGGTCCAGGGATGGATCGACGAGGGTAAAAACAGCCCGAGGGGGGCCAGGGGGGGACCGCCAAAGACTGTGAACCCCTGAAAAAAGGGCAGACACTCCAGGGGAAATTCCTTAAACTGTACGCAAAAAAAAAAGACGAGGGGACTCGGAACATTTTCGAAGGAGGGGGGGAAAAAGAACGAAAAAGAAAATAGGCGGGGGTAACGATCAAGGGAATATAAGGAAACCTCAAGCGCCGCTTTCTGGGGGGGGGGACACCCCAAGAACGAGACCCGACGTAATACCAGCCAGGGGGGGAGGCTGAAAGGACCTGAACCCGTCCCCATTCTATCAATGAACACAAAGGGTTTTGTGGAGGGCCGTCGCGTGGCGCGGAAAAACGACGGAAGAGACAATGCAAGGGTCTCATCGGTAACGCGAAGACCCCTGCGGAAAACCCGGGGGTGACCCATACCGGGGAAAAAAAAAAAAAAAGACGGGGGATTCTCCCTGTTCGGTAATCTCAGGGGGAAACGGGCTCCTCAAGTCAGAAGGGGGATAGAAAGCCACGGAGCCGTGCTTGCCCACCCGGGCAGGTGACCATGCAAGGGGTGCGTGGAAAAGGGGAAAAAGTAGGGGGGGACCCTTGGTCATTGAACAAGAACCCTACGAAGTCTGCATCATAAAGAAGCCTTGCGGAAGGGGAATACCGCCCAAACTTTTGAGTAGAAAAGGACGCCCCTTGCCGGGGGAAAAAACAGAATAATCGAGAAGAAAAAAAACAACTGGAGGAAAAAGTAAGAGGGCCTCGGAGTCTAAAAAAATTCGACTCAGAAGGGGCTGCGCAAAACAGGAGGTAGCAGAACGAAATCGGGGGATGAAAAACCTGTAGGCAATGTCAAACAGCACACTTTGGAGGGGTTAAGAAAGACAGGTCCGGAAAGAAAACCCATGATGACAAAAAAAAACAAGGACAAAACGGGAGGCGAGGCCTGGGATTTCGCGTCGATTCCCAGAAAAGAGGAGAGCAATCGAGATCCGCCACCGCTGCATCAAAAGCAATCCAGGGGGAAAGGAAAGGGAGGAAAACAGGGCCAAGCAGTCTCTGAAAAAAACGTCCCACCACGTTCAATGCAAAAGGGGACAATCCGCCCTCGCCAAACCCCACTTGGGAAATGCACTAACACCATCAAAAAGGAAAGTGGGGGGTGCCCAAGACTGAGGTAATGGACTTCAGGGGCGCAGGGGGGTCTTGAGTCAAAGCCGGCCCCCTGGGCGATTACGGAAGGTCTGTCGTTAAACTTAAAGAAAGGCGAATTATGAAAAGGGAGGACGAAAACACATCTTCTCGCGGGAAACACCTACAAGAGTGGCCGTCATGTGACAGGCCACTCCAACGAACAGTGAAAGGGGGCCGCGGCACAACCGGTCGGCCGGCAGTCATTACCAAATGGGGGGACTTTTGAAAAACCGGGAAAGTTGAAGGGCAGGCATAATATATCGGAAAGCGAGGCTTTCCAACCGAAAATGTGGGGGGAACCTCCCGTATCTAAACCTGGGGAAAAAAAAAGGAAGGTGTTCTGGTGCTACCGATACCGCAAAGGGAAAGCCATCACCCTCTGGAGGGAGGAATAACGTTCAAGAATCTTTGTTTGATAAAAGACAAAAAAAGGGAGGGACAGCTACGGGGCAGCAAAAAATCTTTTCCAAAAACCACGAAAACATGCGAAAAGAACTGAGAGAACGAAAAAGGGTGTACTGCCAAATTCGTCTCCGAAAGGGGAGACCTGTCGACTGTCCAGGGGGTAGGAATCTAACCCGCGAAGAGCAACTGCTTTGGGGTTCAACGCCTCGCAGTTGAAAGGAGAGGAAAAAAATAAACAAAAGGAAAAAAAAGGAGGAGGGGAATTTCGTCCAGCAATAAGTCCGTTTTTTGCGTTCACAAGGTAAGTAGACCACTCTTTCTGTTGAAGGGTCAATCGACAATAAGACCGGCAAAATAACCGGTTGAGCACGAAAACTACACATGAATCAACGGGGGGCCGCCGTCTTCCGCCCCCGGGGGGGGAAAAAAGGGCCTTGCCCTTTTCCAAATCAGGAGGGTTACAGGATCACCGAAGTCAGGTTTTGGGAAACAAGAAGGGAAAAAATATCACCCCTCTCAGGGGTGAATTGGCTACGAGGGGGGGAAAAGGGGTTACGAAGCCCTTATCTCGGGTGGGGCAGAAGAAAAAGAAACTTAGCATGACGCCAAGCAAACCTGCGGGGGGGGGGGGACAAATGAGGCATTCTTTGGATATACAAAAAAAAAGCCGGGTAAAAAGGGAAGTAATGGAAAAGAAAAAGTTGTCGGGCGCGGGTATCATGGAGGGAAACGAAGAAGGGCCTAAAAAATCGGGGGGAGGGACGGTTGTTGACGGAAGGGGGAAAAAAAAAAAGCATGTATCCAAACCAACAAATAGGGGGTTGTAAACGCTAAAAAAGAAAAAAGGTAACACCTACTTTCTCAACTGGGGAAGGGACTCAAATTTTGGTGGCGAAAAGAAACACCATTCTACGCCCAGGGGGGGACAAAAGGCTTGAAAGGTCGAGAGAGACGTCAGTACCGGGGTACTTCCGGCAAAGGAAGAAGGGAAAGCATTTTGAAAACAGAAGGGGCAAATCGAGAAGAATTAAAGAAAAAAAAGGGGGGGAGTCCGTAAAACCTGCTTTGCTGAAAAAAATGTGAGGAAGGGAAGGACCTCCGTGCCTCCGGGGAACCTTTGGGGGGGAAGAAGGGAAAAATGGAAGGAACAGTCCTGTCTCTTCTTGACAGGGGGGGGCAGGTTTCGGGCGTAAGGGGGGAACACTTGTACTGCGAGGCAACTGACCACGGAGAAAAAAAGTCACCCTACCCTTGAGACTTGTTGTGGGAAAAAAAATTCAAAGGAAAAAACAAAGAGGACGAAAAAAACAGGAAGGAGGAAAAGAGAGAGACATGAACAAAGGGGAAAGGCCGTCGTTAACGCAAAGAGTACGGGGGGGAGGAAGGCTGGGGAAAAACACGCCGAACCGAAAAAGGGAGCGTCCAGGAGAAATAAGGAAGAGTCGAGTTTGTAACCCAGCAAAAGAACCAGAGAAGAAACCATAAAACAAAGCAAAAAGAGAGAGTCAGATTTGCTCTCTCCCTGACAAGGGAAGAGGGGGACAAAACTGTGCCCTCTGTGGTTCAAAATGTCTTGACTTAGGGAAAAAGGAAAGCCCAAACCGCAAAGTACCGTTCTTGGGAGGAGAGTAACGCAGCAGGTTGGCGATCGCAGGAGGAGAGTGTCGTCCCTAAGGGGCACCGCAAAACACAAATGCAAAATTTGACAGGACCGGGGGAACGTATTGTGAAGGGGGGAATTGCGGGTTCGCGCGTAAAAAAGGGACGTGGCAGAAAAAAAGGGCAAGCCTAACTGAAGTCAAAACCAGACTCTCGCCCTTCGAGAAAGGGAAATTCACCGCCGCCGGCCCGTCAAAAAAAGAAAAGGGGACAAAACTCCCGTCGTGTAGAACAAACTGTAATCGCCACCCAAAAAAGAAGGGCGCGGGAAAAAAAGGGGGGAAAAAAAAAGTCCCTTAACCTTCGCGGGGGAACCCGCGATAACGTCGCTCCCGAAAAAAAAAGAAAAAAAAAAAAATGGAAAATCCAACTCGCAATCACCGGGTGGTTAGAACTGACACGAGGCCTGTGGCCCACCTACAAAAAAAACCTCATTTCGCCTCGGAAAAAGGGGCAGACCCTTTGGGAGGGGGCTACAGCAAGGAGGGGAGCGTGGAAAAAAAAGAACAGACGGTTACTTGTCGCGCAACCGAAAAAGTGCGGCTGGGGCTTCTGTGTCGGGGGAAAAACCGAAGAGGAACCAAGTTTGTCTTTGTCCATCGAAAAAGGGGGAAAAAGAACCCAGAAAAACAGGGGTCGACGACCCAAAAAAAAAGGAACTGAGTGTGAGGGGGGGGGAAGAGAGAAAAAAACGAGGGGGGTAAAACCAAGGGAAGGTGAGAATGGGGATCTCCAACAGGGCAAACCCCGTGTCGAAACACAGTAGACCGCCTTGTCGTCAAGGGGGTTGGACTCCCCCATTGTTCGTTCCCGGGGTTGGAAAATATGGGGGGCTTGGTCGGCAAAGAAAAAAATACCACAGCAAAACAGGGCGGCCCAGACTATTCCCTCCAGCCATGCAGGAACGGGGGTAGCCCCTAAAAGGAGGGGAAATTTATATCCTCGGAAAGCGATCAACTTTTGTTGACAGTGCCCACAATTGGCCCACCTCTGTGAGGAAAAACTTAGTCCTGTTCATGAAAGGGGCAGTTACCTTCCAGGACACGCATCAAAAACGCAAGTAAAAGGTCCAACAGTCTTTGGGGAGGAGGATCAGAGCCAGGCGGGAGTAAGCAAGGAAAGGAATTCACTGGTGAATCAAAGACACAATTCTTTTTGAGGGGGACAGGAATATAAGGAAAGCGGAGAGGGAAAACACTTCACCAGGCGAAAAGGGGGGAAAAAATCTCTGGCAAGAAAAAAGGGACCAGGAGGGTGATTTCTGCAAAGGGGGGAGACGGGGGGGGCGAGGACTGAACAACAGCAGTGGGGGAAAAACTCAAAGTCCGTGTAACTCGAAGACCAAAGGGGGACCGGATAACATACCCACACTTAACAAACGTGTTCTGGTAATCTAGGAAAATCGGGACTCTAAAAGAAAGAATGGGCCCACTTCAGCCCTTGGGGGGGACCCAAAGGACGGGTTGAAAAGATCGCCATGCCAGGGGGGGAATCTGTATTTCTTCCAACCACTAGTGGCCCTAGTAGGGCACGCGTTCATCTCAGAAACTCTTTTGGGAAGAAAAAAAAAAAAACTTTAAAGCCCTTGGCGTAGCCACGCCCCTTTAAAAGGTGAAGAAAAGGCTCGACTATAATTTCTCAAAAAAGAGGGATTGGGGAAAAAACTCGGAACCTGGGACAAACCAGTAATTGGAGTCGTTCTGAAAAAAAAGGGCAAGAAGGAGAATCTTGTCAAGGAAGTGTCGGGGACTTAACTATTTCATGGGGGAGTTAATCCATAAACCGGGAGAAAAAAGCACCCATTTCAATTGTCCGAGAAAAAAGAAGAAGGGCGGCAAGGGAAGGGAACTGTTTCTTATTGTTGGCAGGGCATTACGGAAGATGAGGCCCTATTATCTTCCGATCGGGGAAAGAAAAAGGACGGGCACAATCCACGGGATGAGGGTTCCTTTCTCAACAGGCATGCTCAAGAAAAACGGAAAGACCACCACGAAGAAGGCAAAATCAAGAAGTTATTACGGCGCAAACACTGCCCCTCTCACTTAATAAAAGAAGGGAAAAGAAAAACTGGTCAAGGTTCCCTGCAAAAAAGGAATCATTACGCATTTGTGGTACAACAGGTGCCCCCCTTGAAAGGTCCAGCACAAAAAGGGGGTCTATACTTTCGAGGAAGGAGGCCCGTGAAAAGAAAATAGGATGGAATTATTAATTTATGAAATGGCAACACCCACCCGCAAGGATGGGAGCAGTGACTGTGCCCTAACAACGAGCAGTTCCACGCCGGCCGAGGCCAGGCGGGGAAAATGAGAGGAAGGTTGACCCCTTTCATTGTAATTTACAGGAAAAAGAAAAAAGGGCCTAGGGAATATCTGCAGCGAAAAGGCCCCTTTCCAACCTGTGGAACACGGCAGATACTAGACGGGTACCTCTTGCTAATAACCAGAAGGAAAAAAGAAAAAACTTCCTCGGGAAATGTTAATCTGACGTAAACAAGGAAGGGTTGGGGAAGTCGCATTTGGAGGGAAGACTACAGTACAATGAGACCCGGACTAACCCTTGGAAAAAAAAACACCTTTTCTCGGGTCAAAAAGGGCAACGATCCGGCAACTGTTCTCAATTCTCCGGAAGTCCCTATGAAAGGAAACAGAACTGGCCGGGGCCCCTCTGGGGTCAAGCTTCTAATTTAACCATAACAAAAAAAAAACGACAAAAGAAAGAACAAAAAAAATCACATTTCGTACAAAAGCAGTCCTCATCGGGACTTGTTTTGAATTTGCCCGAAACTTTTCAGAGGCGACCTCGGGTTCGCTGCAGAATCCTCCACTAACTAAAAAGGGAAAATAAGGGGTTGATCGAACAACGTTTGCGCCTCTTGGGAAACAGCAGACAGACAAGGGGGCCCTAACCAGTTGGAAAAGGAAGGAAAATCCGAAATAGGTTGTGACTGAGGCCAAGCCGAACGACGAAACCACGGAAATCCAATGAAACCCCCGCAAGTGGAGGCCGTGCTGGGAACTGACGAGGAACACACGATGGGAAGCCCAGGCGAGGAAAATTACAAAGCCAAAACCGTTCCAGAGGAATCCTGCTGGGTGGCACTCAGGTAGAGAAACCGACCGGGCAAGGGGCCAGGGAAAAGGACGTCGAACGCGGGGGGTGAAGTGAACTCTAAAAAGTTCTGGTCTCAACGCGGGTGGGAAAGGCCAAGTTGACGGGACCGAAAAAAAAAGGGGGAAGGGGGGTTCGAACAAAAATTGGGTGTACAGCTACAGCGCAGGGGAACCCCACCATCCGTCGTCAGCTCATGGAAAAGGAAGTGGGGGTAGGGGGAACGGAGGCCTCATAAAACACGAGAAAAGGCGACACGCCAGAAATCTCCAACTCCACGAAAAAAGGGGGGAAGGAACCTAAAGGTACCTTTCTGCGTGGCTGGGATCTAAGAAAGGAAAAAAAAAAATTTTGACAACAGAAAAAGGAGCACATAGGCATCAGATACTGAGAAAACAAAAAAGAGGAAGAGATCCTTCCAGGTGAGAACTGTTGCTGCTGTTACTAACTGTGGCCTAGGTGGGGAAAAACAATCAATTACAAGGGTCCAGGAGAGCTTGGGGGAAGAAGTTGACCTCATGGAGGGCGTGAGGGGGTAACATGTCGCGCAACCTTGTGGTCCCAACAAGCGCCGGAAAAAGGGTACTTTCCCCTTGTTCCAGGGGAAACATCCCAAAAAACAATCAACAACTTAGGGAGAAATAAAAAAAAACAAAATGGGGACACGAGTACGTCGGGCGGCAGTCGGTTTTCAAGCAAAGAAAAAACGCTGTGACGCCGCGAACGCCCGCCAAAAGGGAAACAAGCTGCCTCAGAAAGAGTGCACGAAAAAGAAAAGTAAAAGGAAAAAAAGAAGACATCAAGAAAAACACAAAGAAAAAAGAAGGATCTCGCCCTCTTTCATGACTTTAGGAGCTGGCTCTGGAAGTGGGTGGTACCAAAGTTTTTACTTCACTAAAAGGACCAGGGTTACTGGACCGAAAAAAAAACAGGTAGACGCCAACAGGTTGGGGGGAGGTCCCGGAGGGCAAACGGGGACAAGGATCACGTGCGGACAAAAAAAAACCACCTTTCCCTTGTTCAAAATAAAAAAGCTTCCGGAAGGAGACCGGGGGGGGCGGAGGACAAAAGCCTTCAAAACAAACCTGTGTGCAGGGACAAAGGGCATCCCTGCTAACGGGGAAGCAAAGACCGCAAAGGGGCCCACAGTCCTTCGGTCTGCGGTCCAGGAAAGAAAGATAACCGCCTGGGAAGCACGGGAAACGTACATCGAAGGGGGGGTATACCTAGTGTTCGCCAAACATCGTCTCGACCAAGCGGAGGTGAAAATGGAGCTGTCAGCGTTCACCCGAGACAGCTCAAAATCCCGTTAGCAAACAGCAATCCGTTCAAAGGGCTATGTTGAGGCCGGGCTAAAAAGGGCCGGGGGTCCAACCTAAAAAGGGGGCCCCGCTTCGCTCAGGAGCATAAAAAAAAAGCTCCATGGGGTGCAGTTCCTGGGTTACAGCAGTTTGCAACAGGTGGGTCAACGAACCAGAAAAGGGCGTCCACCGTTGGGGGGAAAAAAGGTAAGGGGTAGGCGCAATAAAAACCGCAGAGTTCTTGACAAAGGGGGTCTTCTTGGCGCCGAAAGAGTGACGTGATTTGGAAGCAAAAAAAACTCACAAAACGAATGATGTCGACGCCAAGTATTGTGATGGGGGGGTAATCGCATGAAAAATCAAAAGGGACCAAGGGGGTTGGAGCCTTTTGACAGTGTCAACTCAGGTGCGCAACTGCAAAACGGGTGATGAACCGGGCTTCATTAACAGAGGGGGTTGAGAACGATTTTCTTGACCGGGGTGGACACCCTGACCGTCCACGCGCGCACTTGCAAAAACGAACAACTTCCAGGGGGGGGGGAAAAAAAGGACAGAAAAAAGCCATTCTATAAAGTGGGTCCGGCGCGGTAAGCAGGAGTCTTCAGGGAGGCAAAAAAAAAAAAACGATCACCGGGTTTGCGGGGACCAGGTCCCGATGGTGGGTACCGATGTCCTTGGGGAACCCTCGGGCCCAGGGCCAAAAAGAAAAAATACGACTCCTCCTAAGGACCGGAGGAAAAAGGTTCCATTCCTTGTGGTAGGCAACCAAAAAAAGACACGAAAACGCGGCCGTGGAAAAAGCGAAAATTACCTCATCACTTGTAAAAACTTAAAAAAAAGAGTGGCAAACCGCCAATTTCCTGGGGGACACGGCCGAGAAAAAAAAAACCTTAAGACGCGTATGGAACTCTAACTAGCGGCAAGGCATCCCTGACTCAGTGGTTAAAAGAAAAAAAAGAGATTGTGGTTCTTTCTCGGAAACGTGGCGCGGCAAAAGACAGGTAGGAAGTCCCAATACTTACTGTACGGGAAGGGGGAAAGAAGGGACTTTCCCGTTGGGTAAAAGACCGGGGGGAAAGACAAGTGGATGCAGCACTGACTCGATCGGCCGCAAGCCTGGAAACTAAGCAATAAGAAAGGATACAAGGGGAAAGGGGGGGGGCCAGCCAAGAAGGAAGGCACCTGGGCGTTTATTCAGGGGGGAGCGTCCAACGCCACCCTGGGGAGGGCAAATCACAACTACGTAAGTCAGAGTGAATTCAAACAAGGTACGCCTTGAGGAAAGAAGAACAAAAAAAAAAAAAACTTCTGGTTGTCGAAACTGATCTACAACCAACCAAAAAGGGGAGAACTTAGATCCTCAGGGAACCGCCGTCAGGGGGGGAAAAAAACAAAGGAACGTCGGCTACGACAAGCGTAAAGAAAAAAAGAAGTCGATCTGAACCCCGATGGAGAGGACAAGGGAGGGGGCGGGGGGCTACGAGTACGAAAGAAAAATAGGAGGGTCGTATATCAAACTCCGGGCCTTGGCAACAAGGCGCCGTGGAATTTAAAAGTGGATCGGGAAGGGGTTCGCCCAAAAGAAGGAGGGCAACCTATCGAAAAAAATGCCAGGTTCATCAGTGAGGGGGCTTCTCCAAAAGGTGAGGAAAAAGGGGAGACCTACAATTACAAAACCCAGGGGCATAATTAGGTACTCCAACACTCTTAATAAAAAAGAAAAACACTGGGGGGTTTGTTCTTCCATAACGGCAAGAACCTTTCGGGCATTGGCAGTGGAAAGGAAAACCCGAAGGGAAAGGTTGGAAGGTAGAAAAAAAGGACCTTTTCAACGTGAGGGAGGGACGGGTGGAGGCTCCAATAAAGGGCAATCAGGGGACCGACTTGGGCTAAAAAACCTGAGGCGTGACCCAACGACCTTGAATTTAAGAAAACATTTGGTCCCTCTACCCAGGAAAAAGGAGGACTTGGAAAAGTATGGACTTTATAATTAATTGTCGGGGGGGTAAAACAATTACAATTTCATGCCTCAGAAGCGGTCCGGTCCCTTCGGAGGCCCGGGGGTGGAACAACGGTTATATGGGCATCCTTCCGGATCTTAACCTGGGAGTCTAAGCAGGACTAAAGCGCATGTCCCAGACCATTTTGCCAATGGGGGGTCACTTCAATAAGATGAGACCAAGTGCCCAGAGGGGGAAGAAATCTTTCCACCCAAGTTCCCCACCAGAAATGCGTTAGCCCCCTAATTGTGTCACTGTGCCCACGCCACGGGCGGGACCGCTCGGAAGTCGAAAGGAAGAACGAAAAGGCTTTTGGGTACCACGCTCATCTGGGGGGGAAGGGGGGGGGAACCAGAACCACTCAGTCGGGGCCAAAAGGAGTCAAAAAAGGTCCTGTACGACGGTGTGTGCGTGCCGATGACGGGGGTACTAAAAAGAAGTCGGGGAAACCCACGCCCGGCCATAAAGATGACCGGCAAGAGAGTACGGGGCCAAATCATCAACAGGGGGGGGTACAACAAAAGAGGCGTTTTTAATACCAAGTCCGGGGCCTGTAAAAAAAGGGCCTGACTGTGGTACGAGGAAAAAAGGACGGGGAAAGAGGATTGTTTTTAACACGAAAGGAAAAAAAAACTCCTACCAAGAAAAGAACGGTCCGAGGGGTGCTGTTCCACGAAAAAGGGGAAGGGGAAAAGATTCTAGGGGGGGAAAACCGACGCCGACGGCAAAAAGCCGAACAGTTGTGTCACAGGGGAAAAAGGAATTGGGCGAACGCCCAAAGGAAGGGTCAGAAACCGACTAAATGGGGGGAACGGTTAACTGGGGGGGAGGCCTTCCAGGGAGGTAGGAAAAAAAAAGGCCCTTTACTAGAACGGGTCTTCCTGTACTGTGGGGGGGAAAGGAAAACGTTCTGACCGCGGTGAAAAAGTAGGGGGGGACAAAAGGGACCATTTTTTAAGAACGCAGGAAAACTCACCTACTATAGGAGCACCTGTCGGGTAGGGGAAAATGTGGGGGTTCTGACTCCAAAAAGAAACGGAGAAGATCCACAAGACTCCGGTAAGAAAAGACAAACCAAGCCCAGAACCTGCAGGAAATTAAAGAAAGTCCGGTCAACTGTGTCAGGGGCGTATAAGTAAAGCGGGAAAAAACACATAAGAGGCACAAAAAAAGAGGGAAAACCTATACATCCTAGAGAGCAAAAGGGAAAAAGGAAAATTTCCCCTCTGAAGAGTTACTGGCTTCTTCTGCTGTCATCCTTGTGCCGGCTGTGGGGAAAATCAATTCGGAATTGAAAACGAAAAGACGTCTTTGTCGACAAAAGGGGCGGGGCCGGTCCTTCGGACCTGAGGGGGGGGGAAAAACAGAGTGAGCAAACGGTTAAACCGAAGTCGGTCCCGACTTTTAAACGGAACACTGGGTTGGGGTGAAACGGGAGATCGCTCAACAACAACAAAACCCCGGAGTGTAAAAGGAACTCTCGTTCCACATTGACCATTTCACTTAACTTTGCCGTTTGGCCAGGATCCCACAAACCCCCCAAACCCCCCCAACCACACCCCCCCCCCCCCCCCCCCCCGACCACCCCCCCCCCTAACCCCCAAGCCCCCCCCCCCCTCCCCCACCCCCCACCACCCCCATCCCCAAAACAGCCATGCCCCCAAAACGCCCCCCCCCCCCCCCCCGACCACGCCCCCCCCAACCCCCCGCAAACCCCGCACCCACCCCCCCCCCCCCCCCCCCCCCCAGCACCCCCCCCCCCCCCCCCCCCCCCCCCCACCCCCACGCCCACCCACCCACCCCCCCGGCCCCCCCCCCCCCGACTCCCCCCCCCATCCCACCCCCGCCCGCCCACCCTCCCCCCCACAGCCCCCCCCCACCCCACGCCCGCCCCATCGATCCCCACGTCCCGCCCCCCCGCAAGGACGCCTACAACCGCACACGCGCGCCGCACCCGGCACACCACGGACGACGAACCCACGAGCAACCCGACGCCCCCCCTCCCTGCCCCCAAACTCCCCCTCGCCCCACCCGCGCCCGCTGCCAAACTCGGCCCCCCCGCGGCTCCCGCAAAGCCGCGTGCCCTCCTCCACCCTCGTCTCCCGCCCCCCCCCACCGACCCGAACGGGGTGCCAAGCAAACAGCCGCTAGCACTCACCGCCCCCCGTACGGAACCCCGGTCCACCCCCCCACCCCACGACCACCGCGGCCCCGCGCCCCTCCGCGAGCCAGCCCCGGATCCGCCGGGTTCACCCCCGAACGAAACGGGATCAAATGATACTAAAGATCCGACGACAGAATATTGGGGGGGGCCGCCAAGAAAAGAAAAAGGCCAACAGCAACAAAGCGAAAAAGACTTCCCGGGGCTGGGGGGACTTCTTCGCTGGTGAAGACGGGGGCAAAAAAATCTGGGGTTCGGTTACGTCTCTCCGAACAACCGACGACATACATGGCGGGTGAGGGCAGGGGAGCAGGTTCCGAAGGGGAAGCAAAGGGACTTTGGGCAGGCGATCTCGTTGCGGAGCACGGCCCTGGAAAAAGCAAGGGGGGGGGGAAAGACGACTTAGTGGGAAAAAGCCTTGTCCAGGTTGAGGAGGCAAAGGGGTTGGCTAATAAGGGGGCGGGGGAAGAACGTTGGTCACTGTCCACCCCGCCCAACAGAAGAAAGCGCCAAAAGGGACTAACTTCAACAAGAATCACCGAAGCCGCAAGTCAAAACAACAGGGACACCGAAAGGGTAAACCTCTGGGCTGGTAAAAAAACAAAAACAGGACTTTCGCGTAAACCACAGCGGGGGGGGGGAGTCAAAAAAAAATTACTCCGGACGGCCTGGTCAGCTCCCAGAAGGACTTCAAAACGCAAGTCATTGAACAAAAACAAAAAAGCCCCTTCCCGGGCCGAGGGGGAGAGTTCAAAAAACGGAGGCTTCCCGTGGGTGCACCAGCCCCAGCACCCGGGTCTCCACGTAACTCCCCAGTCCACCCGTTAAAAAAAAAACATGTCTTACGCTTTGAAAACGCTTTTGTCTAAAAACGCCATCGGCCCAGGGGATGCAAATGTCCGCGCTAGAAGGGCTTGAACGGTCAAAAAAAAAAGAAAACGTTGGGCCTAAAGGACCGAGGGAGTGTAGCACCACAAACAGTCCACCAGCAAGGGACTCAGAACGCGCTAAAAAAAGGTGTTGTGGGGGGGGACCATAGGAGCTACAAAGCATGGGTGGCCGGGAGACCGGTAAAAGTCGAAAAACCAACCACATGGCAGCGTGGAAACGCAACGGAAGCCCCTCAGTAACCGGCGGGGGGAGGGAACTCCAGGGATTTACGGTTTCACAGCGGACCCCGTAACGGGGGCCGGAAAACGGCTCTCAAAAGCTTCGTCATCTAGTGGGTAAATGGCAAGCCGTAAGACAGTAACCGACAGGGGATTCCTTGCCCAAAAAAAAAAAAATGAAATTAGACATGTTGACCGCGGCAGGGGGGGAAAAGGAAAAAAAAAAAAACTCTCTTTCAGCAGGGTGAAAAAAAAGTGTAAAACCGTGCAGCCGTTGAAAAAGGAAAGGTTTTGGACAGCCAAACGCCCAGGGGCCAGGCGGAAAAAAAATTCGTAACCTTCGTTTGTCGTAGACGCAGAAGAAACAAGGGGAGGGGGGGAGGCATTAACGCGGGTCACTGGGGGACAGCCGCTTTATGGGGGAAGGGCAGGGAGAATCCGAAATTACGATCAGGCTGAGAGGTGAAAAAAACCCACCTGCGCCGGCTCGTGACTGGCAGACCCTTTGAATGGGGAATTTGCCTTGTCCAGTGGCGGGGGAGGGGAGAGGGCTGATCAAAGACGGCAAAATTCGTGGTGGGTACTCGGACGAAGGACCTGCTGGGCAAGTTTGAGAGCCAGCAGGGACGTGATGCAAAAACCGGTGACGAAGAAATACCGAACCTCGGGCACAGGGAACGTCGGTCAGAAGCAACGCCCGGAATGCCAGCCCCGGTTGAAGGCCCCTGGGCGTTCTCAAAAAAAATCGGAAGGGGCAGGGGACCACGCAAACACTGGGCCTTGGCAAACGCAAAAGAAAGTCTCTGGACATATCGACCTCTATCCAGCTTGGCGAAAAGGAAACCCTGGTTGTAAAAAAACGAACGGTAAAACCTCAACAACAACGGGGGGGGGGGGAAAAAAGGGGAAAAAGAGATCCCTCGTCAGGCCGGGACAACGGGACGAAAAAGGCCGTATTCCCGAAGGAAGTCCGATCTGCGCTACGAGGGGGGGAAAAAGGGCAACAGGGGGTGTGCGGAAAGCCCAAAACTAGAAACCCAGGGCCCATGGCGACCAGAAGCTGGGGAAAAGTTTTAAACCTGGAGATTGCTCGGGAAGGTCTTCGGGTCTCAAAAAAAAGAAAAGGAAGCAAAAAGAAAGATCCAACCTGCCGCTGAAGGGAAAAAAGGGCCTTCGGCAAAGCAGGGGTCTTCACAAAAGCACCGAGAGTTGGGGCAACGAAGGAGGATTCAGTACTCCGGCCCGCCAAAGATGCCCAGGGGACCAAAAAAAAGGACTGTCCAATTCCCCGGCCGAATTACGAAGCCGAATCCTGCAGTTCTCTCCTCAAGTGCGATTGTGAATCGGCGTCGGCCGGGGGGGCCCCTTTCCCACACCAATAAAGAGGCAGAAGGAAAAAATTGACAAGTTATTCGACTCAGTGTAACCCTCGACCTTGGCTGCTCCACAGGAGTCGTGGCCTACGGAAAAAACCAAAGAATGGGTCACCTGCGGGCCCAAGGGTCGGGAACGGGGGCTCATTTCAATTAGAAAGGACTGAAACTGGAGTAAAAGGAAGGCAGCCACCTCGCATTCCCAAGCGGCTGGGCCAAAATTTTAGACTCATCCGACTACAAAACGCTTTTAGGAAAACGTGGTCACGTAACAACTCGCAGGGGGGGGGGAAGCTGAAAAAAGGAAGCGGGGGGGGTACGTTTAAACACGCTTAGCGAAGCAAAGGGAAAGGGCAAAAAGGGTGAAAACTAACATGGCGTCTCCAACCCTTTGTTAAGTGGGAAGCTTTCTACTCCAAAGGGGGTCCACACTTCGGGCTAATCTACCTCGGACGGCACACAATGAACCTCCCGGTGGCGCCCCAAAATAAACAAAAAGGGGAAACCTTGCTTTAGTGCATGAAGCGGGTGACGGGGGGGTTGTTGCCGAGTAACAAAACCTGCTTCCCTAGTTGGTGTCGCGGACAGGCAATCAAAAAAACGGCAAAAAGTTTGGGGGAGCGGAAAACCAGAGCAAACTGGGTGACAACGCAGAGGGGGGGGCAAAAAAAAACATCTATAGGCCCGGTAAACAGACAGGTGGTCCTTGCTACGACGAGAGAAGGGGGGTGGGGGGGGGTGTTTGCCAAAAAAACACTGAGCAAAAAAGATCCCCCCTAGGAAGGGGAGAGGGGGTCTGTTTTGCCTACGACGAACACGTTGCGCGGATGAAGCCAAAACGTCACCCCGGCTAAAAAGCAAAAAAACTAAGCTGTGGGGACCTGAGAACCCCATTTGTTTTTGGAAAAGTAAAAGGCGGGGGGTAGACCACACGGCAGGGGGGCACTGGGGACTGGCGTCCTTCCTGGGAGAGGAATTGAAAAAGCTACATCCTTTGACGATGAGACTGGAAGTTCTGGACGTAATGTCTACAGGTCTCGCATTTTAATAGAACAGAATGCCCATGGGAAACTAACCTCAGGGGTTCACCAAAACCCTAACCTGTTCCAGTCAAAAGAGACCTTGCCGGATTGAAAAAGGTTGGTTGGCCGGGGGGCAGCCCAAAACACAAAAAAGGTAAGATGAAAAATTCCACGTTAAAAAAAACAAAAACTACACCCGAAATCCCGGGTTCCATCGGCCCAATGGATTCGTCAAAAGGCCTCGATCAGAAAAAAAGGCTTGTACTCTTCGGGCTTAGAAGGAGCAGGTTAGAACGCACATAACAATAGAAGACAGTAGTATGGGTCAAATTACAGGCTGTCTCGGGGGGGGACTGCACGTAGGTGCGGGGGACTGTTGGTGGTAAAATCTAGGATGCCTCATTGAGGAGACCTAAAAAAAAAGGGGACGGTTCGGAAGGGGGGATGAAAGTTCTACCCACTTGCGCTCCGACACTTGCACGCCGCGTCAAAGAATACGGGAACTGGGGGGGGGTGTTCAAAACCAAA
>Ga0179591_1335161_pt1 | contig 16312 bp, 17 predicted proteins | sample CZOMad2_1_08_16f_FD_182891 | JGI IMG/M metagenome (GOLD analysis project Ga0179591, IMG submission 182891) | Vadose zone soil fungal communities from Angelo Coast Range Reserve, California, USA - CZOMad2_1_08_16fungal (PacBio error correction) | ecosystem: Environmental > Terrestrial > Soil >...
AAAACCGGAAGGTGGTCGTCTTGAAAAGAGAAATGGGAAGACACTAAACGAGTAGACGGTCCAAATCCCCTCAAAATAAGTGGGATCACGGGGCAACTGCGGGAAACAACAAACGGGAAATGCAAGGGTGCTGAAACGGAAGGAACTGGTGCGGTTCCGGCCAGTCCGAAATCTAAAAAGACATATCCATATGGGAAGCGGCAGGGGGTGATTCAGAGGGAAGGATTCCTCGTGGGTACGTCGCATGGCGGCGGAAAGGAACGTACATGCAATCAAGTGGGGTCCACACCGCAACAGCAACTCACGCAAAACTGGAGGGGAGTAGGGCCCCGGGTGAATTCTTCACCCGCTCAACGGACTATTAACCAATGAACAGGGCAAACCCCATCGGACAGCGGAACTGACTAACAGGGGAGAATTACGTGTGCAGGACACTAAACAAGGAAACGCAGGAGGGGCTGGGACCACCATGAAAAAAAACAAACAAAAAAACTGGTCCGAGCGAGGCGTCAAAGTCAAAACGGGCGACAGGAAAAAAAGAACAACACCAACAATAAACAGAATGAGAATAAAACGACTACAAAAACAAAAGCTCCGCACCAACAATACTACTAAAAGGGGTAAGTGGGGCGGGCATGGAGGAATGCAGATATTCCCGCCATCCTCGCAGTAGGGAACGGCTGGCGGGGGTAGCACCAATAACCGGAAACGCCGCGTTGAAACGGGTTTGAAAAGGGAGGTCGGCAAGTTTTCGTGGCTAATTGGGGGGGTCATCGACACCTTAACCAACCAAAGGGGAGTAGCAACCAGAAGAGGTCAAAAAAAACAAGGAACCTCACGGGGGGCCCCGTTTCTAAAAACTGAGGCAGAGAGCGCCGGTTCAAATCCAACGAACTTCAATCCCCAGGGAAAATAACGAAAGGGAAAGGTCGCGCAGGGAGACGAAGAAAGCCCTCACACGCATTGTAAAAGGGTGGAAGAAAACCACGACACAAAGGGCGGGGCGCAAGATAACCGGAGGTCCAATGGGAACAAGCAAGGTGCGTCTATTGAAGACATACTGGTAACTAATCGGCCGGGGCCGAAGACGGGAAGAAAAAGTAGTGGCCAGGGCCAAAGGCGGAAAGGTAGGGACTAAAAGTGGTTCCAACCAAGAGGACTGGGAGAAACCTTTACGAAAACCAGGAAAAATACCAGACCATTACGATGCAGTATAAGGGGGTAAGATCCTTTCTTATAACCAGAAAAAAGGAGGGGGGAGAATAAGGAACCCAGAGAAAGTAGCAGGTGCGAAGTCAGAGCCAGTTTTCCCAGAGACGAAAAAGGACTGTGTCGCGGTGTCCAGATTCCACGAAGGAGTAACCAAAAGGCCGTTAGGGGGGTGAGTAATAGCTTTGCAAGTCACGGTGATCAAACTAAAGTATCCGGTGGGGTCAAAGCACTCTCTACATCTTTTTGTGGGGGAGTACCAAACAGGGAAATATAATAGTTCAAATTAGGAAAAGGTCAAGCTTAGGGAGGTCAAGTGGGGGTTGAAATTTACAGGTAGCAGAAGGACGCAAGAAAAGGGGTCAACTGAATTGGAAGAAAAGATGGAAACACTGGTCGGGGTGGAGGGGACCAACCAAACCATTCATATGATTTTCCATAAAGAGGTTGGCGACCTCGGTGGATAACATACCAAAACAGCGAAGGACCGCACCTTGCTTGTGACTGGAGGTAAAACGGGAAGAAGGGGGATTGGTCCGAATCTGGGGAGTTCACAAGGTAAAAACTAGGAGTCACCTCCAAAACGACCCAGAAGGGAGGAAAAAAAAGAGCAGCGAATGATACAAAGGAAGTAATTGGTGTAGGAAACAACACGACGGGCTCAAAACAGGCCGTTGACAGTGTCTTCAAGAAAAACATAAAGGTTCTTAAGAATTTACCAAAGGGAGCAACACCTGCAGTTTTCAGGGGTGGGAAGCGAGACGGGGGTCTTGAAGACATGCAAATACTCAAAAAAAATGCTGAAAAAAAAGTCGCAATTCGGAACGCACGAGAGTATTCGAACTTGGGAGAAGGAGAGCTAGCTCACCCAGAGTTGCTCTATAGAATTTGGGGGGGCCGCGCAGAAAAGACGAGCATCTGGGAAAATGTGGAGAGGATAATGGCCTTCCAGACAATTGAAGAAAAATGCGCAGGCAAGCAATTACAGGTATGACCCGGCGAAGGTGGGCGTTTAGGGAAACTAGGGGGGCTCAGTTAGGTTAGTAGGGCACACTTGGGCCACACCCCACCAACTGCTATTCTCCCCTTCGTAAGTGTCGGCTCAACTCCTCCTCCAGTAAGGTCCGCCAGCCCCCCTGGTCCCGTGGAAGAGCCTGGAGAGGAATTAATCATACACAATTGACGGTGTAAAACTCCGCTACAGAAGTACATTACAGAGATAAAAGTCGTTAGGGATGATGATGAAGAAATTGGGGTCCGCAGTCTGTGAGGTAAAAATGGTAGGGTGGTGAAAGAAGGGATATTGGGTCGAACATGGAAGAAATCTTATGAGGGGTGGTACAGGGGAGGTTTGAAAAGGTCAGACTTCGATGGGGGGGGGGGCGGGCTACAGTGCAAATCTAAGGGAGGTCATAGTGAGAAGAAACAGCGGAAGTAAAAAATTTTTAGTTGGAAGAAGAAGGCATTACAATCAGGAGAACGAACCTATCGTCTCAAGGGAGGAGACCAAGGCCTCCGGCAGCAGCCCCAAACAGGCGGCCTTGGGCTCGTGAGAGGTCAGTGGATGAGATGGGTCAGGACATCACTAGGCACTTACAAGAAAGTCACCACAGGGGTTTCAAGCGAATACTGCCTCTCTCTCAACAAAGGAGGTATATATTTAAGAAGGAACATGGTTTTAAAATGGTGGTATTGAAGGAATTTTAAGTAAACATGGGGAACGACCTTCTAAAAAAGCAGTCGGTCTAACTGATGTAAAAAAGGAAGAAGGTTGGTACTCTAATGAAGAAATTCAGTGGAAGACCGCAGGTAATGGCAGTGTATATGTGATGCCCTTAGGGCACTACAAAAAGGCGAGAGTCGTTAACAGGTGGATACAAAGGAGGCAATCGGGCCGACCCAAACAGTCCGTTACCTAAAACCCCGCCATGGAGCCCTGAAGGAGTATATAATGGGTAAGTAAGGTCTGGCCACTCAGAAAGAAACATCTAACAAAGTGGGGATAACTGCAGAAAGAAAACGCCTAAAAATGTAGTAAGGACTCAGGCGCGTTAGCCGTTAACGGGACGACATGTGTGGGTCCTGCTAAAAGACAAGTACGAGGGAAAATCTCCTGATGTGCTTCGGACAAGCGCCATGCAATAAAGGAAGGCACGTCGTGCAAGATTAATGACAGGTTTGAGGGGTTTACGTCGAGCGGGCCGAAGGCTGTGTGATGGCCTGGCGAGGTAAATTTTAGTTAACTTGGGCGTTTTGCCAGGGGCTCAGCAGCTGGGGTCTTCGTATAGAGGCTCAGTTGAAAGGGAGGAAAGGAAAAGACTAGATCGACATTGACGGAAGTGGTTCAGCGAGAATCAGCAGGATTAAAAAAAAAAGGGAACAACTACCTAACGGAAAAAATTTGAGGCCAGGAATAAGTTAAAACGACTTGTTGCGGTGGGCTAAGAAGAACTGTTTTAGGGTAACAGGGGGAAGACGGCTGTGGGGGGGAAGTGTGAGGAAAAAAGTCACCCTTTAATATATCGGAGGAATCTTGCCTGGATCCGGAGTCAAGTGGATGCTAACTGCCGAATTTGGGATAGACGGTAGGATTGGAATGGTCCCATTGGACGTCGAACAGAAAAAGGAGCGAGCCGGATTATGAAAAACCTCCAAAGGGGGGGAAGAGCGCGAACTTGGTTGTGGTTAAAAGTAAGACGCAAGACCAGTTAAACGTGTTCTGTGTAAGGGCCATACTGACCCCTCAAATGGGTCTATCTTAGGTTACCAGAGGGTAGCAGTAATCATTGGAACCCTGTATTGCTTGTAAGTTTCCTTTGTAATCAAAAAAATTGGTCCAATTATAGTGGCCCCGGTCATTAAAGATTCAAAAGACCCTTGCGATACAGGGTTGGCGAATCACAAAAGCCATGCCGTCTAGTATTGACCCACCACAGAAAGGAGCCTAGGTTGATGAAAGGGGGGGGCGGGAAAAAATATGTGTAGATGGACCAGTCTGAACACGAGGGTCCGTTGATTATACGGAGAGATCACTGAAGCGGCTTACTATAGCGGGGCGTGAAAGCTACAACCCAACCTGCTGCCCGATCTCTGCACGACGGAGTCAATCGAGTGTGAAGAAAGGAGAAATCCTTGTTCCTTGGAAGGATCGTATAGAGCAGCGGCGGGCATGACTGGAGTTGAAGGTTATGTCAGGTATCAAGGGAGCGCCAGTATGTGAACGAAGCTGTACCAGGGACGTAAGGCCAAGAATGGGGGGAGGTAAGACTGAAGTCGTCATAGGCACATTAGGGGGACAGTTGAAAGTATCGTCGGGGACAAAAGGAATTTATTTTAAACGGGGACACAGAGAAGGCTGGGGAAGCATGAAGCCTGCGGGGTTATAAACACTCGAATGATGGGAGTGAATGTATTGGAGGCATAAGCGTTAGATTTGACTGTTGGTTATAGTTATGAGTGACAAGTGCCGGGAGAGTTTTGAAGGAGAAAAAGGCGAGGGGGAAGGGTGTTCGATCGTGTGTTTTACAACGGTGGGCGGGGTATACAGACCGTGCGTGGAGGGGGGGTTCCTGGGGGGAAGAGGCCTACAAGTCAAATCAATTCTCCAAAACTCCCATTTGAAAAAACTGATGTGCTGTGACGGCGGATGGTTCGAAGGGAAAGGCCCCGCCAAAAGCCGGGGAAGGCACCTTAGAGTCAGTTCGACGGAAGAGTGGTTTAGTTTTTCAAGACCGTGGACTCCTACGACATAGGCGTCAAGGGTTATGCTGGAACTAGAGGGAGGGGGCCGGCGCAAGGAGATGAAACGACAGTGCGCAGAACCGGGCTAGACTGCCGAAGTGGAATAACGGGGAGTCGGAACAGGGGAAGAAACACAAAGGGGGGGCCGCGGGGGCTCGAACGTGGTTGGGAGGAAAACCCACGGACGGCATGAGGCTTCACGGGCGCGAGGTAGACCGAGATGGTTCCGAAATAGAATCCACAAGGGCCGCAGAAACATGGGGAGGGTGGGGGATCCAGATAGGGCTCACTCCTGTACCCGGAACGAGTAAGGGGACGTGTAAAGAGAAACATCCTGGAAAATTTTTGTGGGGGGGGAGGGAAGAACAAGCCAAGTTTAGAACTATGGGAAACATGCGTTGACTAAATGCGAATAACGGGCAAACGCCGAAGACGAACACCTGTGGATCAGCCAGCAAAGTATGGACTCCAAAAAAAAAAAACCTAGGAAGATGACAAGGAGGAAGATCGGGGGGGTGAACTATAAACCCATCCCTTTTGAGGGATCGGCGTTGCAGGAGCGAAGGGTCCAGTAAGAAAATATAATCAGAAAACCGGGGGGTTTGGCCAGCACCACAAAAAAAAGAAGAAAAGAACAATCCTTGGTATCACTTTTGGGGGCTTTTGTATAAGCAAACAAAAGAGAAAACGGTTGGTACGTATGGGGGGAGCTTACCGGGGATTACGACGGAGGGGGTGAGCCCAAGTCATGTTTAAGACGGCAGGGTGGTGCTCTCGGTCAGAGACGGGAGGGTTATCAGGGAGGACGGGGTAAATCGCTCAAATAAACACATACAAGGCATTGTCCGCACCTCGCTGGCAGCTGAGCAGCGGCGGCACGTGTTGAATCTAAACTCCAGGAAAAGGGGACAAAACAAGACCGAGAGGAACGTTAAGGTATCCATCTTCAGTCAAACAATCAGCCCTCGAAAAAGCATTGCGGTGCTAACTGTAGTTGTCAGAATCAAAACGGGTACCTGAAGAGTTGACACGTCAAGAAGTGACGAATCAGAAGAGTTATTACACGGGGAAGCAGAAAGATTAACGCACAGGGCTACATGCACCGAGGGAGATCTGATTAACCGCACCGATTTGCGGTTAGACTTCAAGGTGAGGGAATACCGAGGGGGGGGACAATCCATTTACATGTAGTGGGAGCGTACATTTCTCATTTTATTGGAAAGAGGCTAAGCCGATCCAGAAGGTTACATCACGATGGCAATCGCGAACGAAAACGGTCAAGGGACTCACTTGGGGTCATCTTCTGAAGCGACCCGTGGATGTTCAAAAATATCCCGCACGATGCACAGAACGGTAAAAAGTTTGGAAATCCTAACTAAATTTGTTATGGAACAGGAGGTCAAAGGGGAATTTCGTAATTGGGGTAAGCAGCTCCCCCGACGGATGTGCTCATGCGTACAATATCACTTTAGACTTCAACCTCCTTTATTTCAAGGCCCAGTCGTCTATGGGGCCGCAAAGAATTACCCAAGAATGTCTAGGCGGAGAGTCATAACACGGGAGGAACCTCCACAGTTTGGCAGTAATAGAACTCGGGAAAACGTAGCTATCAAACAGTTTCACCCTCATCTCCTGGGCGTAGAACCGGTGATTATCAACCAATAACAGACACCGCCTGCTCAGGGGACTCATGACATACAAGTATCATCGGGCAGAAAGGGGTTTAGAAGTTCGTCACGATCCCATAAAATGTCTCTAAATGGAAGAAAAGTTGAGTAGAGTCAACGGTTGGTTAAGGGGCGTAGAAAGCTAGGACCTGAGATTTAGAGGGGCGGGGGCATGCCGGGTCGACCCACTCGGAGACGGCCGATTTGTGTGTGTCTTTTTGGATCTGAGATCACGTGGGATAACTACCGGGGAGGGGGTGAGGGAACTCACGAGGAAGGAATTGGGGAGTGTTGTTATTCGGAAAAACAGCGTCAGCTGCAAAGGGAATGGGGAGGAGTGACCGGGATTCGGACACGAGAACTACGCAAGGAAGGGAAAATAACCTTTAACTAGGAGCTAAAGTTGACCCAATCTAGACCCGGGGGGGTTGCCGTGCTGGGATTATTAAATCAAGTCCCAGGGGGAAAATACTTGGGGTTCGGAGAGGGTCCCCCCATTGCTCCCAAACAAAACAGGTTCAATAACATGTTGGGGGAGTTTCATGGGGATAAACTGGTCGACCGTGACAATCATTGACACTTCAACGTAACGATAGCAAGGATTCAGCAGAGAACATGTTTGTTCCATGGTACTACCCTAAAAGTAGAGTCGCCTGTAACTTCGGAAGTGTGGCCCAACACCGAAGCCGGCTCAAGGCGGAAATGACAAGGGGGGGTCCCTGAGGGGAGAACAACACAAGTCTCAGCAGTTAACCCTTATCAGGTTACCCTGACTTGAATGGGAGGCAAAAGGGGGGTAATTTCCATCCCAGGAACGCCATCCGGTAGAGGGGAAAACCTTGCTTAAGGATGCTTTTCATCCTCCAACTTCGCTATATAAGTCAACCATGCAGGCTCGATGACCGTGTTTACCGCAGCCAAAGGGCAGAATCCCTCGTGTTCCAATATCGAAGCTACGCCAGGCAAATTTAACCTTCGGCCTGTTTCAAATCCAGGGAAGGTTAGAGGAAATGTCCTATCATTTGCGGAGTTTCATCCCGGTGAGGGCATGGTGCGAGTTGTCAGCAAACCATCCGTACTGATGCGGAGCAAAACTGATTATCCTTTGACGCAACTAGACGGTCCCGCAGGGTCACGCCGGGCAGAGGGGGGGGGGGAAAGCCCTTAGATTACGCGATAAAAAAAACGATAAAATGACCGAGCTACGCACTCAGGGGGGACTGTGGAGGACCAGTAGGTGCTGGTAGTTCTGTCTAATGTGGGGCAGACTTTGGGGAAGGGTCATGTCGTGAATACTCTGCAATTTGTTAAGGGGGGCTCAGGTGTGGAGGGGTAGCAGGAGCTTGGGTGAGGGCGCATACCAGCTTTGGCTAGTTCATGGAAGCGAGCTGATATCACAATCCTTAGCTGGGGTGGGTTAGTTGGGGAATAGTAATTACCCTCGTACAGGGAAAACTCATCCTCTTTCTAAAAGGAGCCGGCTGGGAGACGCGGGCAGGGCAACCCGTGACGTCTTTGGAAGCGTAGCTCTCGGGGATTTGGAAAGGGAAGGGGGTTCCAAGTTGAGAGGGCAAATCTTACAACCTCAAAAAAAGTGAAACCTGTAGGTCTCGCCTCAACGAAGGAGAGGAGGAAAGATGGAAGACAGCTGGTGGGGGGGGGTGGGTGCTGTCCTTGGGACTGAAAAGAAAAAAAGGAGCCTACCATCTCCATCATCGCCGAGATATACTCTTGGGTGGTCCAAGGAAGAGTTTGCTCCACGCAGGCAGCGTGACGGAAAGAGGGATGGTTTGCGGGGAGGTGTAAGGCCGGAGGCTACAACGACAGGCTCTTGTATTATAATCTGAAGGACAGAAAGCTGCCAGGAGCACCCGAAACACGATACTGCTCTCTAAACAGGGAGCACCTGGAAAAAGGCAGGCAGGAAGGCAAAAGGTACACCGAAAAAAACAAAGAGCCATAAGCAAAGCGCCGATGGCTCACGGGCAAGCCACAGAGTGACGGAGATAAGAGTAATCGGTATCGGGGATACCTCTGACCCAATTTAAGGACAAATTGGATGCTTGCGTTAGGAAAGGACGAGAGGTGAGCCTGGATTGGCCAAAAAAAAAGACAGATGGAACACAGTGTGAGGAAACCTCCCCATCTTAAACTCAAGGAATTTGCGGAGAAAAAAGTAAACGAAGGGGGTCCAGCCCTGGCTGAAGGACATAGAATTGGGCAGGGAGTGGAAGATGGAAAGTTGCTGCTTTCAATTCACGCTCTCTCAAGCCAGCCGTGGTTGCTGTTGATGAGCATCCGTGGGCATCTACGAGATGTAAGTGGGAATTCTTAGGGGTGTACTGCTTCGGGGGGAACTGTAGGGGAGAAAGAAACAGATCTCACTACATTAAAGACAAGGGGGGGCTCCCGGATGTTTTCGAAAGAGTAATAGGTTTTAGGTTTTACGAAATCAGACTGGTTGTTGAAGGAATAGAGGGGGGCGTGGGCAACTACCCCGTGGCCATTGGGAGATAAAAGGCGCTGAGGACGGGACTGGCTTCCCATGGAAAAAATTTTTGAAGGCTGACATTTGCTTCGTTCCTGGGGGGGAAGTGTCCCATGTGGGGGTCTAAAAGTAAAAAGAAATAGGGGAGGAGGGCAACGCAGGATCTCTCCTGTTTTGGTCATGGGAGCACATTGGAACAGAACGCCAAATCAAAAGTGATGTTGTGACATAGGATTTTAAATAAAGCCAATGGAAAAAAGGGGTGTTCTTAACTGGGGGGCCGTATCAGGGTCAAAAGTAAGGTGTAAAAGGGTACCGTGGGCGGATAAAAGGGAAATCCTCTAACTCAGACCAAATGCAAACTGGCCAGCAGGAGATACGTGGGGGGAGCACCCACTCCACAAAAGAAGGCGGTGGGGTAGGGGGGCTGGGTCACGGAACAGAAAGGGCTATAGTTTGATCCCCAGAATCAAAAAGTCCCATTGATTGCAATAACAGAGGGGACGGTTAGGCAGGAGTAAGAGGAACACCGGGGAAGAATCGCGCCTTTCGCCTAGAAGATCCTTGGAGACGGGCAGAACGGGAGGCGCACTGAGAAGAGGGAAAAATGACGGTGACTAATTGAAAACCTTGGGTCATTGGGAAGATACTAGGAGGAATCCGGGAAAGGATGCGGTTATCCGATTTCGGGGTTTTAACATTCGGAAGAGAAGAGAGGGTTGCCACTGCCGCGATTAAGCCTTACCTGCCAGAAGGGGGGGAGGGCGTGTACGTATCGCGTTTCATGGTAATTGGACGATTTAACATACCCGGTATGTTAGGCATTACCAGGAGCGTTGGAAAGGAAGGCAGAACCATAAAAGCGAGTATAAAACTTACCGCGTGGAGTGAAGGGGCATTGGCGTCAGAAAAACTATAGGGCCGAATAGCAAGGTCGTTTCGTAATGTGACATTTCGGAAATAGTTTGGGAAAACATACCACTGGGCTCTAGAATTGGTGGGGAAGGTATCGGGGTTGCAGGGTGGGCGGTTTAGAACCCCGTTGCGGTTAGGGTTCCTGAGTTCGACACATAGTGTCGACAACTTCCGGATCCCACTCCCATTATCCCCCTTGGGATTGCTGGGTGTCAACTCGGCGTCCAGGTTTGGGGGAAACCGGACAAAGCCGGGAAGGGTAAGACCTTTGGTGTCGGCTCGGGGGTGTTGCCAAGGGAGTAACCAAGATTGTCGTCTTGTGTAAACGTATGCGGGGAATCGTACCACTAGATTCCATATGAATTTGTGGAAAGGATGGGGATACAGTCCAAGGGAGACCCATAAGGGAGTCGTTGTATTGTGTGAACGGCAAAGTGAATTGGTAATAGTAATCTGCTCTAGGGCGAAAAAGGGAACTGAATGGCACTCAAAACTTTCTCTGGCTCAGTCTGGGACAAATGGGGTGCGAAAAAGGAGGTGTAAGGAAGGTTTCTCCTTTCGAAGGGCGTTGATTCAAGACAACACACATACGAAAGATAAAGAGGAAACGCTGCCGTCCGAAATAGATTATTTATGGACGGATCGTTCTCAAAGAACGGAACCAGCACGTCCTGGGGGGGGCCCCACAATTGGAGGGTCCAAAGTTTGGCGTTGAGTGAGGACCAGACGGGGACCACTATGGTGAACAACGTTAGGCTGTTCGTGGAGTGTGAAACTGTGGGACTCCTAAGAGTTCTCACAAGGGAGAAGGGGTGGGTTTGCTTCCACCTGAACCTTCAAACTTAGGGGGAAAGGAGATCGTCGGGCAAATAAAGACAAACCGGTAGGTTTTCTGGAAGAGCTACTAGGGTAGAATGGTGGCAGGGAAAACAACTACAGCAACCGGTTGCACTATCACTTGTAGGGCTGTATACGCAACAACACCAAACGTGGAAATTTAGGAGGGGTCAGGCAATCCGGTCTGTGGAGGGGAAGGGGCCGTTTCGAACCTCATACAGCAAATCAATATTTTTGGGGGATGTGCATGGTGGAGGAGGTCAATCGGACCAAGATAAAAGTTTTTAGGGAGGTTCGAGGGGAATTCGATGGAATTGCCCTGAAACGTCAGGGGGGGCTAACGCAAGTCGGAAGGGGGTCAGCAGGGGCAGCGCAAAACGGGGGGAGTTCGGCGTCAGGACTTTACTAAAACCGCTCGACAGGGGGACGATTAAAATCAGAAAACCTCAAAAAAGTGGTATTGACTGGGCGGAAAGTTTATTTTAATCCCAAATTTGTACCGCGAGACAGGGCACAAGATCTGGACGTAAGCATAAGGGGGGTAAACTACGACGACAGGAACATCCCGGCCAAGCCAACAAGAGTAAGAAGAAACAATAAGGGACCTTAGGAGGGGTGTGAGCAAAGTCACCCCCTTTCTGAATCCTAGTTGACTAGACAGGCACGCAAATTTTCAATGGGTTTTAGAAGTGACTTGTGGGGGGGAGACAATGTGGAAGGGGGACCTACAGACAAAACCAAACGGGGAGCACCCCCCGAGAAGCTGGCAACAAAATAACACAAAGACACGTCTGAAAGCGGGGGGACAGAGAAAAAGTTTTCAAGATACCGGCACTTGCAAACAGAATACGATAACTCCAACAAATAAAAGTCTAAAAAATCAGACTCAAAAAAACCAAGTCAGGTAATTTTCTAATAACCCGACCGACGGGGGAGTTGCTCAGGGCCGTCAAATACTGGGAAGGAAATACCGGGAAGGGCAATCAATGGTCTCTATGTCGCCAGAACATACACGGGCCTATGCGTGCTAGGGCTGGACGCCGCCCAGTTCGTGCAGGTCACTGATCCCCTCTTCTAGAAAACCGTTTAGAAAACAACAAATTAACTGGGTCTATAAGGGTTAATATCCCAAATTGGTATAACCGCCTAAATTCTAGGACGGAGCTTTAGAGAGTTGACTATCAAGACTCTGGGGAAAAAAAGGCTATTCTTGCACCATGCTCTTGCGAGCTTACCGTTGGCATAGTTGGCCCGGGGTGGGTTCACATTCTAGGGAGAAAAAATTGACATGACTCGCCTGACTGTGTCCTGAATTCGACCTGTAGATCCGACCTTTAGGGGGAAAGGTGGTATCGATCGCTTTTACAACACTTTTGTCAAACCCGTATCATGGGACGGGGTGCTAGGTTACAAGAAAATAAACCATACTAGGGGGGGTCCCCCACGGGGAAGCGCAATTTTACTAGTTTAATGGGGGGCCCAGAACGGGCCGATTCTGGGCTGGCAATGTTTGAGTTCATTACCCGTCAAAATGACCAAGAAGGTGGAAAACGACGGCTAAAAGTACAACCCAAAGGTGCCGTGTCATTGGGGATGGTTTTATTAGTTAGTGTAAACAGACAAGACATACAGGAATGAAAAGATTATGGCTCACTTGCCACTGACACAGGGTCAGGGGGAAAAACTAACCTTCCTTGTAGCTGGATGGGAATGACGGTCGCCGTGTACAATGGGCACTCAACTGCACAAGTAACATAAGAGTGTCACTACCGAAAACTTTCCAAAATGGGTAATACCAGATTAACCGCCCTTTCTCAGGGACAAGAACTGTGGAATTCTGCCCAAATCAACTAAACATGCCTTTAAGGTGCTGAGGGAAAAAGACATCCACCTATCAGCATTATAATAGCCAACCTGTGGGGTATGTAAGGGGTTGGGTAAGGGTGGGCAACATGCCCTGGAAGAGAGGTCGCCTCAGGAAGCCAATCGGAAAACGTACAGGGAGTATTACAGGGCACGGGGGAGAATATCACCCTGTAGAGGGGATTTGTCATCAAAGGTTCGAATCCCTAGAGGTCGACAATTGGGGGGGGGGATTCTACCATCATATTAAAAGTGAACCAGAAGGCGGAACTGACAATACAGGTAGACCCGTAAGGAATGTGGCTGTGAGAATTTCAGTCTGGATTCAAGGGTAGGATGGGGGGGAAAAAACACCTTAACTCACCTAGGGGAGGTCCTCTCAAAACTCGCGGTCAAGAGGCCAACATGTGCCCTCTTATAAGCCCTCCCCTCGCTAAACCGATTACGAGTTAATAAAGAAAAATTGGGTCGGGAGGAGACCGGCCGGAGGTCGGTCGTCACGGGTCGTTGTATTTTGATAGATGGGGTCCCATACGATCCTGGCAAAAGGGGGCGACACTGAGTTAATGGCTGGGCGCTAATCAAGACAGGACTCGGATGTTTGGGATTGTGGCTCGAGGGGAAGGAGGAGAATCAGAGGACAAGAATGTCTTTTTGAGAAGGCATGACACTCAAAAAAAAAGGCCTCAAAATTGGGAATTAAAAAGGCCACCGCGACACTCACTGCCGCAGAACAAAACTTGGAATGTAAGACTCGATCAAGAGGGGGGGGATGTTTTGTGGGAGAACTCCATCGTGGCTCTTACACTGAACCTGGGACCACCCACCATTGAAACCTGGACCAGTCCCATCTATCCACATTATTAAACAGAGAGAGATTGAGTATAGGAGTTTCACTTGGGGGGTGCAGGCCAGGGTGCAAGCGGCCGATGTCCGTCCAAAGTAAAAAAGAGGACTAGAGACAGAAAAGGTGAACAAAGACCGGGTCCTGCTCCTTCCTGATTGGGCGCTCAGTGAAACGAGACACAAGTTTTCTGGCTGGGTAAAGGAGCGCCAACTAGTGCCTTAGGAGTGATAAATTACGGGGCACCGGGGACATCGGAGCCCTAACATCCCAGCTACGGCAGCCAAGGGAAATTGGCATAATTACTTCACTCTAAAAAAGTCAGGGAAACCCAATACCCCACCCAGAGAAACGACCTTGGGCATCACTGGGGGGGACAAGGGAAAGGTCGATCTCTATGTTCGCCGGTAGCGGCGGACCTCGTGGGAAGTGCTTGACAAGAAGGAAAGTAACAGTGTTGGGAGGGGGGGCTGACTGGGGCCTAGTTTACGGAAAAAATGTTGTCCTCTCAGATGTGGTTTTGGGCCTGGCAAGTAATAACAAAAGGTATGGGCAATATCGGGGGGGAAAACAGGGGGGCCCATCTGGGAACAGAGAGTGTTGTGCTTTAAAGGCCAGGGGGAATGGGGTGAATGCCTTCTCGGACATAGTGACTCTACCAGTCTCCTCACAGCGGGGTGGGGGGGAGGGGAACTGGACCAGCCATTGACCCGTGCTTTTAGAGCTAGGTTACAGGCTTGTAGGAGGATGCGTGTGGAAGTGGCGGGGCACGCATGGGTCCTGTTTAGAAGAGACCGCTGAGTCTGTTAGTGGGCATCCCCTCTCTCGGGGAACGACCTGACACAGGGCAAGGGGTACTAACCGTGAAAAACAAAATAAGGGGGGGATTGTTGGTCCGGACATTTTTATTAAGGCCTGGGCATGTCGGGGGATTGGGGCCAAATGAAGGCTGACGTATCTGCGAAATGGTCAAACGGAGGAGACAGGATGTTGCTTAGGGGCGAACGACTGTGGCAGAGGACGGGTACTGGTGAAAGTTTATGAACAAAAGGTAAAGACGTCCGGATGAGGGAACCAGCAAAAGCGTTGCAGAACGTGGTTTGTGGTGCGTAATTATCCCCATGGGAAAAAACATACGCTGGGATTGGGGGGAAATAGATGCACTGAAAATGGGGCAGGAAAGCTTGATTGAAACTGTCTCGTATAGGTCGCCGGTAGGGGCGTAGGCTCAGGGGGGACCGTATAAGCCATCATAGCCGCGGCACACATTCAATTTTCTCCGCTGGGGATCCGTTTGTGAGAAGAAAGAGAAAAAAGGAAATCAGTCTTGAAGTATCGTTGAACCCAGCCAAATGAGACGCTTGTTGACCGGGACGGGCAAACAAAAGGTGTAGATCACCCCATGCTTGGAACACTACTTAAAAGTTTGGAATGCAGAAAGGGTCAGGTCACGAATGCGAGACCTCCCTCTAGACTAGCTGAGCACAACCTGGCCCTCCGAAGTCACCTGAATGTATCGAATCATGGGTGTGGACGAATTCCCAGGTAGGGTGCTTGAGAACGACATAGATCGACTATCTTACCTTTATTTAACAGGGGGGAGTTGGTTGGAATCCCTTTAGAAAATGGGGTAAGGACCGGGGGACCGCAGAAGCTTACCTGCCAGAATTTTCGCGTCCGGGGGGGGAAAGCGCCAGCAGTAGACATTGGTAGGGTCCGGGTCTACAGAGCACATTGCTGTACCTACGGTATGTTACGTGGACCACATAGAGCGTGAAGCAGGCGACCCTTCTTGAGACCTGAAGGGGGAGGGGGGGATTGGGATTTACGTTTGCTTGGAGGGAGAACACTCTTTTAGTCTTTGTGCAGCGTCCGGGAGTGAAATTAGAATTGGGGGGGAAAAGTGCCGACAACTCGGGGGAGAGAAGGAGGACGGGTAAGAAAAAGGAGGGGGTTACGGTTTTGCACTGCATGAGGGCTTGGTATACAGCCCCGTTGCTTTTGTAGCTAGCCCCCATAACAATGGTTAATCCAAGTAAAGACCCGCCATTTCTGTGATGGCTGTTGGAAAAGAGTTTTTCAAGTTGGGGGGGGCTAGCTGAAAGTGAGGCCCCGTAATCGAAAAAGTTTTCCTGAGGGGGACTCGTGGGTGGAATCTGAACAGGGGGGGGACAAGTCTTCCTGATAGTGTTTGGAAACTATGCTGAGTCGTTACAACCTAGGCTTGTTTGCAAATTTTACAAGAGGGGCGGCGAAAATCGACAAACGTCCCAAGTACAGCATGCAGGCTGAGGCGAGGGGGGATTAATAAGGAGGGGGTTAAAGGGGGAGGGGAAGGCAGGTTGTTGCTCAAAAACGGCGAACTAACCTTGGGCCTGAAAGGGATGACCGCTGTCGGGGGGGTTCTTGTTAACCCACTTGGGTTGACAGGTGTATGCACTTCGAAAGGTGAGTAACACTGACATCGAGATTGCATGAAATAAAAAACAACCATGCCACAAAAAGGTTAGAATTCTTTATATAAGGGGCCTAAAGGGAAAACTATGACGTGAAGGGTTCCAGGCGCAAAGTACCAAATTCCAACGGGGGGGGTCTTTGGCGTATAAACGGGGACAGCGTACCTCTGGGGGAACAGGGGTCTTGGAGGAGTGTTACTTAAACAAAGTAGACTGCAACGACACGAAGGTAAGAACACCTGTACCGGTCTTAAAAAAAGAATCTCTCAAAGAAAACGATGAGAGGAAAAGA
>Ga0179591_1329585_pt1 | contig 16302 bp, 13 predicted proteins | sample CZOMad2_1_08_16f_FD_182891 | JGI IMG/M metagenome (GOLD analysis project Ga0179591, IMG submission 182891) | Vadose zone soil fungal communities from Angelo Coast Range Reserve, California, USA - CZOMad2_1_08_16fungal (PacBio error correction) | ecosystem: Environmental > Terrestrial > Soil >...
GAGGGAGCAGGGCGGGAAAAGGGAAAGGGACAGCGAAAAGGTGCTCCTCGAACCAAAAAGGAGGCGGGCAAATAGCACGACACCCTGATCAAGGGGGGGGGACTTCTGGCAAAACACCAGATTCCAGGGAGAGGTCCAAGGTATCCGCGATTCGACAGGGGGGCGATCGCCGGGCACAAGCAGAGGGGGGGACCTATATCCCCGAAGAAAACTCCTCGACATGAGGAAGCAATACACCGCTTGCTAACCCTCAAAAACGAAAGGGATGAAAAAAGTGGGCAAACGCCGAAATGGGGAGGAACCACGGGGATGGTAAGCCCTTTCTGGTAAAAACCTCTCCAGGCCAAGCCGATAATCTTTGGCAACAAAAAGGCAAATGCGGGCGCCTGGACGCGGTGCCATTCCCGCCGCAGCGAAAGCTTCAAGCTGGAGAGCTGACCTGGCTACAGGAACGTCGTAGGAAAGGAAAAAGACCTGTTTGACAGGAAGTAAGGCTACTTTGGCCGGCGAGGCGGGTGCGCGCCAGAAAGGGTGGCTTGTGCGGGTCGGACAGATAAAAAGGAAGGTGGAGTCTGCTTGCCGTTGAAACAGTTGAGAGGAGAGCGAAAGGAAGGATTGGACGCATTACGGAACCAAAAAAAGGGAAGGGTAGGGCCATGATCCAGCCCAGGAATTCAACTTCCCACAACAAAGAAACGGCTTGGTCGAACGAAAGGGGGTAGGCAAGAAAAAAAAAGAGTTTTATCGAACGGGAGAGGGGTCGCGTCCGCTGAGCGGAGAGAAGGGGGAAACCATCGTGAAATTTCCGGACCCTCAGCGTTCATGTAATTTGCCCTCAAATAACAAAGCCGTGGAACAGCATGGGGGGGGAGTGATGTGAACTGGAAAAAAGGGAGGGGAAGCCGACCGGCGGCCGTCAGAAGGGGGGGGGAGACTGTAGGCGTGCCCTGCATCTGGGGAAGGGTGGGGACAGGGGAAAAGGTGTGGAGCCGATAGTCCATGAAGGGTACGGTTGCGGAAAGGGCTAAAAATGGGAGAAATCAAAAAAATTGCGGGGGAAACCTATTCATGTAACAAAAGCCAATCCAAATTGAAAACGAGCATGCCATTCGTTGGCGTAGGTGGAAGGATTACCCGTCGAGGGGCTCGTATTCCGAGAGTGGGGGAAGCAACGGGCACGAAGGTGCAGAAGGGACCTCGATAGGCGTTCAACGATGGTTACAGAAACACGGACACTGGCCGGCGTTTTTGGGGGAGGAAAGCCCAATTAAATTCCGTTCGCGCCACAACGGCCCGGGCCTGAAGGACAGTGGGCTTCTGGGCCTATACGAACCGAGCCGAGAATATAGAGGGAAAAAAACTGTGGAAAAGGGGGGGGGTGGCGCGACTACCGGCGAAAACACCCAACGGAATGGGTGCCGGGGGAAGTGGGGCCGTGCAGGCTCTCAGGAAATAAGTCACATTCGGATCTGAATGGGGGAAAGTCGTATCAAAGCCCTGAGAAGGGAAAGCAGAAAATGAACACCGGGGGAAGCGGTTCAGAAGGGGTTGGAAACGTGTACAAAAGGGGGATGTCACTGGGACACAAGACCGCAGGAACAGTTACGGCACACGCCGGTCGTCCGAGGGGGAAATCTGATTGTATTATCCGGTGGGGGCTGGGCGCGTTGGTGCGCATGTAAAATTATGTGGAGGCCCCAGAGGGGGGGGCACTGGGGGCACAAAAAAGACCGCGTCAGCACAACTGGCTGGAAGTCCACGAGCCCAAAAAACTGGGGCCACCCTTCAAAGAAGAAAAGCTCAAGGTGGCTCTACGAGAAAAAAAAAAAAAAAAAAAAAGAAGGCCGGGGGGTGTCAACGCCTTCTCAGGGAACTGCTGCAACCCGGGAAGGACCAAGACTGTAGGGGGAGGCGATGACGGTGGCGGGGGACACGGGGTGTGGCAGAGAATGGAGGACAAGCGGACGGGGGGGTGGGGGAGGGCGGAGGAATTGCCCAAAAGCGTTTTTTCCCTCCGAGCTCTTGAAAGACCCTGCGCGTCAGGAAAGAACAGGAAAAGGGAAGGGGAAAAGGCGGCAACTGAACTTCACGGAGCAAGCGGGGGGGTGGCGGCACCGAAGGGGGAAACGGGGAGTCGGGGCACAGGTCAATCTGGGGGGGGGGGGGGGTCAAGGGGGGAAAGAACGGGCGTCCGGGTTACCTTACGGAGCATTGGCGGGGTGGGAAGGACTAAAGGAGGCAAGAATGTCGAAGACAAAGCATTCCGTATGGTCCACTCTCAGACACACGGGGAGATAGAAAGGGGGACACCGAAGACTACTCTTTAATTCAGGAAGATTTCTACCGCGTCGAATCACCACCAACAAGTCGTGGAAAAAAGAAACCATCGAGGAAGGGAAGAGGGTCCTACCTCGGGGAAAATGTAACGAAAGTCCCCACCAGGGGGAACGCATGTGCGCGCCAAATCTGCCGTGGCCGTCTTCACAGAATTAAACATTTCCCGCCGGACGGGGGAGTTCCGAAAAAGCGCCTAAAAGCGCGCGGAGGTAATATGGGTCACGTCGTCAGGAAAGGGCACAAGCGCTTGCACAAAGAAAGCGCGCAACGTGCCGCACACCTACTCGAAGAAACACCAAAGGAAGGGCCCGGGCGCAGGTTGGGAAAAGGAGAGCGCGGGCCCCACGAAAGGCAACAGGACGGGGTCGAGAACCCAGGGATCTGAAACGGAGCGAAGGGGTTTTGGGGACATCGGGGACGAAAAAACGGGGGGCCGCGGAGGGTATCGCCGTGGGAGTGAAAGAAGAAGCAAAAAAATCCTGCACGCGCCCAAACAGCTTCCCAACGCCTTCCTAAGCAACTCAGAAAGCCGGACGGTCAACAAGCAAGGATCTAGCAACGAAACCATGAGAGGTTCGTTTTGGTCCAGTCCCAATACCGTCGGCCCCTCCAACACAAGGAAAACTCTTCAAAGTTGTCTCGCTCAGGCCCTCAATGGGGGACCGTGGCGAGTGGACGACACGGGGGGGAACACAGCCCGCATCGGGAGGAAAACTGGAAATCTGTCTAGCCGCCAGGAACGCCAACGGAAGAAAAAACATGAAGGGGGTGGTCCATCTGGGAGAGCTCCACCCAATTCCCACGTTTTCAGCAGCTAGTCAGGAGGTAGCCGGCGTCCGGGGGCGGAGGAAAAAGAGCACGTTTGACAGCCGTTGTTCAAAGAAATTGTCCCTGGGGCGAGGAACCAAAACTCCGACCCCCATTGTGTAGGCGGCCCACCATAAAAACAGGGGGGGGGGGAAGCAGATGCCTCATTAATTAAAAAAAAGGAAGTAGGAATACGGCACCCCCTCGACGGAAAGACACCTTCACCAAACAGAAGATTGGGGGGGAGGGGGGAGGACGTTTATTCATTGGGTGCTTGGCTGTTCCGTGAAAGCAAGAAAGGCATGAGGAGGTCCCCATTGTCGTTGCTACGTCCGAAAAGGAAGGACCTACACCATGGCAATCCGCGCAACCAATACAGGAACAAGACATCAGCACGGCTACAAAAAAGCCTACCAAATGGAAAAAAGGGAGCCGCCGGTAGAGGGGAAAAAAATTGGAAAAAGGAAACACAGGGGCCAGCCGGCCAAATGCCTGTCCCACAAGGGGTTTCACGAGGGCCATAAGGACGACAGTGAAGGGGGGGAAGTTCCCACCGAGCTGGGAAAAGAGATAAGCTCAGGACGCGCCGAAGAAGGAGGTCAAACCTGCTTGCAGCAATCAAGTCGCCAGCAAGAGAGACGGGGAACAGAAGGGGCGGGTTCAATCCCCCGACCGCAAACGAAAATGGGGGGGGGGGGGGCAACCAGTTGGTACCCGCTATACCACCCACCCACTCGGCCCCGCGTGTATGGAAAGAAATTGAAAAACGCAGCAAAATGAACGGACCAGTCTGGCGCAGGTCGCCAAACAAAAGACCGCGCGGGGGAGGGACGACAAAAATTGCGAGCCGCACAAACCCCCCGCGTCAAACTTCAAGGCCTGACAGTCCCAAAAGAAGAACCGTGAGCATGAAGCCGTAGAAATCATCGAAAGAAAACGCATTCCTGCTTACGCGGCGGGAAAAAGGCACCAGGAGGTACAGAGCCGCCCATGTCCGTCCGCGTAAGAAAATAAGAAGGGAAGAGGAAGGTTTTGTCCACGCACAGAAAGAAAACGACGAAAAAGGAAGGGATCAATAACTTCGGGAGGGAAAGAAGAACGACCAGAGGCCGATCTGCGACCAAGTCTCGCCGTTTGCGGGGTCAGCGGAGGAAAGTCCAGGGAAGGAACTTGGTGCCCCCGAAACACCCCTAAGAGGAGGACGAGACAACAGAAATCGTCAGGGGGTGAGACCCGCACCGCACACGGTGGATCAGGTCGTGGGGGACCCAAGAAAAATGCGACCCGGTGAAGAAGGGGTGGAGAAGAAAGTTCGCCGCGCAGGCCATACCGCAGCCCGCCAGCCAGAGAAAAAGACAAAAACAAAAAAAAAAGGGAGGGTAAAAGAAGAAGGGAAGTGACATGGAGGCAAGGGAGGGCTCAGCCGCGAACCAGGTGGGTTGATATACAATCGCAAAAAACGTCCCGGCTGAAAAAAAAATCAGAGCGCCACTGAGGGGGTGCGCGGGCCCAAGATTTCCGGACATGGGAGTATTCTCAAGGATAAGAGGAAAGGGGAGTACGCGTTGGAAAACAAGGCCATCTGGGGGGGGGGGGATAGCCCTAGCACAGCCTCTAAAGGAAGCCTCAGATTCGCTTTGGACGTTCCTTAAGCAGGAACGGCAGAATATGGCGATACCCGAATGGAAGGGAGAGGACGCCCCATGGTCTTGGGGAAAAACCGCGCCAGGACAAACGAAATATCTGGGGGAAGGAAACAAGCAGAAGACACAAAAAAACTATGGGGGAAAAGAGTGCAATTGCCACCTCCGAAGGACGGAAAAGTCAATTGGATATAGTAACTGACGGCTCCGATGAGGGGCAGGGAAAAAAAGGGAGAAGAGCCTGGGAAGCCCCTTGGAAAAAAAAAGCTGGGGGGCCAGGCAAAGTTGGCGGTCTCGCATGTTCGCCCCAAAAAAAAAAACAATAAAAGTGGGGAAGGGAGGCGAATGAAATCGGGCGATCCGATTTCTTTTGGCCGGCAATTGGGGGAAATCGGTCCCCGAGAGATTAAGGCTTAACTAACAAAAAAAGCCGCTCCCGGGTCCAAAGGCCTGAGGAAACAAAAAAAAAAATTGAGGAAGGAAAAAACCGAGAGCGGAGGGGGGGACGACTCGTGATGCCAATTTTGATCAAAAAAGGGATCAGGGAAAAACGAAAAAAGAAGATCTGAAAGCCGATTGAACCAAGCTCGGTTTTGGAGAATAACGGGGAGGTGTTCATTTATTTTGCCGCGACCCGAACAAAAAATGTTAAAAAGAATTTGGGCCGGAGGGTTGATGGAAAAACTTTCGTTCGCCCCGGTTCGAAGGAGAAGGGACCCTCCAGCGTTACGTACCGTGCTGGAATGAGGTTGTCGGACGGGATGGTTTCAAAGAATCCGGAATTCCGGGGGGGTGAAGAAAAGGGGGGCGGACGTAGCAAACTGTGTGGAAAAAGACAGCGGGCTGGGCCCTAGTACTGCAAATGTGAAAAAGAAAGCACAATGAACAGAAAATCCCTCGTGTTTTAGGGGGGTGAGTGGGAGACGGCTCCCACGCGGGGTGAAGGGGGGGAGTCCAAGAAGCGTGTGCAAAGAGGCACCAGGAAGGTCACGCGCAGCTAGGGATACGTGGAGTGCCGCTGTCGCAACCAAAAACAAACTGGTCGTTTTGGTGGGAGGAGCCCCCAATACAGTGGTCGTTCGCAAAAACCACATACCGCTTTGCCAGAAACATTGGGGGGGACTGAACCGACAGAGACCTAAACAAAAATTAAAACGAAAGACAGGCTGAAAACTCTTGAAAAACTTTGGACGGGGTGGCGCCTATCAACAAACACTCCTCAGCGAAAACCCAAAGGCATGGTGCTGCCGTGGGTGCCGCATCCAGGAAAAAAGAAACCGGGAAGATGGTTCCCAGCGATCAAAAAACGTCAATGGAAGACCTCGGAAGGAAAAGGCGCGGGGTCAGTTTTGGAGGGGGCACGCTGGGACCTGCCCAAGAAAACTCAAGGGGCTCAAAGATCCAAAAAAGGACGTGTCCCTTTTATGCGGAATTGGATGCGGCGCGTGGGCGGGCAGGAACAGAAAAAGGTGTTTCCAACCAAAGAGAGAACTCCTGCAAAAATTAACCGCCCCGGCGAACCACAGGGGGGACGTATGACCTGATTCAAACGCTGGGAGCGGAATTCCTAGAAATCACTTTTTACCTACCATCAAGTAAATTGGGTGGCGCGGGGGAAAATGGACAAAAAGCTACTGGGGGGGGCAAAAAGTGGGCTTCCCAAACCGTATTGTTTTTCTTCGAGATTTTTGGGTCGACCCAGGGGGGGGAAAAAGACGCTGGAACTGCAACAAAAGTCTTGTTTGAAATGCTTCCGGAGATGGTCCCACGGGAACCTACTCCCGAGCCCCCGATTAAGAACCCGCGGAACAGGGGGAACGCTTTAACGAAAAAGGAGGGAAGGCCAGACCAAAAAACATGGGACGCATGGCGACAGCAAGGGCGAGAAAGGACCACAAAAAAAAAAATGGGCGTGCACCACGTGGTGTACGGGGTTGGGCAAGGTAAAGAGAATGGGGGCGGGGGGACAAGATCGCGTCTGTTTTCAAAAACACACATGGTCCAACGAGGCTTTGCAGTGGTGCTCGACGAGGGAAAAACGGGGGAGCAATTCAAACAGTCAGAATGGGGGGTGAAGACCTCTTAATAAAAAACAACAAGAGGGGAGAGGGGGGGAAAAAAGAGAAAAGGGATGAAACCCCATCCCGAAAACCAAATTGAAGAGAAAAATCGGGACCACGTCGAGCACCACACACACAAGCTCGCAAGGAGGGGGAAACAAAAATCCTAGATGCACCACCTACGCAAAAGCAGAAACAGGACCGGTCCCGAATGTAACACCCAGAAGGGGGGTGCTCGCCCCAGCAAGCCGTGATTCAAATGTCAACAAAAAAAAAGGGGTTAAGTTTACGCCGGCCGCAGTGCCGATCAGCCTGGTGAGAAGAGAGGAACGTAATGTCAGCGCAATCTCCCAGCAATAACAACAGCGCTTGGGTCAAAAAAAAAAAAAGACACAAGCGGGGGAAAAACGGTTGTCCCGCCACCGCCTCAAGACACCCAGTTCTGGGACGCCGCCGGACGCACCGACGAGCAGCGCACAAAAATTCTGCAGGGGGAAGAAAGACAGGATCGACGGAAAGGGGGGGTTTCTCAGGGACGCAGAACCGTTTTTGCCGTGCCGGAGGTAAAAGAGGGAGCCTTGCTATGAGTCGGCAAACGCCACCCGAAAAGTCGCGAAAAACCGAGACATCCCAAACCAAATTCCCAACCCACCGGAAACGGAGACACTTATCGGGGCCGACCCGCAAGGTACTTGGTCCCAGGCCATCCTAGACACCGTTGGGAAAAAAAAAAAACCAAGAAAAGAGCGCCGGGGCATAAAACTCTCAGGGGAAAGGAAGGTCTGCTCTTTGGGGGGTTTGTGGGTGCGTGGGGCAGCGCAGAAGTGAAATGTATCCTAGAACAAAAGGGAAAAGAGGTGCCTCCTTACGAGCAACCCAAAGAAAGAAGCACAACCATGCCGAGCGAAGGGTGGGAGCGAAACCCAGTCCAATGGTTTACCCAGCAACCTGAGCAGCGGCGGCGCGTGTCAGGGCCAAAAGAGAACGGGAAAGGCAGCAGGTTTGTGAGAAAATTTGTCAACTGGGCGGCCGCAACACAACGACGCCCCCCCCAAGTTCAGGGCGGCCCGCAGACCGATCGAGCCCGCGTCAGGGGACAACTTCATGCCCACGGGCCAAACAAAAGAAAAAAGAAGTAAAAAAACCTAGGAAAGGAGACAGCCAAACCACCTGGAAAAGAAGGTCAGAGCCGAAGGCATTTGTGGAGGGGGGAGGTTGTTTCACATGAACAGGGGCAAAGCCCAGCTATTCTTCAAAAAAGTGCCGTCGTCCAAACAACAGAGACCAACTAAGGAGAGTCGCGACACCAAAAAAAAAAGGGACACGACAACAACAATCAAACGGCCCTAAGCTAACCACGCTGGACAACGCCCGGCCACAGCATTACGAAAAAAGCCAACAAATGTTAAAAAACCCGGAAAAATGCGGTGGCCACGAGGGTTCAAAACGAGGCGAATTCGCTGCCGTGAGGAAGTTGACACCACAGCTGTTGACAAACGGCGAAGCATCAGGAGGGGGAGAGAACAAGAGCCCACGTGCGTCAACTTCTGGAAACATCAAGAAAAGATCTCGGTGGGGAAGCATAATGGCGGGGATCAGGGAAAAGGCCCACCACCCACAACGCCTTGTTTGCCCGTGGGGGAAAGTGCCGAACTTAATCGAGAAAGCAGGGTAAACGCCATTGACGCAAGCCAGATCGAAAAAGCCCTGGCGCAAAAACTTCGACACGCCAAACGAACCGCGCAGGTGCCCGCCAAATTGACAAGAAACGACACAAAAGGCTGCCCGACCACAAAAAAAAAAAAAAAGGGGGAAAAGGAAGAGCTGCGAAGGGGACAAAACTGGGAAAACCCGTTTAGAAAGAGGGACGGGAAGATCATCTGCAGACGCTCCGCTGTACGGACGGCGGAATGCAGCGTCGCGCCCTCTCCAAAAGGGTCCAGCAGGATAAAAGGAAAGGGAAGAGAGGGTTGTCACCGCAACATGGTCGGAACGCGACGCCTGCGGGGCCCAATCATCTGAAAAGGTCGGAAGGAGCGAGCCAGGAGGGGGGAGAACGGAGACCAAGCAGTCCGGTGTGCCAAACTCTTCGATCAAATCCATAAAAGCCTTGTGACCAAAAAAAACCAAAAGGAGGTCGATCGGACGGATCAAAAAAGACGGAAAAAATCGGACGCCGCGCCACCACTATCAGTGTCGTGGCTCTGCAAGCGCCCCGGGGGGAGAAACTTGGTGCCGCAGAGACGAGCTAAACGGAACGCCAGAAGGAACAAAGGTCAAAAAAAAAAAAACCAGGGAGGAATAAAGGGGAGGAAAGGCCCCGCCGAAAACGCGCGACATGCTAAGAACCCCAGCTAGGGCCAGGCCGAGCAAAAATGAAATCCAAAGGTGCAGCGGAACGCCACCAGATGAAACGATACATGGCGTAGGTCTCAGTAATCTAAGAAAAGGCGTCAATTCGGTGGCAAAAAGGAACTGTTCATTCGCCTAAGGAAAAACAGACCGCTACGAAGGAGAAAGAATCGCCTTTTCCTGGCGTTACGGAAATCATCCTACCAATACTAAGAATGCAGAAATTACGGGAGAAATTAAAGCAAAATGGGGGGAGGTACAGAAAAAAAAGTCAGTGGGGAAAAAGATATCGTACTTAAAAAAGAGGGACGAAAAACAGCGGCGCCTGAAGAAGGCAGGCCACACACCCGCAAGACAGAAGCCGGAAGCTTCTGAAAGTTATATAAAAGAAGAAAGGCGCAATGTGGTAGGCCCACTTCGCAGCCAACTGCCAAAACGGGGGGGGCTTCAAAGAAGTTTTTGTGCGGCTCAAGAAATAACAATTTGCGACGCACCCTGCGCGGATGAACGGGCGAAGCCTGCGCTAACGGGGCTGAGCTTTTGCCAAAAGGGGTCATGTAAGGGGGATAAAACGACGCGTCCTTGAAGAGATAAAGTGCTCATACGACAGCAAAGACGCCTTGGGGCAAAAAGATCAAAAAAGGGAACTAGAACACACACACCACCCAGCAGAAGAGGATGGGGAGAATTTTTATTCAACGAATCAGTTGATCGATGAAAATCTTGGACCACGCGTCGCAAGAGGGAAAAAGGAAATTGGGGGAAACCATACCCGTTGAAATTCCTCAAACCAGGAAGTCGTTCCCAAAGGTGGGGGTTGCACCCTAAACTCACCATTGTGAAACAACAAGTGTGTGGGCAAAATTGACTGGGAGAAAATGTGGCTTGAAAAACTTGTGAATGCAAAAATCCGAAAGGAGCCCCGGCCTAAAAACCAACTGGGAGCTGTAAGTGCAAAAGGAGCTTTGTGGGTCGACGGGTGGGAGTGTAAAAAGATCGCCATGTCTGTCAAATCAAAAAAGTTGCGGACGTAGCACCACGGGGTGAAGAATCAGCTTGGGGAAAGGGGGCAAAAAAAAAAACTATTCTTTGGACCAGTGAAAAAAAGAAAAAAGCACAAATGCAACGAAACCCCTCTACAGAGTGGGGAAGTGGATGGGAAAAAGAGGGAAAGTGGAAAAAAAAGTAGAGGCGCCTATTCAAATAAATTTTTGGGGTGAAAAACCCGCGGTCATGAAGGGAACAGCGCGCATCGCCTCGGGGGGGCTGAAGCCTGGTCAACTTCCGGGGCAAACCCTAAAACACGCGGGTTTCTTCGGTGGGGGGCCGCTCCCCAGGGTACAATGGGAAAGCGCAGAAACAAAGATGGAGGACGAAAAAAAAAAAACTGGGCCAGAACGGACGCAGAGAGGGCAAGAAAAAGAAGAGCTGACGGAAAAGTGGGACTGGGTGGTCTCGCCCCTCAAAACGCTTCGCAAACCCAAAGGATGGGGGAACATTTTCAGGTGGTGAATGGGATTCAATCGGGACATAGGCAAAGACACTGACTGAAAACCCTGAAGGATGTGCAACTCATTATCAAGATCACGGTCCAAAGGTGGTCAAGGGAAAGGGTTTTACACCGGCGCGGTTTTGTGTGGTGGAAAAAAAAAAGGTGTCCTCTGGATTGATGTACCAATACCCAGCATGGTCTTAACGGGTGCGGACTTGTCCTCTGGGTTACGGGGGGAAAGAAAAAAAGGGATTGGGAAACAGGGCCGGGCGGTGGTTGGGGAGGACGACCGTTGTTTTGACGCCTCAAAATAAAAGCGGGCCGCAAGGCCAAACGGAGGGCACCACCATTTGCGGGAAAAAGTCCCGAGCAAAAAATTGCGCCTCTCAGATCCAGGGGCACGGGACAACCTAATAAAAAAAAGGACACGGGTGGCGCCCTAAACGGAGGTCACCGGTGCACAACGGTTCACTGAGGTGGTGGGTTCCTCAAGAGGTGGCCCTGGGTGAGCGGAGGGACGGCAAGCCGCGTGTTGCTTCCCGGAAGGAAGAATTGACAGCAAAACTGACCCATCGGTTTTTTCCTCCGAGCGCCCGGGAACCAACGTACTCTGGCGTGGAAGGACGTGACCATTCTTAATGGAAAAAAAACCGGACATGACGCAACAGGGGGAAAGAGGGAGCGCACCCGCTTGCTGTTGAATTCGTAAACATGGAAAAAAAAGAGCTGTGTCAGGGGAAAGATCGCGCTGGGCAAGTTCAATGTCCACGAGCGTTGGCCTGGGGTGCCTCGAGCAGTCAACTCCAAGCATTAAACAAGTGGAAAGAATACTATCAAACAACAAAACAATGAATGGGATATTAAAAAAGTGAACACATCCGGGGGGGGGGGGGGGGGGGACTGGTCAAGTTAATGCCAAAAAAAAATCAGTGCACCTCCGCCACGTCAGAGCATCCAAAATCCGCGCATGGGGGGAAGGCAGAAAAGACGGAAAAGATCGTCGCAGAACCAAATCTCAAAATGGCCCGAATGGGCCAAACACCTCCCCGCCAGGGGCGCCGCCCCCCCGCCCTGCGAAAAAAAGAGGGAAAAATTCAGATTCAAACGACCGGCCGCCCGGGCCAAAGCGACGGTTGGAAGCAAGGCTCGAGGAAATATGGGTCCATCCGAAACGCTCCGGCAGCCAGCGCGACACGCTTGGCCGTCCAAGAGAAAACGTGGTCAAAAAACCAAAGCCCTCGAAAGAACACAAAACATCAGTTAGGTGCCACCCGCACGGGGTGAAAGAACGTCGAAAAAGCGACAAAACACGGAATTTAGTTCTACGGCGGTAAAAAGGCCGAAACGGGGAGATGACTGAGAGCAGGTTGTGGGCGGGGACCTCATAAAAAGGGGGTAGCGGCGGGACGGAAAGGAAAAAGGGGGGTGGAAAAAAAAACGGATCGGCGGCGAAGAAAAAACAACTCCGTCCGCGCCAACCGCTCCACTCAGCTGAAACCGAACCAATCCGATCAACAGATTGGTAAAAAAAGACGGATTCGCCTACCATGCGGTGTACCATCATCCAAACCGGACTAAATTTTCAACCAAACAGGAAAAGTAAAAGGTGTCATCCGCATCCAAACAAAGTCCCCCGGAAAAAAAGGACGGTGCGCCAAACTTTGGACTCAAGGGAAACATCCGCTCCCGGCCTTTCGGTGCCAAGAGTTTACGGAGAACCGCATAAAAAGCCCCGAGCACCAGGCCTGGGAGACAGGAAGAAAGTGTAGCCCGGCAAAAGGCCAACCCATGGGAAACGGTTTCAGCAGCTCTTCGGAATTATTAAAAAAAAAAGGCGGGGGAGTGGGCCCCAGAGCCAAGTAAAAATGGGCCAGTGGGGGGAGAGGGAGGGGGTTAATGGGGGCATCAAACCCACAAAAAACACACAAAGTTGTCGGGCGCGTACCAGCGGCACAGCAACGATAGAGAAGCCGCATGGCACCATCATGAAACGGACCACACACTATATGAAAGAAAGGCCCCCTCGCGGTACTCAAAAAAGAACCGGGCACGAGTGACGAGCCGGTCGTTGGGGGTGGATGCGGGGTGTGGTAACAGTAGGGCAAAACGTAACAAGACCCGGATTCGTCACCCCGTGAGTTGCGGAAGGCAAAGCCCCAAAGAGAACACGACATGGGGATCAAAGGCTAAACAAAAAAAAAAAAAAAAAAAAAAACAAAGGACAACGTCCCACAACAAGGGAGAGCAAAAGGCTACACTAAAAAGAAGGGAGTGTAAGGAAGCAGGAGACGGCCCGTCGGCAATTTTCAAAAGAAAAGTGTCACGCCGGCCCAAATTCTTGGAAAACAACAGAGTGTTCGAGGGCCAAATAAGGAACCTAGCGGAAAGGAATTGCCAAAAACGAGCCTGTCAACGGCGCCTTAAGAATCATGAAGAAAAAGCGCCCGAGAGGAAAAAGAGACAACTGCTTCGGTCAGAGTTCGCAACAGAAAGCCTCCACGCGTGTTGGAAGCAAGGGCTATCATAGTCAAACCGCCACGGGCTTGGGGTCCAGTTGGTTGAAGGGAAGCAGAAAGTATCGCGGAAAAACCTTATCAAAACCGACTTGAACAAAGCCAAATCTCCAAAACCCTGCGCAGCTTCCCCAACGGAAAAAAAGGGGAAGGTGCCGCAAAACAATTGGCGGAGCCGCACAAAGGGGCGGCCCTGGCCCGCCCGCGTTTCCCAAATAGGCAGGGAGAATGGCCTCGCAAAAAAAAAACCAAGGGAAATGAAGAATGCCCCAATGAAGCTCCAGCGACGCCTTTTCCGGCGGGAAAGGACCGCATCCAGCGAAACAAGGGTGAGGAAGCCTGTCAGAACGTTAAGAGGAGGCCGCAGGTTGCCCGCACATGGGAACGGTCAAAAGCGCGCGGGGGAAATCGCAAGCAATCAGGGAGTCGGGAGAACACAGGGGGGGGAAAAAAAAAACAAAGATGCGCCCGCAACTCCCCCCGGGCTTGTTGGAACCACGCCGATCGACAGAAAAAGAAGTGGGGGACCCCGCGAGATCCCCAACAATTCTCGATCGACTATACCCAAAATCCGGGAATCTGGGTGGGCCCGAAAATCACCAATTGATTTCAGGGCCGTGCTCGCTGCCGCGCCGAGGAGTCAACCGGGGTTGAGACGCGAATTGGCAAAAATCGCCGGCCTAAAAAACATCAAGATCAGAAACAAACAACAACGGGGGAGTAGTAGGAAATATATATAGCTGGGGGAGAGGAGGGCGAGGGCGCTAATAACCAGGACTAAAAGGTGCTCAATAAAAATATCACCAGTCATTCGGCAATAAAGAGAAAAGGGGTGCGCGCTCACCAGAGAAAGGAAGAGCTGGGGGAATGGCTTATTCGAAAGAAAAGCGAGGGCAAGGGGCGGTCGTAAAGGGCCCAATGCCGGTCCAACCGGGACGGGGAAGAACGCAGGTATGGTCCAAAGAAGAGAACTGAGGGACGACAGAAATCTCTCGGGGAACCCCGTTAAGGTTCGTGCTTCGAAGAAGCGAAGTATGAAAAGTGGCGGGGGACCAAGAGGCCGTCGTGGAAAATCCCAGGTGCCGGACACAAACGAGCGCAAACTCCCTAGACGTTGCTTAAAAAAGCGGACGACAGGAGGTAGCCAGCTACGGGAAAAAAGGCAAGACAGAAGTAAACTTATTAAGAAAGTTGGATTGAATCTGACCGGGCGAGAAGGTAAAAGGGTCCCTTTAGGACAGTCAATCTCCAAAGTGCACTGGGACGAAGGGGGGGAACCAACAAAAAAGGAAAGGAGAAAAAAAGTTTGGTCTGACAAATGGAAGACACGCAACAAAGTCAAAATGGTCTTTCGTGAGGAAGCTGCCCAGCAGTTCGAGATTAAATTGGCCGTCAGGTAAAGGGAACGGGCGGGAAACGAGGTATCTGGGGAGGGGACCACTGGAAAAAGCTATCCGGGGGGGGGGGGCGCGAAATTATCCATCCAGGGACATGATTAAAAAAAGAGAGCGGGGGCGGACGCTTGGAATAAGAAGAAAAGTTGATTGTGAAGCGGGCCGCGTTCGTTAGCGGCTCCGTGTAAACCAGCTAGGGGAAATGTCCAATCAAAACATTTCATGCGGAAAGGGGTTGCCCTCGGAAACAAAGTGTTTTACATCCATGGGGGGACCGGAGGGGAATTTGTTGAAAGGGTGGCACAAGGTCCGTGCATGGGAAGACAAAGGGTGTAGGCTTCCAGGGCAAGGAAAATGGGGGGGGTGGAAGTGGATGGGGAGCAACTAGCTCCAGCTGTCTTCATAACGTTGCACCGGACGTAGTCAACGCACGTGGTAAGAAACTTGCGTGCTAAAAAGATGGGAAATGGGAAAAAGCCAAGCACAAATGCACCCATCTACAGCGTTCGGTTGTTGATAGTAAAAAATCAACCCGGTAGCCGTTATTCCTATCGTGTGGGGGAAAGAGGGCAATGAGGGGAAGGGAAAAAAACGAACAAACAGCACGTTGGAGGGGGCCGCTTTACGGAAAAAACAAATCGTGGGGGCGTCTGTGGGGGCGGCCAATGGAAAAATTGGGTCCGCGAAAAAATAAGGCCTGAAGACGAACGGAACTCCGAGTCAGGGACCTCAAACAGCTCAGCGAAAGAGCTGTCCAGAAAAGGTGTACTGGGGTTGCGAAAATAACCGGTCTAAGAAAACCCGGGCAAATGGGGTGCTAAAACTGGCGTGGCGGTGGAGGGGGGGAAACGCCAAAATAACAGAGGCCACTAAGAAACCGGAGCGGATGGTCACGCGTTCGCGTCAATTCCAGTGGGGGGGAAGAAAGGCGGGATGACAACCAACCGGAGCGGGTCTTGGGGTGTTTGAACGGGTCCGAGAGGGGGGGCAGTTAACCAGGGAAGCGCCCTGGGGGCAGGAGAAACCGGGCGGCACAATGCGGTGATCAGGGGTTGAAGCGTGACCGGACAGGGTTGGTGGCAACGGGGACCGGGGTGGGGGGGGACTCAAAGACGAGGGAGACACTAACGAACTTGCAAACGGGGACGAACCATCCCCGCCCATGCAAACCCAAAAAGGTTCCTGGATTCCCGATAACACTTGAGACAAGTCAGATCACGTGGTCGCAAGGAGGAAAAACCAGAAGAAAAAAAGGGAGGGTGGGCGCGGATCGCGAGGAAAAAACGGCGGGGCAATACAAAGGAGGGGGTTCCACGGTCGCGGTGGGTACAGCACAGGGCGACAGAAAGACCGTGGGAAGGACAAAAGCGCCTGGGTGCTTCTTCAAGGAAGGGGGATTGCGCGACCAAAGACGTCCGAGCCGCTGGAAAAAAGAAAAAAACCGGAGCAGTCTTACGGGGGAGGCAAACCGAACGGCGTAATTGCCATAAGGTAACAAACCAGGTCAAACGGGCGAAGGGCGCCAGAACCACACAAAACGGGCGGGCCGGTGGAAAAGTCCAGGGGGTTGAAAGCTTGGGTGAAAACGGGGTAAATTGAAAAAAATTACTAAGGGGCACAAACGTAACGCGTTTTTCAACGATCTTGGCGGGGGGGGCTCAAACGAGGAAACTAATTTGACTTTCCAAGCGTACGGATTGGCAT
>Ga0179591_1338070_pt1 | contig 16302 bp, 10 predicted proteins | sample CZOMad2_1_08_16f_FD_182891 | JGI IMG/M metagenome (GOLD analysis project Ga0179591, IMG submission 182891) | Vadose zone soil fungal communities from Angelo Coast Range Reserve, California, USA - CZOMad2_1_08_16fungal (PacBio error correction) | ecosystem: Environmental > Terrestrial > Soil >...
CAAGCATGCCCGCAGGTCTTTGTGGATCGCCGCATGTCGCAAAAAGTAAACCTCGCGACTCTTGGGAGACGTCGAAGGGAAAGTTCAGCTGTTCACGCCAAACAGTAGGCGAAGGAAATGAGCCAAAAAAGGAGGGGGGAGTGTGACAAGCTAATCACCATCTGGACTGGGGGCGATCATCAAACCGGAGAAGTCGTCCGTATATTAGCAGGAAGTGAATTTCGGAGGGAGACGAAGAACGGCGGGGGGGGGCATAAAAGAAAGGTACCTGGTCGCCGAGCGGAAGGGGCTGAGAGAAAGGACGTGCTCCAGGAGGGGAGTCTCTACCACCACAAGGTTCCCCTGAGAAGAAAAAGGGAGGAGGCCAGGTAGCGAGGTCTTATCAGGGAGAAGGGGTTACCTGGGGTCGTTGGAAAAGAATTAAAATCAAATGCCTTTCTCCATTCCGAAAAAAGAGGCCCGCAAGAAGGGAAGGAGTAGAGGCGAAAGCATTAACGAAGAAGTGAAACTGCACTCGGCTGGGTAAATTCACAGAATTGCATCGTCACAACCACGTCAGTTTCAGAAAACGGCGAAGAAGAAGTAATAAGTGAAAAAGATTCCTTGAAACGAGGATGGTCTCGGGCAGTGTTTCGCTCCCCGACAAGTACGGGACGTTCTAAGCGTCGAGCCGGCGGGGGGATTAGGGAAAAAGCGACTGGCCTGCAGGCAGGGGCCAATTTCGCATGAAAACCCAGAATGCGGGAGGGAGGCGGCGCGAGGGGGGGGGAATCGCATCGGCGTCGTCTTAGTCGATCACCGTGTGCCGCTCAAGGGAAGGGGGGAGGATGGGGGACTTTCGGGCGTTGCATGTTCCAATCTGAGTTATGAGGGGAGTGATAAGAGGAACGGGACCGGGGCCGTGAGGAAGTTTGATGTTTTTCGGCGGATAATGGAGGAGACATCAGGAAAGAAAGGAACAGATGGGGAGATGGAGGGACTCGCATTCGGCGAAGTGGGTGCTGTACATGCCTGGAAAGTAGTAAAAGGGCCTTCAGAAGAGAGTGCGATGAGAGGAAGAAAAGTCAGGCTCACGAGTAGGCTCCATTGACGCCGATTTGGGAAACGGGGTATAAACCGAATACTGATTCGTCGGAAAGAGGAGGACAACACGAGAGGCCGTCCCAAATCTCTGTCTCCCTAAGCTACAAGGGGCTGGCAGGGAAGAAGTCGAGGGGAATCTCGCATCTTGGAGGTCTATACTGTGTTACACCAGGCAGGGACGAATCTCGGGATTTTGGAGAGGAAAAAGTCCCAGGAATCTCGAGGGCCGGTTAATGCCCCTGTTTTGATTCTATAGTAAGAGAGAGAAGTGCGTGGAAAGAAGGAGCTTCGAGATTAAGAAAGGCGATGGGCGCATTCCGGGGTTTTCGTAGATCTTTAGATCGGCTCGCCAGGGACGTGGGGAGTCCATGTATAACGCCTAACTTAAATTTGCAGGACCTCCTCAACGAGGGGGGTGCGCAGTTAGATGATAAAAGGGCCAAAAGAAGAAATGGGCAGCTAGAGGATTGGAAGAAGGGAAGAAAACATAGAATTCATCCGAACCGGAAGTCAATCATCAGATAAATCGAAGTCTGAAGTTCATCCACGAAGGGACAGGAAACTATCAAGGAACATCCAAGGCGGGGAAAAACGTGCTATTCAATGAGTCAGAAAAGGACTGGTCAAGGAGTATCATCGTTAACCCGATTCCATATCGCCTGGAAAAAAAGATCACTCAGGGGGTGTGTTCAACGAAGAAGGAGGTCGGGTTCTAGGAGCTGAGCGGCGCAGGCTTCACATATCCATTTACCATTGAAGGAAAGGAGAGTAAAAAACTCACATGGGGCGTCCTCCCAGGATCAGGGTATGTGCCTTAAAAATAAACCCTGAAAAGGACTAGATTCAACCAGAACTCAGGTTCCATAGAGGCATCTACGGGCCCGTGATTAAAATCGGGGCGGTAAAGGGATGGGCCCACCAACTTAAGAACCAAACATATATTCCGAAACAGGAAGAAGAGAGTATCGGAAGTGGGGGAGACTTTGGCGTGGGGAGAGGTTGAGGGATGACCTTCATAAGAGAGGAATCGCAAGAAGAAACGCCGGTAAGGAGGGGGAAGTCATTTGGGGGGGGAGGATAATGTTTTCCCTTGGGGTGAGCAAGAGAAAAATGAAAATCAAGCGGTTTAACGTCAGGAGAACCCAGAAGGCGCGTCGGGGGAGGGGAAGGGGGACGAAAGAAGAAACCGCTAAACAGTTTCGGAATGTTCTTAACACATCAGCCACATTTGACAGAACGACAGTCCTCTGGCTCAAAGGTTCTAATGTGCTGTGGATGTCGCTAAAAACCAGCGAAAGGGGCGGGAGACATGTTCAAAGCGGAGATCAAATTCTAGAAAAAAGAACAGAGTTGCGCCTATCTCGTTAAGAACAATTAGGAGAGGGTCATTTCTGTGGAACAAGAGCTTCGTCCCTGCGACCGTTAAAAGTGCTTTTTGCGCCGCCGGGGCGAAATCCAAAACCGAAGAATCTTAGGAATCCCTGGTCGAGCGTCTTCTGAAAGGAGCATGGCGAGGGTACGAAAGAGTCAGGACGCAATCGAGATCCCTCGGGGGAAGAAGTGCAAATTCCATCCTTAGGGACGGAAGACGCGTAAACCTCCTAGTGCGCTCTTTTTAAAACGGAGGTGTGCATTGGAACTAAAGGGAGGGGAGCCGCTTAAGGGTGACGGGAAGGGTCGTATTGGACACTTTCCTGAACACCCTTTTGTTTAGGGTTGAGACTAGAAGAATTCTACTGGGGGGGGAGAAGCAAAGGGGCAATTGAGAAAAAGAATCAAGAGGCAAGATCAGGGTATCCTACGCCTTTTCACGAACCGGAGAAAAAAATACGCGGGGGGGAATGCGGGGAAGCTGTTGGAAAGGGTCGTGGGAAGGGGGGAAGAAAAACCGCGAGTCTTCCAACTAGGAATGATGAAAAACGATTAACAACTTTGGTACTGAGAACGAGTCAGTCGACGACGCATTGGCAAAGAGGCGGAACGCATTCCTGAGGGGGATCGCTAAAAAGGAAGAGTCAATGTGTAGGACCGATCTCGGAAAAAAACAACAAGGAGGGAGGAAAGAACGTGAAAAATCACAATTCCCTCTTCTTTAGAGAAAGCGAGTAAGGAAAATTCCTCCCGGGAGCCTTGTGCAAAGAGGGGAGATGAGGGGAAAGAAGACCTAAGTCAACTGAGGAACTCAGCTGTGCAATAGGATTTGGCAGAAAGTCTTTTCTTTCACTAAAACGGCTTTACCAAAATGGTTGCCGCGAAAAAAGCCCGCAGACAATCTCCTTTCTGGCACCAGGATGTCTTCGAACTAGAAGATGCTGGCGCTTCTCGTGGGCCGGGGTCGCCTCATGTCCAGGCGGGAAGGTCTACCAATCCACATCCTCTGGGGGAGGCACCGTGAACCGGGGGGGGGGGAAGTGAAAACTGTAATCCTCAGGGGACCGCGGCGCCCGCAAGGCACTTGCCCGATCAAAAGAAAAAACGAAACAATGGGGTAAGGGGGAGGGAGCAGAGGAAGACGCATTCTTAGGTTTGCATTCACAACGTGGTACGTAGCTCTAAACTGAGTCCTACGATTAATTAGAGGGAGGGGGGCACGCTAGTCTTCAAAACTTTCCTCCTAATCCGAAGCGAATCCAGGCATATCGACCGATCGAGGGGAGGGGCAGGCGCGACCTCCCCTAATGGGAAACAGGAGCACATCGGGTCTCATCTCCCCTTTCACAAAGATGAATGAATCTCTTGGACGAGCAACTGAGAATGGCGCTAGAGAAGTGGAAAACATCAAAAGAAAACAGGGGACCGAGCCGCGCTGAGTAACGCAGTCGCCACTGGAACTTCTGGAATCTTTTAAAGTGGGATGGGTGGAACTCCTGCCGTCTGGTTCAGGGTGCGGAGGTTCGGGCAAACCGCGAGAGTTAGTCTGGGCGCGGGCCCTTTCAGTGGGAACCAAACCCACTGAGGGTGGAGTTATGTTGGGAGACGGACAAAGAGAAAAAAAGAAAGCCCAAGGGGGGAAAAATAAAATCAAGTCCAGTACACGGGCTGGTTGAAGGGTAGATCGAGGCAGGCTTTCAATTGGCAAACAAAATTAAAAGAGGGAGAACGAAAAAACCGTGACCAAGATAGCCCGATGGGGAAAGTCACGTCTTTTCTAGGGATATTGGGGGAAAATCAATGAGGCTTGTTCATAAAAGGAAATTGCATCTCACGAAGGGGGCACCAGTAAGGCCTGTGCAGAGTACTCCAGGTAAAGGTAATTCCTTCACAGATCAAAGAGAGAACAAACATAAGCAGGGGCGTGGTGAAAGAGAGGTTTAAAGCCGGGGGGAGCCAAAAAAGATCGTAGGCCTTCGCTAGACTCTTCTAAGCTACAAGAATGGAGGCCACCACCAGACTGGACGCTTCTAAAGGGTTCGCTCTGTTCCTAGGGGGCGAGGCGGTGTGCCCTAACTCATTCAGTCTGTTGAATGCAGGGAATACGAGATGGCAAGGCATGCAGGGAAAAAGGCCTTTTCCCAAAGCGTAAGCATCTTGGATTAAAATAATTACGGCAATTCTGAGGAGGACGGGGAGGGGGGGAAAAAGTTGGGGCCTTCTCCTGGGAGCTGCTTCAGAATCACACTTGGGGGGAAATTCACGGAGGCGGAGTGTACAAATTCGGCATATACCTGGCGCTACCTGGGGTCTTGAAGGGGGGCGAGGATTCGATAGCCAGGGCAGAGAAACGAGGAAATATTTCTAAAGAAACAACCACCGTGAGAACGAGGAGTCAACTACGAAATCGTATCCACGAATGCGGACTGCGGGGGAAAAAAAAAAAAACCGCCTGTCGGGGGAAGTCAAACTCGGAAAATCTGAATTAAAAAGGAAAGGGGCTCAAGCTAAAGGCAGCTGCTCTCTTAAGCTTATACACGCTCCGCTAAGAATATCTGCGAATAGAAGAAAAGAGAGACAAAGAGGAGCCAGATGACGGAGGAGCTTCGATAATTTGGAAAAGGAGGCTGTTGGAAGCCGATCCGTAGAGAGATGGAGGCAGTCTGACCAAGTCCAAGCTCAGGGTCGGTGCCCGAGGACCCATTGGACCTTAAGCGATAGCTACGCATAACCAGCCAGAGTCTAATGGAAAGGAATCCGGTGGAAAAGGTCAAAACAAAAATGCGCGCGGAGGACATCAAAAAAGCCGCCAATCTGGTACTTTCTTACAAGAAGGAGAGGGACGCCGAATCTACTGACGACAAAAAAAATTCTGAAACTTCAGCAAAAAACTACTCAAGGGGAGAGATCAACGACAAAAACGGGGAGCCGAAGGAATAGGGGGTTCAGACGAAACTACATCCCCTTCATACGTCATGGTTCAAAAGTTGGGGTGGGGGGGCCGCAAGCTAAAAGCCTGTCTATAATCGAGACAAAAAAAAATGGCTGGGGAGTTGACACATTGGGGGCGCCTATACCAAATAATCTCCAGCACACAGAAATCAAATCCAGAAATCCTTTCGGACTCTGGGAAAGGTAGAACGTGCCATGCCATAGGCGTGACTCAACGAAAACAAATTGCGACGACGCAACGCTCATTTCAATTAATAGGGATCATTATTGGTACCCGGCTTCCTTCAAAAGACTTCTTCTACCGTAAGAGGGGTAAAAATAGATGAAAAGAGGTGAATATGGGGCGCCAGCCCTCTTTCAAACCTACCTCGGTGGGGGGAAACAAATCGAGGAGTTTAAATTCTAAATCGTTCAGGTGTGAGTTTTTCCGGGGACGGGCGTGGCGAATTAATTGCCCGACCCTTCCCTTTCCTGTTCGCGTTGAAACAGCCCCAAGGAACCCAGCATACTTCTGAGGAACTGGAAGAAAAACCGCCTCTAGACTGGAACAGTAGTGGTGTCTAGCCGCCCAGGGGAGGAAAAAACGTTCCCGAATCCGCGGTGATCCTCAATTCTCCCACTGGGGGAGCACCGGTAGGACAACATGAAGTATAGTTAACAATGGGCACCTCATCACTGAAAAATACGACCTTCTAATGACTTCGAGAAGGGCGATGAAAGGAAATTCTCCATGGGTGGGAGCGGTATCCGAAGTGGGAACCCGAGCTCTAAGGAAATGGGTTTTCGCAAGAGTAAAAATCTTTAAACAGGGGAAAGATAGACACTCAAGATCTCTAGAACGTTAAGCTCAGATGGGAACAGGAATGCAGAAAACAACTAGGCATGCGCCAGAAGATCAGAGCTCACACCAAACTAATAGAAAAAAGAGGAGATAAGGTCAAAGCCTTAACAAGTCGGTGAGAAGATTGGAAGGAAAAAAGACGTGAAAAGGCTGCGCGAAGGAAGTCGGCGGCGAATTGACCAGGTACCTTGTCAGCTCACCATTCTGCGAGAGGAAAGGAGGCCATCGGAGGGCAAAAAGCTACCACCATCAGAGACCTTGGTATAAATCCAAAGGTCTAGAAGTCCTTCGCCATAGGGGAGTGACTTGAAGGTGTATATTGAGACGATCGCGGGAAACGGTTTTGGGGTCGGGAAAAAAAATGGTTAGAAGGGAGGGCGCCCTCCTCTCCTGCACGCCATGAAGGGCGGCCAAAGGGATTAGACTACCACCACCTCCTTGGTCCAAAAAGGAAAGGGGAATATGCTGAGTCCAGGTGCTCGAGGGAGGCGGGAGAGGTTCGGTCTTGGCAGAGGAACTTCACTTTCACGGGCGGTCTTGAATGCGCCACGGCTCAAGGAAAAAAAAAAGAAACAGGGACGAAAAGTAAAAAGAAGAACCTCACCATGGTACCTCAACTGAGGCGGAGGACCCAAAGAGGAGGGCGAAGAGACATCAGGACATGATAGGCACCCATAGTCATCGCCTAATGCGAAAATGAGAATCATATAAATTGAGGAAATCTCATGAAAAAAGAATCGATGTTCTCGCGAGTGTCGGGGAACCGAAACTATGGGGGGGGGAGAAGTGACTTCATCAACCTCTTCTATTAGGGGGGAGGTCGTGGGATTGGCTGGCAGAGACATTCAAAAGGGGAAAGAAGAAGATACCAACCAGCATTCGGTGCGAGGGGCGGCGACGGGTGTAATCCCTCGTCGTATCGGTCTCTAGCAAAACGTTGCAAGACAAAGGAAGAGGAGGGGTATTGCAGGGTCGGTATTTGCATGCTGCGCCCATTTCGCTCGGGAGGGTCGTATCACGCAGAGGAATGGCGGAAAAGAAATCATGGGGCTGAAGACGGGCTTGAGTTGTGGTCGGGAGATGATGTGAGATCGCCGGGGGGGCCACGTAACAGATGGTCATGAAAAAAAATGGCAAAATCGGCGCGAAAGGGGTTCGGGGACATTGAAAGTATTACTTTCTCGAAGAGGAGGGGAGACGAGAGCTCGTCAAATAACCGTGGTTTCCCAGGGGGAATTAAGACGAAGTTGGACGGCGAAGCAAAAATAATCTGACAACAGGGCTTCAAACCGCTGTCAGACTCCTAAAAGCTAAAGAGAAAAAACTCAGAGAAATGGGCGTACATGAAGGCTCAGTCTGTTATGGGAGGGAATAAGGGGGGATTTTAGAGCGATCGTCAGAAAAAAACCAGAGGGACGTCTCAGTGAACGGGAATGACGGCAAGCTGTCCTCAGTATACGATTCTGGGGGATCAATCAACATCGGGGGGGGGGTAGGGTTGTGTCTCTCTGAGGCAGTTCTTGGGTAAAATTTCTTTAGTGGACGAACCCAAATTCTCAGCAAGGTTTGGAGGGGACCATGAAATCTTGAATCTATATTTCTTCAAATGTGATAGATACTCCGAAATTCAAAGTTGGGAAATCCTCCCCATGTCTCAGGTAGATGCCAGGGGAAACTGCCAACTACAGAAGAAAGGGGCACGAAGCGAGAGAGTTCAATAACAGGGGAAGCAGACAGGCGAAAGGGGCCGCCTCAGCACCGTCTGGAATATCTTACCGAGGAAAAAATGTCCAACCGGGAATCATGGGCAATAGAATTTTCTAGCATAAAACTGTCCGGAGGGTAATAAATTCGGACCCAGAAGCTTCAGCCGCCTCAAAGGTAAAGAAAGGCTGCAGGGGCAATCGGATCGCCAGAAGGGGGACGGAGCGACCATCAGAATAACGGGAAATGATGGGTTGGGGTTTTCAAGCCATAAGCGTAAGGTTGGAGCTGGGGGCGGAGAACTCCTCGCAAAGTAATTCGAAGGAAAAGCGGGAACATGCGTAAAAAAGAGGGTCGGTCCCCACACCTGGGGGCTAAAGTCGCAGGGGGAGAGTGGGTCGATAAAACCACGTCAGTCAGAAAAGGTGCAAAACAGGAAGTCTTTTAAAGGAGTTCCTAGGTAAAGGTTCTTGGAGTAAAGCCTCGTTTCCCTGCTGAAACAACCAGCAAGCCAGGTGACGAAGGATATTATAGGGGGGCAAGTCTATTCTTTCTAAAGGGGGTACGGTAATCTGGAAAAGGTCCAGAAGGAGAGAATCGACAACGAAAAGAAAGAGGCTTTAGGGAAAAGGGGTGGCAGTTTTTTTGATCGGTGGGGACTAAAAAATAAAATACAGCAGGGTGGGGGGAAGGGGAAGGGAAGGCGCCATAAGATCGCATTTAGTATTCCCCCCACAAGCAACAAGAGATGCGACAGGGGCTATGAACACACAGAAAGAGAAAGTTAAGAAAATCAAATCTTCCAAGTGCGAAAGGAGGTTTTAAAAATCGCGGAACTAGGGCATCCAGGGGCCCGCGGATGTGGGGATAAAATCATCATAGCAGCGTCTTACGGGCCTCTCAAGAGCAGGAAGGAATCTCTCACTTTCCAGGTCGAGCTCCTGGGAACCTTCTTCCGGGTCCCAGGGAGCGGAGGAGCCGAATGCGGGACAACTCCCGAAAAGCGGGATCGATTACCAAGGGCTCGAACTTCAGGGCGGGGCACTATATAGGTCCAATTCTCTTTCGGGGAAAGAATAGTAGACGAAAACTGGAAAGAAATCCGTACCACATAGTGGAACACGGTGCAAAGGACATCCGCTGAGCATCGAAGACACCCGGACCTTCTTAACAAGTTTTTCCTTCGGAAGGCAGTGGAAGCTTTCTTGTGAAGAAGATGTAAATACCGGAGGCATGATCGTCGGTGGAAAAACGGTTCCGGAAACGTATGTGTAGGTTTGTGATCAGGAGAGTGACAGGGATCAGGGGCAAGTTCTAATGCTTCACTCATATGAGAAAAGGGTCAGGGACACTAACTATGGGACAAGACGAGCAGAGCTGATGGTAGAGGGGGAAACAAATAGGGGGGGTCATGGTTGGGGGAATGGGGAAAGGGGGCCAAAGCTCTTAGGGTTCCCCTCAGGATTACAAGGAGTATCTGGGGGACTTACTTGCTCAGTAAGAAAGCGACGAAAGGGACAAGGAGGACGGAATGACGGATGCTTTGAGAGAAAACTAATCGGGGGGCAATGGTTTCGTAAAAAAAAAGGGTCAAATCAGACCAAAAAAACTCAACAACACAGAGAAAAGATAAAGATCTTGAAAACCAGGGGACACAATGAAGCGTAGTTGAGCGAAAACAAGCCTGATGACGGCAACTCGGGACATTTGCAAAAAAGATCTTACGGGAAAAGGACGATTAAAGTCCTTCACCAGACTCACTCTTGCATATGGTTACTAAGAACAGTGGGCACAGAAAAAAGGGGGAAACTATTTTTGAACGGCAAAGCCCTCGGTAATCCTTCACTATGAAACATTGGAGGTAAGGGCCCGAGCAGCCTAGTAGCCTTGAACGTCAAGGGAAAAGGGAGGAGAACCCATCTTGAACGGAGCATTACAGGAAAGAAAGTAAAAACATATACCAGAAATGGGGTTATCCGGGTGTACAGTGACTGGCTTAATCCGCGAATCTTCTGACGAAATGCGAAAGGTACTCCAGTCCGTCCAAAATACTCTCACTCCGTGCCAGGCTGAGAGGGAAGGGGGTCACTCAGTCGGGCGGCAGTCTTGACCCTAGGGTTGTCGTTGTTGCTACGTAGGGGGTACGGGAGTCGCCCGTCTAGAGATACTGGAAGCCGTACTCTCGATAGGGAATAGAATCCTAGCTTCTATCTAAAGGTCAGCTCCTTGGGCCCCATTACTTTTGAACCGTTGCAGAAAGGGCTGTCCATCAATGGCCAGTCGAGGAATCGGAGCCTCTTGAAAGGAGTACAAAAAAAAAAACTCGGGACTTATCTCATGATCAGAAACGCGTTTGGCCCGAGGCAGACGAATTTAACCTATGAGCAGGAGAAGAGTCTTATTCGCGGACACTGAGCTTGTTGTTTACTCCAGTTGAATCGAGTTTCGGGTGGGTTCGGAGTCTCCAGAAATGGACATTATGGGATCATCTGGACAAAGGCTTCCCAACGGCTTGGGATTGTATTTGTTGGTCTCTTAGAACAAAGGATAAAAATGATCAAAGAAAAAAAATTTCTCCTCTAAGTCCTAATGCAGTGCCGTGCAGCTCAGGGGGGGACTGATGAGGGGGGCTCCTTACACAATGGTAAACCCAGAAAGATAAAACTTGGGGCAATCTCCTCGTATCGGGAAGTGAAATAGGGTTAGTCTATGGAAGAAGAGGAAAGCGGGAGGGGTGGGTTGGGAAAAAAACACGGACTGCCATCGTAAAGAAAAAAAACACACGGCCTGCTTTCAATCTGATACGGCATGGTCTGAAGAACAAATAGGACCACACAGACTGCGAAGTCAAATGGGCGTGGTGAAAATAGCTGGGTGAAAAAGGAACTACCCGTTCTCGACTTTTAACAATGAGAGAGCTAGAGACATCTACACGGGCAGTTCGGGGTGGAAAACACCATCACTTCTTGGCGGACCGGTCGCCAAGGCCGCTTGATCCTATTCTACAGGACGAAAGAATCAGGGAGTTTCTGAAGATGATTACTCTCCAGTATTGAAAAGAAAAAGGCATCAGTCAAGGTTCCTTATGCAGCACGAGTCATCTGGAGGCAGAAATTTTAAAAACCAAATAACTGGGGCACTGAGCTTCTCCGGGGACGGAGGCATTCGCCCTTGCTGAGAAGGCCTCTAAGACTTCTGAGGGGCACGTCGTAGTAGTGGTTAGTTTTCTCATCGACAATGGTCGAACAGGGGGGGAGAGCAAAGGAATACGAAGATTCTACACCGGTCCTCCATAGTAGGACGAGAAAGGGTGGTAAAACCTCCTGCACAACTCGCGGAGGAAAAAAAGCATGCATCCAACAAAGAGGGGGTTAGAAAAAAAAAAAAAAAGAGATAAAGAGAAGAGGAGGAGGTAAAAAGGGGAGGTATGATCAAAGGAGGGAAGGAGGAGAAAAGCACCCCGCCTTCGTTTGACATGGCCCGCTCAAAGATGATTGAATGTCTGCCGTTCTCAATGGGGCACAATGTGCGCGTACCCGATGGGTCACTACACCACGCTCGACATCCTATGCTCCAGAAACTAGCCCGGAAGGAGAGAATCAGAAAAAGAAGTGGCGCTGGACGGAGTGAAGGGAAGGGAGGGAGGTCGGGGCCTAGGATCGATATTCGCTTCTAACTTCCAAAGAAGGGAAAGGTAAATGGTAGGCCAAAGTATAAAAGTAGATGCTCGATCTGATCATCGCTTCGAAGTAACGAATAACCGGGGGGACAATTACTGAAAGGAACTCAATGAGAGAAGATCAAAAATCAAGAACGCCCATACCGGGAGCGGGCTTTCAATAAGAGAAAAAAGCAGATGTACCAAAAAAAATGAGAAACGTCATCAAAACAACGCGGCTCAAAAGGGAAGGGGTTATCTTTGACAAAAAAGGAAACGATAAAAAAAAAACGAAGGGCGAAAGAATGAAAGGACCAACCCAACATCAAAATATCTGCCATGGAGGCGCCACTTTTGGGCCGACGCGACGCGATTGAAAAACTCTCGAGCCTGAAGCCTTAACTTAGAGTGTAGAAGAGGAGAATACATTGGGTCTAACTGCGCGTTGCACAAGAAAACTCCTTCAGAAGAGGTGCTGAAGAACGGCCCGTTCCGCGGTTCGCCGCACCTGAGTACAATCGTAAATCATTGAAAAGACGGGAAGAAATTAGTTGAAAATGCTGCGCTTCGCGGACGGAAATGAAGACTGGGTCACTGGGGACAATTCGGTGAATCTGTCAGCCAGCCGCGTGCAAAAACCGCCCAAAAAATATTATTTACTCAGCGGGGAGGCGGTATACTCGGAGGGTTGAAGGGGGGGGGGGGAAAAGGCAAAAGCCGTTTCATGGAATGGACAAGGCCCGCAGTGAATTTCCGTTTCAAAAGACCCAAAAAACGTCGCCCGACATCACCCCTAGGGACGCTAAAAAAGGTCCGGGATAAAACGAGCGAAGGATGGAACTTCTTGTGTGAAAGGGAAACCAGAAACCTTGCGGCCAGAACGCAGGGCGCGCAATGCTCGGCAGCTCAGTCTCCCTACGTTAAAACCTCATGAATGAAAAAAAAAGCCGCGTAACAATCCGAACCAAGGAAGAAAAAAAAAAAAGCGATCAAGGAGACTTCGCGAATGGGCGATTAAAATCACAAAAATGGAGCACGATTTTTCAGGAGGTAAGAAATTTGGAGAAGGTCGCCAACACTAAGAACAGGGGGGGGCCGCTCTACAAGGCAACCCATTGACGAATCTTGACAAGAAAGTGAAGGACTAGTTCACGGCATGGAATGGCCAATTGGTCGAACCAGACTGGGGAGGCATGAGAATCTAGGTATAGAGAAAAAACACACGTAGGATTCTGAGATCACGTCATCATTCTAGAACGAAGAGGGGGGGTGTTGCATCTTTCCACAGCCGATGAACGTAAATGGTCTTTCGAAAGGCGTCAGGGACAGGTTCGGTTCGAGCGCAAAAAAGGTTCTGCGACGAAACGGTGGCTTCGACGGAAGGATTACGCTACTACCCATCGCTGGTAAATAACGGGGCCAAGGCGCGAAGTGAAGGCTCCGGATGAAAATGGTCAATTGGAAAGGTTTTTACTTAATTGGTGAGAAGATAGAGGAGTGTTATAGGTTTTAAAAAAAAACTTTAAGAGCGCGCAGAAATTACCATGAAGGCTGGGGCCGAATTGAGTTTCTCGACAAAAGTGTTAAGGAAATTCGAGATGCGTGTAGAATGTAGGCGGAATGTTGATTCTTTCGAGTTTTCGGGGGGCAGGGGGAAAAAAAAAGGATGAAAAAGGGACATTCCGCGACAAAGGAGTTCGCAAAAAGGACAGGGCAAAACGCGTTTCATCCTCGAGGGCGGCTAACGGCGGGGAGAAAAATTAATGAGCGATCCAAAACCCATCTTCAAGTCCTAAGGAGAAGAGAAGAGGAAGAAAATAGAAAAAAACTTAACCGGCCTTCAGGCGAAGGGGACTCAACACTGTGTGGAAGGACGAACCGACTATTGCCAAGGGATCAGCCCGCGGGAAGCGTCGGTGGGGCGTATCTTCTTCTGTCTGGCAGGAGGCGCCAAAGGAAGACAGGATCAAAACAAAACGCAGGATGCAGCGGGCTCGCGGTGGGGCCGAGGGGAGGGTCAGCTTGTCAGGCCGATCATTGCGTCAAAGAAGGGGGAAGGGGAGCGTGGTAGGGTCGTTGAATGAGTCAGGACATGCTGCGCGGAGCGGTGGGCGGTAAAAAAGGAAAGCCTTCGCACCAGGGGACTTGATGAAGACGGTAGGGGGGGGATGGGCGTCGAATTAGGATCCTCGAAGGGTAAGAAGTAACATATGGGCGGATTGCTTGCATCCGCGCTTCTTATTACTCAGGGAAAAGGGAGTAAGTTGGGACTTCGGAAGCTGAGGATGCGATCGCTCATCAGACTAAGGTAAAAAAACTTTGTTGCCTCCAAAGGTACGGGAATGAGAGTTAGTCAAGCCTAGACCGATCTAGACTTCTACACAAAACGGCCGAAGCCCAGCCGAACCCTACAGATACAGATTGTGAAAAATGGGCATCGAGGAGAGGGAGAACTTAGGGGGGAGAGGCGCGAAGAGGGGTATACAATGGAAGTAAGGCACGGCAGGCTCCTGGGCGATGGGGAGAAAGGGAGACATTAATGAAATAGGGGGAATTTCTACAGGAAATCTGGGTGGAGTGGTTCAAACTATAGGGATGGGCGTGGATGCAAGATTAACTTTGAGTTAAAAGAAACAAGGACGAGGCGGTTTAAGAAGAAAAAACTCTGAGGATACTTCTCCAATCTTCTGCCCATTTGATATACGAAGAAAGGACCTGGTCGAGCCTCCCCGGTCGGCCATGGGTAGCTTGAAAATTAAAAAAAGAGCACGCACCGTGCATTCATCGGCGACAGGAGGTCAGTAAAGAAGCAGCACCGGGAGAATTCCTCCGAAGAAACAGGATGCCATCATACAGTCTACGCGGGGAAAAATGCCTGAGAGGGAGAAGGGAAGACATGGGAGATCATGATTCGGAGTTCTGTGCGGTCCATGGACTAGTCCACATCAAGTCCAAAAAAATTCCTTCTTCAGAGGGGGCAGGGGAGAAACTCAAATAGCGGAAGGTCAACAATGGGGGGGAAGTAGGACTTCATTTATTGGGTGGGTCACCCTGGGAAAACATCATCGTCATTTCTCTAGGAACTATCGGATGAAGAACTGTCACAACAAGATCAGAGTACAAGGGCCAAAAAGCGGGAAAAAAGAACTTTCCTTCGACCCGTAGAGGATGTGGGCATGTGGAAACGAGACAACCGGAAGCTCGCTGGCACCAGCAAGATAACCGCTAGACGGAAAAAATGCCGTTGCGGACAAGCATGGGAAGATGAGGAAAAAATAGAAACACGCCGCCATCGTGGAACGAAGATCAGGAGGGAGAAGTTCGCAAAGGTCGAGTTGTGGGGGGCGACCGAGGTGTAGGGGAGAAAAGGAAAAAGTCATGAAGACGAGAAACTAAAAAAAACTGGGTAAGGATGTAGCCCGGTGGCAGGATATTTTGGTTTCTGAGGGGGTTCTCATATAAAACCAATAAAGCAAAAAGAATTGGAAAAAGGGGAAGGAAGAAGAGACACAATTATCTAACGAAAAGGCAGACCCAGGAAAAACCAAAAAAAAGTGCGCGAGGAAAAAAATCTCCAGGGGAAAAACGCCGTCTCGGGACCTGGTCGAATTGGGGGGGGGGGCACAGGGCTCCACTCTCCCCGGGATAAAAAATGTGCAACGGAGGATGTTGAGCCACAAATGCTAAAGATCAAAGGGGGGGAAGACACGCTAAGCGCGGTCTTTCATCTTCGCGGGACGCCTTTACTCTGACGGAGACGAATGCACGAAATGAAGGACCGTGTCAAGAAGATTTGGCAGAGAGAAATGCACCTGGAGATCGGGAAAGACGTCGATGCTAGTAAACTTGTAGAGGAGAGATGTGCTTCGGCAATCAAACGAAGGGAGTCTCGAAGGAACGATACGTATTAAACCGTCGGAGATGAGGACCCTCGGGAAACATCTTAACTCCACCGACGCGGATAGATACAACAGAACCGCGGAGGTGTTGAAGAGTGTCTCTTGAGGAGTAGGGTTTCCGGGAGCCTTTCCGAGGAGTTAGGGTCTTCTTGGGTACACGGTATCCCACAGGATGTGTATTGTAATAAGGCAACTAAAATTTGGTGCGAACTAAAAAGGTCGAAATACGGGTAAACGAGAATTTCGACAATCACACTGGCAATGATAAATAAAAAAGGCCTCTTGAGTTTTCGCGCATATCGGGGGGGGGGGTAAAAGTTTTTCTTTAACAACGAGGAGTAGGAAACTTAACAGGGCACAGCGAGTACTAGTGAAGGAAGCCGAAGAAAAGCAGAACTAAACCCGTTTTCAAAGGCGAAGGACGCCGCGTCAGGCGCGTGTCTCAACGGAGAGGGGGAAGTTGGGGAGCAGGGAAGATAGCTCTCAAAAATAGGATGTAAAATAGGGAAGGGAACATGCCTAACAAATGGCCGGTCTTGGTAAGCAGAGCGCATGGCCGTCCAGCCCTCCCTGGAAAATCGGGACGTCTATGCGGACGATTCGGGGAGGCAAAGGGGAGGAATTGGGACATCCTGAGGGTTGGGGATTAAAGGAAACTGTGTCTTGGACAGAAAAAAAAAACTTACAAACCATGTTGAAGAGTCAACCGCTCCTTGAGCAGGTATATGCCAAGGATTGGGTAAAACAGAAAGCCTGCTTATCGAAAGGTGCAATTGGTATTAAAAAAATGGGAA
>Ga0179591_1421789_pt1 | contig 16300 bp, 20 predicted proteins | sample CZOMad2_1_08_16f_FD_182891 | JGI IMG/M metagenome (GOLD analysis project Ga0179591, IMG submission 182891) | Vadose zone soil fungal communities from Angelo Coast Range Reserve, California, USA - CZOMad2_1_08_16fungal (PacBio error correction) | ecosystem: Environmental > Terrestrial > Soil >...
TATTGGGAAAGAAGGGGAAAAGAAAACGCCTTCTCTCCTCTCGGGCCTAGAACGCCGCGAATGCTTAAAGGGGGAAAGAAGAAAAAAGCCTCTTTCCATTCTGCGCTTGGGCGTGGGAAAGGGCATGAAGAATTTTTCATTGACTCGACGGGAGAGGGGGGGAAAAGACCATCGCATTCCACGCATTCGAGACTGAGTCCCGAGTAATTCCTTCGACCACAAAGGAAAAAAAAAGGGCTCGACGATCCCCTAGCCCGTTCATCAGAAAGGCCCTTATCGGCGCGCGCCGACGAGAAAAAAAAAAACGGGAAGCATTGTATTCCATAAAGACCGCAGGTCGAGGGGGGGCTCGTTAGTCAGAAGGTTTGAGAAGGATTCAGTTCTACCCGTCCCCTGGGATAGGTGAGAAATTTGCCATCTTCAGCCGGGGAAGGAAAAGAAGATTGGTCTCTGAATGCCGCGGCCGGGAGGAAAAGTCGGAGGGGAAAAGAAAAGAAAAAAGCGGGCTTACTCAGAAAAAAAAAAAAAAGTGCCCTTCGCAACCGAGAGCGAGAAAAGGAGGGCTGAAGCGAGGCGGAGGCGTTCCTTCGCGGAGGATAAGACGCGAGCACTGTAGTCTCCGAAGAGGAGCTTAGGGGAGAAAGGGGGGTTTGAAAAGGGGGAAGGACTTTTGCGTCATTTCACGAGTGTCGGGGGGGGGGGAAAATAAAAGAAAGGAGGCTAGCCCCCCGGGCGTTCCGTCCGGGGAGAAGAGGGGGTTCGTCCGAAGAAAGGGGGGGGGGCTTTTATTTCTCTCGCCAGCCAGGACGGAAAAAAAAAAGGGGAGTTAAGGGGCTTCATCACCCCTTTTGTTTAGAGGAAGGGAGAAAAAAAATCTCGGAAAGAAGGGGGGGGGTAGACTTCCATCTCCTGGTTGTGAAGAGATAGCCGTGGATTATCATCATCTCCTTCAGTGGGAAGAAGGGGGGGAGCGGAAGAAAAAGGGAGGGCCCCAGCTTTTCCCAGGGCTCGCAGAAGATGTCGCTTCCGTACTCCTCATTATATCTCACACGCCAGAGGGGGGGGGGTCAGAAAAGAGGTCTGCCCCTCTAATCCATCCTACGAGATGACACGCAGTAGAGAAGGAAAAGAACCCGGTCTCGAGCAGGAATCCTTGGCTCTCATTAGGGAGGGGGGAAAAGGGAAATTTCTCAAGAAAGAGGAGGGAAGAACCCACTAGTTCTACCCTTTAATTTCACTCACGCGACCAAGGAGGAGGGAAAAGGGGAGGGAGAAAAGAGAGGGATCTCTTCGCTTCTTCCCGACTACGTGGAAAGGGGGAGGGGGAAAAAGGCAGGGGGGGAGGGGGGGAGGAATTCGTCGTCCTTCATCCATGGGGAGGGGGATCGCGCCACTTAATCTCCTTCTCTTACCGGGATTGGAAGAGAAGGAAAAAAGGAGAAAAGCTACGGCGGTAGATTAGGGAGGGGGGGGCAAGACACGACCGGTTTGTGCCTCCTTATCAACCAAAAAAAAGGAAGAAAGAGAGGGGAGGAGGTACTTACTTACCTCACGCAGTGCCGAAAAAAGGGGGAAGATACCTTGGACAATCTTTATTCCATCGACAAAGGGAAAAATGCCAGGGGGATTCTTCTTCAAGACGAAGGATCACACGGCGAAAAAGACGCGTGAAAGAAAAAGGCTCTGGCCGTCTCAAAATCGAAAGGAGAAAAGGAAAGAGCTGGTGTACTTCCCTTACGAGAACAAGGGGGATTAAGAAAAAAGAAAGACTCACTCTTCTGGAAAGTGCAGGCCTTGCTTGCGACGATACCGAAGCCCGAGCGAAAAGAGGAAAAAAAACGCCTATCCCCTGGACGGACCAAGCCGGTGGAACAGGTAGGCTTGTGAATCCGCAGAAGGGGGGAAATTCCTCCCACGTCACGGAAAAGAGGGAAAGGGGGAGAGATCTCTCGTAGGCCCTACTCCCTTTCTTCTGAGGGAAGAAAAGAAGGTAGAGATAAGGAAGAAGGAAAGAGATATCCTCTTATCGTAAAGGAAAGGAGAGGGAAAGGGGGAAGTCCTCCCTCTTCTTCTACCTTCTGGGGGAGGGGGAACTAAGGGTTCGGAAGGGAATAAGAAGAAACAAATCTTCATCACTTATCTTACCGGGAATGCCTTTCATATTCTTTTTCTCCGGAAGAAAGGCCTCAGGAGAAAGGGAGAAGAGATTAAGGATCTCAACCTTATGAAGAAGGAAAGAAGAGAGGCTCTTCTTTCTTTTTTAATCCATGCTGAAGGAGGGGGAGTCGGCTCGCGCCGATACGTTCAGTAGTTATGACTAAGGAAGAAGAGGAACTTTATGAAGAGAGGGGAGAAGCAAGAGATTGGTTTTTTTCTACTGGAGGGACTAAACTAACATTTATTATTAATGAAAGGGGGGAGAAGGTCAAAGTTAAAAAGGGGAAGAAGTCGCGTTCCATTCCCGTCCGCTTCCAGGAAAAAAGGATTCCCCCCTGCTCCTGGTGATTCGGAAAAGAGAAAAGGGAAGGCCTGTACTATTCTGTGAGGGAGAGGGGGGAAGAGGGGCATTCGCTTGCGTCATCCTGCCACGGTTAGGCGCTGAAAGGGGGAGGGGGGAGGAGAAAAAAAAAAGGCGTCCCGACCCTGACAGAAAAAATAGGCGGCGTGGCCCGGAGGGCACGAAACTCGCAGGATTTTTCGAGGGGGGCCCCTCTTGAACGGGGGGAAAAGGAGCTCTCTGAGAAAAAGGAGGGTATCCCTTCTACCTAAGAAGGAGAAAAGAAGACGATCGGTAGCTTCACACACTTGCGCTTCTCTGAGAGGAAAAAGCTGGTTTTCAAAAGGGAAAAAAGGAAAAGGGAAGGAGTTTTGTGTCTCTTGCTCCGGGAGAAAGCGACGTCTGCTCACTACCGTTCGCGCCCAAACGAGCCAACGGGGGGGAGGGAGGGCCGGTTCTTTCCTCCTTTGGGAGAGGGGGGGAAAAGAAGAGATCGTCTTCATCGTAGCTGGCCATTTAAGCCGGACCGGGGGGGGGGGAGGAAAATGTTTTCTCAACGGAGGAAAAAAAGGGGGGAGGACGGACTTCCGCGCGCTCCAAGGAGAAATCGCAAAGAGAGAAAGCTCCGAGAGGACTCAACAATATTTTCCTGTTCTGGAAGGAAGGAGAGCGCCATCTAATCTCGCAAGGGGGAAAGGGAAGGAAAAGGAGGGGAGTTAATACCGACGTGCGAGGGAAAGTCTGCGAGAAAAGGAAAGGCGGTGCTTCCTTACTATATGCTGATGAAAGAGGAAGAAAAAAAGAAAAAGTATTCCGGCGTTTGCCCGTCGTGGAGCCTGGGAAGGGGAAGGGTACTTGTGGGGAAGGGAATTCGAGAGGTACGAAAGCTTCCGCGACAGCTTCCTAGAGGGGAAAAAGACTTCTTTCCATACAGGAGAAAAAAGCTTTCCAGTCCCTCGATAGTCAGAGGGGAAAGGCACTCGCCTCTCCTTTGAGAAAAGAAAACCCCACCGAGCCGAAGTTTATAAGAAAGAAGTCGGAGATGGACCTACCCCATCCCGAAGAAAAAGGAGGTCAGAACTATGGAGAAGAGAGAGGGGCCTCCTCCCTTCTCGACAAGAGGGAAGAAAATCTATCTTTACTTTTCGTCGCCCCATCAAAGAGGGCAGAGACTCGAAGGGAGGGGGAGAAAACTGATCCCTTTCTTGAAGGAGGGAGGATGGCCTGTCGTACTTTTCCTGAGTCCGAAAGGGGAAAGGGGGAGCTTCTAAGGAAAGCTTGAGCTCTATTTCTATCTGAGGAAAACCCAATCAAAGTAAAATTGCTTCACTCTCTATTGTGTGGGAAAGGGACCTTATATCCATTATTTAAACCTGTTGGGGGGAGGGGATCTCAATATCCTCATCACCATCACGGCAAGGTCAGCAAAAGGACTCCCCGCGGAAAAAAAGGAAGGGAGAAGTCGTCATCCTCTTGTCGTTCGGACTTCGGAAGAAAGGGAGTCTTGTATCGGAGGGCGTTTCCGTCCGAGGAGAGGGTCCTGGAAGCGTCTTTACCTTCGGAAGGTCCCTTCGCCTCTTTTTAGGAGGGGGACGTGACCGAGGGCCCGTCTGAGAGAGGGGGAAAAGAACGCTCGATCACTCCCGCCACTGCAGGCTGAAGTGTCCCTTTGAAAAAAAGAAAGAGGCCTTCACTGCACGGGGCCGAAAAAAAACAGCGTTTCTCTAAGTTCAAGGGGGAAAGAAAACCGATCCCGCGTTCCGAGAAAAGCGCGCCTCGCTCTCCTTCGAAAAAGCTCGAGGGGCTTCTACCCCACCAAAGAGCTCCGCCATGCTTAAGGGAAGTCCCGGCGAGGAGGTGAGCAACTACATCTCTCTTCTCTTCATAAGGGGGGGAGAAGATTCTTTTTCTTAGGAACAGGGGGGGTCTCAGGGGAAGAGGGCTGTCTATTATCTGAGAAAAAAAAAAAGATATATACTTCCATCACTCTCCACGAACCTAAGGAGAAAGGTGAATCTCTACCTCATACTAATACGCTGGGAGGGGGCTCACTCCGCGGGGGTCGGATATCGAGAAAGAAGAAGGACTGGCCCTTTTTCTAGTGGAGAAAAGGGGGGCGCCGCTCCACCTAAATGAGTCAGGAAGGGAGACGGAGCGCTATTCGCGAGGAAGAAGGAGAACCATCCTGCCTCTGGTATCGGGGAGCTTCCCTTGAAAGGAGAAAAAAAAGCTGCTTTTCCTTTTGTCAGGGAAAAAGGAATTCCTATTCCTTCAAGCTTGTTACAGAGGGGGAAGATCTTCGCGTACAACTTTGCTTAGGGGGAAGAGCTTGTTCCATCATCTCGACAGGGGGCTAAGGCCCGAAGGCAGAGCACATCACCCGAGCTACGACGACTCAGTGAAGGAAGGGAGAGTCCTCTCTCGGCCGAATGGGAGGGAGCGCAACGAATGGAAAGAAAAAAAGAGACTATTCCTAATTTGCTGGAGAGAAAAAACCTCTATTCGTCTCTAGTTCACCGAGCGGGGGTTAGGGAAGGGAGGGCTGCTGACCCTTTTTTACGACGTGAGGAGGGAAAAAGAGAGTTTATTAGAATGTTGCTCAGGGAGAACAACGTTCCCACCATCGCGAAAGAAGAGAGGGACTGTTCGCGGGGGGACCGGGAAAAGCGACCTCGAGCTCAATCTTGCCGAGAAGAAAGGAAAAAAAAAGGGAACCATTAAATTCCCCCAGGCCAGACTCGGGGAAGAACGGGATCCTGTTCTCCCCCGCCAAGGGGAAGGGAGGGGAGGGGATGGGTTACTATCCCTGTTCCAAGAGGAAGGGACGCGTTTCGAGAAGGAGGGGGGTTCTAACATCTATTCGCCAGGCAGAGGGGGGGGAGAATCTCGGGAAGGCGGGCTGGGTTTCTTTCTCCATCTCACGAAAGGAGGGGAAGAAGAAACATCGGTGTTGTTTACGAGAGTCCAAAAGTGAGCTGGCTTAGGAGAAGCGCCGCTCTTCTATGGGGAAGAGGGAAGAGGCAATTACCAGGGACAGTTCAGGGGTAGGGGGCCGCCTATTCCTGTAGGGGAGGGGGGGAGCGCCTGCCTTTAACCATCCCAAAGGTGCTCCACGTAAAGGAGAAGATATCCCCCTTCCCGAAGAGAACCGAAGGGACCCATCCGGTTCTGCTTCATTCTCCTGGAGAAAAGGGGGAAGGAGAAGCCTTACGCACTCCGTGCGGGCCACGGAAAAAACGCGCACTTCTTAAGGGGGAACCTCGATCGCTTTCAAGAGATCGGAAAAGTGAAGTGGCTCTCCGAAAAAGGAAACAGAACATTGAAAATCCTGTTTGCAGGGCGAGCATTATCTGGAGAGGAGGGGGAGGGGGGAGGAACTATCTCTCTAATTCGGTGAAAAGGAATCAAGTAGACATGGAATTCATCTGGAGAGGGATTGCCCTCTTCCGATGAAGACTAGATGGCGAATGAAAGTGATTCAAAGGGGCCACCAGGAGGCCTAACATTACCCTCCAGAAAAAGGAAAGGATCTCTTCGTGTGGGTCTCGAAAAAAAGGTAGGGGGCTATTATCGAAAGGAACGCGCCCTCCTTCCATCTTAAGGAGGAAAGAGAAAAAGGACGACGACGTTTACTACTACGATGCCGCGCCGTGAAGAGACGGGTAGCGGAGGTGCGAGAAGTCTTATGTATCCTGGTGAGAAAAAAAGAGACTTCTGCGAAAGAAGGTTCAACGCGTTCCCCAGGAATCGGGGATGAAGGCTTCCTCTTCCAATCTGTCAAATCAACTCAGAGGGGGGAAGAATTCGTTTATTTCCAAAGGAGAAGACCGCGCGTTCATCGCGTGGCCGAAAGAGGCGACAGGGGGAGAAAGGATAAGGCCACGCTCCTCACCTCCTCTTAAGGAGAGAAAAGAAGTCCCTAATAACCACCCCAGGGAGGAATCAGCGCTTACGGGAAAAGGGGAAAAAAGAGAACGGGTCGCATTTTCCTTACCATCTCAAAAAAGGGGAGGACTCAATTCTTTCGTTTCGTCCAAGGATAGAAAAACAATCGAGGAGATCCCCATTTCTCGACCGGAGAAAGAGGGCCCTCGTCTCACCCTGTCCCTTATCGGCGCGCCAGGGGAAGACGAACGGAAGAAGGGAGGAAACCAGACCGCCGCGCCCGCTCTTTTTTCGCTGTGTTCTAGGGGAAAGAAGGAGGAGCCTTCTTCAGGTCGGGAAAAAAGTTTAAGGAAAATCTGAAGGCTTGTCCATCTCAGCCGGGGAAAGGGGGGGGGGAAAAAGGGGGGCACCCGCCCCGGGGGAAGAACAGACCCAGCAGGTGACTCCTCTTTTCTACTCCCCTTGAAAGGGGGAGGGAGATCATCTTCTATATCTAGTCAGGATGAGGTAAAGATAAATTGGAAAGGTAGCCGCGGCACGGTATTCTCCTACTAGATCTTCGGAAAGGGGGGAGAGAGGGGACGGACGGTTTTCTCAATTTCAGAGTGTCGGGGAAGAAAGACCACTAAAAGGGAAGGAGAAAACACGGCGGTCCTTCCGTTCTCGTCTTTTCGGGGAGGGGAGGAGAAAAAAGGGAAAAAGGGTATCTCGCCAGCCAGGCCTGAAGGAGTGTCCGTGGCTTAAAGAAAACAGTGGTTCTCTTCCGTAAGTACACCAGCAAGAAAGAAACCTTGTCTCTGTTGTAGACGGAAAGAAGGACTCGGAGGAGAGATCTCCGTCGATGATCAGAGAAGGAGGGAAAGGGACGTGCCGGACTTCCAGCGGTCAGCATTGTAAAGGCTCGCCGCCATATTTCCTGTTGAAAAAGGGGAGGGAAAGAAAAGGAAAAGTCTCCTCCATGAGATCGAACACGAAGGTCACCATGCAAAAGGAGGTCTGCCCCTCTATCCATCATACTATAGAAAAAGGAAAAAAAAAAGGAAAGGAAGCCGTCCACTAACTCGCTTTCTCGAGCAGGATAATCCGTGGTCGCGAGGAAGTTGGGGAACCTCCCTGGAGGAAGGAAGCGAGAGTCCTGACCCCACTAGTCTACCTTGGAAGGGGAAAAAAAAAAAAAGGAGCTCACAACAACAACTTATTATTAGAAAAGAAGAGATCTCTGAGAAAGAAAAGCCCGCACTAAGGGGGGAGTGCGTGGAACTTTCCACTGTTCTACCGAGGGAAAAACGGCCTTCATCCATGGCCGGCAACGGCGAAGTAAACGCCGCCACGATAGAAGAGAGAGGAAGGGTTCGTGGACGATACTCTGCATTTCCTCGGAAGGAGAGGAAAAGGGGAGGGTCTCGTAATTCTTTATCGCGGGCCAAAGGACTACTTATCAAAAAAGAGGGCGTGTTCGGATCTCCTTTCTGAGTACGGAAAGAAAGAGGAAGGGGAAGATGGCGTCTATCCCCTTTTACAAGTTACCATCGAAAGAGGGGAGGAAAGCTTCGCGCGCCTTCTTCAAGACGCCAGGAGGAAGAAAGGGGAATACCTCTTTCCTCACAACCAGGCGTGGGGGAAGGGGAAAGTAATGGAATCGACGCGAGGCTTGTTTTTACGGAAAGGAAGGGAAAAAAAAGAGAAATCTTCGTGGACCCGCGAAGCCGGGTCGAGAAAAGAAATCAAGGCAATAAAACCCGAAGAAAAGAAAGAGCCCCGTACGTACCTCCCTTGGGCTTCAGCCCATGACAAAACACTCGGGAAGGAGCCACCTCCTTAAACTCTTCCCGTGGGGAAAAGGAAAAAAAAGAAAAAAACCGTGCTCTCCTTATACGCTTAATTCTCGAGAAGGAAAAGAAGGACGCTGAGAGAGGATGCTTCCGCTCATCTTTTGCGAAAGGGGGGAAAAGGGAAAAAAAAAGGCGCGACTTCTTTTTCTTTTAGAGAACGAAGGAATGAAAAAGCCGAGAACAACTCTTCCTCACGATGGAAAACCGGGAGAGGCCGAAAGAGAGTGTCCTCCGTAGAAACAGGGGACGGGGAGAAGGAAGGGGAAACCTTCTTACTCCAGAGCAAAAACGATCGGCGCGAATGGTGATCCAATGCGTCCTTCTTGTGCTCGGGAGGGAGAGAAAAAAGACGGCCGGTATTTCTCCTCTTGACAGGACCGCAAGGGAGACTAGAAAGGGGCTCCTCCTAGAGGGAAAGGCCTCTGTACTAAACTATCATTGAGGATAATTAATGCGCTTTTCCTGGAGGAAAGGGGGGGAAAATTCTTTTCATTCCCTCTTCCACAAAGGGGGAGTCTGTTTTTTTTCTTCTGACGGGGGGGGAAAAAGAAAAAACGCGTCATCCTTTACTATGCGGGGAAGAATTCCATCAGGAAGCCTTCTCTGCGTAGGAAAAGGGGAAGGACACTCTCTTACAGCGGGGAAGAATCGGGAATGAACCGGGACATCACTCGGAAGGGAGAAGGGAGGCGTGTCCCTTCTTTGACCGATTGGGCCGCCCGCTTAATCCTTAGAGGGGGGGAAAGCTCTCATTTGGCCCGCGGGGGGAAGCCGCGCTCTCTTCTCATCATGAGGGAAAAAAAGAATACGACTTTCTCTCGAATCCCGCGAGAAAAAGCCACGGAGAGGGGGGAGATTCGTCTTCAACGTCGTCTTCAACGAAGAAAAATCCTTCCCTATGGACGGGGCGGGCGAGACTCCGAGGGGGGGAGGACGCGGCTCGAACTACGTTTCGCAAAGAAGAGGCCAACTTTTTGCAGGGGCCTGGACAGTCGGACCTCCGGCTCTTCTGAGAAAGAGAGGGAAAAAAGATTCTTCTTCATCTGAGTCGCGGGGAATTGCAGATGAAATTTTCGAAGAACGGGCGTCACTGTTCTCTTCGAGGAGGAGGAGGGAATCTCTCTCCTGCCGACGAGAAGAACACGCAGAAAAAGGGCCAGCTCTTCTCCCTCAGGCAAAGGGGGGGGGGAAGGTTCTTTACTTACGGAACGGCGGGACAGACTAATCCTCGAAAGAAGTCTCTTGAAATCTATCTCGTTAGGGGGAGGAGAGTGTTTTCCTTGGCAGGAGGGCCCGGAGGGTGCGTCCGCGAGCATTCGGAGGGGAGGGGGAAGGAATCCCTTTTTTCCTTCGGGGGAGAGTTTCTCGGGGAGTGTATCTTTTTCTTTTGGAGGGGGGGGAAAAAAAGAGATTTTACATTCTTCGCTCCACGAGTTACAGAATAGGCGGCCCCCTACTTCTTCCATACAGAAAAAGGGGGAAGTCTATCACTCTTTCCTAAGAGGATCGACTCGACGAGAGGAGGAAATCCTCCCTGCGCCCGTTGTTAAGACATCGCCTCACCCCCAGGGAAAAGGATCAGCACTAATCTCTTCGTGAGAGGAGAAAAAAAAAAGGAACCGTCCCTTCACACTCGCTTTCTCATAAAAAGAGGGAGAAAGGGGGAAGGGGTTTCTAACACCATCGGGGTCGCCTAAGGAGAAGGTTCAAAGGAGTCCCACCTCTATCGGGAAAGGGGAAAAGAAAATCGTCACTTATACTCTTCCTTGGCGGGGGGAAGCCAAGGTCCTTCAAGAGAAAGGGGGGTGAGGATGGCCTTGCTTACTTTCCCTTATTAAAAGGGAAAGGGAATCGTCCCTCTTTATCTCGAGGTGAGACCAGAAGAGAACCTGTTCTTCCATGAGGGAAAGAAAGGGGGGGGAGTTGAGTCCAGTAAAGGGGAAAAGTATCCGAGGCTCTCAATATCCAGCACTAAGGAGAGGAAAGGGGAAGAGAGAATGCCTCCCCTCTTACCCTCTCGGTGAAACGCGCGAAGATAGAGGTCGTTCAATCCCTTTTCAGGGAGGGGGAAGGAGGGAGGATGAGAGTATCTCTCTTTATCGTGTCCTTGGATAGGGGGGGCGGAAGGGGAGAGTAAGTATTCCTTTAACTGAGGAGGGGGGGAGTCTTCTCCTCGGTGTATGGAGGTCCTGAGCCGCGAGGCCCGTTCTTCGATATTCGGAAGAAGACGATCACTCCCCCAACTTTATTAATAAAGGCCCGATGTCCCTTTTGGAGAAAGAGAAGGGGAGAAAAGGCCCTTCACTTCACTGTGCACCAGGAAGACGCCTCGTGATTGAAGAAGTTCACGGGCAGGACCATCACCTATCCCGAGGGAAGGGAAAGAATTTATTCCGCAAGAGAGAAGGGGAGCCTTGCGGAAGAGCGGCTCGCGGTTTCTTTCTAACCCAAAAAAAGAAAAAGCCGCCCATCTTTATCTCGGCGTCGGATAAAAAAGGCTGCTTCTCTTCAAGAGGAGGCGTCTGCGGGTCGTATATGACCATTTTGAAGTCAGGGGGAAAAAAGGTTCTGGCGAGGACGAAAACTCGAAAAAGACAACACAAAACGTCTTATATTAAACCTAGAGGGGGGGGGAAAAACGTCCACGCGCCCGACGTAAAAAACTGTAATCGACCAGAAACTAAACGCTTATATCCTCTTCTCTTTTGGAGAGAGAGGGGGGAGGGGATCCTAATCCTATATCAAGCTTGAGAGATGGTTTTGGGTAAGCCCGCCACCGGAGGAGGAGAAGGAGGAAAGGAGCTTCTAGGCGCGCAGGAAAGGAAGGAAAACCTCCGGACGCGGGATCTTTTCTTGGAGAGAAGAAGGCCGCGCGTTTCCTTTTTCCCCTGGTGAAGCCGGAATCCGAGGAAGTAAAGCTGGAGCACTTTACATCTTGCAGAGAGGGGGGAAGAGAGGTGATCTATCGTTCTCTCTGGTCCAAGGAAAAAGCAATTAATAGACCGAAGCCAATGCTCCATCCACCTATGCTAAGAAAAAGGGAAGAAAAAGGAAAAAAAAGTTTCCATTATCTTCCTAAGGATAGAGGCCCCGCTCCGACGATCCTCTCCTATTCCTAAGTGATGGGGGAAGGGGAGGTGAGGCTCTATTTCACGCGCGGGTCCAGAGGGAAGGGATTGACCAAGGGGGGACGACGTGCTTGCTCTTTCGCGCATAGAGGAAAAAAAGAAAGGAGAGTTCGCCACCTTTTACCACATCGCGCCGTGCAAGAAGTGCAACTTGGGGGGAAGACGGGAAGCATACTACCTCTAGCTAAAGGGAGAAGGAGTGGACTCATTAACAATTCAGGAGGACCATCCTCCATCTCTTTCAAAAGGAGGGGGGAAAAAAAAGGGCCGCGTCTCCTTTGACGAACGTGGAGGGGCAGACCTAGAAGGTGCGGGACCTGTACGTGGTAGAAAGGGAAAGGGGGCCGACATCTTTCTCAGGCAGAAGATAAGAGGGGAGGGTGAATTACTTTCTTGGGGGGGAAAAAAAAGCTCACGAAGAGCGGGGACACGGCGCTCGGTGGGTTTTATCTAGAGGTAAAAAGGCTCTTCGATGTCCTTCTGAAAAAAATCGTCTTCTCTGGTGGGGTTCCCTTTAACTCTTTATCGTCAAGGAAAAAAAATGTTCGGGAAAGAAAATAGGGGTCCTCCTATTCCTTTCTCTGCGCAAGGGGGGGGGGAGAAAGAGAAAGAGAAAGAAGTTCTCCACCTTCACCATACACAACCGGCTCCACGAGGGGAAAGAAAAAAAGCCGTAACTCCTGTGAGGAGGGCTTCCTCCCATCATCTCGTCCGACGGGTGAGTCTGAGACCAGTCCCACTCGCACTTCGGTCGGGGAGAAAGGGGACAAGAGATCGTACCTTTCGAGGATTCAGCGGAGGGGCCGTTCCTGTCCCGTCGAAAAGGGTTTCCTTCGAGCATGAGAGCGATCTGGGAGGGGGGGATCGTCGGCACGTATCTCTCTTAATTCCGGGAGAGGGGGGGAGGGGAAAAGAAGTCTAACATTTAATGCATCGGTCTCTTAGGATGGCCCTCTCCTATTAATACTAATATTCTATGAGAGGGGGGGGAAAAAAAGCCCCATTATTCCTACAGGAACGCCAGAAAAAAAGTGGGCCGCGATTCTTTTTGCGAGGGGAGGGGGAGAAGGAAAAGCGAGTATCTCGCCTTTCACGCGACCGCCGGAAAGTTATAGGGGTTAACCCCGTGCGACTACTTTTAATACTATATCCTGAGAAGGGAAAGGGGAAGTCCGTATTTCTCTGGGAGAACCGTACAGGTCAAAGACTGAATAAAAAAGGAAAAGCGGCCCCATGAGCGCTATCTCCAAAGACTTCTACTTCTTCCGCGGAAAAGGGAAAATCATCCTATGGAAAAGAGGGATGTCCCTTTTCATTACTCCTTAGAGAAGGGGGGGAAAGGAAGGGGGAAGGGGGAAAGGAAGTATTACTCACTCTAATGCGCCATGATGAAAAGGGAACAACGCCTCGGAAGAATGATAGTTTCCCTTCCCATAATACGCACCCAAGGAGCAAGAAGGGGGAAAGCGACGGGCGCACTTTTCCATTACCATCGCATTCCACTCATGCTAGAAAAAGAGTATCCCGAGGAGGAACTCGACCACCCCAAGCGATTATTCTCCCCATGTCTCGACTGATAAAAGAAAAGGGGAAAAGGAGAAAAGACTGCCCGTATCTGCGCTCTCCGACGAGACGCCCTCCGAGAAAAAAATATTTCCAAAAAAAGCGCCGCTCGGTTTCGCTTTGTTGCTCGGGGAGGAGGAGAGATCTTCTGAGCCGGATTCAGTCAGGAAAACGACAAGCAGAGGGAGGCCTTTGGCCATCTCAGCCTTTTTCCCTATTCGTGCTGAAAGGGGGAAGTCCTTTTCCTCCCTTCGTTTCTCTAAAGAAGGACCGAGGGAGGCTCCCCGTGCCCTTCTCAACCGAGAGCGATAATACTCTGACGGAAAAAGGGAAGGTGTACTTCTCGTAATTCATCTTCTCCGCGAGCACGGGAGAAAAATCCCAAGTTTGGAGAAAAGAGGGGAAGAGTTTCCGGACGTTTTTCTTCACTTTCAAAGAAGGGGAAAGGGGGAGAAAAGAGAAATTATTCTATCCCCCGTCGGTCTCCGGATGTTCTGGAAGCGCTGCGGCTCTCCGTTTTTTATGAAAGGGGGGGGAAGAGGAAAAAGCCATTCCTTCCTTCGCGGTTCTCCAGAAAAGGCAGACCATTGGGAGAGGAAGGGAATACACCAGCCTCTCGTCTAGGCCCGGAGGAAGGGGGGGGGGGTGTTTTATCTTCCATGCCTGGTGGGGGAGGAGGGCTCTAAGGGGATGATCATCATCTTCTTCTTTAAACAGAGGGAAGATTTGCATCTTTCTATGGCCTCAAAGCTTGTCAGGAGGGGAGTGGAGGAAAGAGTATGTCGCTTTCCGTACTCAGAAAAGTGGTTTTATCATCGGCTGCAAAGAGGAAAAGCATACGAGATCCCCTCCTTTTCCGCCCAGGGAAAAGAGGGAAAAGAAAAAAACGAACCCTGTCTCTATCATTATATCCTTCGCGCCAAGGATTCAGGGAGGGGATTCCCGAAAGTTTATTACTTCGTCCCCGCCGCGCCGAAGAGGAGCAAAAGGTTCAGGGAAAAAAGCGACCCCTTCTGCTTTCGCCGAGAGGAAAGAAAAAAAGAGGAGGAGATATCTTCGCGTCGTCCCACTACGGGGGGGGAGGTGACCTAGGGGGGGGGGAGGACTTCGCGGCCTTCATCCCTTTCTTGCACTGAGAAAAAGAAAAAAAAAAAAGGGGCTCCTCTCAACCCCTGTTTCGTGGACGAGAAGCGAGGTAGGGTGCGGAAAAGACGGCGGGTATCTCTTATTTCTTGAATCTCGGGGGGGGAAGGGGGGAAAGGGGGCACGATCAACCACTCGCGGGCGTGTTCGAGAAGAGTCGGAGTAATCACGAAGGAAGCCACCAGGCCTAATGCGTCTCTCCCAGGGGGACAGGAAGGGGGGGGGAATCCCGTCCCTCCTTCTCTCGCGGCCTTCAAGAAGAAGGGGGGAGGAGGAGCGACTACCTCTTGAAGGAAAAGGGAGGGGAAGTCTAGCAACCTCTCACATGCAAGGGAAGATGGGGAAAGGGAACAGGACGAAGAACCCACTTTTTTCTTAAGCCCCCGGAAGAAAAAAAGGCTGGAACCTCTAATTTCAGGCCCTGGCTGGCGAGATAAGAAAGCATACCCCGGAGAGCCTCACGCTGACCCTCACCGACGAGCCCCGGAAGGAAAAAGGGGATGGTAACAGGTAGTCGTGAAAGCCGACAAAAAAAAAGGAAGCCACCGGCCGGAAACTCTTCACCGTGGGGAGTTCCAAACAAAGGAAAAGGAAGGGAAAGCGAGACGCTTACATTCTCGGAGAAGGAACGCCTCCGAAAAGAAAAGCGGAAGAGTCTTCTCTCGCTCGGCGGGGGAGGGGAGCCGCGGCGTCTGACCTGCTGGGTCCTGGTAGAGACGAAGGAGCTCAAGAAAAAAGCTGCAGCAACGATCTGTACCCATTCTGAGAGGGAAAAAGAAAAGCTCCGTAGACTTTGACCGTTTCCGACCTAATCCGCAGAAAATCCCGAAAGAAAAAGGAAAACCGCTTCGCTTCTGTCGGGGGAGAAGGCTTCCTTTCTTGTGCTCGGCGGCGTCTCGTCAAGGAAAAAAATGGGGGTAACGCGGGCAGGGGAAGATAGGGGATCCGTCCGAGACATTTTCTCCTCCTCGCTTGGGGGGGGAAAGAGAAAAAAAAAATGGAGGATAGAATTATTTCATTCTCTGGTCCTGGAAGAAAAGGGGAAAGCTCATTCAAGGAGGAGGAGAAAGGAAAATTCTTCTGCTTCCTGGGGGGGGGGGGGGAATAGCTGTACTATTCGTTTCGGAGCGGCATTCATCCGGGCGGGGGGCGTCATCCTGCACGAGTTTCGGAAAAGGAAGAAAAAGACGTGCTTTCCTGACACAAAAAGTCTTAAAAGAGAGGGGAGTGGCCCGGCTTGGCCTCTTTCTGCGGAAGAGGGGGAAGGGAGGGGGAGCTCATGGGCCTTGAGACTTTGGGAGGGGGCAGCGTCTCTCTACTCATCATGGGAAAAGGGGGGAGGAGGAGACTTCGAGAATCCCTCCCGCGCGAGAAGACAAAGTCGCGGCAGAGGAGTAAAACGTCGTCGTCACTTGGTTCACCCTGTAAAAAAAAGGCCGTATTTGACTGCGGGGGCGCGGGGAGATGAAAAGAGCGACGCTTTCTCTCCCTACGTTAGGGAGAAAAGAAGCCACACTTTTTTCAGGGGCTGGCGTTGAAGCAAATCCGGGGGGGGATTCGGGAATCCTATTCTGGTGTTCATAGAAAAAGGAAAGAGGAGCGTTCCATGAGCCGAGAAGGGCATATGCATGAGGTAGACGGCGTCACGGTGCTTCTCGTCGGATGAAAAAAATCCTCGCGCTCCGTTGAAGGGAACAGCCCATCTCACGCGGGGACGACTAGGGGCCATCAACAAGATTTTCCGTGGGAGGGAAAAGGCGGCTCTCCCAATCGGAATCCTCGAGTCAGAATAGGGGAAAAGGATCGCGGGCTGTAATACCGACAGGGAAGGAGGAGAAAAGAACGGCTTTTCTTCCTGACGAAAGAAGGTTCAGGAGAAGGAAGAACGATGTCCTGCTTCTTTTCCGTCTTTTAGAAGGGGGAGGGAAAAAAGAACTTTTTTTAATTCCTCGATGGTAGGGGGCATCCGAGGAAAGGGAAGAGCGGCCCCCTCTTCTCCAGACCCTTCTAAGAGGGAGGAGGGTCCAGTCCCTCTCCTGCGCGGCAGACGGATCAGGAACAAGGCTCCGGTGGGAGCTCTCGCTCACCCCCATCCGAAAAGGGGGGAGGAGGTTATATTTATCCCTAACCCCAGCCCGTCCTTCACGAGGGGGAATCCCTCTTTTCCTTCGAGAAAGAAAGGGAAACATCTTTCCTCTCCGGCGCGACCAGAGGGAAAAACAAACGATCTGGACGGGAGAGTCCCCCCATCC
>Ga0179591_1325202_pt1 | contig 16294 bp, 24 predicted proteins | sample CZOMad2_1_08_16f_FD_182891 | JGI IMG/M metagenome (GOLD analysis project Ga0179591, IMG submission 182891) | Vadose zone soil fungal communities from Angelo Coast Range Reserve, California, USA - CZOMad2_1_08_16fungal (PacBio error correction) | ecosystem: Environmental > Terrestrial > Soil >...
GGGGACGGGATCTCCCCCACCCCGTTAACCGCGAGGAAAAAAAAAAAAGGAAGAAAGAAACTTTTTGCCGTCTTGAAATTGGGGCGGACGGCGCTAACGCTTGGGTGAGAACCGGGATCCCGCAGGAAAAAAAAAAGAAAGGGGGAAAGGACTCCGGACACAGCAAAAGGAAGAAACAACCGACCCCCCCCAAGTGGGGGAAAGGAAAAAGGGAACGGGGTGTCCTTCGTGGCACGGTTACTCCCAGGGAAAAGGGAGGAGGAGAAAAGTTCTTTGAATCCTTCCAAGGGGAGAAGAGAAGGGGGGCAGAAGTCGAGAGCCTTGCAAAAAGGAGAGGGGAATAAGAAAAAGGGGGGGAAGCCACAAGAAGGGGCGGGGCCCACTTCACACAGGATAGGGGGAGGGGGGAAAAAAAGCCGGTGTTATCCGTCAATTTCCCCCCAAGGGGAGGAGAGGAGGGAAAGAGGGGGAAGAGAGGCTCAAAGTTCCGAAAGTAAAGGGGGATAGAAAGAGCCCAGTTGCGGAAAGGGGGGAGGGGGAAGCCCGAGGGGGGGACGGGAAATGGAGAGTCCCTGCCTTTTTTATCAAAAAAGAAGTTCTACTATGATTTACCAAAACGAAACGGGACGCAATCGACGTAATACGAAAAAAAAAAAAAAGCAAAGGGGGGACGAGTTAACTTCAACCCCAGGGAAGAAAAAGGAAAAAAGGGGACACCCCATTCGTCGATAAAAAGAAAAAGGGGAAATACGAGTACGAGTGGTTTCGAGGGGGGAACAGGACTTACTGTTACGGAAAGGGCTGTGCGCAAGCCAAGAAGGGAAGCAGGATAGTGCCGTAGGGGGGGAAGGGGGGCGAAAAAGCTCCGCGTTTTTGGACGAAAGTGAAAAAGTTATCATCTGGGGTAGAATTAAAAAGGGGGAAGGGGGGAAAAAAAAGGGGGGGGGGAGTAAATCCTCGACGCCATAGAAAGAACGGGAGTGAGTTCCCGTGGTGTGCGACATCAGCAGGGAAAAAAAAAGGAGTGAAGTCCTCCATCCGGGGGGCAAAGGGGGAAAAAAAGAAAAAGAGGAAGACGTATACTTTCCCGGGCGTGGAGTTTTAGGGGGGGAGAGGGGGGGGTTTTCCCACTTTGTCAATAGGGGGGGGAAAAGAAAGAGAGAGTGAAGCGAAAGAGGAAAGTTTCCTAATTTTATCTGTTAGATAGTCAAAAGGGGAGGAAAGGGAGGAGAGGGGGAAAAAATGAAAATAAACAGTATTTGACATGAAGGAAAAGGGAGGAAAAGCTTTGTTTTAAGTTATATAATTTAGGAACTTAGTGGGGACGGAAGGGAGAAAGGGAGGAAGAGGGGGAAAGTATTCTTTTGTGGGTCGCAAAAGGGGGGGGGGAAGCATTAGTACAATTTCTTGAATAGTAGGGGGGGGGGGGGGAAAAGGGGGGGGAATAATAATGTCAAGGCTGAAAAAGGGAAGAAGGAACAGAAACTTTTCTAACTGCCAAACGGAAAAAAAAGGAAGGGGAAAAAGTCTATATAACACAACAAAGAAAAAAAATGAAATAACCTTTGAGTACCATTCATTGAAAAATGAAGGACAGGGGGGGAAAAGGGGGGGGGAAGAGGGGGGGGTATAGCAGCATAATTCATACGGGGGGGGTAAAAGGAGAAAGGGGGAGATGAACCCTAAAGGGGGGGGAAGGGGGGGAGGGAAAAGAAGAGAGAACCCCAGTGGGGGAGGGGACAGATAACGTATCTAAAGTAATCCCTGCACACCTGTATGAAGGAGGGAAAAAAAAAGAAAAGGAAGATCATTTTATTTTGTGCAAAAGGGGGGGGAAAGGGGGAGGGTGGGGTGATATAGCCATTTGTCATTAAACTGATAAGAGGAAGAGACCGGGGGGGGGGAAGGGGGGAAAGAATTATTTAAGACATTGGAAAATCGGAGGGGGGGGGGGAAAAAAGAGAAAACACAAGGTACTTCTTCAAGACATTTTTACTGAAGATAAACCCAAAGGGGGGAAAAAAAAGAGAAAAAGGAGGGGGGGAAGGTAATATATCCAATCGTTTCACCCTAAATAGGGGGAAAAAAAGGGACGAAAGTTGGCCCTCCTTTTTCCTTTTCCTCCTAGGGGGCAAAAGGGGGGAAAAGGGGGGGAGGAAAAGAGAGTACTACGCTTTTCTCGTGGGGGGGATACAAGAAGGAAAAAAAGAGGGGAGCGGAAAGCCTATATCACCTTTAAATAACTTCTACGCAAAGGTTATTGGGGAAGGGGGAAAAAAAGAAAGAGGGGAGAAAAAAGGGAAGCGGCACGTAGTCCCCAGATGGTGACGTGAAAAAAAAAGAAAGAAAACGAAAAGGTGCGTTCCCCCCCCCCCCCATTCTCTGTCTCCCACACACGGGAACGAAAAAGCACAGGGGGAAAAAAAAAGGGGAAAAGGAGGGGGGAAGTTACCTACACGAAAAAAGAAGAACAAAGGATAACCTTCCAATCGTAAGTTTGGAAGGAGAGGAAGAAAACAATAATTTACCGGTGAGGGAAAAAGGGGAGAGGGGGGAAACTCCGTTTTCAAGGAAAAAAAAAAAAACAAGAGGGGAGAACAGCCCCGTTGGGAATCGGTTCGTAAGGCCCGACCGTAATTTCAATAGGAAGAGGAGGGAAAAAAAGGGGGTGGGGGGGGTCTTTTTAGCCGACTCCGGCAAAAGACGCCCAAAAAGGGGGGGAAAAAAAGGGGAGGAAAAAAAGGCTGTAGCACCCCGAGATTTTTTGCTGGGAACCGTTGGGGGAGGGAGAAGAAAAAAGGGGAAAAGAGCCAGTTCGTCTAAGCTCCATCAGGGGGGGAGGAACAGGGAGGACCGAAACACGTCCGAAAAAAAAAAAAGGAGAGACCTTTCTCCTGCGTAAAGAAGGAGGGCGGAGACGCTGTGGTGTAAACTGGACTCACCAGGAAAAAAAAAAGAGGGGTTCGTCTATCGTCAGCTGGGTACCAGAAAGGGAGGAAAGGACATTAGCTTTTTCGCTCGAGGAAGGAAGAGGGGGAAGTGAGCTACTACCAATCGCCGTTGGAACGAAGGAAAAAAAGGAGGGGGAGGGGGTTGCCCCTCCCCTCGACGGTCCTCCAACGGTTGGGGGGAGGGGAAAAGGGGGGGGGGGGGGGAAAAGGGAAGAGCCGGCCTTTCCTCAAAACAGAGAGAAGAAAAAGAGGAGAGACGGAGGTTTATCATTTACGCTAAATAAGTATAGAGGGAGAAAAGGAGGGGAAGAAAGGGAGAAAAAGGGGGGGGTTGGTGTGTTATCTTCCCCTAAAAGTCCCTTGAAAAAAAAAAACTTATTATTATTAAAGAAAAAAAGAGAGGGAGAAGAGGGAGCCGGGAAAAAAGGAGGGGAAGAACCCCACCCGTACACCAGCGAAGGAAAAGGCGTAGACGTATTTAGCTTCCATTCTTAACGACGGCGCGGAAAAGGGAAAAAGAAAAAGGGGGAACGCACCTGTTGTGTTAGCACAAAATGCCGAAAAAGAAAGAAACCCACGTTGGCGACCTTCTCTGAGGCAAAAAAAAAGGAGGGGAAAAGGGGGACGTCCAGGCCGCCAGGAGTAAAAAAAAAGAGGGAAAGGCAGGGCATACGTTTGGTGGTGGGCCGGAGTCGAGGAAAGCAAGGAAAAAAGGGGGGGAAAAGGGGGGGAAAAGAACATGGTACTTAGAAGGGAAAAGAAGGCCTGCGGGGCCATAGTCGGCCTTCGGGAAAAGGGGGGAAAAGAAAAAGAGTTAAATCCTTCATTTTGCAAAGAAAATAAGAGAAGAAGATTCTCCTTCCGAGCGCAATGTCGAGTCCATAAGTGGGGGGAAAAGAGAGAAAAGTTTGCGGCCAAAAAAAAGGGGAAACCCCCCTAGTATCTTAGACAGAAACTGCGAGGGAAAAAGAAAGCCCGTTCTTACTTTATGAGTAAAAAAAAAGGGGAGGACCCGCCCAATCTTAACGTATAAAAGAAAAAAGAAGGAAAGGAAAGTAACCCTTCGGAGAGAGGAGGAGAAGAGAAGGCGGCCTGAAAAAAAAAAAAAGGCGTGCCGATACTTTGGCGAGACTAAGATCATATGAAGAAAGAAAGGAAGGGAGGGACTTGCAGTTTATGACACACAGGGGGGACAGGAGCATGATCTTTGCCGTTATTGTCAACTAATCAAGCACGGTAATGAGAAAAAGAAGGGGGAGGAGGGGACTATGTTTGAAAGTCAAAGTACGAAAGGAAAGGGAGAAGGACCACCGCCACTTTTTTGGCGTAAATCTCGAACGCAGAGGGGGGGGAAGAGAGGGAAAGGGGGTTGAGTCCCCTGGTTGCAAAAGGAAAGAAACAAGGTTCAGACCATCTGACTATACGGGGGAGGGGAAGGGGAAAAAAAAGGAAGGGCTACTATCTCTTGGGTTTTCCTAAGAGAAATATAAGGGGGAGGGAGAAAAAAGAGAAAGTGGCTAATTTTATCTTTTAGAATATGCAAAAAAGGGAGAATTCTAAGGAAGACTGTTTCGCCACTTGGGGGGAAAAGAAAGGATGGAAAAGTAAATTATTTTCCCAATTTCGTAAAATTTGGGGGGGAAGGAGGGGGGGAAGATATGTAACTATTGGATCATATTAGTCGAGGGGGGGGGTCGCATTTCCTTGGGGGGGGAGCGGGGGGGGGGGGGAGGAGGTTATTAATTAATTTTTTAAAGATGGAGGAGGAAAAAAGGAAATTAGTACATAACCTTTTAAATAAATGGAAAAAAGAAAAAGGAAAAAAAAAGGAAGAAATCCTTATAATTTAGACAGAAAACAATCAAATTTAAATACAGGGGAGGAAAAAGAAAAAAAGAAATGATATGCCCTGTGGGCCGAAAGGGGGGAAGAAAGGTGTGACAGGGATTACTTTAGAATAAAGTTATATGGCAAGAGAAAAAAAAGGGCCCCCTCTCTCACAAACATCTGAGTATTATTAAAAGAGAGAGACCCGGGAGGGAGGGGGGGGAAAAAAAAAGATAATTATCCTAACGTGAATCCAAAAAAAGGAGGAGGGCTTATACACGCGACACAGTGCCATAAGCATGTTAGGGGGGGGAGAGGGTGGAAAGAAAGGTATTTAATTTGTGGTTTGGAAAACGGGGGCAAGGAGAAAGTTTTTTGTACTCACAGTGAGGGGAAGACGGGGGGAAAGGAAAGGAAAAAAGTAATTAATTAAATCTCCAACAAGACAAAAGCGGAACAAAAATAATACTTACCCCTATAAGCAACCTTAGAAGTAATATGAGCACAAGAGGGGAAGGGAGGAAAAAACACAGTTACTACCTTTGGCCCTCCTGGGTCTTGAAGGGAAAGGGGGGGGCGAAAAGAAAGATAATACGATTTCTCGTGATCGCCTATCCCTTGAAGAGCGAAAGGAGAAGGAAAAAAAAAAGAAAAAAGGGAGGAGAAAAATAACTCTTCCGCCCCGTCTCTTTAGGTTGCAAAAGAAAAGGGGGGGCAAGAGCAAGGGAAGCAGATGGTCTGAAACTTTGTCCTGGGCTGGGGGGGGGAAGAAAAAGGGGTAAAAAAAACACGGTCCAAATCCCGGAGAAGGGGGGAAGAGAGTGACGCCAAATTGCCCCGGCTGGTGGTCCAAGGACGGGAAGCTACCAGAGGAGAGAAAAAAGGGGGGGGAAGAAAACAAGATCGCGAACACGAAGGGGGAAAAATCACTCACTACTCCAGGAGAAAGGGGGGAAAAGGGGAGAAGGGGAGCACAGCCCCCGTTTGGTACCATAACAAACAGTAAGGAGGGGGAAGCAGGAGATGGAGAACTCTCCACCTTTATCGCCCGAAATGGGGGGGGTGGAGGGAAAAAAGGAAAAAGGGGGAAAAAGTTTACTCGAACATGTTGGAGGGACTCCTAGGAAAAAGAGGGTGGGGGCTACGTTTTTTTTCGGTAAATCATAGGAAAAAAAAGGGGAAAAGAAGGGAAAGAAAAGTCGTCTAAGCTCCTCAGGGGGTAAAAAAAAGGAAGGAACAGCAACTTTTCCCTCCCCCCCCCACACCCCCCAAAAAAAAAAAGAAAAAAAGAAAAGGGGGGAAAAAGAGACCTTGCGCTCGCGTACAGAAAAAAAAGGTAGTAAAAAGAAGGGGGGAACCTGACGCCCGTGCCCTAGCCCGACGTGGCCCCAGAAAGCCCTTGGAAAGGAGGGGGGAAAAAAGGGGGACTACTGCGCCCGGCCATTAGGTGAAAGAAGGGGAAGAGTAAAGAGGAACCTACTACCATCGCGGGGGAAAGGAAAAAGGAAAAAAAGGTTTTCGTTTCGGGGGTGAAGGAAGGAAAGGGGGGGGGGGGAAATTCAGGCGAAACTGAATTGAACCGCTTTGTTTGCAGGGAAGAGCAGGGAAAGGGGGAAGGGGGGGGATCCGTTCTTAACACCGAGGGGAGGGAAGAAGGGAAAAGGAGGTAGCCCCGCCCGAGTTCAAATCTCGGTTACACGGGGGGGGAGATAAAAAAGAAAAAAGGGAGGAAAGAGAATCTCAACAACCAACACTTGAAAAAAAAAAAGGGGGAAAGGGGAAAGACTCCCCCAACCCCCCTTAAAACCGCGAGTGGTTAAAGAAGAAAGGTGCCGTCTTAAAAACTTAGGTATCGAGAAGAGGGGGGAAGGGAAAAAAAACCGGATCCACCCCGTCCCCATTGACCGCAACACATGGGGGGAGGGAAAAAGAAAGCCGCTCTTGCGAAAAAAAGGAAAATAGTCGCCTTAAATTCACCCTAACCAAAAACGTGTGGGGGGGGAGGGGAAAGAGGAGGCCCCAAACCACCTCCGGAAGGGGGAAAGAAGGGCAGTACAAGCCCTATTTAGTATCTCACTTTCTTTGAAAAAAAGAAAAAGGGGGGGAGGGGGGGGGGGTGGAAGGGAAGTCCTAGAGCTCACCTCTAAAGTGCCAGGGGGAAAAAGGAACATAGAATGCTATCGACTAAAATTCCTGGGCGGGAAACGGAAGAAAAGAAAGGGAGGAGGGGGAAAAGGGGGGGGGACGTCCAGTTTTTCCCCAATCAGGGAGGGACAGATCTATATCATATTACTCTTAGTCGAAGGTAGAGTAAAAAAAGGAAAAGGGGAGGGGGGATGGATCGTCATTCCAGTTGGCCGGGGACAGGCTGTTAGAAGAAACACGGAAATTCTATAGAAAAAAAGGCGTTGTTTTATCCCTCCTCTTCCCCCCCCCGCTCCGTTCTAACTAGGGAAGAACAAAACAAACTCTCCGGTGGGGAGGGGAAGAAAAGTATACGAAACATACTCTTCTTATTTCGTTCCCAACCGCAACTGGGGGGGAAGAGAAGAGGGTTTCCCTTATTCTTCAAAAACTACAAAAAAAGGAAAGGGGGGAGAGAAAAAAAAAAAAAAAAACTAATATCATCTGAAATACGAGTAGGACTGAAAAGAAGGGAGGGGGGGGATGGTACCAACACTTGTCTGGGGGGAAAAGGATCACATGGATATTGCTTATTTTCACTAATCAGAAAAAGGTAAGGAGGGAAAAAAAAGAAAGGGGGAAGAACTAATTGTGAGTCAAACTTGAAAAAAAGGGAAAAGAGGGTAGATAAACGGACCTTTTACCATACTTTCACTTTGGGCCCGGTAAAAAATAGGGTAAAGGAAAGGAGAATACGTTCTTAAATGTCCAAAAAAGGCGCCAACTTAGTTGAAGTGCCCTCCAGTCCAGAAAACAAAACCAAAAAAGAAAAGAAAAGTTTTGGCCCAGCCCATCTGACTACGTGCGCGCGGGTGGGAAGTGGGGGGGGGAAAAAGAAAGCCAAAAACAGGGGGTTTCCCACTGGGGAAATAAAGAGGGGGGAAGAAGAAGGATTTAAAACAAATCGAAAATATAAAATTTTCTCCCTAAGGGTAAGAGTGAGATTGGGGAGGAAAGAGAAAGGAGAGCGATTTTCGGAAAGGGGGAAAAGAAAAAAAAAAAAGGATTTCCAAATTTTCGTTAACTTTGTTTTAAAGTTAGAGAAGGAGGGAGGAAGGGAAAAAGGAGAGAGTCCCTTAGAGGTTTAGGGGGGCCACCCCTGTTGGTTTTTCTCTTCGTACATGTCGGGAAATAAGGAAAGGGGGGGGGGAAAGGGGAAGCATAAAATCCCATATTCAATAAAAGAAGGAAAACGTCCTAAGCAGCAAGGAGAGGGGGAAAAAACAGAAAGGAAAGAACCGTGCTTCCCTTCCTATTGACAACCCAGGAAGGGGAAGAAGGGGGGGGGGGGAAGGGCGTGGTATAGCAAGCATAATTCAGGGGGAGGGGGGTCACCAATCTACTTTATCACATGACGCTAGACAACAGGGGGTAAAAAAAAAAGGAAGGGAGGGAGGAAAAAGAGAGATACCCTTTTTCTTAGGTCCCCATCGCAACTGAAGGAGGGGGAAAAGAAAGGGAACACCTGGTATGCATTATGCTGGCGGAAAGGAGGGGGGGGGAAAGGTCCATTAATTGTTTCAATAATTTTACTCCACGGGAAGGGAAAAAGGGAGGGGGGGGAAAGGAACTAGAAGGACTTTTAGACATGCAAGGGGGAAGGGGGGAAAAGATGATTAGAGCTTGACATTATTTAAACAATTAATGAAGGAAAAAAGCTCCACACAGGGGGGGGGGAGAGAGGAACCAAGGAATGCGGAACAAATAAAGAAAGGAAAAGAGGGAACGAAGTTCCTAATTTTGATTAACTTCAAAACAAAGTTGACGAAAGGGGGGGGGAAAGGGGGGAGGAAGAAAAGAAAGGTGGATTTCAGTGGCGAAAAGAGAATAAGGAAAGAAAGAAAAAAGGAAAAAAAGGAGAACCTTCTCTTTTCCGCTGTAAAGCTATATGACCTTAAAAAAAGAACAGGGGAAAAAAGAGAGGGGAGCCATGTCCTCTCGGGTTGAAGAAAAGAAAAGGAGGTGGGGGGGGACGGATGGAGACTTCACTAAGTGGCAGGAAGGAGGGGAAGAAAAAGAAAAAGAAAGGGAAGGTTTATGTGTTCGTTTCCCGAACTCGTGGGCAAAAAAAAAAAAACAAGGGGAAGTTTTATCTACCAGATGATACGGTCCAAATTCGTAAGTGTTTGGGAAAAAAAAGAAAAGAGGAGAAGGAAGAAAGGAAGGGATGATTAGTTTTAAAGGGAAAAGGAAGGGGGGCCGCCATGGGTAGTTTCTCAACAGCCCCGGGGGGGGGTGAAAAGAAGAGAGTATTTCATATGAATTTTCTTAGTCAGACGGGAAGGGGGGGAGGGTAGCCGACCTTCCGGAAAGAGAAAAAAAGGGGGGAAGAAAGAAGGATGTCGTATTACTTTTTTAAAAAAGATTCAGGAAGCTAGTAAGAACCGATCGTTAAAGCCTATTGTAAAAGCAAGGGAACAAAAAGAAAGAAAAAGAAAAGGGGGGGAACTTCTCCTGGACTAAAGCGAAGAAAAAAAAGAAATCACAAAAGGGATGACTCCGACCTTGCGCCTCGAGAAGAGGGACGAGAGGAGGAAAAAAGGAAAGGGGAGAGAGAATGTGTGGGACACCCTGAACCGGAACGGGAAAAAAAGAAGAGAAAGGAAAATGTTTGCTGTTCCAGCGCTACTGCCGCCACGGGAAGGAAAAGAAGAGGGGAGAGCCCCAACGTATACTCTTCTATGGGGGGGGGGGGAGAAAGGAGGGAAGGAGTAACCGTTTGCACTAATGACACCCCGTGAGGGGGAGGGGGGAAAAAAAAAGGGGGGGGGGGAGGTGCATTTCATCGAGGGGGGAAAGGGGAGAGAAAAAGGTGCGGTTTCCATTTGGCCTTTTGGAATCAACGGGGTGAAAAAAAAAAAAAAGAAAAAAAAGAAAGGGGGAATACGCCGTCAAAGGGAGTGTCAGGCGCCGAGGGAAAGAAAAAGCAAAAAGGCCTTTGAAAGGGGGGGGTGGGAAAAAAAAAAAAAAAAAAAGAAGAACGCCCTCTCCACAAAGGGAAAAAGGGAGGGGGGGAAAAGATTCCCCACCCCTTTAACCTCCGATTTGGGAAGAAAAAAAAAGGGAAGGAGGATATTATTTTACGTCCATGCGAAACAAAAGGGGAATAAAAAGGGAAAAAAATGGGAACCTCACTCTGTTTGAGCACAGGAAAGAGAAAAAGGAAACCAGCGGTTCCCTCTTGCCTGAGAAGTCCGCGGAGGCAAACCCCCGCCAAGAAAAAAAGGGGTGGAAAAGGAAAAAAAAAGAGGGGGGAGGAAAAAAGTCAAAATAGGAAAGCGAACGCCGTGCTACGTTCGTTTTGGGGTGCCGAGGCGAGGAAGGAAAAGAGAAGGAGCTGGCATCACAGGGTACATGAACATTCGAAAGAGAGTCGGCCTCTTCCCTTTCGTCCCAAGGGGTTCAAAAAAGGAAAAAAAAGGGAGACAGGTCCTTCCCTAAAGACATTTAAGAGAGGGACGGGGGAGCTCAGCCCAGTTTTTCGGGGAAGTAGAAAAAGGGAAAGAAGGTAGAAAAAAAAAAAAAAAAAAACTGGCTCGTCCCCTTGCGTGTTATCAAGAAAAAAGAAGGGGACGACTAATGGTAACAATTTACAAGGGGGGGGGGAGGACGCCATCCGAAAAAAAAAAAGGAAGAGAACGAAAAGAAAAAAAAGGGGGGGCGAGTTAAACTTCCCCGCTGATCTGAAAAAGTGCGGTGGCGATAAAAAAGGGAAGAAAGAATGAAATTACGAGTCGTTCAGCCGAAAAAACCGGGGGCTTGGTGAGAAAACAAAAGGGGGGAAGGAAGGGGGTGATATGGTCACCACATCATCCAGCGGGGGGGAAAAAAGACGAGGGGGAGTGCAACTTTAACTAATTTTGCCCGTATCAGAGGGGAGAGAAAAAAAAAAGGGGGGGGGGGCGTCCATCTCTGAACGGGAGAAAGGGGGATTTGAGTCGTTTTGTGTTGGAGAGAAAGGGAAAGGAATCCCATCCGTCAACAAACAAAAAAAGAAAAGTTGGCAAAAGACCAAATGGAACGAAAAAGGGAAAACCTAGATTACATTGGACTAAGGGGGGAGGAGAAAGGGTTATTTTTTTTAAGTCATATAGCACAAGGGGAAAAAGAGAGGGGGGGGAAAAAGAAGAGGCGATCACCTATTAAAATCGGAGGATCAGGGGAGGGGAAAAAAGAAGAGGAAATAAAATTATTTCAATTTCGTAACTTTGTTTGCAAGGTGGAGAGAAAGGGGGGGGAAAAGGGGGGGGGAGCATATTTACTTCTAAGGGGTATCGGGATCCTTTGGTTTATCCTAGTAAAAATGGTCCGGGGAAAAAGAGGAGGGGAGGAAGGAGGGGGAAATAATGTCAAGCCTAATAATAAATGCCAAGAGAAACGGGGGGATAATTGCAACGTCTAAGCCAGGGGGGGGGGGGGGGGGGAAAAAAAGAAGGAGGTTTAATCTCCACTTCAGATATAAAAAAAAAGGGGAGGGGGGGGAAAAAACAATAAGGGACATGGCAAAAACATAAATGATATGCCTGGTGTCCAGCCGGGGGAAGGGGAAAGAAGGAAAGGGAAGAATAATTATATGTCCAAAGCTAAGGGAAAAAAAACAAAGGATGGTGAGGAGTAAAAATAATATAGACCCGTGGTGTCGGAGGGGGGGGGAAAAAAAAAAAACGGGGGGAAAGAAAGAAGGGAAGCTAAGTAAATCCCTTCAACCTGGAAAAAAAAAGGGAATATCAGAGTTATTTTTTGTCCATGGTTCATGTAAGGGGGGAGAGGGGGGGGGAAAGGGGGGGGGGGGGTGTTATCTAGACCATGGTAAAGTCACCGGAAGGGGAGAAGGGAAGGAGAAGACCCTGGCACTCTGACTTATAGCTGGGGACCAGGAGGAAAGAAGGGGGAGGGAAAAAAAAAAAAGGGGTTGTAACTAAAGATTCACCCAAGGAAAGCGAAGGAAAAAAAGAGGGGCAGAGAGGACACTAATTTGTCCTAATTTTCCATCTAACGGGAAAACAGAGGGGGGGGGGGGGGAGGGAATCATATTTTCCTCCATCCTTCGCTGGGGAAAAAAAAGGGGGAGCAGTGAATGAAGCACTCTCCTTGCCCATCATCTCAAGCCTAAAAAGGTAGAAACGTGGAAAAAAAAAAGGGAAAGAAAAAGGGTACGCCAAATTATATTTCATTTGACCCAAAAAAGAAAGGGGAAGAAGTGGTCTGAAACCTTTTTTCTTTGTCTGTTTGTTGAAGAAAGGGAAAAAAGAAAGAAAAGGGAGAAAAAAAAAAAGAAAAAAGTCGTTCGTTCGATATTTAACGCAAAATTGCCCGGAGGGGGGAAAAAAGAAGGAAATACGGTTCCAATGCTTAAGGGGGAGAGGAGCGGGACAGGGACCGGATGATAGTTTGACCATACGCAAATGATCAAAAGGAAGGGCAGTAAGTAAGGACCTTGTTCGATGCCGACAGGATGGGGAAAAAAGGGGAGGGGGGGTGTTCTTTTTAGCCGACTCCCGGCACGAGAGGGGGGGAGGGAAACATTAGTTTTCGTATTATACTTTTCGCGTAGGGGAAAGAGGGAGAAACCGGAAGCTGTAAAGCCCTATGGAATAAAAAAGGAAGGGGAAGAGGGAAAGGAAGAAAGCCTGTCCCCGGCGGCCGCAAGGGGCTCGAAAGAAAAAGGGAAATATGCTCCTCGTATCTGTCTCCAGGGGGGAAAGGGGAGGAAAAGCCCTTTGGGAAGAAGAAAAGACGTGGCCCCGCCCACCTTTTTTTCGGAGGGAAAAAAAGGGAGGGGAAAGAAAAGGCGCCGGCCATTTGACGGGGGGAAAAGGGGAGGAGGGGACACGGAAATTCAAAGAATTTAGCTACTACCAAAAAGAAAAAAAAAGGGGGTCGTGGCGGGGTTGCCTCCTGCAGGAACTGTCGAAAAAGGGAGGGGAAGAGAAAAGGGAGGCCTTTTCTCACACGGTTCGTTCCAGGGGGAAGGGAGAAGGAGAAAGGGGAGGAAAGAGGGACGCTAATTAAGTATACTCCACAAAGGGGAAAGAAAAAAAAAAAAGACCTGGGGGAGGGGGGTGGCGTAGCGCTTCTCTCCTCTTTCGAACAAAAAAAAAGAAAGAAAAAAAAAAAAAGCAAGGGCTGTTGCGGTGAGCTCCAAAAAACCCAGAGAAAGAAAGGGGGAAGGACGTATAACTTTTAGCGTCCATGCTAACGAAAAGGGAAAAGGGGAAAAAAAGGGGCCCCGCACCTGGAAAGAGAGAAGGAAACCCAGCCGGTCCCTCGTTCGGCCTTGGGAAATGCCAAAAAAAAAAAAAGAGGGGGGAGGGAGGCAACCCCCGCCACGAAGGGTTCCGGCAGGAAAGGAAGGGGAGTAAAGGAGGAAAAAAAGGGTTTATTAGCTCAACTTCTTTGAATCAGGAAAAAAAAAAAAAGAAGGGGGAGACCGTTTGGTCCGAGTCTAGAGGCGAAAAAAAACAATGGTCATATCTGCTGAATCAGAAGAAAAAAAAGAAGGAGGAGAGGGGAAAAGGGGCCCGTCCCAGGTTTCCCACAAAGGGAACCAAGGAGACATCTCTATATCAGAGTACGCGGGAAAAAAAAAGAAAGGGGGGGAAAGGGAGGGGGGGGGGGGGCTGGATCTCAGACCAGTTGAAGGACGGGGTACAGTCTTGTATTCCTGCGAACTTTAACCCAAAAGGAGGAGCTGGGGGAAAATGCTTGTTATAAGGGGGGAGGACTACTAATTGATTTTAACCTACAACCTTCTCGCCGAAAAGCGAAAAAGGGAAGAGGGAAAAAAAAAAAACGTATACGAAACATACTAGGGCTAAAAGGACGGAATGCGGTCCGTATTCGGGAGAAAAAAAAAAAAGGGGGGGGGGGAGGAAAGAAACTAAGATTCATATGACTACTAGGCCCTAAAGAACACGGGGGATGTAGAAAACTCATGTCGGAAAATGGAGGGCAAAGGGGGGGGGGGAAGAAAATCAATCCGTTAATGGGTGTGAAAAAAGGAGACTATGTTTAAGTCAAACTTACTAATTTTAAGCACGGGTATCAGAAAAGAAAAGGGAAAAAATCCCTGCAAATAGAAGAGTTTCGTTTCGAACGGAAAAAGGGGGGGGGAGTTTCCCGGTGGTGGGAAGCCAACTTAGTGAAGTCCCTCCATCCAGGTCAAAAAAAAAAGAAAAACAAAGGAGAAAAGGGAGCGGGCGTGTTTAAGTTTCAACAAGGAGAGAAGAAGGTGGGTTTTTCCACTGGGGGGGGGGGGGGGGAAGTCATATAGCTTTTACAGAAAACGAAAAGAGAAGAGGGAGAATTTTCTTTATCACACTATAAAATGCGGGGGGGGGGAGTAGGAGAGGGGGGAAGGGAAAGAAAGGGGGAAGGTATTAACTGAAAAATCTGATTTCAATAAAATTATGGGGGGGGGGGGAAAGGGTAAATATCCTTTTTCGGCCCTTAGGGGACGAGAGGAGGGAGAAAGGAGGAGATTTCACTTCTTCTTTGGGCACAACCCGTTGGTTTTCTCTTAGTAAAAGGGAGGGGGAGGAAAAGGATTTTTAATACTGTCAGCTATAAATCCAAAGAGAAAAAAGGTGGGGTATATGCAAACGTCTAAGCATCCGTGAAGAAGGGGAAAAGAAAAAAAAGAAAAAATGACCGTGAGTAAAATGATTGTAAAAGGGGGACGGGACGTGGTTAATAGCAAGCCAATAATGCATAACAGGTGGGGAAAAAAAAGGGGGGGGGAAGAAAAATGTCAAAGCCCCTACGGGAAGATGAAAAAAAAAAAAAAGGAGGAGGAGAAAAGAGAGATACCCTTTTCTAGTTCCATCTGGGGAATGAAGTATCTAAAGTTAATCCCCCAAAACAGGAAGAAGAAAAAAGGGAAAACAGTCATATCATTTATTTTTTTGCCAGGGCACATAATTGGGGGGGGGGGGGGGGGGGAAAAGGGGGGGTTTGTTTTCTATAGAAAAAAAAGGGGGCAGGGAGAAAAACCCGTTTCTTGTCCTCCGTATTGTTAAGACATTGGCACAGGGGGGGACAGGAGGGAAAAAATTAATTCCTTTCCTGCGCCCCCAAAGAGACCAAAGGGGAAGGGCGAACAAAAATCATTACTTTAAACTAAGACGTGAAGAAAGGAAAAAAGGGGACAGAAGGAGATAACTTTTACAACCCAAGTTTAAACTTTGGGGGGGGGGGGGGGGGGGGGAAGAAGAAGGAAAAATACCTGTTTTTTTCCGTTGGGGGGCACGAAAAGAGAGAAGGAAGGGGAAAAAAAAAAAAAGGATAGAAGAATAACATTAGAAACTTTAACTCTTGGGGGGGAAAAAAGAGAATGGCAGTGGAAACCCACGAGTATAGTTACCCATGTAGAGAGGGGGGGGAAGGGAGAAGAAAAGGGGGGGGGAAAACTTGTCCTGGCTGTGGTGGAGGGGTAAAGGCGTATGCGCACGGGTAGGGGGAAGTCGAAACTCGTGCCGTTCTAGATGTTGACGAAAAATGGAAAAAAAAAGGGGAGAACAGTTGATACTGTCCCAATGGGTCGTGGAAGGGAGAAAAAAAGAAAGGGTCCGGATGAAATTAGTTTGACCATACGCACATCATGAGCCAGTGAAAGAAAGGGGAAAAAAAGGGGGGAAAAGAGAAAGAAAAAAGTAAGTAATGACCTTGGGTGTCAAAAAAAGAAAAAGGAGAGACACGAAGTTGGGGTGGTCCTTTTAGCCGACTGAAAAAGGGGGAAAAGAAGGGGTGTGCGTACCGCCCTAAAGGTATGGGGAACACAAGAGATGTTTGGCCTGACGTTGTCCGGGAAAGAAAAGAAAAAAAGAAGGATAGCCAGTCCCGTTTAAAAAAAAAGAAGGGTGCACACCCGCGGCCGCCAACTGGTCTGCGATCCCAGAAAAGGGAAGAAACAAAGGGGGGGGGGAAAAGGAGAGGGGAGAGGGACCCCTCGTTGGCAAATTCAGGGCTCAAAAAAGGGGGGAACAGACCAAGGCCCTTGTTTCGTCGATCGCAGCTATGGAAAACCTGGGGGAGGGAAAAAGGGGGGAGAAGATCGAACTCGGCAACAACGGAAAAAGGAAAAGACGTTGACGGCCCTTCGTTCCCCTGAGAACCGTTCCACGAAAGAAACCCGTTCAGGGGAAAAAAAAAAAGGGGGGGGGTCCCGGTTGCATTTCAGCGGAAGAGGGGGGCAGAAAAAAGGTGAGGGTTCCCATGGTGCCTGTTGATCCGGGTGGATAAAAAGAGAAAAGGAAGAAGAAAAGGAAAAGGAGTGTAGGCCCGGGCCCCCCCCGAGTTCCAAGAAATCGAGGGGGGGGGGAGAAAGATAGTAG
>Ga0179591_1339861_pt1 | contig 16293 bp, 10 predicted proteins | sample CZOMad2_1_08_16f_FD_182891 | JGI IMG/M metagenome (GOLD analysis project Ga0179591, IMG submission 182891) | Vadose zone soil fungal communities from Angelo Coast Range Reserve, California, USA - CZOMad2_1_08_16fungal (PacBio error correction) | ecosystem: Environmental > Terrestrial > Soil >...
CTCCAGGGGGAGTCATAAGTTCATCACGTTTTTCACACATGCAGCGAGCTTTGGTGCTAAGGCCTCTACGCGTCAACCACATTTAAAAAACCGTCGGGCCCGGTTGTCTATTGGCGATTCTCGAACGTAACATGGCACCATCGCCAAAAACCTCGGCGAAATGGATCTCAAGCAGCAGACCATTCGATACCAAACTCAAGTTTAACTCGCGCCCTCAATCTGCGAGGGATTGAGAAGGTTCTCCAGGGGGTACTTCTGAAAATCAAGGGAAAAAACGTGGATCGTCGAAAAGCTGACTCTAGCCACCTGGAGCAATAGGCGTTTTTGATTAAGCTCCACCTTGCCGGAAAAAAACCCTGTGCGCCGGGAAAGCTGTGAAAATGGGGGTCCACGATTCGACGCATCGGAGTAAGACTGCTACCGCCAACGGCGAAAGAATCGCAACGAAGAGGAAAAAAAGGAATGTTCAAAAAGAAAAGCGGGAAGGGGTGGCCACTGTTGTAGAAAAGAACTGCTTAGCGGAGAACGACCTCGGGAGGTAAGCGATGTTCCTCGCTTTAGACTCATGGGAAAACGCACCAGAAGCAAAATCGATGAGGGTTAAACCGCGAGGAGACAACGGGAGGTCAATCACATCCTAAGGAATCGCAATGGATCTCTGTGCGAATGAAAACCTGGAACCCGAAAAAAAGGGTGGAAAAGCTTCCAGTTCTAGCCAGACATCGATAATCGCAGGGGAAAAAAAAAAATCTTCGCCGAGCTATGGGCAAGAAACGGCCGACATAGGCACTTAAGCCCAGCAAACGTCTTCCATAACACCTCGAAGAGCGGAGGACAACGGGAGGGAGCATCTAACAGAGATCCGACGGACCATGGACAAGACTGTCGGCAACAGGAAAAAAGAACCAACGCAGAGTTCAAAGGCAAGGAAACCCACGGGTTTCACGAAGGGTGGGCTAAGGGGGGGAGAAGCCCTGCTGGGGGGGAGATCCACCCAATGCACTAAAGTAAGGCGGGCGTGCTTCCTTTTGAATATGACCGCGCTGGTGATGGAAAGCAGACGGGCGGCTTGCGCTTGGTACAAAAATTCTCACCTCCGCAGAAAACATCTCCCGCCCCAGGGCCCCTGCTCCTAGTTCACACAATCTACTACGTGCTCAGATAGGCCCAGCCTACGACATCCCTCACGCCACCTTCGTTCCAGGATCCCTGAACCGCCGTTGCACCCGATCTGCCAGGGGTTGGCGAGAAAGGTTCAACGGGATCTCCGAGCTACCACGTGCCGTTCGGGGGCGGAGTCCTACCAAAGCCTCAGGCCAACACGGGGTACCTCTTGCCCAACATACTAATGTCGATGAGGAGGACTCCGCGTAACACCCTCCCGAATTAACCAATAACTGATGCAAAACGATCTACCCGGGGGTAAGAGGGGGGGCCGGACACGCCAAAATGGACTGTCGCTGCATCTCCGCCAAACCTACGAGAATAGATTCAGGGGCCCACGGCGTGATCGTGAGCAGAGAGGCAACCTTATATCTTCGGGAAAGGAAGACAGAGTTGGAGGGAGAACGATCCAGCTAAACCAATCTGCGGCAAGCTAACGGGGAAATGCCCACTCATTCAGAAGGGGGAGGGAGCAGCATATCTCGCAAAGACAGAAGACACCTAGACCCCCGAGACTAACCCAGAAGCAAAAGGCCGAATCTCGGGCAGTCCCCCCAGGCAACCCGTGAACCACGGGAGCTCGGACTCGGAGAAGCTTGAGCATCTGGAGCTGGGAAGTTCACGGCGCAGGGGCTAAACGGAGGGGAAGTCTTAGGGACAAATACTACGGGAAGCCCGAGACACACCGAGAAAATCCGGTTCCCGGAACCCGGGGAAAAGAGAACATATGCCAGAACCACAACGCCGAAATGAGCTCTTTGAGACACCAAACGGCCGAAAACCCAAAACACACACGTAAGGGAAACCATGGGACGTGCAGGGGGACGTCGGCGTTGGGGTCTGTGGATATTTGAAACCGTGAGTCCACTCTGATTAGCTGGAGACCACACTCATCGTGCCGTCCGGCTGCACTGACCTGGGCTCATCCGAGGTGACGGCGGCGACGCACTCTAGAGAGGGGGCCTGAAGAAAGAAAACACTCTAGCGTGCTCGACGTAGTTCCACCCGTCGGGTTGGCAAAGCGAACCGAATACGCTGAGAGACACGTGGTTATGTGACAGACAAAAAAACCAGGCAGGAACATCGGTGGCACAATCGAGTAGTCAAAAATTTGAATCCTAGAGATCCGAGATGTCCTATTTTAGAGGGCAGCCGGCGGGGGGTGCTCCACCAGAAAGCGGCACATTATGGCGAAAATTGCAGGGCCTTTAGGCCAGTCGGGACGTAAAGCTCAGCTGGGAAAACGCATCGCTGGAACGAGAACAAAACCGAGTGTGAAGCGCCCGGTGATGATGGTCCGGCCATGATGGACCGACCTTTAAAACGAAGGGGCGCGGGGAACTCGTCGACCGGAGGTATTCCCCGCGCGTGCCGACTGGGGGGACCGAGACCTACCGTGAGCTCTGCTGAAAACAGACGGGTCCAACGGCAGGAAAAGATCGGATTGCGCAAAACCTAACATCGTTCAAAGTATCGAATCGAGACAATTGGCAAAAAGCAAGCCGGGGGTTAAGACGGGGGACCGACCGGTCGAGCTGAAAAAAATCTATGTGCTTCTTTTACATTGTGCTGAAGACAAAGGTCGGGGAACCTTGACTAACATGGCTGGGCCGGAAGATGCATGAGTTTGTACTGTATTCAAGGGAAGCAGGGCAAAGAGAGTAAAGACCGGGTGCTCCAAAGGAATCACGAACCATTAAAAACAAAAAAAAAAAAAACAAAAAAAAACACCCAACGCCACCACCACCACACTCCTCTTTCACATGCTTCTTGGCTCGGATAAAGACGTTCTTCCAGGGGCCCGCTTTTACTCTCCCTTTCCGCTAGCAGCTAACGTCTTCCAATACACGCACTTTTCCCCAAACCAGGATTCCGCTGCAGAATCTAGCCGTACGGCTTGGAACCTAAGAGGGACGGGAGAACCCGAACACAACGGCCCATAAAAGAAGAGCTACGAATTCCAACACGTTGCCTCCAGGAAACAATCAAAAAGAAACCACGTTGACGGAAACCGGAGTCAGAGAGGGAGAATGCGACGAGTCGAGTGGCAACCGAACTTCGAACGGATCAACAGAAGAAAGAACGACCGCATGTACAGTGCGAACGCTGATGGATGTAGATCTGAGGAAGGGAGTCAAGTAGTTCATGTCTGCAAAAATGCTAGGAGCAATTTCATAGGCTGGCCGAGAACAAGGGGAAAAGGAAGAAGCAGAGGAAAGCGTCACACGTACGCGGGAGCAAGGGGCGTCATCCAAAACTCTAAACAAGAAAAGAAAAATGAAGAGAGTCTAAGAGGCAAACCCCAGAGAGAGAAATTGGAGAATCGAAAACGGGTTAGACAGGCTGAGGGGAAAAATTGCGATACGAACGCAAAAAAAAGAACAAACGATGAAGGACGAGCTCGTAAAGCGTATAGAGCCAAAAGCTTGTGAGTCACCCTCCTTAAAGGACCGAGGAAGCGGGTACGAGGCGGGACGAAAAAAGACGCTAGACGACAAAAAGACTACATGTGATTCCCCACAGCGCCGGATCTTCCTCGAAGAAGAAAAGGAACCATTGGGGAAGACCTGCAAGGCGAGTCAATATTTCGCGGGGGGGGGGGGAGGTTCAACTGGGGGGTCGGACTACGAACACAAATCCCTCCTTTGAAAAGTTTGGAACGGCGTGCCAAGCGTGAAAAGGCGGGACAATCCTGCGGAAAGAAAACCTCCTTCTAATAAATCACGAGGAAGGAATCGTTCTTCAACGAAGGGGAGGATATCATCGCGGGAGAAAACGGTCGGGTTCAAGGGGAAAAAGACCTTGGGTTGGCGGTCAGTCAGATTTTCCATGAGTCTCGGGAATTAGTTCCGCACGGTTGGAGGGAAATAGGGAAGGGGGGGTGACAGAAAAGGGTCGTGCCCGCGGTCGAGGGACAGGTGGCGCATCTGGCGACTGTAAGGGGCCTCGCAACGTGATTCGAACGGAAGAGCGATCGGACGCCACGCGCTCGAACTTGACAAGGCTACCTGCTGATCGTTGCAGATTCCACGTAGACGAGGGCGCGGCCATCCCATGACTAGACAGCGTAGGCCGCGAAGATATAAAAAAAAACTACAAAAGACTCAGACAAGACCGTGGCATGGAGGGGGGAGAAGAGAATTCGGTAGGGGGACTTGAGCATAGCGGTCGAGACCGAACGAACGCTCATCGGGCTCACCAGGAGCTTGATTATGACGAAGAGGAGAGGGGAAGTATGCTCTCAAACACACAAGGAAGGAGGAAGAGGACCTACTCAAAGTCGTCGAAGAAGAAGGAGAACCAGGGGAACTTAGGCGTGAAGTGCGGCTAAGAGACCAGGAAGGCTTGGGAAGGGCAGCCGATCTAGCAGATGGTGCCGAAAGAGAAAGCGCTGTGGAGTGGCGTTTAAAAGGGGGGACTCTTCCTCAGGGAGGAAAGAGGAGGCCGCAGCACATCAAAATGGACTCAATTAGAAAAGGGCGCAAGAGTAACAAAGACCGCTCGACTGAAGTGCGGAAAAACACATAGAACGGCGATAAATCTAGGGATGCCTTATTCGGTCGAGGAAAGAGGCCCCTCCAAGGGACGCAGAGGGGTTTTCGCGGGGAAATTAAAAGGGGAGAAAGACACGAAGCGGGGGCGCCGCGATTTATCCGAACGCCTTCGCCTGAGGGGGAAACCAAGGGGGAAAATGCATACTAAAAAAGCGACCTCGTAACGGAGTGATGGTCCAGGAAAAAGGCTAACAGAAAAGGGCTTCTGACTGTATTGGATGTGATTGATTCGTACTGCTGGGGGGGGGGGGAATGAAAAACTGGGGAAAGAAGGGGAGTCAGGGACACTAAGTAGGAAAAAAAAAAAAGTCCTGCCCCGGGGGGTCCGGAACCAGGAAACCCATACAAATCATGCTGAAAAAAAACTCTAAGCATTTCTATAAAAGGGGGAGACGCCTCTGGTGAACGGCACTCATCTTAAGGGGGAACACCCGAATTGTGGCAATACAAAAAGTAAAGCGGGGGTGACGTGAACGTTATGCTTCTCTCGACGCCACAGGAAACCGGAGCTTCTAAGTGTGGGCTGAAGGTCGCGAAACCGCCACTCAAAACGACCGGCAAACATTGGGTAAAGAACGGGAAAGATCAGCATAGTCCTGTTTACGGAAAACGAGGATCTCAGGTAAAAACGGAGGATCCGCTAATGAACCTAAAGGGGGACATGTCGACACGTACCCCGATGAAACTCACTCAGGGGGGGCAAGAAAGGGGATGCTCTTGGGGGGCTGGGGGGTAAACTAGGGGGAGGTGGTCATCACAGCCGTGCTGGCGAGGATGGGCGCTAAAACCGGGGAAACCTGATCGCCAAACTATCAAAAAATCGCAGTCGCGGCGACCAGAGGCCCCTTCCAAAACCGACGATACCACATCGCATTCAGCAAAAAAAGGAAGGGGCCGAAAGTGGAGAAATGCTTTTCAAACTATGATCCCTCCGCCGTGAAGGCAGGCGAGGTCATGCGGATGGAGAAGGACCTGGGCAAAGGTGGGAGGGTCTTAGAGGGAAGATTGCTTCTCTAGGACAAGTTACTAAAGAAGAAAAGTTGTGCTTTTTAAGGGAAGTCCTGTACAGGGGAAAGTGCTGTAATATGCTTACGATGTACTCGGGGGGGAGGTGGGGGCTTTTCTACCGGGGAAAGCGGGGGCGGCTTGGACCTGAACTACGCGTCCTCCAAAAGTGGACGACCCGAGAAGCACTCACTGATGCTACGGGGGTGGGGGGAACGGGTTCACCTCAAAAGGGGATCGTCATACCGAAGGCCTTCACGTTATGCCGAAAGGAGGCAGGAATAATCTAAGGGGGGGAAAAAAAAGTCGAAAGAAGCATAATGGACATACGGGGGGGGGGGAAATCATAACGGTGCGTGAGAATCGCTCAGCATCAACACCAGATCTCGCGGCACAGAAAGTTCAAATCGAAGCAAAGGAAGGGGTAAGCCGGGCAGGGAACAACTTGCCCAGGGCGGGCGATTACGTTAAAGGGTAAAAATGAAATCATACTCCGCTGGAGTGGGGCGGAGGAACGCCCGGCGGCGGACCACCAGCAGTTCAAAAGGGGGAGGGGGTGGGGGGCTTTGTCTCGATCCCGGGTCGGAGACAAGGGAAGGGCAAAATGGGTATTTGGGGGGCAATACCGGTACGATAAAAAAAGCTTTCCGCGCGCCAGTAAAAAAGGAAGGGGACTGGTCGTGGAGTGAAAAGACGCGTGGGAATCGCTGACTACCGCTCAATCTTGGCGCATACAGGGGATACCAGTGCGCCATAGGTGGGGTGGAAAAGTCCGGGAAGAAATCCGACTGCCACATCATGAGGGGCGGCTTCGCGGTGATTGTCAAAGCGCGGGGGCTGAACCATCGTCGAAAACGAAAGGAACTCATAAAACGGGAAAGGGAGACCATCAAGTTCGAGGGTTCGCCCTTGGGGAAAAGTGAGCGCTACCTCTTAGTGACCGAGTTGTCCTCGGCTGGACGCACCCACTGGTGAAGCGGATCTTTAAAAAGGAGGGGGAATGAGTTAGGAAGGCTGCACATCGGGGATGACACTAATCTAAAGTATCTTCGGTGTCGAGAAAATGTGCCCCGTTCCCATTTGGCCAGGAGCCGTCGAGCAAGCAGGACAAGGGGAGGAACAGACATGAAGTGCCGAGGGAATAGTTCGCGCGCCGGGAAACCTCCGCGGCGCACGGACAAACTCGAATTGGTCGACTATAAGTCGCCGGAAAAAAGACCTAGGGGGAGCTGAACTTCAAGGACGCCGCGAACTGGGAAACTGTGGTCGGCAAAAAGAAACTCCACAAAAAAAAAACGGCGCGACTTCATGCATGAAAAAAGGGTCTCATTGGTGTGTTATGGGAGAATTAAGTCGTGTGACTCATCTTGGCAATAGCTCACGGAGGACGAGGTTTTGAATGGGAAGGGGGGGAGGTCTCCGGGCTGAGGGAGGCAACGAAGCGGCAAGGGCGAATTTGGCTGCTGGGGTGGACCGAGAGGTCCTATTAAATTTCGAGAACGGGGAACCCGCCAAAAAAAAAAAAAAACTCCATTGCTCAGCGTCAGGAAAAGACTCGGAAGGCACACATTCTTGCAAACTTCGCGGTGTTTAGCGGAAAAGGGGAACAAGTAAGCTTGGAGAGCGACGTCGGTAAGAAGCTCGCGAAAACAAAGACGGTGAACGAAAAATCGCTTGCACCCAGATGAGACGGGCTGTAAGCGCGAAACTCACTACTCCTCGGAAGCAAGACTTGCCTCGGGAAAGCTATCGGGAGAGGGGGGGAGGGGAACGCTCTAAGGGGGGAGGGACTTGACAAGCTGCATAATCTCTCAGGGGTAATAGAGAGTTTCAGCGGCCAATCGAAAAACAACTCCAACGGAGCTCAAGAGGGAAGAGGGCTCGAAATAAGGAGGGAGCCTACTCCAGCGGATGACTGAAGCGATCGTTATCCGGGAAAAAGCGGATCATCAAGACGCTGAGGGGGACGCACGTATACTCCGGGGACCGAGGGGGGGCAAAAACCGACAAGCGTACCTTAAACGGGGGACGGTCAAGGAAAAAAAATCCTCTTGCTCAATGTAGGGGGCTTCTCGCGCGAATCGAGGAAAAAAAGGGGAGGGACCATAAATCCGACCAAGAACTGCGACAACACCTTCAATGACCTCTTCTACGCCCACGAAGGGAGAAAAGGGACCGTCACCAAACTCAAGGGAGCCTTAGCTCGTGCATGAAGTCACAAGCGGCAACCTTAGCACCAACCGGAAAGATGGCCATGTCCTAGAACTCGGCTCTTTTTTGTTCTGGAAGAAAAAAGGGTGGCAGGACAAAGGGGACGACACCGAGTGCGGAGAAAAAATCACAATGCACCTAGGGGAGGTTTGGGGTGATGCGACTGGTGGGGGAAGAAGTAGAATTACCTGGGACCGGAAGGGAAGGAGGGAAGGAAGGGACGCATGCGCTTCTCTAGGGGAAAGGATACGCAGGCTCAGGATGGGGGACAGCGAGAACTCGAGCGAGGGGAAGGTAAACTGATTGTGAAATACCCTTCACGGGGAGGGGTGTTTTTCCGATCTAGGAAGAAAAAGAGGGCGCTGGGAAATCCTAGTAACAAGACTGATGGAGAATTTTTACGAGATACTGAAAGGGGTTCAGTCCCCAGCGGACAAAAGCCAGGGTCACGAAGTGTTTTTGCGACTTGAGAGGAGGAAGGGCCGCGGAAAAGCCGGGCGCGCCGACAAAGCTTGAATCGAGGGAATTTGAAGCGAAAAACCAGTTACGAGGTAAGGGAATGATGACTGGAAAAGCCGACCTTCTGAAGAGTGCCGGCAAAGCCGCTAACCCCAAGGGGGTTCCGGTAGGGAAAGGAAAAACAAAAGGGAGGGCAAAAGAAAAAAAAAAGAAAAACACTCGAAGCCATTAGACTCGGGTTGACAAAACAAGACTGACGCGCGGAGGCGAAACGCCGAACAAGGGGGGGGAGGCATGAAAAGAATAATGCCCTCCCGAGACCAGGGGGCAAAAATGCGGTTGGACTTCTTGAGGACCGTCTCACAGAGAAGCCCAAATCCTCCGGCAAATCAGTAAGGTGGTTTCACAGGAAATTCACACGGTACAAAGGGGATTGTGCCAAAAGGGCGAAAAGGGCTCGACTAGACTTTCTGCCCTCAGGTCCGAGGCGGACCAACCGACCGGAACTCGACAAAAAAGGGGATCACGAAAGGAAAAAAGAATTGATGGGGAAAGGAGTGAGCAAGGGACTTTGAACAGAATTCCCGCGTGAGGAACGTGGGCGGACAGAACCGTGCGAGCAAAACACAAAGCCCGGAGCATCGGGTGGTCAAGAAGAACCTGGGAATCGGCTGTGGGCGGCTGTCGGATTAAAGAAAGCTTGTACGACCGGCAGGACCACGCCGCCAAAACACTAGCTCCTACGGTAAAAAAAAAACAAGCCCAGAACAAAATGGAAGGAAAAAAAATTAACAAATTTGTAAAAGACACGCAACACCCAGTCGCCTTACGAGAAAAGGTGACAGGGCCGAGTACTCACTCGAAGCGGGGCGGACAAGAAGTCCCATGTCCAGGAGGGGATGATAATCATCCATTGGGAGGAAGGGGATGAAAGCTTCGTTAGGAGGTAGGGCCCGGGGCATTCTTTCAGACTCTAATAGAAGGATAGCACGAGGGGGGTAAAGGACGAATTTAGAACTCAATATCTCCTCAGAAAAAAAAAAAAAAAAGATTTCCAAGGATGCGAAAAACAAAGCGAGCCGTCTTGGGCCCAAACAAAGAGGGCTACATTCGCCGTCGCTGGGAAGAGAAGAACAAAATAGGTCGAAACGAACAAGAAGAAAAATCAGCAAATCGAACGTAAAAAAAAACGTAGGGAGTCACTAGCCTAGTGTTATGCCTCTTTCTCACCCGAAAAAAAGCAGACTAAGGGAAGGTCGGTACGCGAGTCTCTAAAGAAGAATCCCGTCCACAGAGAGGGGGCTTTCCAAAAATTCAGGTCTGAAAAAGTAGGAGGGGATAAGAGCTCGAAAAAAATGTGTAGAACCATTCATGAAGAAAAATCGCGCTGGTCTTCAAGAACGTTTGGTGACGCGGTTCCACACGCGGGGCAGACGCGGGAAAGCAAACGTTCAGTAATACCGGATCGGCACCGTGGAAGACACAACAACCGGAGATCAATCACCCCCGGGGAGGGGCAGGAAGCGGCGTAGAAAAGAGAGGGGAGAGAGGGCATCAGGGAAGAAAGCGGTTGAGAGTAATGCCAGAAGACCTGTCAGAGGTCATTCCATGGATTGAAGGTCGAGCTCAAAGGTGAAAGGGGGACTGCCTTTTCGTTGGAAATGGGGGGGGAGACAAGCACACACTAAGGGACGAGGCTTCGGGGTGCGGGGGGGGGGGGGGTCGAACCACTGCTACTTTCGTAAGTAAGACGAATGTATTTCCCGCTTCCGGGAAAGGGAGTCTGACCCTCAAAGGCGAGCTTTCAATGAGCTGTTGGGGGGGGAAACATTCAAAAAGTCGAGAGAAAGGGGATGCAAACAAAGGACGCCGCGAAAAGCGAGAGATTATTCCACAACCTCAAAAAAAGCCTCCACGCCCGGGAGAACCTGCTAGATCGGAAAGTCGGTCTGTAGAGGTGTCTGTACCCGAGCCGCAGACTTCCCGACAAACGATGGGGGGTGAGGAGCTTGATTAATTACGGAGCGAGCGAAAGGGGGGGCGGAAGGAAAAAATCAACAACTTCAGGGGGGAGAAGGGGGAACAAAGTATAATTAGAAAGGCAACAAGGATCGAAACTCAGCTGTGAGCCTCGGAAGGACCCAAGGGGTATTACAAACTCTACTCTCGTCGATAAAAAAAGGGCTAGATGCCGCCAAGGGGGAGGGGCAAATCGACGTCGTTTGTGGCAATCATCAGAAAAAGCAGAGCGAAAGGCATGGGAGGAGGGGAAGAGCTACATGTTCGATAAAAAACAAAGTTCAGGAGCTCTCCTTAGAACTCGCTCGCGAAAAGTCCTACTCTCTTCAACGGGCGGAAAATAATGGAAGGAGGATCGAGAGCAAGTACAGGAAGGAAAGAAAACGTCGCATAACTAGAAATCCCCATCGGGTTTGCGGAGTGGTCAGGAAAACACTATTCTCCAAGACAAGGAAGAACGCGAGGATATTGGGACTCCTAAAGACACTGGCCCCAATGGGGCAGGCTACAACCGAAAAACCGCAGTCGGCAGCACAAGGGGGGAAAAAAGGAAAAGTCGAGCGCGAGAACATCTTCTGACGATACTGGGAGGACCGGTGTCGAGTTGCCGGGAAAATAAGGGACTTACATAGGGCACGAGGGAAGAGCCGAGAGAAGGGGATTTTCTGAAAAACCAGACACCAATGAAAAACCAGGCGAAGGCATACGGGTCGCACCATCTGGTGCCCTGCTGCGTTATAGGCTCCTGAAGAACCGAATGGGGGATCACGCCTGAAGGGCTTCGAGGAGATAGTACCGCGAACCAAACTGTCGCCTTCAAGAAGAGACTAGTCTCCGGAGAAACGCACAAGCGCTCGCGGGCGGCGCCTACATCGCTATTCGTGTGCGCTAATCTTCAGCTGCGAGTACTCTCTGAAAAACGAGGGTTTCGAATCGCTCGTACAGAAGACCGTGTCCAAACCAAAGGGAAGATTTACCTCAACTCTCGGCGGGGGACGAAAACTGGGGTTTTCAGCGCAAAGGAGGAGGTTGTACACGTCTTTCAGCCGGGCGGGGGAAGGGGAGCTAAAGTATCGAGGGGCAAACCGCCACCGGAGGGAGGAAACGAGGGTCTGAGTTAAAAAGGTGTTCTCGCCCAAAGGAAAACACCAAAATCAAAGGGGGCAACGAAACAGAGGGGGGCTGGAAGCTTAATCCACTTCAGCAAAATGGGGTGAAGAAATCCTACCCAAAAGGGGAAGTGTCGGCGCTGCTCCGTCCACCGGTCAGGCGAAAAAACTAAAAACAGGAAAGCTACAGTCGAATGGGTGAAACAAAGTGCGAAGGATGAGGTTTTACGTGAAAATGTGGCCTGTCCATTGGCAACGGGGAGGAAAATGCGTGGGAGAGTCGCGACGTTTGGTGCGTCTTCTGGCAACGGAACCCAGAAAACGAGTGTGCCAATGGGGAACGAAGGCCGAAACGGGAAAGAACGAGGAACTCCAGACCGAAGCAAGCAACTTTTTAAAAGGGGGGCGCGGCCTCAAGTTCAGCCTGACAGGGGAAGGGGAAAGTTCCTCACCTGGAAAAGCGCATCATGTCCAAGCCTTCAAGGAAAAACGCACGCGGGACCCTACGACGTGTTAGGGCGGGAGCCTCAGAAGGAGGACGCGCGAGATACGTAGGGGAAGCGCCGCTCTTCAAAGAGGGGGTCAAATCAAGCACTGCGGGGAGGAAAGTTCTGCAAAAGGGCCATGAGCCCAAAGGAAAACAGGGAAGAGGCGTTCCACTAAGGCACAGACTCAAGAATAACTTTGGAGAAGCTCTACCGTCTTCCCAAAAAACTAACCAGGGTGATGGGATGTGGGGAGAACGGGATCCTTTGGGAAGGAAGAGGAGGGGACTCGCCCCGCTTTTGTTGTGGCAAAAGAGGACATTCTAACCCTAAAAAGTGAAGGGGAAAAGCAAAGTCATCGCAGGAAGGGGGGAGTGCCAATAAAAGAGGGTTGGAACCTCCCCCGTGGGACCCGTGTAGAACAATTCTAATAACGGCGTCGTTTGGGATGAAGGGCGGGAACTAACACCTTGCGGGCCTCAAATCGACAGATGCTAACTGCTGTTCAAGTTTTACGCCGATCGGAAACGTAAGATCCGGGGAAAGCAGCCGCAAAACACACCATCACTGGTCTCGCTGAAGCACTGTGAAGAGGAAGGGGCGGTCTAACAGGCAAGCCCGCGGAGCAAGATCGAGTTCCTCGGCTTTGCAAACCGGGAGGGAGGAACTCGGGGAAGACGGCCAGGGTATTCAAAGGTCACGGAAAACTCTCACTAATCTCCGGGGAGAAACGGTGCAGCCTGGAAAAAAACGAAAGCGACACAGCAGCAAACATGATCGCATTATTTGAAACACGGCTAGAGTCCTCACGTCCTGAAAAAAAGCGAGCGCTATCGAATGGATGAGAGAGGGCCAGCCAGGCCTACACACGAAGGGGTTCAGAAATTATCTCGGGAGACGAGAGGGAAATATTTGAAACTAAAATCCTCGACCACCAATCCACACGGCTAAGGGAAGGAAATACATTGGTTACATTCATTGGGGCCGGGGGGTGTGACTTCAAATGAAGAGCAGGGCCGGATCTTTGGTGGGATGGGCCAATGAGAAAAGGGTGCGTCGCAGCGTGGAGGCTTTCGGCGGGTGAGGACGTTAGGGCCTAAGCCCAGGGGACCCTGCGACAGCAGCCACAGCTAACTAGGGGGGGGCTCAAGCGGGACTAACTCCAAGAGAAAAAGGGAAAAGGCGGGCCGTCGAAGCTGGACTCTCTAGCGGGGAAAGGAGGTAAGCGGGGGCGACTGCCTTCGGCGGATGATAGAGCTCAAGCGACTGGATGAAGCTGGGGCTTAAGTCAGTCGCTTATCCGGGACCCTCAAGAAGCTAGGAAGACACGTCTCTTAAAAATCACGGGGGATCAAAAGGGGCAAACGCGGAGGTTCTCTCTGAGCGGAACAACCACAACTTAGTATGGGCTAGAAGAGGAGGGGGAGACGGCAGAGTGTCACACCATCTGCAAGACGTAGCCGCGTGAAACTAGAAAAGAGGTGGGGCGGGAGCGATCCAGCGAATCGCCGAGTTCACGCGACATCGTTCATCCGATCTCGCACTTTATAGTCCATAACGAACGAAGACATCGGAATCAACACGCCTCCAAACAGTAGAAAGAACACCCCTGAAACTTTGGAAGGACAGGCGCTTGACTCACCTGGTCGGGCTCTAGAGCGACTGGTAGGACCTAGCGGCGCATCGAGGAAAAGTCAAGCTACGACGGAAAAAAAACGAACATTGCACTGAACACCCACGACCGGGACGCACTCTGCGGGAAGAGGGAGGAAAACCGGCAATGAAGAAAAAGAGCCGAAGGGGGCAAAGAGGGGATTTCGATAAACGTCGCCGTGTTGGGGTCAAATTTGCCAAAAGGTGTACAGTAAGAAGGGGAGATCAGCATTATCAGGACAGTGGCTCCGGCTGAGAGAACAACTGCGAATTACGCCCGAGGAAAGGGGGGGGACGGAGGAACGTGATCCCTCTAAACCATTCTAACAGCACTTAGCGGAGGTGGGAGGAGGCTCGTAAGGGACTGAATCTTGTTACCCGGGCACAGGAGGAATACGGGGGAATAGTACAGAAAGGAATTTGAAGTGAAACCCGGAAGACGCGTTGCTCGATGAAAATCGGGGGAAAGCGAAAATCTCTACTATCAGGGGGGGGGACGATGTAGGCCGCCATGAAAAAAGTTCCTCCAAACTAGTTACGACCGGTTAAAAAGTCGTTGGTTAAAACCTCGGAAACGAAAAAAAAAAAAAAGAAACGCAACAAAAAACCCCCCACACCCACACCCCAAACAAACCCACAAAAACCCACAAAAAAACAAAAACCACCCCACCACAAAACAAAACCGCTTGCAAAAAGCAAGAGACAGTTACTAGTAGAATGGCGCAAAAAGCGGGAAAACGAATCAACAAAAACCCTGGGAGGCCCGGGCTATCAAAGGGACGCGCCACGAGGGTGAAAAAACGGGGCCGAAGCCGTGCAAGCAGAACATACCACGGGACAGGAGCGGAGGCCTTTTTATAACGCGTTTGCGACAAAAAAAAGGTCGATTCCCAGCGCGAACGAGAGTGTGTAAAAGCAGCATGCTGGGAAAACCTGGGGGCTCTCTCTCGACCAAACAGGAGGATCTGAATGGTAATTGGAACTCAAAAAAGGATTGAGGGGGGGTATAAGCAGAAGTCAGGGGGTTGTCCAGAGTGCATTCCCACTCGACCAGAGAAGTGGAAACCTTTGAGAATGCAGCGTCGCAGAAAAAGCCAAAGGCGCGCTGGCAGGGGGGCGACCACATGAACAACACGAAGGGGGGCTGTTTGAGCGCAAAGGGAGCAAATTAGGCCTTCCAACATGGGAAGTGCCGAGGAAAGAAACAGAGGCCCAGAGAAAACCGTCCAAACAGGAGACAGCGTGCGGAGAAACGCATGGTGATTGCAACTGACTGCAGGAGAAAAAAAAACCTAGTTCCCAACAACGACACCCATAAACCTGCCCAACGGAGCGTACGACACAACTCTATTTACGAACAGTAACTCAAAGCAATCAAATGCTGAGACAAACCTCTCCGGGAGTACGTAGGCGTCGTCGAGGTGACGAGGGGGGAAGGGGGCCCGAGAACTGGACGAGACAGGTATCAGGCACCGAGGTTATTCATCCATATAAGTTCTCCCAGGGCAGCCGTGAGTGCTTAAACCTTCTTGGGAGGCCGAGGGAATTTTTAGGGAAGAGGTAAAAGAAGAAAATCGAGAAGCCGAGGACAATCAAGGCACGACGAAGGGCTGAGCCTCACGGAGTCAAAAGGAAAAAGCAAAAGCTGTGAGCTTCAACAACTATCGACACAAAGCTTGCCCCCACATTGCAGTACCAGGGCTACACATTCATCCGGATCTTTATTGCGAAAATAAACGGTGACGCGAAAATTGCGGAAAAACAAAACAGGAACTCGCGAAAGAAAATCGCTCCGGAGCACCAGAGGGATAAAGCTTGGGGGAGAACAAGACGCGAAAGAGTAATACTCACTGTCGGAGGTAAGCGGCACTATAGAGTAGACCGATAAAACTCACTTGTTGCACATTCGTCGGATCGACTCTAGAGAGGAACATGGCACCAGCCTAGGGACAAGCATTGACAGGAAAAGGAAGATAAGCTATGGGAATCGGAACTTCTTCCCTTGGGGGGCGATTTGAGACTTGGGGGGGAAAGGGGGAACAAAAACCCGGGGGAGACGAACAAAGGGCCAAGAAAAGATATGCAATCCGTTTTAAGGCAAAAAAAACATCACCCCAATCGTTCGGGAAGTCGGGGGAAAGTTGGTCGCTAAGCAGGGTGAACTACTCGCGGCAAAGGGTAAGATGGCAAATCCCCTAAGAACAGTCAGGGCATTTTAAGAAAGTGCCGAGCCAGGGGAGGGGGGGGGGGTTGCCTGGGGGGACAAGAGTAAAAAAAAACAAAGCGGCGTAAGGGAGGGCACGAAGTGATTACTCTCGTCGGTTTGGGATTGTATCGCCGTCGGAGGGAAAAGAACGTCGTCTCGGATCTGAAATCTGGGGACGAGAGGCGGAGTTGGCATTAACATGGTGGCTGCGAGAAAAAAAAGAAAAAGAAAAAAAAAGAAAAAAAAAAAAAAGCCTTCGAGAGAGGACGCTAAGAGGAAGGATACACAGAGCGAGACGCCCGTGGCGTGCACCTAGGATAGAGGGGATTAGGTGTCAATACCCTATCCGGAAGTCCCAACTCACGGCTACCTTAGAGGGAAAAAAAACAACCGGGGCGGAGGAGAGAGGGGAGTTTGCCATGGAGGGA
>Ga0179591_1284655_pt1 | contig 16291 bp, 31 predicted proteins | sample CZOMad2_1_08_16f_FD_182891 | JGI IMG/M metagenome (GOLD analysis project Ga0179591, IMG submission 182891) | Vadose zone soil fungal communities from Angelo Coast Range Reserve, California, USA - CZOMad2_1_08_16fungal (PacBio error correction) | ecosystem: Environmental > Terrestrial > Soil >...
GTCGGAAGGAAGGAGGTAGAAGGGACTGGCCGGGGGAGGAAAGTCCGGTGCTCAAAAGTGAACATGACGGATAGAAGCAGGGAGTTAAAAAGCGCTAAAAGGTGGCGAGGACAGGGGAAGACCCACGTCCGATGGGGAAGGGGGGGGACAAGAACACGTGAGACAGGGGACAAGACAATGGACCTGAGCTGCGTTGACTTGCAAAGAAACCGCGGAAAAGGCTCCAAAAAACGGAAGATCGGAAAAGGGGGAAGGGACATGACCCGCCTAACCGGATATACTGGGAGGATGAGGGTCAAGAAAAGGAGAAAACCAAAAGACTAGTCCCGAAACACATGAGGGAAGGGCGTTCTATTCGCCGAGGGGGGGGAATGCGGCCTTAATGGGGTATTTTGAAGACCTGGCCCGGAAAGGGGGGGGGACTTATGTAAAAAGCCTGAAGGCGGGGGGCAAAGGGAGATTTTGAAAGCTAACCTCCCTTCCATCGGGGGGGGGTAATCCTTATGTAAAGGGGGGGGGCTTCTTTTACCGAGAAAAGAAAGGAGGATCTGTAGAGGAAGGCGGGTCTGGGGGGTTACTCGGATTTCAGGGAAATCATCACCCTACGAAATGGTCCTTCGAGGAGGAGGATTGGAAGGGGATAAAATGAATTTCCAGAAATCATTACCGTAAAGTCTGGCTTTTAAGTTTTATCATAGGGGCGGAAAGGGGCAATATCGTGTGGCCAAAACAAAGCCTAGACGTGTGGACGGGAGGCGGACCTTTGACACGACCAAGTAATAAGAGAATTTGCACCATCGACTCCGGATAGGGACCTTCAGGATCAGGGAAAAAAAAAGCAGACACTTTTATTGGAAAACTGGGTAATTATTAGATCAATCGCCAAAGACAATTTCATTGCGGGAACGGAAAGAAGAAAAAATGAGCAACGAGAAGGGGGGGGGGTGGGGTCAGGGGTTAGTTAATAAGCTTTGGTTTTTATTAAAGGTTCTTTCTCTTCAGGGGATGGGTTTGTTTTTGTTATGGATTAAGAAAATAAAGTTGGATCGAAAATGCTGCGAGGTCGGCCGACGAGAGTTATATCCACAGGTTTTCGCGGCCGGGGGAGGGCTACAAACCGAAGATTGGTTCAACAAGTGCATTAAAAATTTTGGGGGGTTTGTGAGGGCGCTTTTATAGAGAAAGTGTTTGAAAAATGACCGCTTTTGTTATATACTGGAAGTGGAAAAAAGGGGGAAGGGACCTGTTTGGGTTCCAAGCCCAACTTCTTGAGGGTCGGTGGGCAGGACTGTCGTTTGGAGTGACGGGGGGAGGGGAAAGGGACTAACTATTGGAATCGTGCGTTGAGGGTTCTCTGACCAGGGGCGTTCAGGAGGGAATTCCTTGAAGAAAAGGGATTCACAGATGTTTTGATTTGGAGAGGGCGTGGGAAAAAAGCGACCCTTAAAGGAAAACGGACATGGAGTGGGGTTGAATACCTTTGGATATAGCGAAGGGAAAAGGTGATGGAAAGGGCCGAAGGGTAGTGGACTCGTATGAAGAAACGGTATAGAGTGAAAAAGACCCGGGAGGCGTGGCAAAGTCTCAAATGCGGCGTTGGATGTGTTCAACCTGCTCAAGGAAAAAAAGAAGGGGGGGGTAGGCGTTTCGCAAAGTAAGTGAAAAGTGTGCGGGGCGCGAGTGGGGGGGATATAAACCCTCAAAAAGGCCTAAGCTAAAAAGGAACAGGGGGGAATGGAAAAAAACCCCATGAAGCACCGGAGAGCAACGGAGCTGCTAGAAGGGAGACGGCAAACATGAAGCTCATCTGAGGAGACGAAATGCGTCGATAACTAGGACCGAGCGGAAAAGGTCATGCAAAATAAATCTCTGAAAGGCCTAATGAAAGCTTTTTTCACATCTATAGGGTCCCCGGGTAGAAATCTCAGAAGGGCCTCTTTCAAGGGATTCTAGGGGGAAGCGGAAAAAGGTTTCTCATGTTATTCCTCATACCTAAAAATAACGGAAGTTGGGCACAATTTAGGAAAAAAGCGGGCCACAAAAACCGAAATTATGGGATACATGTCCAGGTCTTCTTCGGTTACGGCCTAATGGGAGGTTACCAAGGTCCATCATATAATCTAAAAAAAAACACAACAAGAGGAAGGAAGTGGATTACAGGAGTACAAATGCGGGGGGCCGCCGACTGGACCGTAGAGCATACTTAGGGCAAGGGGGATGGCCTACCTGTGCAAATAACCACCGGTCGGAGGGGGAGGCGACTCATCGGATCCAGGTGGGGGGAAGGAAGGCCCATGAAGGCAAAAGGACTGGCTTGGGGTCAAAAGAGAATCACATCGATCGGGGGTCCAAAGGACGTCGAAGGAACGCAGCGGCTTTCTTGGAAGGACTTACAGATCGCCATAGAGCTCGGGCGAGTGAAGACCGCATATAGAGATGCGCAAAGACGGGTTAAACCTTCCGGGCAGTGGGGAAAAAGAAAAATCGTGGGAGGGGTTTGAACAATTCCGGGGAGTTTGAGGGCGTCCAGTTGATAGGAGAATGTCAGGAAAAATCAGTTTTAGGCCGAGGTTAATGACTCCACATGCTGAGGGAAAACAACGATCAATTGCGGGGGAGAACGCCTACACAGAAGCAGGGAACAACCTAACCGAACTGCCGAGAAGAGCCGCCGTGGGGAACGGTGACAGGGGAGGAAAAAGGATCGCTTACGGGAGAAGGAGGAGAAATTCAAAACCAAGTCACGGATCACATAAGAGCTATCTTTCCCAAAAAAAAATCAGCTTTAGAAAAGAAAACGGAGAAACGGGGGGGGGCGCATCAGGTCTCTTACAAAAATCAAACTCGAGATAAAACCACGTAAAGTAAAAAAAGATCTTTCTAACTAAATGGTCATCTCTCAGGAGAAAGAAAATAAAAATCCGAGGGAAGGGGAAATTTTCCTCCCGAGAAAAAGGAAATCAAACAGATCATGCCTTCACTAAAAAAGTGAAGAAGGTGAAAAAAGCAGACCTGTCGCAGAAGAATCAATAACGGTAGGCTGCCAAAGGGCCAAAAGCCTCCAAAACCCAGCATCTATTCTTCAAATGTTCGCGAGAAAGCGCCGGATCTGCAAGGTACACAAGAAGCTACAACCAGTGGGGGGATAGGAGCGTCCTAGGTCAAAAAAGAAATTAATCAATTAAAAATTCGAAGAATAAACCATACGCCAACCATAAAAAAAAAAAAAACATCAAAAAAGAGGAACGCTCCCACTTCGAATCTTGAAGAAGGAAACCAAGCGGAGAGGAACTTCCGTGGGAATGCGGGGAACCGATGACATGTGGAGGGGTTTGTTAAAGGGGTTGAACCTACTACGGTTGAGATTTGTTCTTCCAAGAAAAGGGCCGGGTGCAGTGGGAGGGATTCGTTAATTAAAGCGAGTCGTGGCTGGGCAAAGGGGGAGGTCATGGATTGGCGAACGAAAGATCCGTCGAGCGCACACAGGGCCTTCAGAAACGCAGATACCCTTAACACGTTAACAATGAAAAGGGACCTAATGCATGAGAATCTTCAACTCATTGTAAAGAGGACCCAAAACCCTAGGCCGAAAATTTCTGTAGGGTAGAAGGGATCGGCAAAGACGTCACGGCATAACGCTCAAGTCTTTGCGAAAGGGTCAAGAGCCAGAAAAAGAAAAAGGCACGGCAACCAGGGAGTCGAAGGTCCGCAGCAAGAAAACTCTCCGGAAAATACACTTACTGCAGGCGGTACTAATGAACTACCGGGCAAGGAGAAGAAAAGGCTGCAAGAATTACGATAGGAGAATCGCCGAAGAGTGTTGAGAAAAAAAATTCGTTGAAGGGACTTTGGTTCTAACCCCCTACGAAGCAAAAAGATGAGAAAGGCGGGGGCGTGTCAAGGAACATCTAATAGGATTTGCGCGATTCGAAGGTCTGGGCCGCAAACGAAAGCGTTTTCTGGGCAATGAGGGTTGTCCACTGGAACCATTGCCGTGTGGGGAGGGCCCCCGGTGGCCGGACCCATTGATGCGGACAAGGCTCAAGAGAGGAACTATCCCTTCGTTTTACCGGGGGAGGTGAAATTCCCTTCAAGGAAGGGAAGACCGACACAGTCGGAAGAAGAAGGCAAACAACAACAACGGAGGATGAGGAAAGGGGGTGGGGGGGGGGAAGGGGGGGGGGAAAAGTCTTTTCAGAGACGGGGGTCCCTGTCTGGGATGACTCCAAGCGTTAAATAAGGGCTACTATCCTGAGGGGATAGAGGGCTCTCATGGGGGGCTATTAAACTGACTGGACCCTTCCATTCTTTAGCATATACTGAAAGACGGGGGGAAACCACGAAAAAAAAAAGAAAGGAGCTGCTTTGACTTGAAAAAAAGGAAAGTAGGAAGGAAAATCGGAAAGAGCTTAGGGGGCCCGAAAAGGAAACTGAATATAAGAGGGGGCTCATCCTCTTATGGAAGGGTAAGGGTGGTGAAACAGAAAAAAAGGCAAGAGAGGAAAGGTTTGGACATTAACACTCGGAAAGTATTCTAAGGGGAAAAAAAGCGGCCTGAGGTGGGGGATTGTTCCTCCTGGAACCGGAGGCGGGACGGAGGGGGGACCACTGAAAGCCCGTGGTATGGAGGGGAGAAGGTTGTCGGGCAAAGGGAAGGTCGCTACTCAAGAAGGGTGGAAGCCGTAGTGAAAGGGGATCTTTACCTTGAAGGAGCGAGCTATCGTCAAGAAGTGAGGAGAGGGGCCGATGACCCCGGTCGTCCTGAAAAGGGGGGATTTGTGGTCAAAAAGGTGGGGCCGCGGTAAGAGAGAAGAACGGGACCCGAGTCTTGTACGTTTTGGTTCTCTTTCTACTTTCAGGAGGTTTGTGGGAAGAGATTCCTTATACGGAAAAGTAAAAAAATAGCACTCAAATGAAGATAAAAATAATGGTCACAGAAATCTAATCAGAGGTTCATGCGAAAGGTAAAAACCTTTCCCTAACAGTATTGGGAAACAAAAGTTCAGTAATAGATATCTGAAAAAAAACATTATTCGGGGAAAAGACATCATCGGATGAAAGACGTTAGCGGTTTGGGGGGAATGTAAAAAAGGACGGAAAGGCTTTGGATTTCTTATTTCGGGATTTCGAGGCTGGGGTTGGTGGGGTAAGGAGGGCCGACAGGGGTTGGTGGCGCGACAGACTAGTAATCTTTATATCCCCGCAATTGTTCGCTGGGAAGGGTGATGTTGCTACAGGGGCAGGAGTCGGGGGGGCGGAGGTTAAAAGTTGAAAAAGATGCTGGGGGGGGGGTTTGTTCGTCGGGAGGAAAAAAGTCAGGGCGAAACAGTCTTTGGTGAGAACTTGAGAGGGAAGGGGCTGACTGGTGTTGGGAACTTCTTCAACTGGGGGAAAAAAAGGAAAGTACATGAGTTAGGGGGGAGTGACGTTTGGGCAGGAGGGAAGGGTGGAGTACGAAAAGAAAGTCGCTGTTTATGGCGCGGAACTGACCGGAACATTATGGGGAAATTGGTTTTAGGGAAGGATCGGTGTTTAGAAAGGACGGGGGGTCCGCTAAGGAACGTAATGAAAAAAGAAGTATTTTTGGGGGAAAGAAAGCTGATTATGGGGGGCATAGAGAGGAAAGGTATTTGAGGGTCCGCCCCGGGGGGAAACGCGATGACTCGCTTAAGAGATATATCTGATTCGGAATACCTCGAAAGTCGAAAATCAGAGTCTAACCAGGGGGGTTGTATGTTAAGGAGCTCCTTATCCAAGGGGGAAAAGTTTCGAGAAACAAGCCGGAAATCGTTGTCTTGAGGCGCAGGGTGGGAAAGAGAAAATCAAGAAAGGATTCATGCAGTGAAAACGTGTTAGCCAGCTAACCGAGAGCCAATGAAAAAGCACACGGGCATGTTAAAGAAAAGGAAGTCGCTGAAACTTCTGACGGGCACCATGGAAAGCCGAGACAGGGGATGGGTCTCTCTTCTCTATAACGAAGATACGGCTAGTGAGGGAGAAGACTCAGGACAAACTGACCTGAAAGGAGAAAGTTTGGAAAGAAAAAGCTTTTATGCCGGATCGTTCAGAACAGGGGGGAAAATTCAAGAGGAAGGGTCCCGCCCGTCAAAAAAAAAGAGAATTACGATTGAAAAGAGACCTCCTAAAAAAGTTGGCCAGCATACAGGGGAGGTCCAGACACGGGGGGGGGGGGGGGGGGGGAAAGTAGATAAAGGGACAAAGGCGCTGCGTTAAAAAAGGGAATGTAACGAAAAAAGGAGAAAGAAAGAAATTATCTCAAAAAATCCCGGGATATGAAAAGAGGGATGAGCATTTCTGACAGGAGTAACTCCGAGCCTGGAAAAAATACTTCTGTGAAGAAGGGGTAGTGGGAAACTACCTTTAATCTGTCCACCTGAGGTTTCTTATTTGGAGATCAATAGGAAACTGGGTGTCCGTAAAGAATTCAAGGGGGCCTGGAAGAGGCTGCTCGTTCAAAAATCCGTTGAATCAAAGAGAATGGAAAAAAAAACGAAAGAATGCAACTTTCAGAAGGGACAATGATGCTAGCCTTCTCCGCCGAACGCTCGGCGAGTTCTCAAGTAGACAATAATCTGAGGATGAAGGGTTGTGGGTTTTGGCGGCAAAGAAGGCCGATGTTGGAAATGAGGTGCGTTTTCATAAGTCTCTGGTTTAAAGGGGAGAGGTCCAGGGAACTGGGCTTCTTCCTCAAGTATAGCAAAAAAAAAGACAAGACAAGAAGCGTAAGCAAGCCTAGGGGGATCCGAGGACAGCCCAAACCGCGGACGGGAAAAGGGGAGACGCCTGGGGAAAAAGTCTTTGACCGATACCCGGGCTTAAGAGAAGGTTGACCAGAAATGCCACTGCGGCCACGTAGGAAACAATCACATACAGGTCGCCTAGGAAAAAAACATAAAAACCAATACACCGGAGAGGGACATCGTCTAGAGGTACTCACTCCTATCAAAAGAAAATCGCTCCTGGCTAAAACCAGAGGAAAGGTAACCAGGCGGAGACGACCGAAGTTAGCAAAAACATCAAAAAAAGGAAGAGGAGATTGTCAGTCGTAACACCATAACGCCAGCCAAGGTCACTCCAACTAATCATTGTGCAAAATAAACATTTAAAGGGGGTGCAACAAAAGCCAAATGTCTGAGGTCCTCCTAGGACTCTTTCTAGCCAACAACTGTAAAAGAGAAACCCGCCGAAAAACAAAAAAAAAAAAAAAAGGTTGGTTAACACCTTTCGAGGGAGTACTTGCAGGTGGGAGGAAAACCCATTCCTTCTGAAAAAATAGTGTAAAGAGAGTAGCTCCTAGGGGATAATAAGTCATCCATTCTTGCCAGGAGAAGAAACAACATAACAGATCGACATCAAAAATAAAAAGCTCCCACTTCCTAAAAGGGAGATGCAAGAAAAAACGAACGTCTGAGGGTCCTTCCGAAATAAGCAATGAAAGTGGGGGGGGGGTTGACGCAAAGGGAGTGCTCCGTTTTAAGAGTTTGAGAATAAAACCACGGGTGGGGGCATGGGACAGGACTATTAAAAGTCGGCGTTTCGGGGGTAACAGTATTTGGGGAAGGGTGAGACGGGAGAGAAGGGAGGAAGGAGAGGAAGCGCACGAGCCTGGTAAAAAACTGCAAAACAAAGTAAAATGTCCGGTCAAAAGTCTGCTGAAGAAAGCATTGATGTCAGGAAAGCCGCCGAAGAACGACCTTAGAGATGCTGAGGGGGGGGAGGGGACGGGGGCCTATCTAGGACACTAACGGGACGAGAGAAAAAAAAGGGGGCTGGCGACTTCAAGTAGCCTACAGAAACTACTCTGAAAAAAAACCTGGCATTATGAGAAAATCCTCTCGAAAAAAGAAAGGACACTGAGTCAGCTGTAAGAAACTGCCTCCGAGGATGGTCCAAAGTACGACAGTCAGAGGAAGGACCTCACTGAACGGAGAGTTCAAAAATTCGGAGTCTGCTTTTTGTCGGAAATGCCCCCCTAAATGACATCATCAGATGAGAGAGGGGAAGGAAGGTTAGGGGAAGAGTCTGAACTCAGCGCGGGATTGGCGCTATGAGGACGTTTCTGGCCGAACGCAGATCGGTATAAGCGTGTCGGCAAAGAAAACGGGGGACTGTGAAAAAAAACAAAGGCCGTTGGTGGCGAAAGCCGTACGAAACGGCGAGCCGCTATGGGAGGAAAACTCCCGGATAGTCGCCTATAAAGGGGGACAGGCTTGATCAAAAAAGGACCAGTCAGAAGCCGAAAGTCGGGCATAAAAAACGGATGAAGGGGAAGATTGCCGAAGGGGGATTTGGTTCCGACGGACTGGGGAGGAGGAGTTGACTAAAAATGGGACGGGGGATAGTCGACTAATCCGGGGGGAAGCGTCCAAGGAGGGCTAGTACGGCCACGAAGGGACGGCCCGCAAAAAAAATACGTTGGCCAGAACATGGAAAGGAAAAATGGAAACAAGAAGCGGTTGACTTGCGCCAGACCGCTGAGCATCGAAGAGCTGGAAAGGGGAAATCCTTACCAGAAAGAAAATGCAATAAATAGGGCTCATCCTGATGAGGTTCAAGAGGGGGGCAGACGAACTCAAAACGATTTCCCGAATTGAGATTAAAAAAATCGACAAAGGGCGACTCTCAAAAAAATGGGAAGGCGGCCTGCGAAGGGGAAAAATCCTGAAAACCATTGTGGAGGCTGGAGGGACCGCCGGAAGAGTTGTAGTGAAGTTTTCAGCGAAGAGAGGCTCGGAACCTGTCGAGATAACCAGCAGTTGGGGCAGGAAAGGGGGGGGCCCCGGACCGAAAAACACAAGGGGTCTCAAGGAAGTTTCGTGAGGGGAGATAGGACCGATGGGAGTCCATCCAGAAAGACTAATTTCAAAAAAGTATGGGTGTGAAGGCATCAATGGGAGGTCAAGCAGAAGGCGGTACCGGAAATGAGGCGTTTTCACGGGGATTTGCTGAATGCAAGAAATGTGCGAGCTCCCGAGAAGCGGTGTGCGTGAAGGGGACTCCCGGAAAAGCCATGAATGGTTCAAGAGAAACTCATACTAGGTCGATAACACGATCAGGAAAAATACACAACACACGTGGAAGGAAGACAAAAAGGTGTAAAATAAAAATCGAAAAACAATTTAAAGGGGGAGGGGGGGAACGCAAAAATCATCGGAGGCCACTCTATTAGCGGGGGGGGGGGGGTTGAGGAAAGCAGGGGAGATGTGGTAGCAGGGAGTTTATGGGAGAGGTCTGGACGGGGGGGTTTTTTTGTCGTAGGGAGGAAGGCCGTAAGGGGGAAGAAGGGGGGGGGATAGAGTGAAGTGCTGGGAAAGAACAGAAGGGGGGGGAAACCTAAGGGGAGGGGGGGGCACATTGTTGATTTTAGTAAAACAAAACTAAAAAAGTCGGAATGTTTCTGAAGAGAAGGGGAAAGTGAAGAGGGTTGTTTTTTCTTTTCAGGAGGGGGATCGAGGGGTCAAGTTTTTTTCACTGGCGACCAGGATTTGGATCCAATGTTCTAACATTTCGAGGGGGGGGGGGGCATAAAAAGTCACTTTTTAGGTGAAAATGATTTCTTTGGGGTTGACTTTTTTAGGTGAGGGTTTAGGGGGGAAATCAGTGCGGATTTGTTGTTTTTTGTTTTTTGTGTTTTTGTGTTTCGGTTGGGGGGTACTTTTTTTTGTTGTGTTTTTGTTGGGGGTTTTTTGGTTGTTTGTGGAGTATTTTTTTTTTTTTTTTGTGCCAAAAAATTTTGTGTTTGAGTTTTGTCGAGAGGTGTTTTTGGGTGGGTGGGTTTTTTTTTTGTTTTTTTGTTTTTTTGATTTTGTGGTTTGTTGGGGTCTGAGGGGTTTTTTTTTTTTTGTGTATTTTTTTTGTGGGGTTGGGTTTTTTTTTTTTTTTTTTTTTTTTTTTTTGGTGTTTTTTTTTTTTTGTGGGTTTGAGTGTGTTGTTTTGTGGGTAGTGTGTTTAGGTTTAGGTTGTTTTGTTGATGGTTTTATTGTTGTTTTTTTTGTTGGTGGGGAATTGGTGGTTTTTTTTTCTGTTTGGGGGTTGTGTGGTTTTTTTTTTTTTAGTCTTACGCTTTTGGGTTTTTTGTTTTGATTTTGTTTTTGTCGTGTAGTGGGTTTTGGGGGGGGGGGGGTAGTTGTTTTGTGTGTTGTTTGTTTGTTGTGTAGGGGGTGGTTGGTTTTTATTTTATGTTTTTGTGGTTGTGTTTTTTGTGGGGTAGTCGGGAGGTTTATGGTGAGTTTGTGTGTGGGTTTTGTGTTGTGGGTGTTTTAAGGGGTTAAGTTTTTTGTGTTTGTTTTTTTTTTGTGGGAGGTTAGTTGTGTTTGTGTTGGTATAGGGTGTTTTTTTGGGTTGGGTTTTTTTTATTTTGTTTTTGGTTTGTTGTTTTTTGTGGTATTTATTGTTTGGTTGTTGTTATGTGTGGTTGTTTTGTTTGGGTGTAGAGTTTTTGATTGGTTTTGGTGTTGGTGGTTGTGGGATTATTGGGGGTGGTTTTTTTTTGGTTTTTATTTGCGTTTTTGTTTTTTGTTTTTGGGTGGTGTTTGGTTGTTTATGGTGGGGGGTTGGGTTAGGTTTTTTGTTGGTGGTGGGTTTTGGGTTGGGTTTGTTTTTTTTTTTGGGTGGTGATGGTGCCCCCTACCCCACCCTCCCCCGCCCAGCGGTCGGGGTGAAAAACTACTGTTGTTGTTTGTTGGGTGGGGGGTTTCGAGGGTGTTTTTTCGTTTTTTTTTTTTTTGTTTTGTGTTTTTTTGGGGGTGTGAGTTTTTGATTGTTTATGGCTGGTGTGTTTGCTGAGGTTGTTTGTGTTTGGTGGTGTTGGTTTTTTTTTTGTAGTTTTGTATGTGTTTGGGGTGGGGGGTGGGGGGTGAGGTGGATTGGGAGTGATTTTTTGGGGGAGGGGGGTGTTTGATTTTGCGTCCGTTCGTGTTTATTTTTTTTGATTTTAGGGGTTTTTTTGTTTGTGGTTTTTTTTTTTTGTTTTTTTTTTTTTGTTTTGTTTTGGTGGTTTTTTTTTTTAGTTTGTTTTTGGGTTTTTTTTTTTTTTTGTTTGGGGGGGTTGTTTTTTTTTTTGTTGTTTTTTTGGGGGGAGTGTTGTGTAGGGTGTTGGGTTTTTTTTTTTTGGGGGGGTTTGTTGGGTGGTGGGGGTTCGACCATGCGCAGGAAACCCTTTCGAGGGGACGCAAAGAATAAAGAGGGTTTTAATTCCTTCGTTGAGGGGGGGGGGTTGTGCTCGGAAATTTTCCGCGAAAGTGACTATTCCACCTTATGGCCGTGGTTTGTTACCACGGAAGGTGGGTGTGAGACGACGATTTTGGGGGGGGGTGGAAAAATAGGGAAAGTGGTGTTAGGATCGAAGCGAGCGGGGGAAAGCTCGAAAGTCTATGCCTAAAGGGGGGGGTTTATGTTGGAACCTTCCGAAGGGAAAGGGTATGCGTTTTCGCTCAAATCCGGGGATCCGGGGCAGAAAAAGAGCATGGGGTGGATATACACCCTAGAAAATGTAAGTCCTAAGGACGTCACGAGATCCGAGAAAGATTACCTCAATGGGGGGGTAGGCACCATTTTCCACAGAAAAATGGCTGGCTAAAAGCGACCAATGGGCCTCTTAAAAGGAATTTGCGCGAAGGAAGGGCGACTCGCCAGAGCGAGAGGCTAGATAGGAACAGCATCATTGTAAAAGAGAGACCAAAGGAAGAGCGGCGAGTTTGTGGGGGGACGGGGGATCGCTTTGAGGAAAAGGAGCGTGCCAAGAAGTCCGGCAAAAGCATCTCGGACGCCGAAATGGCGAAGGGACTATTGATTCGCAGAAAGACCTCACGGGGGCAAGCTGGAATGGAAAAAAAGAATAAACGGCTTCCAAAAGGACCCCTGAGCGATACAGGGTCCAGGAAGGGGAGTCGGGTTCAAAAAGGGATGTATAAAAAGCATCATTGATAAAAAAAAAAAACAACCCAAAAGGAGCGGAAAATATAGAGAAAAATGACTTCATTGAGGGGGGGGATGAGAACGTTTAAAGTCAAAGAACATGTATCGCCGGAATTCGGGGCCCTTGGGCAGCGGTAGTGAACCTTAAAAGAAATTCTGAAAAGGGCAAGGGTTGACTCAGGAGGAGCCAAGGGGGGGGAAAGGGCTGATAAATGCCCACCTTGAGGAGACTGCTGCGCAGCTCCGGAACAATCTATCTAGGGAACCTAAAACGAAGGAGACTTACGGAAAAAAGCGTGTCAGGGTTCAAGTATGACGGCAAAGGACGCCTCGCCATCGAGTTGCTCGAAGGGGAGAAGACATCAGCTGCGAGGCAAAACCATGTTTTGCCGTCCGCAGTGAGATAAACATCGTTTGCGATTGGAAAACTTCCGTGTGGGGGAGTGCAAAGGGGGGTGGTTAAAATCGTGCTAAGGGGGAGGTCCGGAAAGGACCTTGAGATAGGCCTTCAGCTTGAAAGGGTGATATCCACCAGGGGAGACGAAAGACAAAGAATAAGAGCTCTCCTAACACTGGGGATTAGAAGAAAAAACATCCCACAGCCGTAGAAGGGTCGCCGCGGCAGAGGCGGTAGAACGTATAAAAGAAGAAAAAAAATACTCGTAGAGCGGGAGGGAAGAACCTTATCCCCTTCTGCCAGGACTTACACAGAAAATACGCGTCTGTCCCCCTAAATGTCCCACATAACACCTGATGGGTTTCATCGTCAGAGTCGCGGACGCACGCCAAAAATCAAACATCGAAGGGGGGGGAAGAAAAAGACTGGCAAGAAATTCTTGAAGCCGCACTGGTTAAAAGACTCCACGAAACATGAAATCTGGCAGAGTCTCCACCAAAGAAAAAACGTCACTCAAAAAAAAGGACCAGGGAAAAAAACAGTGGGAAACAAATCATACCCTTTCGCCAAAGGAACATCAAAAAAGGTCAGAGGACAACACTGGAATCGCACGTACCCAAAAAAGAAAAAAAAAAATCCTCTTAAAACATTTCGAGGGGGAAAGCCCCCAGCGAAAAACTGCCCGGTGTATAACCACCTGCAAAAAAAGGGATGGGAGAACGGCCAAAAGGTCGACGAAGCAATTTTAAAAAATCCAAGAACTAATCAAGCCAAAACAAATCACAAAATAAAAGACAGGCTCCCACGTCTAAGGATTACAAAAAAAAGGCACCCAACTAGCCAGGCGATTTGGTCCGTATTATGAGGGAGGTTAAGAGAAATGCCGTTGGGTGGGGAGAAGCTCGACCTACTTTTGGAAAAAAATGTCCTTTGGGCCAATAAGGTGGGAGGGAGGGTGGCACTGATCGTAAAGGGGCTCGTCGGGCGGGGGGAGGGTGTGCAAAGGATTTTATAGGGAAAGTGGAGGAAAAGGATCGAAATACTCTCATAGTCGGGAACCCGATCCAGGGAGGGGAAACTCACTTCTCAATGACCTACCAGATTTGGGGAAAGAATGATTGAGCACCGCATTGTGTAAGAAAAGGCCTCTGCGAAGGAAAAATTCTTAGGAGGTGCTGTATGGAAAGGACAGCGGGAACAGGAGCACTAAAGGGCTCCGTGAGGAGGGGAGCCGTGCCCGGGAAATGCTAATTTGAAAGAGAAGAAACTGGTCCGACGGGGGTCCCCACAACGGGAAGGGGTAGAGACAGGAGATGGAAAAACGGCTGACCATCAATAAAGAACGAAACTGAGAGTCAATGATGGCACATCCAATTCGCAGTCCTCCGAAGGATTCGGAGAATCGCCAAAAAGGAAGGTGTTCAATGCAGAAACAAACAATTAGGGAGTGTTTCTTAAAAAAAAAAAAAAAAAAATAAAACGCGTACATCATAAGAATGATAAGATATATGCAGGGGATAGCGTGTAAAAAAAGGAGTCCTCTAAAAGCACGATGTTGGCGATATGAAAGGGGGAACGCAAGTAAAGGAAGAGGGGGGGTCCATTTGAGGGGAAACAAGTCTCTTGGGGGCTTGTTGAAAAAAAAGGAAAAAGTGTGGAGTTCAAGCACCAGGGGATTTTCCGACGAGAAATCCTCGTGGGAGACGGATATCGCCTATCCGGAAGGGAAGTTGGTCAACGACTCAAAGGACAGTTCCCCGGAAAAAAGGGGGGAAGATCAGTCCCCGAAAAGTAATCACAACAACGGAGGAGGGAATTTGCAGGAGGGTGTCGGAACTGATCTTCCGGGAAAAGACTGGCCTTTTCTGAATCGTTGCTCAAGAAAAAAGGAAGGGGAAATGAAATAACAAGGGGCTCGCATCAAGGGGGGAAGCCACTCAGGGGGGGACTGGGAAAGAAACGGCACATGTGGGGACAGAAAGGAACAAGTGGGGGACGAAAAGACCAAGTCTTTGAAAGGCAAAGAACCGTAGCTTGCATAACGCCAAAAATCTCGTAACGAGGGAGAGAGAAGGGGACCAGGGAAAAGCGGATCGACTCATCCTGAGGAGGACGAACCAAAGCGAAAGGGCGAATTGTGGACGAAGAGCAGCGCCCGTTCCGTGCAGGGAAAAAATTCTCCCGATTAGGGGGGGGGAAAGAGGAAATGCGGGGGAATATTGGCCCTGAGGGGGTGTCCCGGCATGAATCCGTGTATTTGAGGGTCGAGATTTTTCCGAAGAGAGGAGTAACAAACCGCGGCCCAGAAGGGGGTGTAAGCCGTGGAAAAGAAAACTTTACTTCGCAAAAAGGCGGATCCGATCTCAATGCGGATTTCTTGACTGAGAAGAAGGGGGAACAGTAAACAAATCATCAACCGCCGGGGGATGTAGAACAAATTGTTGTCCTGAAAAAGAGGGCGTTGGCTTCAGACAGGCTGGTAAAAATGGTTGTCACGGGCTTGGAATCTTTTTTGGGAAGCTCGGAAGGAGAAGTTGTCGGATCGCAGGGGGGACAACGAACAATTACCAAACGATGGGAATCTAAAGAGGTCATTAAAAAAGGATTCATTCCAAAGAAAAACACTTGGGTGAAAGACTTGTATAAGGTTATATCAAATCTCACAAAAAAGGAAAAAAGGGGGCCTAGAACAAGGGGGGAAATCCACTACGGGAGTTTTTGTTTTAAGGGGTGTAAAGCTCGAGACTTTTTAGCTGGGGGATTGATGCGGGTTGGTTTATTTGTTTGGGGGGGGGGGGGGGGATTTAAAAAAAAAGTCCGAAGTAGAGAACTTTAATGCTGAATCGGCCGCGAAAAGGGAAAAAAAAATTGGGGGAAATGGGGGTCCTTTGTTATTTGGGAGACACCAAAGGCGGCTTCTGGGGGGGGAAGAGAAAGTTAATTGCAGGGGTTTGGGGCTTTGCTCTGGAGATTCAAAGGGCAATTTGTGGGGAAGTGAGAAGGGAAGGATAATCTTCTACAGGGGAGGAAGTTGTTTCAAAAAAAAATTGTTCCCTGTTTCGGGGGGACATGATTTAAGGTGAGTGACGTGAGGGGGGGGGCTGTTGTGGGGGACTAATCCAGATTGGGGAGGTTTATGGTTCGTGCGAACCTTAGAAGAAAGTGGCGGCCTGGAAAACGCACTAATAAAGTGGGGAACGGGCCTGAATGGGGGGGAAACTTCGAGTGTTGGGGCTCGGCTTGGGGACAGAAATGATGACGATAACTGTTCATCGTGTATTTTGGGGGGGGAAAGAAAAGATGATTGTACAGAAAGCTACTGTATGGGAATGGGGACGAAAAAAGGGAAAATGTCCGTGGAAAGGTAGTTAACTCTATAAAGATATCTTCGGAGGGATTCAGGACTGCGGGTGCTTCTAAGGACTCGTAGAGAAGGGTATTTTTCCTGATTCTAGTTGAGTCGTGGGATAAAAAAGGGAACCCACATCCTTTATGGTTCTTTCTGAATTTGGAAGATAAAATAAAAGGAAGTACGACTTCTACAGGGGGGTTTACCCAGAGAAAAGGCCTATTTACAGGAAAGAATCACACTTCGTCCACAATAGAACTATTCTACTCACTTCGTACGGGGGGAAGGGGATCAGAGGAATGTTCTCTGGGAAGCTATAACTAGCCCTAGAGGGGGGGCGGGATGCGTATATGACATCATCAGGAGAGATGCCCGAAGAATGACAGGAAGTTTTTTCACAGGGAGCTTTGGGGGAAAAAAAAAACCGATCGGGAAACAAGCATCGGGACTGGGGCATTCAGGAGGCCACTTGGGGGAGAAAAAGACTATTTAGGCAGACCGAAGACACACTTGGGACAAGCATGAATGCGGAACTACCTCTGGGAAAGACCAGAAAGGGGCGATACATTTCCATTCGTTCGAGTTCCCTGGGTGTCCGAACTCCTATT
>Ga0179591_1292020_pt1 | contig 16287 bp, 19 predicted proteins | sample CZOMad2_1_08_16f_FD_182891 | JGI IMG/M metagenome (GOLD analysis project Ga0179591, IMG submission 182891) | Vadose zone soil fungal communities from Angelo Coast Range Reserve, California, USA - CZOMad2_1_08_16fungal (PacBio error correction) | ecosystem: Environmental > Terrestrial > Soil >...
GCAAGAGGGGACCGGATTATAAAACGGAAGAAAGCCGCGGCAAATAAGGGGGAATCGGGCAAAATGCCTTAAGATATTACTGCTTTATGGGGAAGGACCACTTCGGCTAAAGATCTTCCCCTGCCAAGGGGATATCGATTCCCATTGCCGATATTTGGGGGCCCAGATTTCTAGGGGATTGCACAGGAAGCGCCACACGCGGCAAGGGAGGAGATATCTTTATTTTTCAGGGAGGCATGGCGGCACTAAGTGATTGGAAGGACGGCCTGCGCATGGAGAGCGATTCAAAAGAGGGGTTTTTTTTAAAGGTGTTCGAAAAGCTGAGAGGGAAACCGCTCAATCTCAGCTTGGATATTTAATAAAGTACTCGATTTTATAGATGTCTTCTATCATCAGGCAGTCGATAATAGGGACGAAGCACCAAAAAGATCAAAGAACGAACTGCAAATAGGAGGGAGTAATATCAGTCGGACAGTATCCATTATTAAGGAAAGGGGGGGGCATAAATCATGAATTGGGGATCTCTTTTTCATAGCTAGTGCGATTAAGGGCATCAGAAGGGGATTCGGCAAATTCTTCTGGGACATTGCCAGGTGTGGGAGGGGGGAGGGATTCCCTGCATGCTCGGTGCACAGGTAGGAAGTACGGCTGCTGGGCGGTAAGGCGCGCGGGGGGGGCCGGCTGATCGGTGTCATATAAGGGAGAGTATGAAAAGGAATGATCATGCAGACAGACATAGTAACTCAAGGTGAAATTCAAAATGCCGAAAGTCTCTCCTAAGTCTGAGCCATTAAGTCGGGGTGGGTGTGGGGGGGCTGCCATAAAGCGATTTCTCCATTGGATTCCTTTATCGGAAGGGGGTATAGGGAAACGGTGGGAAAGTGCTTGGCAGGGGGCGGGAGGGGCAGTAAAAAAAATAGAAGTGAAAATTAAAAGGGAACACCTATATGAAAATTCGGGAAGCGGGGCTGGGGGAAGGGAGAAGGACCGCTGGGGGAAGGGGAGGGGGGGGGAATCTAGAGGACCGGAAAAGGAAAGAAAAGTACGCAAAAAAATGAGGCACGTGGCGGTTTTGCTTCCGGAAAAAGGACATGATAATGTAAAAAAGAGAATAAATCATAGAATAATCTCACAACAACAGGGAGAGGGGAAAGAGGAAGGGAGGAAGGGGAAGCTATTACATAAGAAAACCCTGACTGAAGCAACGGGGCACTTGCCAGCCTTGTTTGCGGGAAAAGGAAAATGTCCCTAGAATAGACTCCACATAAAAGAATCATGCGGCAGCAAGGAGGGGGAGCAAACCGCGTTATAAAAAGAGAGATATGGGTGGGGGGCCAGGGCGGAAGTAGCGGAGATCGCTCTTAGAGAGTCAAAAAAAAAAAGCCACAGGGACGGTTCTATAACACAGAGAGAAGAGTCTTAGAAAGGGGGTTTGCTGTGAATCGTGACGACAAATTAAACATTAATGGCTTGAAAGAGGGAGGGAATATCTGGGAATTGAAATGGGCGTTACTAAGGGGGGAAAATGTTCGGGAAGGTTCAAATTGGGAACGACATATTACCCTCCAAGTACTATCAGAAAAAAAAAAAACTTCTCGAGGATATAACTCTGCATCCTTCGGGGGGGGGGGGGCAAAGGTGTTGGGTAACATTCCCCTAAAAAAAAGAAGGGGTCAATATCGGAGAAGGTTCCGGAAAGCAGATTCGGTAGAAAATAGATAGAAAAATAGAGGAAAGGGGGGGGGGGCAAGGAAAGTAATGGAGAAATACGGCCGCCATTCGAGGCCCAGGGGAGGTGGTGAGATTATCAAGCTTAAGAAAAGGGGGTGGACTAAAGAAGCTGGGATAAAATCTATCTAGATATGAAAAGGACCAAGCAGTAAGTGGAACGGTTCCGCATCAGTTGTGAATCAGGAGGTAAAAAAAACCATGGGTGAGGGGGGGGAGAAGGGGGGGTCTAAATGCAAAGATATCATAAGTGAGAAGCCTTAAATACCTAGAAGCTTTCATCGGGCAGGTTGGGGGAGGTCCGGGAAAAAAAGAAGAGATCGGGGGAAATCTTAATTACACTGAGTAAAAGATATGAATCCTAATTTGGGGAGGAAAAGAAGAGGAAAATGTTCGTGCCAAGGCTATGAAGGGAAGGAGTTAGGAAGGAAGAAGGTCGAGGCAAGTATGACCCAAGCACAGGGGGGAATTGGGGGGGGAGGTAATGAGTAAAAGGGGGGGTTTTCAGAGAGGTGGAAAGAGGGAAAAGAGACATGGGAAAAGGGGGTTCTGAAGATTGTCGTAATCCGAGAGCAAAAAAAGCATTATCATGGGGCCAGGGGGGGAATGGGACTAAACCTTATCAGAGGAAATAAAACAAAGAAGGAGCAAACGGAAAAAGCTCGTCCGGGGTAAATTCATTCTACTCAAGAGAAGGGGGGAAATTATTAAGTGTGCCTTGGGGGACTTAAAGAAAAAACCTAGGAGGGTCTTTTAAAGCCAAGGATTGTCCTTAACTGTTATAAAACGAACTGGAAACCGAAAAAGGTCTCAGAAGAGGGTTTGGATTCTAAAGAAGGGGAGATACCTAAGAGGGGGACATCAACTGACCAGGCCATCAAAAGCTGGGGGTAGGAGGAGGGGTTTGGGCGAAGGGCGGCGGAGAAGAGAAAGAAATCAGGGTTGGAAGGAAATCTTCCTATACAGGACCTTGAATCTCGGAGGAAACCGAAAAGGGGTTAAAAGTGAAAAATGATTAGAGTAAGGCCAAGCATTAAGAGGTTCAGCAAATCGGGATTGCACGGGGCATCCGGCATTCTTCAGAGGGGGAATCAAGGGGGGAAAAGCATTCATAAAGACGCAGATATTATCCCCAAAAAAAGGAGGGAATTGAGGGAGGAGAGAGAAAACAACATGAAAGAGAGAAAAAACGCGGGGAGGAAGGGGGGGGTCAATAAGAATCTAGAGGTTAAGGTTGATGATAAATCAGAAAGGGGAGGGGATTCAAAAAGTGGTCCGGCCAAAGGTCCTAGAGAGAAAGGGACAGGGGAAAGGGCAGAGGGGGATCCAGGGACTTTTGGACGAACTACTAGGAAAAGAGGGTCCGGGTACCGATACAGGTAAGAAAAAAGTATCGGAAGGAACAAACACTCTTGAAGGGATGAAAGGCCGAAACAGGAACTAAAAGGGGGATTGCAAATAATTGGGGGAATGGCGTGTGGGGTGCCGCAGGGAAAGTCTGGCGGGGAGGATACAAGGGATGAAGCGCCTTTAGGGGAAACGGAAAAAAAGGGGGAGGTGAGAAGGGCCGTCTTGTCAAAAGGATTCTAATACAAAGGGGGAAAGGGAAGGACAATAAACGAAGGGCCACACTCCAAGGGAAAAGCCAGGTATAAGGCAATATGAAAGAAGGTGAAAATTGACGAAAGGCTGGTGGGTTGGTAATTTGACTGGGTTTAAGACTTAAAAATGGGGACAGAAGTTGGAAGGATTGATGGCTGTCTTCGAAATCAAATAGAGGGGGTAAAAGAGGGAAAATCCGACAAGGTAATAGAAAAAAGCCGCACACAATCGAGACTAAGAACTGGAAAAAATTGCTGGGGATCAGACTCGAAAAGGAGGAAAAGAAAACTCCGAGGGGGGGGTGGCATCGGGGCCGGAAAGGGAGATATAGTAGGGGGGGGGAATTGCGATCGGGGGAAAGTCCACGGCATATCTAGCCTTGGAAGGTGGTCAAAAGATAGGATTGCATCAAAAAGAATGCCGAGGCGATGGGGATTTTAAAAAGGAAAGGCGGGGAGAAAGGTGCTGAGAAAGGTCTTGGCTCGGCAAAGAACATTTGGGGTTAACGGAGTGGGCTCAAACAAAAAAAAAGGTCTGGGGGGGAACGAGATAAGGAGATCCAAAAGCTTCTGAATAGAAATTCTAGTTAAAAGCGAATCACGGCAAAAAGGGGGGGGACAGGGGAAAGAGCATTCCAAATGAGTCCTTAAGAAAGGAGGCTATCATGATTTTAAGAAGAACTGCTAGCGTCGCTAAATAAAAAGGCGGCACGAAAGATCTAGGAGATGGGGAGTCCAGAGAAAGGGGGGGAAAATCTGGAACAATATAGGAAGGCGCTTTATTATGGGGGGGGAATCTGATGGGGGATTGGGCATCGGCGGGGTCCCGTGACCTGGACAGTAGGTACATGAAAAAGGAAAGGCTCAGGATTCCACCGAGTAAGAAGGAATTTAGGGAAAAAATAGGAACGAGTTTTCTCCAGGAAATATCTTCCCGAAGGTTTAAGGAAACGACAGAGTTCTGCGTAGAGAACGGGAGATGCCAAAGAGAAAAAGAGGATTTCTCAGTCATGGAGCACTGCTCCGCATTGGTGGGGGGATTGGGGGGGAAAAAAATGGGGAGTTCACTAGGGTCCTACAAACAGTTCTTTGTTAAGAGGCAAGGAGAGAAATTTTAGTAGCCGAAAAAGAAAAGAAAGGAAAGAGAATTCTGGGAGTCGAAAGGGAAAAGGATCGGCGAGGGGACCTCCGACCGAAAAGAGAGGGCATGACGTTTGGAGGAAACGAAATGTCAGGGGAGAAGAACCAACCAGGGAAGGGAGCAGAAAGGAATTTTTAAGAAGTGGCAAATGGGGGGTTAGGATGGAGGGACGAAAGGGGGAAGATCGATTCAGGAAGTCCTTGAGAGCAACAGAGCTTAAGAAAAAGTAACGTGCGATCACGAACAGGAAATAGGGGCTTCGTAGGAGAGGAGCAGGGGGGGAGTAACGGGGGCTAGGGCTCATTTGTGAAAACTTGCAGGATGATGGGTGGGGAACCCCACTCAAAAGAAAAAAAAGGTCCTTCAAGAAAATAGTCCATTGGAAGCAGAAATGGCAAGATCGAAAGATTGCCGAAGAAAAAGATCGAGAGTCACGAAAGGGGGGAGAATTCATTCATTATGGAGAAATTAATAAATTGGGGGAAACGGGGGAGAAAATGATCCCAAGTCCATTAATTATGGGGAAAAGGGGTCAGGAGGGGGGTGTACTTAATAAGGGTTCTATAATAGCTTTTGATAAAAATCTAGTCCTGAAAAAGGCTTCAACCTTAATTAGGCAGGTCAAACGATTTCGAAAATAGATTAAAAAAAAAGATTTGGGAAGGTATCAAGGAGAGGAATAGGACATAGAAAGGGGGGTCAAAAAACCTTAAGGTGGCGAAAAAAAGGGGAGTTCAGGAGAAAGCCCGGTTCAGGGGGGGAAAACATGAGGAAAGGAATCAGACAGCCTGGGGGGACTCTCTTGAGCAAAATACAAGTAATATTCGGGTGCCCAGTGCCGATTCACAGAGGAGCGGATTAGAAAACAGGGGGGGAAGTGAAGAACTATCTATGGGATTCGAGATGAGGGTGTTGGGCAGCTATCCAGGGGGCGTATTTGGAGAGGGTGAAAAGTTGAGGAGAAATCCCGATAAGCCCAAACCATCAAGAAAAAGGGGGGTATGGAGCAAGAGACAACCGTATCAGAAAAAGGAACGCAAAAGCATAAAAAAATTGACTTAGCATAGCAAGATTGGCGGGGATGTGGTCGCGGGTGTGACTCTTCCAGACCATGGTGAGTAAGGAGAGGTCAGAGAAGGGGGGGCAATTCAAATGACAAAGGACCTTTCTCCAGACCTTAAAGCCTCAAGTCTAAAATGAACCTGGGAGGGGAAAGAACGCCAGAGCAATAGGGGGGCCGGACAGGAGATTCAGTATAGAAAGGGAACGGTTGAAAAAGAAAATCACGAATCGGGGGAAAGTGAAACGCTGGTTTGCGAGAGGAGGTCCTTAAGCAAGGCATTGAAAGGGGCGGCCAAGCCTTGGGAAACAGGGGCTTACATTTTATGAAGTTGGGGGCAGTTCATAGTGCATTTAATAGAAAGACAGATTAAGTAGAAAATCGACCAAAAGTAGGGAGAGAGACTCCAAACGGAGGAGGTATAAAAAAGCAGAAAAGGACTCAAGAATCGTGAGGTTGGATTCCGACGAGGGCTAAAGAAGAAATTTCCTTGAGATACGGAGAAGCCTGCACCTAACTGGAAAGATGTTCGAGAATTCCCAGGTGGCCGCCTTGAACACAGGACTGTGTCCGGGGAACAGGAAAATCGGGCCAGTGGAGGTACAAACCACAAGGAGAGTCAGGAGATATAGGGGGTATTAACTCGGGTTTTGAAATGAGAACATAGTCGAAAGGGGATTGTATCGGTAGGCCGGGGAGACCAGTGCGGTCTCGGCGTGGAAAGGGAAACCAAGGGTTTAGAGGGGCTGGTGCTTTTGAAATGAAGTTTATGCACGGGCTAAAGTCTAAGTCCCAATGCATCTTGGTGATATGCCCAAAATCAGGCACCTCGCATTCATAAGTGGGAAGTCAGGTATTCTTACTCACAGGAGGTTTAGTGGAGGCGGGTAGTGGAACGGGAGCTGGGGGGTTTGCGTGGGTACTTCTCGATCCTGATTGAATGAGGGGTGGTGTTAGAAGAACAAATTGAGGAAGTGGGGGGGGGAAAAGAAGGTGGGGGGTCTCGCGTTGGGGAGGGGTCGCCCCTGCATCCTCTCCCTTATCACTGGTGAACCGAAGGATCTAAGCCGGGGCAAAAACCGTGGATAGGCAAAACGAGATCAAGTCGTATGAAATGAGGTTATAGGAGTTGAGGCAGCTTGGAAACGGCATAAGGACTTAAAACCTGCCATGATCTAAGTAGAAGGGGGATTTCGCGCTAAACCACCAATAATCAGGCTTCCACGGAAAGGATATCGATTAGATGGGGAAAGGATCGGAAGCCACTCTGTCTGAGTTCTGCACCTTCATAACGGGGGACAGTCCGATGAGAGGGAGTCGAAAAACGTACACTCTTCAAAAAGAAAATGCCTTCGTGGAATTCAAAGAAATGTGGTGGGGGGAAAAATAGGGGCTAAAAGCAGGGGAAAGCTGAACCTAATACGCCCTCTCGGGGAGTGATTTAAGAAATCTCGTCATAAAAAAAAAGCTGAGACTTCTCAACGATACGCCTGGGTAGAATCAACCCTCTTAAGAAACGGCACTGCAGGTAATAAAAAGTGTTGGGGCCTAAGGGGGAAAAGAACATGGATTGAAAGAGTCTTACGATCTCGATGAATGAAACTTCGGAAAATTATTCTTAGAGGAGTAGGGGAAACGTTAGAGGGTTAGGAAAGACCACGGAACTCGAATGAGATTTTCTAAGGGCGTCTCAGGAGATAGTAGGGGTGTAAGGCTGGGAGGTTCGTTCTCACAATGAGCATTCAAAAAAAAACTTCCCCGGCGTCTCGACTACTCAAAAACTAAGCAAATGGGAAAATTGGACGAATGGAATCATTCGAACCATTGGAGGAGAGAATCTAGGCGTTTCCCAGAAGAGCTCCTGGAAGGAGAGTCTGAAGATAGTAAGAGAGAGGGACACCTATGGGACTGAGGTCAATTCCAATATTAGAAATTAAGGGTGGATGGGGGGATTTCACTACGGATTAAACTCAAACAACTTGGGGTTTGGCGTTTGAAAGGGTAAATTTGGAAGTCCGAGTCTAGACTCAAAGCGTCTCGGATGCTAGGCCTCAGCCGAAATAATTCTTTGGGCCACTGCAAACAGCGAGGGGGAAAGGGGGGGGCTTAAAACACTGGACCATAGAAAAATACGCCAGTATGTGGGAAAGCGGAGGACAACCTTTAGAATGAAGAGAAAGGATTTGGAAGAGGGGAATTAGACTAAAAGATCGTAATACGAGATAAAGCAACATCCTTAGGGAAAAAGGTTAAAGGGTCAGAAAAATCTTAAAAACTCATTTCAGAAAAAACGACACCAAATGGTAGATGAGGAATGAAATTGAGGAAAAAAAGCCATTTTAAAGGGGGGACGACTTTAAACCTGGACAGGGCAACGCCTAGAAGGAAACCCAGAAAGGATAGGAAAAAAAATGGAGAGAAAAAGAAAAAGCCTCGAGCAAGAATTGAATTGCAAAATAACAAAAAAAAAATAGAAAGAAGATTTGGCCGAAGAATCGTTGACTAACTATAGCTATCATGAACAGGGAGGAGGCAAATGATTAGCAATTAATGGCAGGCTGATTCCCTATCTGGCTTTCCTGGAAAAGAGTGGGCATTCGAGAGGGATGCAGCGGAGGGGGACTCCCAACGGCGGGGATTCTTCAACAGTGCTCGGGACAACGTGTCGGGACCGGCAAAAAAACCAAGGCAGGGTCGCGCTCCTGTGAACACTGATAGAAGTCCCGCAGTGAAGGGGAAAAGGGCAACGATCTCTCAGGTGGAAAACCGAGATTCCTCAAAGCTTGTGAAGAACTCTGATCCAAACGGGGAGCCTCAAAAATGGAATCCGTTGGGGGGATTTCAGCGGTTTCATGATCCGTCCTAAAAAAAAACCCGCAAGTTAGCTTAGGAAAACCTTGGTTTGTTCCCTTGATAGAAAGAAATCTGCAGGGAAAAAAAGGGAAAAAACGTGTCGGGGGGGGGGGAAATCAATAGACTATCAATTGGGAGGGCCAAAGGAGAAAAGTCTCCACCAGGGTTCTAGAACCGTAAAAGCAAACCAGAAGGAAGCTAACTTTTCCATCCTCAAAGACTAGGGGAGGAGGTGGGGGGGGGGAAGTCCAGAACACGCTTGAGAGGAAGGAAGGTCCAGGGAATGACCATGAAAAGAAAGTGTTCCTGGTCTCATGGAATCGTTCAAATAGAAAGGTCATTGAGGAACGACCAGGGGCTAGGGGGTCAACTACGGCGATGTCCTAAGGGTTATGGAGAACGCTGAGGGCGATAAGCTTTGACTTAAGAAAAGCCTATACTATCGGAAGAAGAGCTGCATGGGTGAACCGAAAAGGTTCTAAGAGGGGATGCAAGAAGTGCATCAGGACTCGTGTCAAGCCGAGTGTTAAAAAGAAATGTTAAGAGGGAAACGCCTAGGGACCTTGCGGGTCGAGGAGGTGAAGAAGGTAATGAAAAAATTATGCGGGGCAGAGAAAGGATCGGAAATCTCCTAAGAATTTCGGGCTGCGAGACAAAAAAAACTAGAAGAGAAGACTACAAAAGAGGGAAGGGGAAGAATGTATTTCAGAAGAGACCTGGGGAAGCAGAGCCGCCAAAGCAAGGCCACTGACTAGAGGGAGTCAAAACATGGGGGGCACTCGAACCTTTTGTCATGACCCATATTTGACCAACCTGAGGAAAGTTTCACGCTTGCTCTGGAAGTCGTATTCAACCGGGGAAGGACAGGGGAAAAGAAAGTCCTCGTGGAAGAGGGGCCAAACTACGAAAGAAAAGGACTTTCCGGACACTTATGGTCCAATTGTTCCAAGGGGCCTTGTCAGTAAGAGTCTAGCGAAATTCAAAAAATTTTGCGGAACTTTACGGTTATGGGTTCACAAAAATACTTGAAACAGGTGTCCGACGATACCAGGCAGCATTGGTACAGTCATGGCCAGGTAAGGAGTTGCACATCAGAACGACAAGAGTCCACTACAGAGTACGAGTCACAGAAAGGCATGTAAGCGTTCTGTTGAGTTCGAGAGTGGACTTGGAAAGTTGTCCTCAAGGACTCTGGGAGTAGGTTGACACGAGGACGGTTCTACGGTTGAAAGGGTACGAGGGGTCATCCACCCTGGAAGCGTTGGGAGGTTAGCAGCGGGATTCTTCAAAACGATCCGGGGGGGTCTCTGGAAGACGCGGTAAGAACCCCAAACCAGGCACAGAACCTCTTAAGCCCATAAAAAAAGACATGTTAAGACTAGGGATTACAACGAAGACCTGAAGAACGAAGGGGACAAAATGCCCTTGCTTAAATAACGGGATAAAGAAAGAGATAAACACTAAAGGAAATGAAGCGATCATTGCCGGGGGCAGATGGCAGCTCTCGCCTGGGTATTGACAATGATGGGAACACTAGAGCCAACGCGAAAAAAGGTTAAGACTCGATATGTACTGAGCCTTTAGCTGCACACCGCAGTATGTTAGGGGAGGGGATACCGTGAAATTCGGGCGGCGGCAACAGAGGGATGTATGTGTTCACTGAAGTCCGGGTGTTAACTAGGTACGTTCTGAAGACCCTGTAGTCAACGCTGTGACGATTAGTAGTACCTCTGTGGTTCCGGTTGTTCGGAAGAATGTCTATTTGCAGGGAATGCGGAGGGGGAGGGGGGAAGTGGATGAAAACCACGATCCCGCGAAATATACCATGGGAGGAATATAATAGCTTGCGGGGAGGTCTTATATAGGGTTTCCCGGGGGGTTAAGAACCGCGGATTCTTGCATAGGGAAGATCTTGGGGTAATCTCGGGGGGGGAAGCTATAAGTACCGATCATTCTGACGAGGCCCAAGGTGTAGGAAGAGTATGCTCATTAGGTGAAAGTCGAAATATAAGAGCGCTTTGGGAAGGAGAGAGGGTGGGGGGGGGGGGGAAGAGCTGGAGAGGTGTACTTGGAAGGGGCGTTGAAAATGAAAAGAAAAAAGACCCAAACTAGAACGGGGTACATGCAAACTGGGGGTGCGCTCTAAGCATGTAAAAATGTTAATTCGGGAACAATTCGATGGACGATTGGGGAATGAGAAAAAGAAAAAATATCGGGGAAGTTTGGAAAGGAAAGACTGAAGACAGAAAAATCAAAAACTCTTAGCCTTCGGATAAAGGGCCACCGATCGACTACCGTCGAAAAGTCGGAATGCCGCAAGGGGGGATTGGGGGACATTGGGGAGGAAAAGCCCCAGTTGCAAAAGAGGGACTTGCGGTAAGATGACATAACAGAAGATAATCGGTAAACAAAGGAAGTAAAAGAGAATTTTCGGGAAGAAGGAAAGCAATGGAAGGGAAAAGCTGAATCAACCAGAACAATTTGAACTACTTAAAAGGGGGATAAATAACATCAACCATGGGGGATGCAGACAAGGGGATAAGGGATGGTTTTCCATTGGGGGATCTAAACTAATAAAGAGGGGGTCATGGAAAGAATTGTTGCAGAAAGTATGAAAGGAAACCAATGAAGATCAGAAAAAAAGTCCAATTAAGAGGAAGTAGAGGAAGAGGGGTGAATGTAAAGGTCCAGAAAGTGAAGACAGTCTGGTTCAAGAGGGGGCCGGAGAAAAGCCCCGGGGCCCTACGGCTGGTGTCTCATTACATTACTATTGGAACGGCAGATTCGATCCGAACACCCACGGAAGTCTCATCAGGGTCCTCACTCTAAAGATTCGGATGTATGAGGGGGGGTTAGGGGCTGAGGACTAAGGACGCCGGAGACGAGGGTGGGGGGGGGTTTAGTGAAGGACTTAAGAGGAGGAGCGGGAGTAAGAAAACTGAGGAATATTCCGGTGGGTTGGCTTGTTTTGCGCCGTGTGGTCCTCGGCTTTTCTTCGGCAGGGTGTTATAAGTGTAAGTCTAAGATGTGCATGAAAGTGGGTGGGTATCTATGTTGGTTATTGAATCAGGATTTGAGTGAAGGAGAGAGCAGCTAATGCGAACAGCAAAGGGAAACCCAAATGGGCGCGCAGAAAAATGCGGAAAAGAGAAGGAGCCTAGAGTTCAGATCAGGCTAGGAATCTGAAAGCGGGGCGTCCTGAGACAAGGTCAAGGCAAAAGCCGTTCGGCGGAAAAGTAGTCGTTAGGTCCGGATATGAAATATCCAGAGTCGCAAGAAAACGATGTATTATTTTGGGAGAGGGGAAAGGAAGTTTCAAAAAAGGGGGCACGTCGAGATTAGATTACTTCTTGATAAAAAAAAAGGGGGATGGAATTTTGGGGATTACAGAAGATGAGTGGACGGGGAAACCATGCAAAACGGGGTCAATGTAACACTGGGGTAGATTCATGATTTCTAAGCAAAAAGCAGAAGAGGGTGGTGGTGGATAATATCAAAAAAAGGGCGAAGAAAAGACCTGTATAAAAAAAAACAGAAATTCACGGATCCATCGTGAGCGAAATTTGAGGTCTTGCATCACTTAACAGTGAAATGGTGAGCCCCTGGTGAAAGAAATTGAAAGTCCGGAAACCCGAAGGTTAACTACAGACCCGGGGGGACGGAAGGCCAAAAAGGGAGTCGTGCGAGTCAGAAAGCAAAGCAAGAGTGTGAAACGTCACGGGGTTAATGACCGCTTACCGGGGCTCAGATGCCGGGGGAACTGCCGGCCGAAAAGGAGGTTCCAGCAGAAAGGGGGGCGGGGGGGACCTGGGGACTCCAAGGAGGAGGGCCGGGACTGGGGACGGCCATGTTAGCCGCAGAAGGGATCGCGACCTTGGCCCGCCACGGGAGAAACTTGGGGTGGCAGGGAGCCTCAGAACGGTCCAATACGCGATACTGAAATCCCAAAGGCGGATTAGCTGTCGGAAGAAAAGAATGACCTGAGAAGTCTCAGGAACTTCTTGATGATGTCTCAGAAAATCAAAAAGGGCCGTGGGGATGCAAATTCATGTTCTTTTACCCGGAGTGGGGGGGCGGCGTTCCGAGGGCCCCTCGTTGTCCGCTCTGTTCAAAAAGCACCCAGGAGAGCCGAATATTGAAATTCTGTCGAGACGACACCGGGCGGTTGAAAAGTGAAAAAATGGAGGAGCCGACCGGAAAGGGGGGGCTCAGCTTGGGGGCACAATAGAATAAAAATTTACGGGGAAGAAGTGAGTTCCTGGCCTCGTTGCAGGTCGAGGGGGGGAGGCGGCCGTTTTCAGCAACGATTAAAAATCCATGTCCAAAACTTTCCGGCAGGGGGGGGGACGTGAGAAACATTAGCTCGCTTGTAAAAATCAAGGATTTAACATAGACAAATTCAATTCCACATCTGGGAGCATAATGCCGACATAGGAGAAGGTGAAAAGAGGGTGGCAAGAAACCGGTAAGTTGGGGAGTAATAGGAGGGGGCTAGTAAGACAATAGGACAAGAGGGGGGGATTGGGAGGAAAAGAAGAACTGGAAGCCGGGGGAAAACAGGCGTCAAATATAAAAAAATTTCCGCATTAACCGTACCCTGGCAAGCTCGGTAAAAAACTTCAAACTTGGGACCTCTGTCATGAACGGGGTATTAGGAACCTACGGCACCGGGGTGGGTCCTAAAAGCCCGTGGGGCCCCAAGAACGTTGATGAGGGAGAGGTCAAAACCCGCTCAGCTCGACCTAAAACGCCACCCTGAAAAGGAGTTCGCGGTGGAGGGGAAGTTTGAAAACATCTGAGGGGAGTTCAAAGGGAGGCCAGGATGTAATCAGACAAAATGCATGAAAAGGGGAATTGCAAGAGACGGAGCATCGGGAAAAGAAGGTTTGGCCCTGTAAGTTTGGATCTGAGAGATGACCATCAAGCGAGATGATTCGGAGGTGGATCAGAAAGGACTGGTCAAAAAGCGTCATAGTATGCACAGAAAGGGGGATCAAAAAGATTAAAAAGATTCCATGAATAGGGTTTATTCTAAGGTAATTAACTTGGAGAAAAAAGTAAATGAGGTGTGAAATCTAGAATATCTGGGGGGGTGACTGGAATTCTCTCTAGGAAGGGCGGTAGAGCCGTGGGTAGGGGGGAGGTCTTAGCAACTCCCGCGGAAAACATCGGAAGATGAGGGTCTATAAAACCGGGCTGTAAGAGTTGACTTGGGCTGTGCTACGTAGGGAAGGGCCGACCAAACTGAAAGCCCAGAAAAACCGGGGTGTTCCCACATATGGGGGGCTGCTCTGAGAAATCCTATAAACTCTGAAGAAGTAACCTTTTGTAAGGGGACCGAAAGAATCAGCTCTTGCAAACTTTTGGGGGGGTTTAGGGTTATTTAAAGAAAATGGGGGGTCAGAAAGAGAAAAGATACCAGGGACCTTTCAGCTGGAGAATTAGGAAAAAACGCATGGGTTGGTGGAGATGGGGGCAGGGAATTGGAGAACCCACAAAAGGGTGGTAAAAAAGGTCCTGAGTATTTTCTAGCCGAGAATTGGACAGAGCTCGAAGGCTTAGGATTCAACTCCGGGCGAAACGGGCGAAAGGAAAACTGGAATGCATTTGGGTCAACCTGGGGGAAATCCCTAATAAAACCTCAAAAAGAATTAAAGAAGCGAGTCACCGGTCAAAGAACTGCTAAATGAGGGCCAGGATAAGGAGTCGGGCGAAGTAAACCTCTGGACCAGAACTTTCATGGAGAAACCTGGAATTGGGCTGGCATATAGGGGGGATGTCATCGCAACCCAACAACACAAAGCAGAGATCGTCTAAAAGGTTTGGTCACGGGTAGGGGCTCATGAAAAATAACTTTAGGGGGGAAAACTTCTCCAGTGAACGACGCCTATTCCATACTAGTACTCGGCTTTTGAAAACAACTCAAGGGAAGGCCGTTGGGAAGGATTTATTTCCGTAATAAAAAATGTAGAGGGATAATGGTTTTGGGACCAAGGAGGAAAATATTCGGTATGGATGAATGGAAACCGATGAGGGAATTATTTATGGGTCATTCAGGAGAACCTTAAGGATTAAGTTCGTTGTTGGGAATGGTCTGAGCTCATATATCCTTAATTCCCTCACTCCAAGCTCTTGGAAAGGCGTAGGAAAATAGCCAACAAGAAATTTCGAAGAAAAGACTCTCAAGGACTTTCCCCCATTTTGGCACGGGGGGAAAAGGGAGAAGGCCTTCTCGAAGTCCAAAGGGAAGCCTTAGGGTACCGTCAAATGGAAATAGCGCCTGGGAAAGCAAAGTAATAATCTGGGAATTACAGCCGTGCGGAGTATGAAATGAGGTCTTCGGGGGAAAAAGGGCGGCATTGAAGAAGGGGGGGGTTGCACAGGAGGAGGTAAAAAGAATGGAAGTCAGAAGCAAGAATGGTGAGAGAATCGGAAGGGGTTCTGAGGGTGACCAAAGTACAAGGTGAAATCGGAGCTTTATGGGGGTAGGCTCCAATGAACACCTCCCAGTGGTTCCTAGCAACTGAAGGAACATGGGGTCTAAAAGAAACGCAACCAAAAAGGGGAGTCTTCTTCAAAAATCGGATAAAGTGGAAAGGATTTATTAATGAAGGGGACTTGTGGGGTTCAGGAAGAACTAAAGGGGAGTTCACGAAATCGGGGGAAGATCTCATGGACATGGGGGGGGGGGGGGGGGTGGAGCCCGACCAACGTCCCGGGTCCAGGAATGGGCATCATGGGGGGAAAAAAAAGGGCGTATAAGCTAGAATAAGAGTATATTTAGGCTAGGATAAGTCGGTAAGGGATGGCGGTGCAAGGTAAGGGCAGGGATGGAGTTTAAAGGGGGTCAGGGACAAGATTAAAGGAACGGGGGAGGTGAGACCGGGTCTCAGAAAGGAAGTTCGGTATTGCTATGAGGAACACTTGAAGAAAAAAGAAAGGTTGAATGTTTCAGAAGAGTGGCTATTGCGGTAGGAAAGAGATGAAACGAATGAAAAGAATTATTGAAAACCAGGTCCTAAAGGGTAGAAGAAACAACAACAGAGAGAGCGTCTAAGGGGGGACATTGGTATATTGGGGGTTCATCGAAGGGTAGGGTTCCTTAAAGATAAAAGCCCTAAGGTAATCCTGGCCGGCGGCCGTGCAAGCGGGAGTATATTTTGGTCCCAAAAGAGAATGAACTCGACTTTACAGCACCTTTGGCTACCCTCTTTTGAAGAGAGGCTCCTTGGGGGGAGGGTAGTCTCTGGGTATTCCGGGCTCCAGGGATTGAGAGGCCCATTGGGGCAGCTAAGGGGGTCATACGACTTGACCAGAAAGAGGGATGGCATTGTGAGGATGACCGCCATATAGGAGTACAGTGGTAATCTACGAAAAATCCAAAAAAAGCTGAAGGGATTTTAACATGGGCGTTGGAGGGGGACCTTATAGGTCTATGGCCTTTTCTGAACCAGGGACCATGGCCCATTCATAGAACTAGGAAAGAGGAAAAATGGAGCAAGGCGGTGTGTATTCGGGGGCCGGAAGGGCCTTTGGGATACCTTGAAGTTACGGGGGGCCAGCACCAATTGAGAAAAGTTGACTGAGTGGACGTGAAAAAGAAACCAGAAAAGGAGCTCTGTGGCCCATACGAACGGGGGAAAACACCTTTAGAAGAGGGGCACCACAAAATCAGAAAGGAGATGAACTTCACCAAACTTGGGTCTCAAAATTACCTCGAAAACGGATTTAGAAGTGAAAAAGAAGTTGGTGAAAACGGAGGTGAAAAGATTCGTAGGGGATTTCCTTGGGGAACGGATAAAAATCTCATTTCCAGGGGAGTCAGACCAGTAACATAGGAGTTTCGGGTCCAGGGGGATCACCGCCTTCATCTCTTGTGTCCGAAGAACCCTCGGATGCCTCGA
>Ga0179591_1348233_pt1 | contig 16287 bp, 22 predicted proteins | sample CZOMad2_1_08_16f_FD_182891 | JGI IMG/M metagenome (GOLD analysis project Ga0179591, IMG submission 182891) | Vadose zone soil fungal communities from Angelo Coast Range Reserve, California, USA - CZOMad2_1_08_16fungal (PacBio error correction) | ecosystem: Environmental > Terrestrial > Soil >...
AAAAAAGCATCGATGAGGGGGAATCAAAAAGGCCGGGAAACAGGTGCTCGTGTCGGGCCCTGCTAAGGGGCAGTCGTAAACGAAGAAAGATGAGGTGGTTTGGAGGGAGGTCAGCAATTCGTAGGGGTGTCTCAAAGGGCACTAGGAAGGGAGGGGAAACTCCTATGTTCACTATTCGCAGTAGAGGAGGTCTAGGGCATGGAAGAAGGCAAAGAGAAAAAACCGTCTCGAAGGGGGGAAAGTCAGGGAATGATCTTCAGGGGGAAATTAAAAGGAACTAGAAAGGAGTGAAAGACAAAAAAAAGGAAAAAGGGGGGAAGGGGCTGGGGGCCCGACTACTGTTCGTTTCCAGGGAAATTCACGAGGACATAAAAGGGTAGTCAAGTTTGGGGGGGGGGGGGGGGGGGGGGGGGGGGGGGGGGTGGGGGGGGGGGGGGGGGGGGGGTGGGGGGTGTGGTGGGGGGGGGGGGGGGGGGGGGGTTGGTGTGGGGGGGGGGGGGGGGGGGGGGGGGGGGGGGGGGGGGGGGTGGGGGGGTGGGTGGGGGGGTGGGGGGGGGGGGGGGGGGGGGTTGTGTGTTTGTGGGGGGTGTGTTGGGGGTTGTTTGGGGTTGGGGGTGTTGGGGGGGGGGGGGGGTGAAGAAAAGAGACCCCTTTTGTAAATTCATGGGAGAAAAAACCGCAGGAATTATCTTCCTGTTGGAGCGCGCGTTCTACTCTTCCCGGTTCTGGGGAGGAAATATCGTATTACAGGAAAAGAGGAAGGGGATGCATGGATTTACAAATCGATTTCAGTCATAAAGAGAATACAAGGGGGGATGATAGCTACATTCTTTCCCAGAGCTCGCCTATACTATACCTCCATCCAGAAGGGGGGAATCTGGAGGCGATTAGACAAAAAGAAGATAAGAAAGTCCCAGGTCAAATCGAGGAAGGTAGAGGAGGACTTCAAGGGAGTCTAGGGCGGCTCTGATCAACCCTTTTATAAGGGTGGGGATAGTTGGGGCTCGACGAGGGAAAAGACATAACTGAGACTCGTGGGTTGGCAGAAACTTCGCCCAGAAAAAAACGGGAGGAAGAAAAAAAAGACCTGGTGCGGGCCCACCATATAAAGATGACACGGGGAGATCATGGTTCTTTGGGGGGGGGAGGAGGGGGATAAAATATCACTCATGATCAACATAGAAGGGACAACAAAGAAAGGGTATAGGAGAGATACGAACGGCGTGGGGCTGATACAGAGCATGTCCGGGAATTTAAAGAATGTCGCTCCAATGGGGGGGGAGTCACAACCGGGGGGTTTGCGAGAATGGAAGTGGGATACGCAGAACTTTGCCTCAGACTCGAGATGATCGGGAAAGAAGGAAATGGGGCGGAGAGAGGAGAGGGATATGACTGTATCGCGGCCCTTGAACGTCGGGGACAAGCCGATCTCGTAAGAAGACTTAAGGAGTAATCGGCGACGTTCGGCAGGCGGTTATAAAAGGGAAAAGAGCTCGTGCGAGAAGGAGAAGAAGGGGGGGAAACCATTCGCTCTCGTTGTCCTATGTGGAGTTATTTCTAAAGGGTCAAATAAGAAGAAAAGAGGGGTTTGTCCCCGAGCCGTTGAAAGCCTAGAAAGTAGGAAAAGGGGAAACCATTATTTAAAAGAACACCTGCAATAGATGGTGGATAGTCTTGACAGAGAGAGACAACAACAACTAGGTTAGGTCAGCATCCGCATTAAATGAGATCCGTTACATCTGAGAAGGAAAGGGGAGGGGCCGGCGCAAAGAGGGAAAAAACTTCAAGCTTCGCCGAGCTTGTGGACAGACGACCAAAGGAGGAAAAATCTGGAATCAAAATTGCGATCAGTAACGCCTCTCATAGTAGTAATCTGGAAGGAGGAAAAGGCAACTACAAGGGAGAGACCGCGACGCGCGGGGTGACGAAGACGCTTGTCAAAACGTTCCCTGCAAAGATAAAGGGGAGGACCACGAGAAGAACTCCTCCAACATTCAGGGCGCTCAAAGAGAGGGGGATCTCATCGGAAAAACTGATTTAGGGGGAGGGGAGGTAGCTTCATGACACATCGAAAACTGGGACAATATGGGGGGGGAAAAAGGGAGAATCGGCCGGGGGAAAGGGGGGGGGGGAGGCACTTACTTATCAAGCAAACGAAGAGTCTAAAAAGCTTGAGTCCAACATTCCGATGTTCAGATGAATTCTTTATAGAGTAGAGAACCCAAGAGATCAAAGCAAGGACGGGTATAGTTTCGCCCCAGTCGAGGGAGCACGCCGATGGCTTATCAATGGTGGGGAGCAAGATCTCCGGGGGGCAGACCGGAGGGGCTTGGACACCAAGTCATAATCATCAACGGGAGAAGGAGCTCCTAGTCTTAGAAACGAAAAAGAAGAAAAAAGGCGGCGTCACTTGACAAAGTCGTCTTAATATGCGGGGGGGTCCAGATAGTACAAACGTCTCGAGCCTATGAATCAAGGAGTGGTGAGGGAGATTACAGGGATAAGGGGGGGGGGTCAGACTTAAGGGACCTGAAACAATTGTTAGTCTCAGGAGGTGCTTAAAGGAGGGGGGGGGTAGAAGACCGGGAGATCATAGGAAAATTCACAATCAATAAGAGAGGAAAGGGGTTGCATAGTAGAAAAAGAAGGCAGAGGCTGTACCAGCCTCCGAATCAATGCGTGGCTTGGAGAGGGGGAGAAGGGACCCTAGCGGGACTGGGTCTTCAAAAATTGAAGAGGGGAAAAGGGGAGTACTCCCATGTGGAGAACGAAATTCGCACCAGGGAAAGGTTCCACTAGAAGGAAAGCCCTGGGAAGGAAGTCGGGTACGACATCAGTTGATAGGACTTTGAGGGAATACACCAAGCGAGACCTACCACGTATGCTTCAGGCAGGGGTGAATGAATCATAGTTTTAAGAAGATCAAAGGACGGTCAAAAACCCGAGGTCAAGGAGGGCGCGCAAGCAAGCGATAGCTCAGCCTCATCCTGCTAGGGGAATGGACCGAAGGGTCTGGGGGAAGCACACTTGGTGGTCAAGGAGGGGGATCCTCCGAGGAAGGGTACCCCAGGAGATTTGGGGGAAATAGCCTCGGTCGAAGGACAAGGGAGGGAATGTTCTATTTACAGGAAGAGGAAAGCCGGGTAAATGAGAAAAAGAGGAGGTTCGAGGCCCTGCGAGGAGGAGGGCGGACCCTAGAGGGGGAAAATTACCAGCTGGAAGCTAGGGGTGCCCAAGGAGGAGGGGGACGAGGGCCATGATAGGAAGGGAAAAATTTATGCACAGGGAAAGGAATCTAATGCGAAGGAGGGACTACGGATCTTCCAATAGGGGAGAGGATTCGTAGGAGGGCGGGCAGATCCCGAGGGTCGTCACCACTGCAGGAAATCAAGATGTTGCAGAGGGTGATCGTCGTGCCAGGTGAAGAGTTTAGTGGGACAAGAGTCGAATTGCCAGCAAGTGTTTAAGACACGTCCTCAAGCACGTTCGGAAAATACTAATAAAAATCGGGTCGGGACGGTCCGAAAAAAGCTAAGTCCTGGGGGGTGCTGACTATTCCAAGGGAATATGGGGGAACGCTAGAATTATAATGGGCTGTAAGTCCAACAATCTTATGTAAAACCTAGTCGAACACATGGAAAATGGGCCGGCCGCACTCTGAAAATTAGGACCAAAGGCCTGAGATGTTAATCCTCACCAATCCAGGGGGGGAGTAATCTAGAGGTGGGCGAATGTCAACCCCGATCTACTGAAAAAAGATATCAAGAAAGGTGAAGGAGCTGGGGTCTAAGAAATTACCTTAGTCTTTAAGATTTCTGGGAGGGGAAAGACTGGGAGATGTGCAAGGGTGCATACCATCAAGATTCAGCAGAGACCGAAAGACTCTAGCCTCAGGGGGGTCAAAACGGAATCTACATCCTCTGATCGGACCAGAGGGCTGGTAAAAAGATACTCTCTTCCCTTGGGTTGGAGTCCGGAAAGGGAGGGGAAGGGGGTCGCTGATTGATCATAATGACGAAGCGAACGAGTTCATTATTGAAGTCTAAGAGTGCTGGGAAGCTCCCCTTCTTTTTCTTGTTGGCTGACAGGGAGGGCCTTAGGGGCAAAGGGGGGGGTTCCGATCCCTCGAAGACTGAGGATTCAATAAAGTCAAACGATCTTTTCCTGGCGATGGGGAGTGGGAAGAGGGGGGAAGCGCGAAGAAGAGGTAAAAGGAAGGACTATGAAATTCCTCCTTTTTTCTATGGGGGGAGCGTGCTGGAAAAAAAGCGAAATTTTAGTGGCAAGGGAAGTAGGGGGTCACCGTCATTCAGAGAGTCGATAAAGATGGTATTGCATTCGGCTGAAAGCAGGGGGCCAGAGAAGAAAGCTATGTGGGAAAATGGATCCTCAATGACCCGGGAAAGTCCCATGGGGTCGAGTAGGAGGCGGAATAGAGGGAGAGAAGATCCTTTTTCGATCCTTTGAAAATGAAAGTAGGACCACAATTTCTGATAGTGGGGGATCGATTTCAAGAGGGACACAAAAGGAACAGAGAGAAATTCTTGGAAAATCTAGAAAACAGAGGAACAGATATATTACGACTTGCACCAATTGGTTTGTAATACTGTACACGATAATTTGGGGTCCGATTTGGAGGATAACAAAAAAAAACCAACTCATTAAGGCGTCAGATTAGTGAACGGCATGGGAACTCCTCATCGGGAGGGCGGGGGAGCGTAATCGATGAACTGAGAAAAAATCGCTAAGGGTGGAATTCTAAAAAAACTCTGAGGAAAAGAAAGAAAATTTATCTTTAGGAATAAGAAACCTCAAGAGATTAAAGGGGGAAAAAAAGAGGAGAAATTCCAAATGGAAAGCAGCACGTCATCCAAAAGATAATCCGAAACCGACAGAGGGGGGAGGAGCATTGGAGAGCGGCCAAGCTCAGAAGGAGACTTTCCTAGCAAGGGTAATCGTTCCACTTGAGAAAGAACAAGGGGAAAGGCTTTTGAAAAGGGGTACGTAAAAGTATTTATATTTGTTCTTCAACCCTGAATTCGGAGAACGAGCGGATACACGTTCGGACGTGTCCCTGGACCGTGGGATATGATGTTCTAGAAAAAGCCAATCAGAAGAAGAACTAGTAACAAAAAAATTGGGGGGGGGCCTAACCAGTGGTCAAACTCGAAAGTTGAAGGTACTGCAAAAAGGATCTCCCCGAAATCTTCGGACTATTAGACAAGAGCAGGGTCAGGAAAGAGAGATAAGAAAGGGGGGGGGGCGACTCTAATGGAGGCTACTCAAAGAAAAGTAAAGGATCATGGGGAGGAGGGGAGGGTCGTAATGGGGCGTGGTGGCAATCGGTTGAAACGTCGCTGAAGCCGATGGACTAATTGGCTTGATGGAAATTGGGGGGCAGGTCTGCTAATGGGTTGAAACGGTCTCAGTTCAAACAATTGTCGTCGTAAGGATAATTTGACTTGACTGACTTAAAACTTTTGGAACACAGGTAGAACCGAACAAAATACAGCGCAGGTTCACAAAATATCTATATTTGTCATAGGAAACGGAAAGACAGAGGCGTTTTACCGCCGAGATAAGACCTAAGAAAGGGAGTCTTTAACTACAGGAAAGAATGGGGATTGAGTCAAGCCACTGGTAATCGACCTTTATTAGGAAATGAAAGGGCTGACCTCTTAGAGCCCGGAACAACCGATCAAAGGAAAGAAGTCATTCTTTAAGAACATCTCTGTGGCAGTTGGTAAGGTCCCAGTGAAGAAGAAGAACCACGAGAGGTGCCTAGGCCTATTCGTCAGGAAAGGGAACGGGAGTTTAAGAAGAGAGGATCGTTTTCAAAAAAAAGCTCAGAAGACTCGGACGTCAAGAGTACATATCAAAGGGACTATTATTGAGGATCCGATAGTCAGGGAAACCATAAGCAACACTGGGGAAAGAGGCATTTGGACTCAGATGTCTGGGGTACCCGGAGTGGCTTTGATTAGGCAGAGCTCAGAAGAAAAAAACACAGGGATAAAAGGAGAGATAGAGGCATTCCCATCTATAAGAACCCAAATGAGGAAACTTCCCCAGTATAGAGCGATTGGGAAAAGAGGAAATTTCGGAAAGAGATTGGTTCGGAAATAATATTCCTGTATGTCTTAGGAGTCGTCCTTTCTCCTGAAGTAGGAGAGAAGAAAGAACGTGAACTTCAACTCTGATGAAAAGTCAGGGTGAATCGGAAGGAAAGAATGCTCTTCCAGAGTCTCAAGGAGACGTGGAAAGAGAAGGGGAAAGAAAATGTCTCACCCGCCAGGTCGGTGCAAGGGGGGGAGATTGGAAGGGGTAATTGTCCCATGAACTTTGTGAGGAAATAAGTCGGAAGGTGGGGGAACAAAGTCATAAGGCTCTTACATTTTTCGGAGACGCAGGTTCGGGGATCTGCTACAAACAACAAAAGACACTCGCCGTGGTATGACATCATCGATAGTTTATCGTTGAAATTTGGGGTTTGGGGTGGTTTTTGGGGTTTGATGAGCAGAAGATGTGGGAGGGGGGGGACATGAAGAGGAAAAATCAAATTCGAGCTAAAAAAAGACATACAAGGGGGGAAAAAAAGCTTTAAGAAGTTCGTGGAGCTCGCCGATACCTGGAAGAGACAGCATCCTTTGGAAAGCGTCGGTCGAAGAACGGTGAAAGGGAAAAAACCCCAGAAGAAACAGAAAACGGGAAGTTGAAAACGGAGTCAGTGGAGGGACGTCGTAACTCCGGAAAGGTGAGAGGGAGGTTCGGCGCGATTTCAGGGAGTGTCAGAACCGCTAAGAAAGAAGAGGAAGATAAAAAGAAAAAGCGGGGGTTCATAAAAATCAGTGGAGACTAAAGGCAAAAAGCTGCCATCCTTACAAGTGCCGGGGGGAAAAAAAGGAACGGGTGCTCAAAGGATTGTGTGAGTGGGGGGAAGAGAGTGAGAATAATTCAAGGAGACCTACATGATGAACGGAAGTCTAGGGAAGTAGGTAAGGCGGAACGGCTCGGGGAGGACGATAAATTGCTCCAGGGTGGGAAGGGGCCATCTAGCATAATGAATGAGCTGAAAATTCGAAAAGAAGGGGGACTTGGGGGGAAATGTCATGTAAGTCCGAAAGAAAACTTGGATGAGCTTTTCTCTTCGATGGCTCAATGATACGGCCGGTGGGGAGAGGCAGTAAAAAGGGGAAATCCTGGACTGAGGGTCTTTTGGGGGGACGTAACTAAGCGATCTGAAAATCGTCCGGGCGGCATGATAAGATATGGAGGGAGTTGAAGGCGGTCGTCAACTCGAGAGAGGACGGGAGATGTCCGGCATCACCGGGTCCTCCCTAGTGTAAGATGTAGTTGGGTTATGTAGTTGGGGCATAGCAAACAATCCACTCTTGGGGAGAAAGGAATAACGGGGTTTTTTAACGCTCCTTTTGCTGGAAGAGAAAGAATACGGGAACTCCAGGGGATTTGGGGGATACGACGTCCCGGAGTTTAAAAAGAAGGAGGTCTGCAAGGGGAATCTTCAGAAGGAACACAAAACCCCCCCGAGTCTTCAAGGGGAGAGATTTAAGTCAGTGCCTTTTTAAAGGATCAGGTCCATCGATCCAGGACTCTAGGGGGATCAATTTAGAAACCCGGAATCGAAAAACCACCGTCATCTCGTAAGACTGAATGGAAAGTGGTAAATAACAGGAAAAAGCGTTCTGATCGGTAGGGGGGAAGGCGGATCGAGAGAGCCAAAAGAAAAAGAAAAAGTCACCGCAAACGCAAGCCTATCCTCAGCATAGAGAAAAGGAAGCCGGCCCTCTGGGGTGACATTCACGTCTTGGTCCCCTCCGGACAGAAAAGTCGTGAAGAGGGTTTACCCCACAAACAACCAACCGAAGAATCAAGGAAAAGACGCCACATCGGAAGAGGTGCAGAGAAGAAAAGGTGGAAGAAAATACGATCTCTTAAAATTTTCTAGGATGATATTACAGAAGAAAAAACTTAAATCGTGTGACCATTTTAGAAAAAGCGGGGTCGAGGTACGGGGAAACTTTAGGGGTGCGTTATACGAATATTCTTATACTCCCATAGAGTAGAAGGGTAAAAAAGGGGTTCGAATAAGGGAGGGCTCCTAAGGCGATCAATCCATAAAAAAAATCCCTCCTTCTCACGGGGAAAGAAAAATTTCAGAAGGTGGAGGGTTGGCACAAAGAGAAGAGCGGCTCTATGTGGGGAGAGATTGTTTTTGGGGAAACCCGAGGATAGCCCGGAAAGGCGTCTATGCAGATCTGGTCCTGCACCAAATCATTCAATAAAGGGTTTGAAGACCACTCTATAAGTCAGGGAAGGAAACTGCAAGTAATGACTCGATATACCGAGAGGGTCGTCGTAGGGGAGTGATGGCCATTCAGAACTTACCGTCCAAAAAAAGGGAAACAAGGGGGGGGAATCTAGGCAGATCAGGTGGAAAAGAAATGTCAAAGGCGGTTGACCGCGCGGGATTGTATGGAGGAGAATTTCTGACGAAATCAGATGTTTGGAGACTAAAAAGATAAGATGATAAGTGGAAAACTATCTAGAGTTGAGGAGAAACGGAGGAGTCGCCCCGAGGGGTACCATTCAGACGATCAATCGTCTAAATAAAAAACTGAATAATTAAGGGTGCTTTAAACAGACTTTATCTAGGTATGTCCTCAAAAAAGGAAAGTAAATGAAAAAGGGCTTCGAAGAGGAAGAAGAAGAACGTTAGACCCAAAAAGTACTGTTGACGACATCGCATCTCGGTAAAGGCAGAGCGAACACCATCCTCAGGGGAAATACTTATTCCTTTCAGTCGCGTAGATGACGCGGGGGGGAAAATCAATGGTGAAGCGGTTCCAGGGCATCTCACTCGTGGAAATAAAAAAGGTTCGACACCTCGAAGGGAAATCTTCTCAGCATCATAGTTACGGCCTAGAAGATCTCAGCCCCAGGAAGACCTCAGAGAGCGGTTGAATTGTACAAAATTGGACTTGGTTACCAGGAGGGGGGGCGCGGGGAATCTCCTAGCTGACTCAACAACAAAAAAGTTGTGGCTAGCTATTTCCGGGAAAGAAAAGAATAGGAGAAGGAACCACTAGGCCAAAGGTTGGAGGGCTTCAGACATGCGGGAACGAGCGGGGCAGCCACGTGATTATTAGATGAAGAAAGGTATCGAGAAAAGGAGCAGAGATATGTGCTCAGAGGTGAAAGATCAGAGTCACATAATGGCACGTAGTGGGGGATCAGAATGCGGGGTGACCGGGGGGAAAGCTTGGCTCGGGGCGTTTATCGTCACAAAAAGACCGGCGGAGGTATTCTTCCGTTCCTTATCCAGGGCTGTATGGATTGTACCTTTTAGGAAAAAAAACTCAATTTTTCCCATTGAAGGCCTGGGAAGGAATAAGTAGGGTGTTGAAGAACTCCAGCAACTTATGGGGGAAAACAGGGAGTCCCGAACGCAAGGTGGAAATGGAAAGCCCGGGAAAAAAGGGGGAAACAAATCGCTCGGTGGTGAAATCTGGCATTCCTGATCATTAAATACGAGGGGGGAGGTTAGAGGAAGCGGAGGATAAACTTCTCCGAAATATACAAGTGTTTCAAAGAAACGTCAGAAAAAAAAACATTCGGAAAGGGAAAGATCCGTAACCAAATCCTTGAGTTCATAAAAGGCTTCGAAAGGGGGAAAGGGAGGGGGCCATCAAAAGGATTAGGGAAAGAGAGATGGGTCGATGGAGGGAAAGGAAGAGGGGGTCAGAATGAGATAGTCAGGCCAGAAACTTTGATGACTCGTAACGGTTGGAAACGGGCTCATCTGGAAGGGGGAACCTCTGGGATATCCCGGGGAAAAATAAAGCCCTCTGAGGGGGGAAGGGGAAATCCTGATACCTTGTTCGGGAAAAAGCTCTCTGAAAGGATGAGAAGGGGGAGTGAGGGGTCTCTAGATTAGCGAAAATCGTCAGGGAAAAGGTCAGAAAAGATCTGGGGCGTTTAAAAAAGGAGGGTGCTTATACAAGGGAAAAAGAGTGTCCCGAAGGGATCGAATAAAAAAAGAAATAAGAGAATAATAAAAGGACAATCTTTGCCGGTTCGTGTCACCGGAAGGGGAATACGAAAAAAAAAGGATCGACGGAGAGAGATTTGTCTGCTGATCGCAAGTCAGCAGGGGTGAGCGTTTAAGAAGGGAGCTCTGAAATTTGGGGGTTCCCTGGAAAGTCGGGATCCTTCCTCAGAAAAAGGGGACTTCAGGAAAGGCAAATTGAGTATCTGTGAGGTGGGTTCTGCCAGACTTGGTCTAAAAATCTGAAGAAATGCGTTAGAATCCTCGAAAAAAAGTATTCCTTAAATTGTACGATGTAGGTCTGGATGGGGGGGAGAAACAAGCTAGGAAAAAATAGGGGCCTGGGGACCGATCCTTGGGAGAGTTACATTTGATAGGATCTTGGAGCCCAGAGGATATTCTGGAAAGGAGGTAAAGTCTCAACAACACAAAGGAGTGGAAAAGAGCATCATCAGAAGGGGAAAGAAAGAGGACATCGGTCTCACTAGAATTTTTGGGAAATAAGGTAAGTTATCGGAGCAATCTAAAACCACTCTTGAAGGAAAAGGTTAAGGGAACTATCTTGGGGGGAACTAGCCAACATCCGACCTACAGGACACAAAGGAAGAAATGAGGGAACCAGGTCCGCAACCTAGAGAAGAGCTGACATTTAGAAACCGCGGAACTCATCCGATAAGAAAGGGGAGGACTCACCCTCCGAAGGATGACCGTCTTTTCCGAAAGAGGGCCAAAAGACTTTCGAATAATCGTAGAAAAACACAAAAAGGGGGGGAGAGCAAGAGACACACTCCGGACTTCGCAGTTTAAGTATTCCACGTAAAAAAGTGCGGAACGGCAAGGCTTGGGGTCATGGAAATAGCTGAATATTGGAGGGGGAGGTTTCAAACCGGCAGGAAAGAGAGATCTGGATCTAGTAGAGGAAGTCTTCGAGGAAAAAGTGGGACCAGGTCTCATGCCGTGGAAAAAATGAATGGATAGGGGAAGGGAGCCCTGCAATCCCAAGAAAGCTTCTCACAAGGAGGAAAAGCTGTAAGGGGTGAAAACAGGTCTTATTCACGAGACGGCAGGATGTCGCGATCAAGGGGGAGGTTCAAATCCTCCCGCATCGTCTCGGGAGCCCAGCTTGGGCGGCTCATTCCAAAAACCCGGGTGTTTGAAGCCTCTCTCAAGAATAGGGAAGTCTTATTAAAGACTTCAGGGGGGACCCTGAGAGATCGGATCGAGATGTGAGGGTGGATGGCATGACGAACTTTAAAAAGGAGAGAACCTATCCCTCATGAAGGATTACATACATAGGGTAAAAGAACTAGGCGTGGGAAAGGGTCGAGGGGAGAGGGGTATTGAGGGATGCGAAGGACTGAATGAGAAGGTTGGAATCAGAAATTTCCTGAGCATAATGAAAAATGAAAAAGAGGAGATTTGGATAGGGAAGAATCGCGCAGAGGTGTACCATTCCTAAGTCATGAGGCTGGAAGGGGAACGGAAACGTTTCTCAAAAAAGAAAAAACAAGGGTAGTATTGCCAAGGAATTCCCTGGAAAACGTCGTCGCAAAAAAGAATCCGATCAAAGGTCACAAAAGGGGGTGACGAAAGGGAGTCCCAGGAGCCAAACGAGAACCCTCAGATTGGGACCTATACACTTCTCTCGGGGGGGGGGGGGGATTCGATTACGGGGAAGCCGTGACTCAGGAGTGAAGGCCATGGGAATTACCGAAAGGCAGGGATAAGATGAGAACCGACGCAAAAAAAAGGGAAAAAAGGAAAAGCCCTAGAGGGGCCTATGTATGGCCTACAGAAAAGGTCAATCAAAGGAAGAGGAGGAGATACTTTTTCCTCGGATGGCGTGTTGAACAGAAGGGGAGCCTTGGGTTGAGAAAGAGGAGGGTGAGGGGGAGCGTAATGCTATTTAACAAATCGAAGCAACAGCACGATCAATGGTACCCTTCCATCGAAGAGAGGCGTGTGCGGGGGGGGTCGGTAACTCTACCGAGACTTCTGATGCCTTAGAAAATAGGGTCGCGCATGTCCGGCCTTCTGGGTCTACTTTGGACGGGTCCCGAGGAGGAAAGACTGGGTAAAGGGAGTTAACGATGAAGAGTCAGTCTCTGGCAAGAAGGATGGTAAGAAAAACTCGGGGCAAGAAGGGAATGACCGGGAAGAGGGGAATTGCACCTAATCAAGGCTCCATGATTTGGACAGGTTGATGGGGGGAGCAGGAGTTTCCCATAAAGTTGGGGTATGAAGAGAGGGAAAGAATCAAGTGGGAACTCCCAGTATCTCAGTTGAGGGGGAAATATCAAAAATCAGGGGGTCGTATCGCCGGGAAACTCCGAGTGCGAAAAAAAGGATTTACGAGAAAGAGTGGTGTGAGTGAAGGAAAATAGATGTTCTGAGTTTGAGAAATTAGTCGCAGAAGACATCATGGGACACTAAACTTTCTAAGCCTATGAAAATGTGGGGACCATAAGGGGAAAGAGGAAATCCAGCATTTGCTCTTATTCGAACGGTGAAAGGGGGAACCTAATGGAAACGAAATCAACGAATACTATCTCCTAAAAAAGGCAAAAGTTGAAGAGGTCGTGTAAGGGGGAAGGGGACCTGTCAGGAGGATAAAAAACTGATTATCTCGATGGCATGAGGGTCAGACCAAAGAGAGACATCAAATGGTTGTAGAAAGAGGGGGTTGCATAAAAAGTGAGCAGCGCCAGGAGCAGCGAAGAGAAGGGTGATTGCCAGGAGAAGAGGAAAGTGTGAGTCAATTGATAAATCTTTTTATTTATGCTTGAGGATAATGGAATCGGCATGATAAGACCTTCTCTAAGGGAGGAGGATACGAAAAAGGGGGAATGATGGCTGGCAAGGTTTCCTCCGACGGAAGAGGATGATTGTTACAAAAGCTGGGAAATTCTATTGTCATGTGTAAACGCACAAAGGATGGGACTCAAAGGAGGGGAGCATGGAAGGGTGTCTGTGCGAAGGAGACGGGGGGCCTGATATTCAGTATCTAAAGGAAATTTTGAAGGTACAAGCAGGTGGAAGGGGCGGCATTAGAGATCAATGATTAAGGAGCTTGGAGAGAAAGGACGAAAGAAAAGATTTAATGAGGACGCAATTCAGAAACCGTTCCGACGCCCGGGGGGGTAGTGAGCTCGTCCACAAGAGGAAAAATCGATCTTAATCACGGAAGTTTTTTTTGGACAGAAATGGGCAAAATCGGGGGGCCCATGAAGGGGGGAAAGGAATCTGCCAAAAGGGGGGAAAAGGCAAGGGAGAGGGGAGAATTCGTGGAAGACGGAAAAAACTCTCAAAAAATCACGTAAAAAAAGTTCTCAATCTCCGCAGATTGGAAAGCGAGCCGGAAAAGAGAAAAAGAATTGGAGGAGGTCTGTATAGGGAGCCACGGAGAGGGGGAACCAAAGGGGGAGAGCTGCCCACAGAAAATCGGCGGGAGAGGAAAAGATTCTTAGGGGGAGAAGGGAACCCTGAACTGGAATTCAAGAGGGCGTCAAAACGCATCCGAGGGCCATTGAATACAATGCCGAAAGAGCCCGATGAAAGGAACCGTTTAAAGAAAGGAAAAAAAATTTCTATATCATCGGGGAAACGAAAAGAAATGCGGAGGAAGAAGCTCGAATCGCTAACTTCCTGGGCAAGTGTCGCGTAAAGTAATCCAAGGAAAAGAACGAAGAGAGGGAACGAATCATTATTTATATGGCGGAAAAAAATGCAGTTAATCTGTGGCATCAAAGCCGTTCGGATAAAAGAAAGATCGAACGGGAAAGAAGGTCAGATGCTGTGCTCGGGGCCACAAGAGAGGATCAACTTTAAAAAGGGCAGAGGGTTTTTTGGAGGAGCTGATGGGAAAATAGAAAACTCGATGAGACACTGTGGGCAAACCCAAACGGGGAGCTCCCCTATGTGATTCTTAATGAACCACTGGAAAAAAAAAGAGAGAATCAACAGGCTGAGAATGCCTGACTCTCTCCCTAAGAAGGGACGACGCAACCGACCTTCTCTCATTGACCCTGATTATAGATCGTCGTATAGTTCGGGGATGGGGCCAGATTCTAGAAGAGGAGGAATTGTCTTTACTGACAGGAGGCGAGCTCTGGGAAAAGAAAGTAATCTCGAGGAAGTGAACATTGGTTCGTCTGCGAAGGTCGGAAGACAGGGGTGGGGGGAAACTTCTACAGACAACGCTTTAAGAAGGAGGGAAGATTAAAAGGAGTAATACCGGAAAGGAAAAAACGGGAGGTTTACCAAGGCCGACCAATAAAAAAGGAAAAATCTTGAACCAAGAAGAAACTAATTTTAGTACGTGGAGTATGTGAGCGTGGATTGACATCCCAACGGGAAAACGAAACGCGGGGAATTTCTGGCAAAGAAAAAAATATGTCAAAGAGGGTGACGACATCGCGGATCGGGTGTTAGGAAACGAATCAAAAAGAAAAATCGAGTGTGGAAACTGGTCCTCCCGAACTAAAAAATCATGACGGGGGGGTGGGGGACCTCGTGGGATAGGAGAGGATGGTACACCGTTCTCTCCCCTCGACGACGTTGATCGAGACGGGGATCATCCACAGCAGTAGAAGTCCGAAGGAAACTATGCCGAAGCAGAGAAGCAGTCCATTGTTCGATCAACTAAGAGGGGGGGGAGAATGGGTACTCCATTGAAATGGTACGTGGGGTTGAGCCACTGGGGCAGGTTGGGGAATCTCCCAACAACAAGGGGAAAGGAAAAGTAAAAAAAGAAAAAAAAAAAATTGTTGAAAAATAAAAAGTAAGCTCCCACCATTCCAACCACGGCATAAAGTGGTACACTGAAACACCACGTAGCGCCGAGAAAAAAGGGGAAGTCGAAAGAGGATGGTTCTGACCTACTGTATGATTATTGATGATCAAATGTAAAACTTCCCAACGATGTGCGAAGGGTGTTTAACTATGATGAAGCATTCCAACTCCGGAGATCGAAGAATGAGGGCAGGCAAAGGAGGGTCTCTTATGCTTGTAGCTGGGGAGTGGGGGGGATTAACTTCGGGCGATGTCGTCATAATTCCTGGAAAAGGGCAGTGAATTGACTGGGGGCTACAGATAGTTTGGACCCATTTTGAAGGGGGTAAAATCAAGGGTGGTGAGGAAGGGCCCAACCCCTTATTGATCTCCAGGGGAGGACAAGATCCAAAGAAAAGGGTCGTAGGGGGAACCCGGGCAGAAAATAGGAAAAGTGTTGCGGTCTATGCAGTCTCTATGATTGGGTTATGAAAAGGGGGTGTTTTCGTAGAATTGGGGGAAGTGAATCGATTTTCAGTACAGCCTTCGCCGAAAAATAAGGGGTTTTACAAAAAAAAAGACAATTTTAAAAAAAAATAGGGGAGAATGTGAATCCTCCAGCCAATCCTTGAGTGACAGAAAGAAGGGGGACATCCCCTAGAAGGACGACTACGATCTCCTCAGCAAGTTTATCGGAGGAAGGGGTGGATTCGAAGAAAAATGAGCACAAAAAAAAAAAACCCAAAAGAACAAACGAGGCTTGGTAGAGAGGCGTCTAGACCACCCGGGAGGAGCAATGGCAGACGTCGGTATCATCCCTTAGGGGGAACCTCGGGGAGGTACTCGTGGGTGGCAGGAAGCGGCAAGAAAAGAAAAAGGCCTAACCGTAAGGAAAAGGGTTGGGGCTTCAAGTTGAGAAGGGGGTTCTGGGAGCGATGAGAACGATACAGCGGAATTATTCATGACCTTCGCTAAAGATCGGCGGTAAAGGAAAGTCGGGTGAGAGAGTAGATTTAGCGTGCCGCATCGGAATATTCCTTTAGAGGAGAAGTAACCGAAAGGGGGATGGAGGGAATTGGATACGACACTTGCTCCAAGGAATCGAGGAAAGGGGGAAGCATGAAGGGGGTTGGCGTAGGTGGGAAGGGTGACCTAAGATGCTGATCGGTTTCTTGGGAATGACAAGCACACAATCCAGAAGAGGATTAGTCATATAAAAAATGGAGGGGCGGAGGAGAAGGGGGGTCGTGGGAGAGGAAAGAGAAGCCCTCGATGAGAGGATCCTTTAGAGTCCGCAGAAACAAAAAAAAAGATTCCGCAGCCCGATTGTTCAGATGGAGGCTGGAGGGAAGAGAAGGAATAACGGAAGGGGTTTGTCGAGAATTGCGTCAAGCACATTGATCAGGGGACCAATTAACTTGGGGTAAGCGGTCAAAAAGACAGTCGTGAGG
>Ga0179591_1372079_pt1 | contig 16285 bp, 26 predicted proteins | sample CZOMad2_1_08_16f_FD_182891 | JGI IMG/M metagenome (GOLD analysis project Ga0179591, IMG submission 182891) | Vadose zone soil fungal communities from Angelo Coast Range Reserve, California, USA - CZOMad2_1_08_16fungal (PacBio error correction) | ecosystem: Environmental > Terrestrial > Soil >...
AGACGGTACGGAAAGGGAGGAAGAACGAATCGACGGGGAGAAAATTGGAGGGGGAAGGGGGCCAGAAGGGACAGGAAAAACAAGAAGGGGGGAAGGAAAGCTTTCAAACGGTACTTTTGGGGAGGGTGTTTGCCTAAAACCGCAGATTACTCCTGCTTCAAAAAAGGACACCCGGCCGTGGAAGCATCAGCCTCAAGAACAAGAAAAAACCCTCAAAAAGGAAGGTTGATTGGAAAATCCGGGGAAATCCTTACAGGGGGGGAGGGAAGAATCTAAAGGAGTGCACCACAACCTGAAAAGACGGCGAAAAGGAGATTGTAAGAGATCCCATAAAATCTACAAGTAAAAAGCAGGGGAAAAGATGATAAGCGGGAGAAAAAAGGGGCTGATAAAACAAGGTGGCAGAACCCGGATTGAAAGCTCACCTGAAGGGGAAGCATGTGGAAAATGAAATGTTCATTCCCTTCCAAAAAAGAGGAGATTCAAAGAAAATTGGAAGGAGGATGGGTCGTTACTGGAATGAGAGCGTTGAAGGAGTACTAAGGGAGGAGGGGACTGGAGACGAGGAAAAAAAGGCATCAAGGGGAAGGCACCCAGAGGAAAGGCGTCGTGACAAACACGCTCGAAGGACACGCGAGAAGGGGGGCGAAAGGGGAAGTCGCAAAAACTTCTGTAGGGAACAAACAGGGAGGCTGAACGGCAAAGGGATAGGTCAGTCAGGGCTGGAGAACAAAAGGGAAGCTACGAAGGAAGAGAAAAAAGTCTCGATGAAACGGACATAGGAGGCTGTCAGCTCGGAGGGGAGATTTCAAAGAGGTCCGCCCCTTCCAATGGCGTGAAAAGAGAAAGCAAAAAGTTAACAGAAAATAAAGCTGCCTAGGGTAAAGAAGCTATCTGGCCGGGGGAAAAGGGGAAACCAAAAATCAAAAAAGAAAAACCAAAAAAGGCATTCGACGCTCGCAAGCAATCGATAAGAGGACGATCTGCGGGCCCCGACGAGGGTCTTCAGCGCAGTCTTCACAACCTTTATAAAAAAGGCGTCCCCAAAAGGGGGGGGGGTCAGTAGCACCTAGAGGTAATAACCAAGATAAAGCGATTCTGAAGAAGGAAAATCGCAAAGGAAAAAACTTAGAAAAGGGTTGGAGACTTACACAAGAATGAAGAAACCAGAAAAAAAGAGCTCCCCATAGATGAAAAAACTCATAGACTGGCCGTAATTAAAAGTTTCCAAAGAGAGGAGAAAAACATCCTCTGCATATTAACGTGGTAAACAAAATGAAGCATGCCCAGGAAGGCCCAAACATCAAGACTCCAAGGAGTTCTCAATCACAAAAATTAAAATGAAGAAAAACCCAAGGAATTCCAAAATAAACCCGAAATCTCCAGCTTAAGGCCGAGGAAGGAAAGAGGGGCTGTCCTATTAAGGAGGAGGGAGACTTGATTGACCCACCAGGGCTTCTGAAGCGGAGAAATAATTTATGAAGCCGGGACCCTCTGTCTGGGAAATACGTATATGAACGGTGGGGTGTGGGGCGTGGGTGTGGGGTGGTCGTTTTGAAGGGAGGGTGGGTGTTTGGTGGGTTAGGTGGGGGGGTTTGGTGAGGGGGTTGATGGGAGGAGAGGTGGGGGGGGGGGGGGCTGGGGCGGGGGTTTGAAGGTGTGACGGGGGGGGAGGGGGGGGGGGGGTTTTAAACCCCCATCTACTAGTCAAAATTACCTTCAAGCTCTCGCGCCAATATGCCCGTCCTTCCCAAAACTTCCTTCCCGAGTACTGCAGGAAAGACCACTTTCGAAAACTTGGAGGAGAGCAACTCCATCAGGAAAAATGTGCCAAAGTCGCAGGGACTCGGGAAACATGCTCAAGAAAAAAAGGAGTCAGAAGAAAAAGGGCGGAAGTCCCAGAGAAACCCCCTCAATAAACCTAGGAAGCACGTTAGAAAAAACTTCAGGGGAATTACTATAAGGAAGGAAGGGTTCTTCTCTACAGAAGGAAAAATTAATCACGCTGGGGGATCGAAAAAAAAAAAGCTAGAAGAAAAGATTTTCGAAGAGCGCCCTGGAAGAGGACTTCTTGTTCCAAATCTTCAAGACGAAAGCAGCGGTCTGGAGAGAATCATGGGAGGAATCCGGAAAAACGAGGCGTCTCGGAAGCTAAGAGAGGAGGCTTACAAGAGAAAAGTGACTTTCCAAGGTCAACAGAGGGACTCTAGGGAAAAAAGTCTGGAGGATATCTATTCAAAGAATGTAGAGATTCTTCAACGGTGAACCTAGCTAAGACTTACTTTGAGGGAGGGAAAAAAGGTTAAGAGATTAAACATAGGACCCTGAATTGGGGAAAGAAATTTAGGACTCAGGAAGGGGGATGGTTTTAGAAGAAAGGAAGACTTCTTAATGCTTCTGACTGTTAGAGTAGAAGGGGAGTAGGGACAGTAAGAGAGCCCGAGGCATAACAATTATCGGGAAAGAAAAGAGCTTGTGTGAACAGGGGGGAATGTCTGTGAGAAGAGGTCGCGGGAAACGTAAAGAAAGCTTTGAAACGAGTTTAAAGAGGGGGGGGGGGAAAACTTTTGAGAGAGTTATGAAGTAACGAAAGGGCGCAGGGGACGAAAAAGGGGGTATTGGTAAGAAGAACACATTTCGTGCAGATTTTGGGATAAGGGGGGGGGGGAAGCATGCAAACCGGCATTGGGGAGAAACGGGGGGGACTGCATAGGCTTCCTCCGGGGAGGGGGGGGGAAGTGTGCGCCTCGAAAGCGTAGCGGCGGGTGGGAGAGCAGAGAGGAAGTTTGGGTGGGATGCAGGGGTGTGTGATTGTTATCTGCGCAGGGGTTTTGGGAAGGGAGACTCCTGGCGAAGTTCGTGGAGACACAGTGAAGGCGGATGGGGGGGGGAAAATGTATGGGGAAAAAAAAGGTTGCTTGAATGCAGTGCCGGAAAATTTGCGTGAAGGCAGGAGGAAGGGGGGTTCGAGGAAAGATTTTGGGCCGTATATGGGGGGAGAAGAAAGGGAGGGGGGACAAATCATAAAGCGGAGAGACGCTGCGGGGAAAAGATCGGGATCGGCCGTGGGCATTTGGGGTGATAAGAGCCCCTTGAAGGAAAAGGGGCGGAAAGACGCGGGACAAGGTGGCAACAGAAGGGGGTGACGGAAGAGAAGTCAGAAGAAAGAAGAAGAAAAGGGGGGGAGGATTTGACATTTGGAGGGGAGTTTCCGGCATAAGAAAGGGGATCTGTAAGGCAAGATGACCTGGGGCTACAGGAATCTGGAGGAGGCACGAAAGAAGGGCATTTCTAGTGTACTCAAGGAAAGACTTTCGCTAAAGGGGGCTTGACGAGCCTATCAAGAAGGGTGCGGAAAGGAAAAAGGATTAAAGCGAACGGGAAACTTCAGAGATACTAAAAAACCTTTACGGAAGACAGGGGGGGGCATTGGCGCTGGGGGCGATCATCCTATGGGGGGGGAATCTAAAAAGGGCAAGTGTAAGGGCCCGGAAAAAGGGGGGGTTACGTGGGAGGAAATCGGGGGGCAAGAGAAGGGAATTTAAAAATGAAGGTTTTTTGTAGATCTGAGGGAAAACTAGAAATACGGGGCATGCAGGCACATAGGACTGGGGAACACCTCTCATCTCGGAGGAACTGGGAGGAGGGGGTCGTGGGGGGCTGCGCGGGGCCGGGTGATGCGAGGTTAACAAAAGAAAAGGGGTGGAGTGTGAACATATGGTAACCCTGAAAGTAGGAAGGTAGTCGGGGGAATCCAGGCTATAATTTGGAAGAGCGCCCGGGAGATGACACAGCCGAGGGGGATTTGAGAGGGAGACGAGCTGGCCGATAAGGCAGTGAACGTATCAGGAGTTCTACGTTTGGTGAACCTGGGTTAGGAAACTAGAAGGGGGGGGGGGACCGAGCTCTTCCCAAAGGGAAGGGAGGTTCCTTTAGGAAAAAGACGGGAGAGGGGGACAAAAGCGCGGGAGACTACATAACGGGAGCGGGGGAAGGTGTAAAGTCGGGGGAAGGTGGGGTACTACGGATGTTGTGGAAGGGTGTAAGGGAGCTCATTTACAGAAAAAAGGAGTCTGGAGAGAAGACCTTCAGGAAAAGAGTAACTAGGGGACCAAAGGAAGCTGAGAAACCTATCTAAGATCTAAAAGAGGGGGAAGGGTCTCTCAAGAAATTCGTTGAACGGGGAAAAGTGTCCTGGCCTCTTGGAAGAAAACTTGCGGGCGAGGAAGTCAAAAAGAAGGGGGAGGTCTGGAAGAAGGAGGACCCGAAAGAGAGGGGGGCGCCATCAAGAGGGGAGAATCAGCGGGAGAAAAGGGGAGGGACGTAAAGAAAAAAAATAGGGCGTAAGAGAGCTTTTGAAAATGTACCCGCAAAGAAAAGAGTCTGCAGCAGAAAGATTTGACGGAAGAAGTGGTAACAGGAGGGGAGGAGGGGGGAAAGGGAAAAACCTTGCGCCTGAAGGCGCGAAGAGGAAAGGCGAGAAGGAACTGAGAGTAAAATGAGAAGGAAACGTTGAGGCTTTTTGGGAGGAGGGTTTCAGAGAGAAGGGGGGAAACGGCAGAGTCGGGAATGTTGGCTGACGGAGGGGGCAGTGCGTGTCAAGGACCGACCAACTTCTCAGAAACGGCTGGGAAGGGGACATCTCAGCAAAAAGAGGAGGAAAGGGGGCCTCGAACAGGAAGAAGAGATACGTAAAGTCAGAACGAAGAAGTTGGGAGGAAAGACCGACAAAGGGGGGAAGAAGTCGAAAAAAGTAGGCAACTTCAATGCTGAAAGTCAAACAAAAGGAAGACCAAACAGTTTGGGGGGGGGGAAGCAAAAAATCGAGCTACGATCAGCAGAAAGTAACGAACCATCGAGGGTGGGGGTGAGCATGGGGGAGGGGAGTTCTTTTTCGAGGCAGAATCCGGTCGGGAGAAAAAAATCCGGAAACTGGAGGGAGAAAGTCGACTAATTAACAGACTCTATCACTGGGGAAACCGAAAATCACCTAGGGGCTGGGGGGGGGTAAAAGAAAATTAGGAAAAAAGGGAGGTCCGAGGGAGAGAAGCAAAAAAAGGAATTTAACACTGATCGATCTAGGTTACTCATAGAGCTGGAAGAAAGATCTCAAGAGGGGGGGGGGGGGGGGCTGTACATGGAAGAGAAAGAGGGGGGACACCATAAGGAACGGAAAAAAGATCTAAAGGGGAGAAATAAATGACGGAAAGTCGGTGGGATCTAAATAAGCTATTCCCGTTCCAGGCCTTTCAACTTTATTCGGAAAAGGAAGTAACGCTCTGAAAGGGGGGAGTAAGAAGGCGGGTTGTAAAAAGGAGGAAAAAGGGGTTTACAAAAGATTATTCCCAAGAGGAAACTATTCCGAGGGAAGGGGGAAAAAGTGAAGGGGTTTTGAGCCCTAAAGGAAAAAATCCAAAGAAGAGTGGGAGACAAAGGGGAGAAAAGGGCGTGCCCGCGTCGTGTCACACAACCAACAAGAGAAAACCTGAAATTCAGGGTAGCCCAAAAAAGAAGATCAGAAAAAGAGGAGGACCGGAGATCCACTTCTGAAGGAAAAAAAGTCAAGAAAAACCAGGAAAAAAAAGGCCATCTCCTGGAGGGGAAAATTACAAGAACATCCAGACACTTTTAGAAAAATACAGGAAAAGCAGTACTGAATCGAGAGGATAGCCCCAAAGTGAAAGCTGTTTTGTTAAAAGGATTAACCTATGGGCGAAAAAGAGGGGGACGGTGAAAATAAGAAACCCATTCCAGGAACAGTAAAAAAGTTCGAAAGCAACAAGAGGGGGGAGGGGGACCGAGCGAAGGGAGGAAGAGGGAGGAAAGATTTCGAGGGGAAACGCATGGGGGGAAGCTGTCATTTTACGAGGAACGAGCGAAGCTGGAAAAAAAAACCAAAGCAAAAGAAAAATAACAAGACAACACAAAAAAGCTTTCAGGGGGGAACTCTTACTTAAAGAAGAAGCTTCTAAGGCTCAATCAAGAAAAGAAAGGAGTAACTGCCGAGATAATAAAGGGAGCGAAAAAGAAAAACCCCACCAAAATTCTTAAAAGGAAAAAAAGAAAAAAAACATTGTGGAAAAAGTCCTGGAGGTCTTCGAACTGGGAAAAAAGGAAAAGAACCAAAATAACTATGGGAATCTCATAGGTAGTCTCCATCAAGGGAAAAAAAAGAAGAAAGTTGGCGGGATCTGAGGAGGACGACCGATCTCTGAGAAAATTTTAGAAAAAATCCAGGGAGCACTGAGAGGGAGATGAAAATAACCATCGAAGCCCAGGGTCAAAGAGGTGCAATAAAAACCGCGGCTCTCAGAGAGAAGGGAGGCGTAGGGGAGGAACGCAACGCGAAAACTTGTCCTAGAGAGCACCTGGGAGAGAGGGCACAGAAAAAAATAATAAAAAAACACCAAAGGAAGGAAAAAAGGAAGAGAACCAAAAGAAACCTATTCTTGGTGTCGGAAAAAACATCCTGCAAAAGCAAGAACCGCAAAAGGAAGAAACGATAAAAAGAAAGATCAAACGATCCACATAAAACTCCTGCATAGCACGGATGAAGAAGGGGGTCAAATAAAATTCGGAAAAAAACCAGCTAAGGATCAGAGCTTCAAAAAAGAAAAAAAGACAAGCAGAGAAGACCAACAGAAGAGCCCAATATAACAGAGGAGAAGAAACCTGAAAGACATCCGCCAAAACAGCAAAGGGGGGGGCCTCAGTAGAGGGAGGCCCAGGCAAGGTCCGCAAAAGGATAGAGGAGAAGGGGAAAAAGAAAGGGCAAATAAGGGGCGAGGAGTTGTGAGAGAACCCTTTTCTCAGAGAGAGGAAAGCCGGTAGGGGAGGGAAAATTTATACAACCCAGAAAGAGAAGACTGAAAAAAAAAAAGGACAGAGGGGAAAAACAGCAAACAAAGAGAAAGGGCTATAGGTGATTAGCCCTCCCAGCGAAAACTCGCATAAGAAATCAGAAGGAAGGGGGGGGAAGGACCCGGGAAAAATAAAAGAGGAGAGGTTGCCTGAAAAAAGTAATGCGGAAATGTAAAGGGCACAATCCGTAAGAAAAAAGAAAATCTGGAAGGAATCCCGAGAGTTCTCTCACGGGAGGGCCTAAGGGAGGGGATCGCGCAAAGGGACTATCTGAAGACGCTCATGAAGAAAAAGTCAACGAAGGATCATCGTCAAAAGAAAAAACCGTGAAAGGAGATCCTAGTAGAGGCTTGGGCAGACGTTTCCTAAAAGAGCTTGAAGAGAATTCCATCTATGTAAGAGAAAGAATCATCTCGAGGGGGGGTCGACGTAAATCAGAAGATGCCTCGACAACAAGAAAGATATAGGAGGAAAAAAAATTGTCAGAACCAGGGAGTCTTTACAAAATAGGCTGAAAGATTAAAAAGAATAACCTTTCTGGGAACCTAAGCGGAAAGACAATCCAGAGTAAAAAGGAAAGGTACGCTGAACGAATTGTTCAGAAAAAGAATAGAAGATGGAAGGGGAGAGCGCTAGCGAAAAGGAAAAATAAAGGAATTCGGTCGGAACGGGAGCGCAGAGGAAGAGTGGATAATAAACAGGTTTGAAAAAAGGGGAGAGGGAGGGTTGCACAAAAAAAAGAGGGCAGTTGAGGAAAAAAATCCGAAGGCATTTGGGGAGCTACGAAGAAGAGGGGGAGCTTGCGGGGAGAAGACACATCACGGTGACGCTGCAGGGGAAGAGGAGTTGGGGGAAGAGGGGGGGAATCGTCGGGAAGGAAAGAACGAGTGAGTAAGCCAGGGGGCCATACCTGACGGGAGAAGAGAAAGAGGAGCTTCTGGCGCTCAGGGAGGGAGGGGGACACTCATCGGTTAGCGCCGGAAATGAGGAAGGAGAACGTTGCGGGAATCAGGGGGGAGGCGTTTTTAGGAGAGGGAAATTTTCAGCACGCTTTGGGCATGGCTGATTGAGGGGAGGAAAGAGTTTCTGGGGATGATCTGGTGGGGAGATCAGAGGGGGGTCTTCAAGTGTGCCCGTCGCAGGAAAAATTTTAAAAGAAAAGGGGAGACAGATTCATTCAAGGGATAATTCGGGGGAGGGGGGTGGGTTTGGAGAAGGGGAAGAGGTTTAGGTTTAGGTGGAGGTTGGGGAGGCTGCGAAAAAAATCAGCATCGAGCGCGGGGGGGGGAAAGAAGAAGCGATCGTGAAGCAGGGAGAAGGTTTGTGTACAGGGGAATAAAGGAAAAGGGGCGAAAGAGCTGATAAAAGGCGTGACCGGTGTGTGTCAAGCGTCAAAACGATATGTATTCTGGCGTTTTTGGAGATTCTCATTTCAGATAAACCCTATGGAAACTGAGAGCCTGAAGACAGTAGGGGGAGTTATCCTGGAAAGGAATCCGAGGATCAGTGAGATGGAGGGGGAAAATCCAAAAGGTCTGTCAGGTGACCGGACAGGGGGAGTGGAGCATTGGAAGAATCATAAAAAGACCGTGGGGTTTGGGGGGGGTATCCAGTCTCAATGAGAAAGGGTGGCCGTGAATGATAATGTGAAGGTCTGAAAAAGAATCCTAAAATTCTTCGGAGATACTGACGAAAGAGGGTAATAGGGATGGACTCTTGTAGACTAGAAGAAATTTAGAGTCTACATCTGGAGAACCTCCGAGGGGGTCCGGGGAGGCATACGAGGGGTGATAGGGGGATCTCTTCGATGGGGAACCGACACTGAAAGGGTAGAAGAGAAGTCTCGCGAGACTCTCTGAAAGGGGCTGCAATAAAAGGTCAAAAGAGAGAACTAGGAAGAGAGGAAGCACTGAAGGCAAAACCCCTTCTATAGGAAAGGGGGAAATTCAGACCCGTGGTTAAAAAAAGGGAAAAAGGATCAACTGGGTGCTAACGCCTCGGTTATTGGGGCGGCAACTTTTCCGGAGGAGGGATCTCTCCAGTGGAGGGGACTTGGGGGAAAAGAGCGGCGGAGGGAAAAAGGACTTTTGCAAAAGGGGAAATCGGAAAAGAAAGCGAGGTAAAGGAGAGATTTGGGTCCGAACCGGAAGGGAAACTGTTAGTTGAGAACCGGAGGGGCCTTCAAAAACGACACGAAATCAAGGGTGAGTTGAGGGAAAAACAGGAGAGACCCCAAAAAAACCCCCAACAAACCCCCACCCCACCCCCCCCCCCAAAAAACCACCCCCAAACCGGGAAACCATCAGAAGGGAAGGGTTGGAAACATGAGATAATTGGGACCCCGGGGGGGGTGAAGAAATCTTCCTAAACTCATCTGGGGAGAAAGGAATCAGCAATTCAGAATGAACGTAACGTCATACGCAGGGGGGGATCTTCACAAGAAAGAAATCCTCCCTGAAAAAACTCACTTAGAGGCCTCCGAAGCTAGGGAAGGGGGAGGTAAGAAGGAGAACCAAGGGGAGATTTGCAAAGAAAGGTCGCAAGAAGGCTGAGTCAAAGGTTGAGGAACCAAAGTGAGGGGGGAAGTCCTCTGGCAAAGGGCCGGTCGGGGGATCTGGGGAGGGGGGGGGGGGGGGGGGGGGGTTAAAAAAAAAAAAAGATTCGAAAAGGGTTCCATGGAGCTCCTGAGCGGGGTATACTAGAGAAAGAAGGGAGCGATGCTGGGGAAAAGAAATCTCGGGGAAGGAGGCTAAAAACGCAAAGGAAAAAAAAGAATCCATCGTGCGTCGAGGGGGGGGATCGACACGGTAGAGATCGGGAAAAAAAAACTTTTAGAAAAAAAAACAAGGATCTTGGGGGTTGAACAGGGTGTCCCGAAGCAATGGGGGAAAAAAGGCTAACTTGGGGGGAGTAGGAGGGGGGGGGGATGAGTGGAAGGAAAAAGAGAGATTTCTCCTTCCCGAGCGTGTTTCGAATCATGCAAGAGTCATCTCAAGGAAAAGGAAAGAAAAGAAGAAGGAAAAAAAACACATCCAGGGAAAGAGATAATGGGTGGGGAGTAATCCCTCGAAGAAGACAATCAGTTCAAAAGTCACACAATTTCTCCAAAGGCCCGGAACTTCAATGTGCGTAGAAAAAGAAACAAACAAGAAGACTCTCAAAAAATCTACAAAATCCCTAAAAAAAAGAGGAAAACGGCTAGAAAGGAGATATTTTAAGGAACTCAATTGCGGGGGAAAGAGGTCTAAAAAAAAAAAAAGGAGACAAAAGCAAATAAGGAGCTTGAAAAGAAAAACTCTGTACGTTCGATGAAGGATATAAGAAGTTCAAAAAGAGAAATAATAAACTCTTGGGAAGGGGAGATCAAATCGGAACGAATATGAATGGACTCAAAAAAAGAGGGGGAAACAGTTTGAAAAGGGAAAAGGGAGACTCGAGTCGTTAATCAGAAGGAAAAAAGGGAAAAAGAAGAATAAATCCGTGGGGGTCCCAGAGCAGCCAAAAGAAAAAAAATTAAATAATGGAAAAAGAAAATTCGTTATCTAGGGGGGGGAGTCTGGAGGAAGGAGGGATCTTGAAAAGCCCCGGAGGGGGAAGCCCGTACAGGTAGGAGCTTTATTAAGGGGACATCCGGGGGGGGAAATTACTTATTGAATTGGTGGGGGGGACCAAAATTTAGACTTAAACACTTAGGACAAATAGAACACGCGGGGGAGGTACTTTGGAGTGGTACTCCTGCAGTTACTCGAAGGGGAACACTCCCGCTGAGGAAAAACCACGTTTGTCAACTTCCGGAAAAAGACTCAAAAACCTCACCAAATAGGTAAGAATGTTTAAGAAACAGAATAAAAAAATCGAAGTGAGAGACCTTCGAGTCCAGAAGAAAAGACCTCGTAAGGATCAAAGAGATGTAGGACAACCACATAAAAAGAGAAATAAAGTCTAAAAAGAATAAAAGGTACTCGGAGAAAAAAAGACCCATTTTGCAAACTTAAAAACAGAAAGTGGGTCATCATGGGGAAAAAGCATAGCCCTAAAATAAGATCGAGAAAAATATCTGAGAGGGAAACTTATGTGAAAGGGTAACATTTCGAAGGGAGTCGTATCGGAGACACCACCGCCGAGACTAAGATTCAACAAAACACCGCACGTAAATAAAGAAAGCTTTACGAGAAAAATCAACGGGAGAGCTAAGAAATCTATCCGGCTCCGGGAGGAAGGGAAGGGCTTATAGGGGGGAAAAACAGATTACCGGGATCTTAAACGAAAAAGAACGGACACATTTTGAAGAAGAAAAAAAGTGCCTGAAAGGGAGAATCTTGAAAAAAATTCCAAGAAATAAGAAGGCGGATGCGGGGGAATCGATTCCAGAAGGTCGGAAGACAGAGAAAACGGAGGTGCAGAAAAGAAAAAGCCACATAGGGGAGAAGGGTTCATAAGCGGCTCAGAGAGGGGAGTAAATATTAAAAAAGCACATAAAAAAGAAGACATCCAAAAAAAAAAGAAATTAAAGCCTGCGAAGGCCAAAGCTCCGTCGGATCGAAAGATAAGCTCCACCTGGTCAAAAGGATTGGGAAAGGGGGGCAGAGAGATTCGCAGGAAAATGATTCTCAAAGGGGGGTCCGTGGAGGGAAAAAGACCCACAGGTGGGAGGCAGTCCACGATCGCGTAAAGTAGAAAGCGAAACTGTATCTGGGAAGGCGTCACACGTCAAAGACCATTTTCGAACGAGAGAAAAGTGGACACGAAATGCCGCGAAAAGACCTAGAAAAAAGAAAAACACTGGGGAAAAATCCACAGGGCATAGAGGAAAAGCAGAAATTTTCAAAAAAATCTTGAACCCAAAAAATTGCAGAGAAAAGAGACGAAAACTCGCTGGAAAAAGAAAAACCTTGCCAAGAGAAAACACCAAATGACCAAACGCCGAGCTGGGAGGAAAGAACCAAAGCGAGCAAAAGGAAACCAAGCCACTTCGGACGAGCACGTCGTATGAGAAGGAGGACAACCACAAAAAAGGTGAAGCAAATTACGCTTGAAAAATCTCAAAGAAAAGGGGGGGACCAAGTTTAAGGCTCCCGAGAGGAGACCAGGACCGGGCTAGAGGGGGGGGGTTAACGAAAATCGGGTAATACTCCAAGGGAAGATCAGAGGAGATTGCACGGAAAAAACTCCATGCCGGAAAGAAATCTATAGGGCCCGAAAAAAGTCGACTAAGCGCAAAGGTCTAGTCGTCTAACCAATAAGGAACAGCACTTCAGGAGACAGTGTCGGGAAAAATAGAGGTTCAAAGGGTCCTGAAGTGAGGGTCTCCACTGGCGGGAGCAAGAGAACAGAAGTCTCCCGTGAGGGACGCCACAAAAAGCGGAGCGCTACAAAAGATCCTTGCGGAAGAGAAGGACAAACACTTCACGCGGGGGGGAATTGGGTTAACGGACGTCTATGGCTTACAAAAGAAAAGTGTCCGAAATTCGCGGAGGCGTTGCCGCTTTCGCAAAAGTGACATAGATTTGGAAAGAAAAAGATAAGGTCAACGGGAGAGTCGCGTAAAGGATCATCGAGAGGAGGGAGAAGCGCTAGTGCAAAACAGAAAAAGGGGGGGGGGAGCGATGAGGCAGCTTTGAAAATCGTCCACATAGAGACTAAAGGCAAGGAAAAGGATTTTAAAAAACACAGAAACGGTGAACATCGAAAGTATTGTGCGCTAAAAGAGGAAAAAAGGAAAAATTGGTGAGGTGAGTTAGGAAGGAGGACTATAACAGAAAAATTGGTGGAAAGGAAGTGAGAGAAAAGATGAATGGCAGGCTCGGTACTTAAGGGGGGGAAGGATGACCTCACTATTGGAGGGGGGTAGGGGGTAGGTAAGAAGGCATGTTGTCAAGGGATTGAGAGGAAGGTCGGGTGGGAAAGTGGGGAAGAGAGGGAGACTAGACTTCTTTGCTGGAGGAAACTCTCGTGGAAGAGGGAGGGGGATAAAATGTCGTGGGCAAGAAGAGCGGAACAATTGCACGAAGGAAGTGTACTAAATCTAGAAAAGTACGCCCGGAGAGGAAAAAAAGGGGTGGAACGCTCTCAATATTGGGGGGCTTAATGAGTGACATCAAAGCATCGGAAGAAAAGGGATTTACGGGGCTTGGGTAAGGGGGGGGATGGATCGTCTGTAAGAGGGGGAAAAGAAAAGAGGTCAGTTGGGTTTTGATCGAAGAAAAGGTTGGGGAAAGGGATCTGGTAAGTTGGGGGGGGGGAGATCGATACAGAGGGTTGGGGGAAGGAAGGTGCTGACACGGTCGCAATGAAGGTCAGCAGGGTGAGACGAATTAGAAGAGTCACGAAAGTTCAGGGAAGGATGGGGGGAGGTGAATCGGGGATTCGAAAAGGGGGGTTTGTGGGGAAGGAGCTGGGAAAAAAAAGCATCGCAGAGGAAAGCTGAGCAAAACGAGCAGGAAAGAAATTTTTTGAAGAGACGGGAGGAAGGACTCATAAAGGGAGGGGAATCAGAAAAACGGTGGCGCGAGGGGGGGTGAAAAAACGTCCGAGACGGGAGAGGAAGACGTCGCGGGTAAAGAGGCTATGTCAAGGGAGGGTGTGGGCGATGGGGGGAGAAGGGAAAGATAGCAGCTTAATCGTCGGAGACCGGTTAAAAAGGGGGAAATGGCGGCAGGGGAGGCCCAGAGACAGGGACTCGCTGAGAGAAAGAAAAGATCGCGCCGAGTGTTGTTGTTACTGTACAGAGAGCCGATCAACTGGGAGGAAGGTCAAGGAGAGAAAAGAGGACAACAAGAAAGATGACAGGGAACGGGAGAATTCCTGAAAGGGGAGTTTGGCCTTTGGAGGAGTTTACCAAAAAGAGGGTTCTGGAAGTTGCAAAGTGGGAGAAAAACTTCCTAGTATCAAGGGGTCTTTTTGGGGATTTCAGGCGGGGGGTGAATCGAGGGGGGTCGAAGACGGGCTGACTACAAGAAGGACTAATGCTAGCTAACTGGAAAAATCGCAAAATCGACATCCCGCCGGGATAGGCTGCTTAAAGCATAGATTGGAAAAAGAAGGGGAAAAAATATAAATATTAGGGTTTAAAAAAAGAAACCCAGGAACATTGGGGGAAGTCGCGCGGAAGAAAGGAGAGTAGGTTGTAAGGAGGAGTCAGGAGGGGCCTTGGGGAGAAAAGGAGGAAACGTGATGTGGGGAGAACAAGACAGAGAACCGTAGATTCCGAGACTTTGGGTAAGTAACAGTGAAGGGGTTGTCGAGCTTATGGGGCTGAGGATAAAGGGATGCCGGAAAAAGGGTTCGTCCGGGTTAGGGCCTGGGAGGGAGACGCTTCCGAAAAGGTGCCGGCATGTTCCAAAAGTTGGTCGATAAAAAAAAAGCCTAGAGGAGTGAAAAAAGAATAAAAGATAGTGGGAGAAAGACATGGTAATCCTATAGGGGGGGGGGCACGGGTGGGTACCGGGGAGAAGACGAAACATTCCACGGAGACTAAAAAAAAGGAAAAGGTCAGCTGGGGGGAACGTCCTCAAGACGGGGAAGGGGAAAGGCACGGGCAGTTAGTATATAATAAAACCTATCTAGAAAGGATTAACGAAAGAACTCAAAATCGAGTAGGAAGGGGGGGCAAGTAGTTAAAAAAAGGGCGAGGGTTGAATTATCCATTGTTAAGTTCTTGAAGAAAAAAGTTTTAGGGGAAAAGAGGGGAGGGGGGGGGGGGAGTCGAAATGCAGATCATCTGGGAGGGGGCCGTTAAAAAAAAACGTCCCAGCTGGGGTAGGCACTAAGGGGAGGTTTGGGAATTATGAGGAGAAAGGCCTTTCAAGGGGAAAAAAGAGGGATTCAAGGAAAAAAGTTATGATTGGGAGATCTTGGGGGGAAATCTTGTCAGGATACCGATAGAAGAAAAACATCTCAGAAAAATTTTCTTCAAAAGGAAAGGGAGAAGTATAGGGAAAATGCGATAGAAAGCAGCGGCAAGGAGGGTTTTTGACTTTTGTGGAAAAGCCATTGAGGGGAGAAAAAAGTTGGCGAAAAAGGGTTGTCGCTGAAGGAAGGGCTTTGCGAGGGCCGCCGGGACCGGGGGAAGAGGGGGTAAGAAAATCAAGAGGGGAAGAGACACTTCAGAAAATATAGGAAAAAAAGAATCTACAACAGAGCGACACCGAAGGGGGGAAAACCATCCTCGACTCCGCTAAGAAAAAAAAGAAGGGAAAAAATTTCTCCAACCGGAGGAAACGCTGAAATTCAATGGACGAACAGGAAACCAAAAAAGAAGAGCTCTCAAAGGGGGACCTCTGAAGAACGAAAGGGGGAGAGGGATCCCATTCTGGAAAAATCTATGGAAGGGGGGGGCCGCAATTGTTAGGGGATAGGGTTCTAAAGAAGCGGCTACCAAAAATCAAAGAAAAGAGCTTCATAACGAGAAGGGCCCCGAGAAAAAAGACACCTAGGCAAAAATCTCTTCGAAAAAAGGAGGACTACTAAAGAGGTTCAGTAAAAAAGGCAAAGAAGATGCCCTATTAATAAAGAAAAAAACAAGGAGGGGAAATGAAAACTTGAGAAAAAAAAGAGAGACTCTAAAGAAGGAGGATCTAGGAGAAGTACTCTCAAAACAAGAGGGGGTGCTTAAGAAGACAAAGAGAAAAAAAAGCCACCAAACTGCGAGTAATATAGGAGAAAGGAGGGGATTCAGGGGAAAGGTATAGGGAAGAAAGGACTTTGCCGGAGAAATGTACAAAAAAATCTTGGGAAAGAAAAACCGCTGGAACATTTTAGAAGGGGGAGGGGGGGGTTGGGGGGATTCGACTTAAAAAAACACGGTTAAAAAATAAAGGAAAAAAACTTTAAAAGTACTGAGGTGTCCCAGGGGAAGCGCCGAGGACGAGAAGGAAAAAGCCATCGAGAAGAAACCAAAAGGGCACATTTCCGAAACGTCAGAAAAGGAACCAAGTCAAAAGAGAAAAAACCAAGGTTCACAGAGAAGAAAAGGTAGAGATACGGAAGCTCCGACGGCCGTCGTCAGAAAAAGGACACACAAGACGGAAGAAATTCACGGACGAAAAAGAGTTTAAGGAGGGAATAAAAAAAAGGGAGAACAATCTGAAAAAACAAAGCCGGAAAAGGGGATCAAGAATCGAGTAGGAGTTAAAAAAAAATCCCCGTTGAGCCAGTTCTGAACGAGGAAGGACGAAGGGGAAGTTTAAAAAAGGCCACGTTCAGGAAGCGCAAAAAAGAAAACCAGGAGCCGTTTAAGGGAGAGGAAGAGGTCGTGAAAGTTTACGGAGAACTGCTCGCCTGAGAAGGAGGAAGAAGAGAGTTAGTCATCCCCCAGGAAAAGGGCACAAAAAAGAGCACTTGAAGGAACCCCGCATGGGCTGAACTCGGATCCGAGAAAAAATTCCGTCGAGAGGCGTGTCAGTCAGAAGAGGGGAAGGATCAG
>Ga0179591_1376256_pt1 | contig 16285 bp, 13 predicted proteins | sample CZOMad2_1_08_16f_FD_182891 | JGI IMG/M metagenome (GOLD analysis project Ga0179591, IMG submission 182891) | Vadose zone soil fungal communities from Angelo Coast Range Reserve, California, USA - CZOMad2_1_08_16fungal (PacBio error correction) | ecosystem: Environmental > Terrestrial > Soil >...
AAATGCCACAAGGAAAAAGAGAGGCCCCCGGAAGGAATACGAAGATCCAATCGCTGGGGAAATGAAAGGACCAGCGGAAAGAGGATTTCGGGGGCTAGGACGGATAACCTTGATAACAAGGGGAACATGAACGTCAGGGGTGTCCTAAAGAAGGTGCATCACCCCTCTTCGGAGAAAGTCAAGCGAAAGGTGGGATTGCGCATTTTATGAAGGGAGGGAAATAGCGGCATCCACCAAATGACTACTTGATCAAGGAGAGGAGGAGGAAATCAGTTCGATCAGATAGGGGGGGATCTCCAGAAGGGCAAAAATCTTACTTAAGAAAAAGTCTACGAAGCGGAAGAGCTTCGCTTGGGTCTTCAGAGGGGCAGACATAACGCATATGAAGAGGAATCCACGCTCTTGGAAGACTCAAGGGGAGGACCGAGGTTTGTACCCTGGTTAGTAAAAAAAGAAGCTAGTCGGATACTGGGAGGGGTCTTCATCATCTGTATGAAAGGGGGAAGATTTGCAGGGAAAAGATTTCTTAAAAATGCCGGCGTCCCGGCAGATGCATCTCAACAATCATTATTGAAGCTTCTGCGAAAAAAGTGTTCTGGAGATAAAGCCGCGAGAGTTTCACTTAAGGACCAGCAAAAAGTTGCCATCGGGGGGGGGGTTCTTCTTTGAGTTGAGGCATTGGAAGCTAAATGCAGAAATAATGAATTCTTTTCAAATATGAAGGACTCTATGTCGGGAAAAGAAATTGCATCTATGCCATCCCGAAAGGGCACATTGATGGAGCAGAAGGGTCGATTGAACCAGAGGGAGCCGCTTCTCAGAAAGGGGATCTCCGCGCCAAGTTTCTGCGCGATCATCGGGGGGGGAGCAATAATGAGAAAAGGCGGACTCCTGTCAATCGAGGTTCATTATTGTGGGGGGGGGAGACGGAACGAAAACAATGTTAGGACAGAGGAGCTTGCTTGCTGCAGCTTAGCCATAAATGTAGGATCCGCCGAGAAGGGCTCCAAAAGTTAGAAAACCAAGAAAAATCCTCCCCAATGGAAGTCCAGAAAAGAGGTGAAAGCGTGGCGCCTCCAAAAAAGGGAGGGAAATCTATTTCTCAGGAAAGGAAAAATCGCCGGTCCGCTCTTGAGATCTAAGAAACGGACCTTTAGTACTTGAAAACGTCCAGGGGTTTGGGGAAACCGTTCATTGACGTGAAGGATTTGCTCCTCTCTGCCCCAATAACAGGAGGGCCTCATCCCTCGGAGTTTAGAAAAGATTCGAGCGGCTCAGAGGACGCTCCTCTTTATTTCAGGGAAGCGCCCCTTTTAAGACGATATGGAAAAGGGAGGGTGTGCCGTCGCCGGTGGTTTCTTCTATAAGGAGTTTCGCAACCAAGGGAAATCTCGGCGTGGAAGGGGGATGTAGAGTTAGTAGGACGTTACTATTCACTATAAGGTTCCCAAGAAACAAGGGATCGTATTTCAATAATTGGAATCTTAAGGACTATAGGCCAAGAACACCGCTATGGATCATTACTCTTCCCCAAGCGCCAAAGGAAAAAAAGTAAGAGTTTGTTCTTATTGTACAGTAAAGGGAAGAGAAAGCTCGAAAGGGGCTCACGATGAGTATTGTCCTGCAAGCTGTCTTATAAAAACCCGACCGGAGCGGGGGATAAATCCCGGAGCGGAAAAAAAAACTTCGGAAGGGGGAGCAGCGGAGTGAGTTCAAAGGGCTCGAACAAACATAGATATTTTCACCAAGGTCACTGGAAAAGGAGGGGTTAAATAAGTACGAGGCTAGGGAGGCCGGGCCTGTCAAGAGTGTTGAGTTGGGGGGGGGGGGGGGGTTAGGAAAATGCCTAATAGTAGGGCAATTAAGAAATCTTGAGGGTCCTCCCTCCAAGGTCGGAGAGAGGACGGCCAGCGGTTTCAGCAAAGGCATTACAGGAATGTCCCGACGAGGGCAACATAAGGAGGGATTTCTCCTAAGAGGTATATCAGATCAGGGCTGCTAGCTCCATCATCCATCTTAGGTGGTCATGAGATACTAGGTGACGAGTTTTTTCCGGGGGACAGGAATAGCTAAGGAAAATCGATACTGGCCTAAAGAAAGTCGCACGGGTCGAAGAAAGTATGCAAAACAAAATCAAGAGTCAATCACCTCGTCGGGAGAATATGGAGGGAAAAAGGGTGAGGGATTCCGATCAGGAATGGATCACCAGTTCCAGATTGGAGTGGACTTCTAAGGGAAAGCCTGCCTGCTTTTTTCCTGGAGGGTCTACTAAGCAAGAAAGAAGCAATATCGCTATAACGAGGGGAAGATAACTAACCAGAGATTGTCGGAAAAGAGGATGGGCGGGGAAAAAGAATTTGCGAGAAGAAGGGTATCCCTCTGAGGGAGAAAAACAATCATTTCATCGGCACAGGGGGAGGAGGCCGAAGAACTAAAATGGGTAAGCGAAGGAATCACCTTTTTCTCCTCCACTATCGGAAAGAAGGATTGTCTGTGTCAGGAAAAATCCCCTCTATCATAAGGGTTGCCCCGGAGGACAAAAGAAGTGGGAGAGGCGTTGGGAACAATGCCAGTAGGAGTCGCTTTTCAAAACCAATGGGAAGGATGTCCGGCAAGAAAGGAATGCCGCACCTTAAGGGTACTAAAACTTGATAGAGCCCGAATACCTCTGAAGGGAAGGTCGAGGCGGAAAAAACCGGACAATACAAAGTGAGGGCGATGGATTTTCGGGGGGAAGAAGGCTCTCAGAAAAGAAAGGGATCTTTTTAAAAAGTTCTTAACTCTAGCTCAAAAAGGAGGAGGGGGGAAAAACAATGTGGAGCAGGTTTACTAAGAAGGGCAATGCCGAAGAAAGAGATAGCGTCCTAACTCATAAGATCTGTTAGTAAACCCGGGCCGAAAGCGGACCGGACGTAGAAATCGGCAAAATTCCGAGGTCGTTGCCTTTGTGAAAAACGTGGCGATCGCAACAGGCCAAAGACGGGCGGAAGTGCAGACAAGAGATTGTGGTTGCAAGAGAATTCGAAAAGAGAGAGGGGAGGAATCCGGCCGCATCCACATGGGAAAAGGAAGCCGGGTAGTTGCCCGAACACAGGAGGGGGATATCCTTTAGGCGACAGTTGGGCCGCGAAGGAGACAAAAAGGCTTGACACCGAAAGGATTTTTTTTTGGCGATGAAAAAAGAAGACCGCGCGTTGAAGAAAAAGGCAAGTATCGTCTGCAAGGGGGGCCTGACAATAAGCAGGGAGAGTGATCGTCTACGCGAACCGGGATAGAAGGAGAAATGCGCCTTGTCAGGCGGAAAAGGATCAAGGAAAAAAAAAGCCTGCCGATATGCCGTTTGAGTCATGAAAAACCTTAACGGCAAAGGCGCAGAGGGGCCGAACTCGTGACTCGCAGAGAAGAGTGGATTAATCTATTTCGAAGAAGGGTCCGTTTCCTAACCAGAAGAACTGCGGCTGCCCGTATCTCTGGGAAACGAAAAAAAAACAATCGACGAAAAAAGAGAAAGCCTTGAAGAAAAAGTCTAGAGGATGGGGGAATGCGGATGGAGCAGACGCGAGATAGTCATCGGGATAAACTCTGGGGGGAGAAATACTTCAAGGGGCAGTCGTCGGTATGCCTATTCTAAAAAAGGAGTCAACTTCTAAAAGATTCCAGCGCGCCGAAGGCTGTCGAAAACATCTTTTTGACAGGGGGAGGAGTCCTTCAGCAATCACAAAGTTCACCAGAGGAAAGGGAAGGCTGCGGGAGAAAGGGGGAAGGTACGCAAGTCGTGAGAGAGCCCTTTAATACAAAGTAACCTATCCGACTTCTTATGGGTTCATAAAAGAAAGAGGCGATAACTGGGACGAATGTCTGGGGAGTGCAGAAAAGGAATTCGGGATCAAGGGAGGGTCCGGTGATAATAGATTTACCTGCGCTGGGGGGGCAGGACAATAAGGAAAAGGGGAATCTCGCCGGTCGAGCGTTAAAGGAACATGTAACGAAAAAGACAACTCTTTTGGGGAAGGGGGTTCTTCGAGTCAGAGGGAGATTCTTTGTTTGGGGAAGCCATAGGCCTTTAAGGGAGCCATTATGGACAAAACGCTGGTGGAGGGGACCGGTATCGGGGGGAAAAGAGTAACGTCACGAGAAAAGGACTCGAGGCATCAACTCAAAGATTTCCGGAGCGGGGTGAAAGGAAAAGAAGAAGAGATCGCCGCAACCTTCCTGACTGAAAGGAAAGGCTTCCTATGCGACGAAGGGGGGGCTGAAATATCGTCGCTATCGGGCCTCAGAGTTAAGGGAAAGAAGGGGGGGGAGCCTGGTCTTCTTTCCATACTTAGGAGCCCCTTGCCAAAAAGGGAAACGGGTAATGTCCAGGGAGGACACCTGTCCGGTGGGGGAAACCATGAAAGGCGCAATTTGTAATGGGAGTTTCGGCTTCTTTTTTCAAAAAAAGGGGGAGGGCCTTGAGAAAAAAAAAAAGAGGAGCCGTTCTTCGTTCCGGAGGGAAACTATGGCTGAAGGGAGGGGGCGGGGCAAGAGAGCTGGTTTTGTCTTCACACTTGGGGAGAAAGGAGCTCCGGAAGAAAAAAAAAATGTTCATCTCTTAAGCTAAAAGTTGGTCAGGGCGAGATTTCAGCTCTACATACTGAAAAAGGGGGATCTGACAAGGAGAAAAAAAAAGAGGGCGCATGCTAGAATACCGAGGGGGCAATTTTTTTGGGGGTGGGGGGTTTTTTTTTTTTTTGGGGGAAAAAACGAAAGGGCTGAAAAAAAAGAGGGGCGACGCGGAAATCGCTACAGGAAGTTCGTTTTCGGGGGGGAGAGGGGGGCAGCGAGCAATTGGGGAAAGCACCCTTGCGGAAACGTCCGCCCTATTTGCAAAGAAAAGGGGAGGGAGGAAAGGTCCAAGAGCCCTCAACGAAGCCATCCAAAAGAGATTTGGGGGGGGCTGTGAAGGCTCCCGAGAACTTTAACCTCGGGGGAGGCTGCTCTACCCTAACAACGAGAAGAGCGAAATCCCTGATGGGAAGTCGACAGACGCCGCGCAAGACGTCTGTGACCTAATCCGTGGGAAGCGGACTGTGGAAGGAGCTTAAAAAGCAGGAAGCGAGCGCAGCTTCGGAAAGTTGAACCGAACTCGCCACTTTCCTAAGGAACTCAGCGATGGAGGAGGGCGTGCCATTTCTGACGACCGCACATACTCTTCCTCTCACCTAAGTGCGTGCGTCGCATGTCAGCTTCGGGGAAGTCCTATTTTCACGGCGGATTTTGATGAAGAATCGAAAGGGGGGAGAACCTTAATTGAGAGTAATCGGCTCAAAGCTTATCCCAGGGACATTTTTTTGGGAGATCTGCGTCTCTAAGTCTGCGAAACAAAAAGGAGAGATTGACGGTTTCAATTCTAGAGGGGGGGCCCTTCTTGCTTACACAAAGGAATTTCATGCCAAGACAAGAAATTTAGAAGAGTCAATCGACAAGTCAAGGAGGAAAAAGTAGGAGGGGGAAAAGTCAAAGCGATGGAACTGGGGTGCAGAGGAGTATCCTTCCTGGTCCTCTATGGGAAAAAGGGGGGGTTTATCTCTAGAAAAAACAACGGAGGAGTGAGAAACAAACCTTGGAAAATCAAACCGGAAGGATACGCTGGGAGGAAAGAACGGACAATCTCTTTGATCTGCCGGAGAGAAAGGAATGGTCGATTGAAAAAAAGAGAAACAGCACTTTCGTCGCTAAGTAATTGTGGTCATCCGGGGCCACACACCCATCTGAAGTCGAGAAGTTTGGGGGAGAAACGCTTCCTTCACCTATCATTAGAAGAAAGAGCACCAAATTCTCCAATATACGGGAAGGGAAAAAGTCCTTAAGGAAAAGGCGCTGTGATAAATAACCAAGGAATAACTTCGAGCGTCGTCACTCGAAAGACGACCAGCGCGAAATCTGAGAGGAGGCAAAAGGGATGGCTTCCTCAAGAAAGAAGTTCCGTCCGAGAAAGCCATCTGACCAGGAAGACGTGCTGGATTGAGCTGTTCCATTGGGGGAGAAATCACGAAGCTTGACGGAGTTATCTGAGAAAGCACCTTCCGAGGGGAAAAAAATGCGATTACTTCCAAATGTCGCGTAGCGAAAAGAGTCGCTCTAAAATGGCGCTATCAGGTGCGAAAGAGAGGGTCGGAGCATCCTCCCAAGAGGGGGGGGGGCAATTCGGATGGGGAGACGCAATTGGAAGCGGAGGGTTTGATTGTGAGGTGGGTCCTTCCCTTGGCGAGCGGGAAGAAGCGTGCAAAGGGGAAAAAGTGCGCAGAAGCCAAAAAAAAAAAAAAAGAGAGCAATCCCCTAGCACCTACAAAGTCTGGAAGGGAATTCCAAAAAAAAGAGCGTGCATCCCTTTCGGTGGTACATGCAAATACGGTTCTTCTCTAGAAGAAAAGAAAATGAGACACCGAAGAAGCGCTTTTCATGGGCAAGTTGTCAGAAGAAATGCGGGGTTCCGAATCGAAAGGGGCTTTGCTGAAAAAAGCAGATTGAAGGTGCTGCCTGACTATAGCCCTCTTCAAAGGGAGGATTTCTGCAGGGGAAAAAGCCTCCCCCTTGGAAAAGAGAGGGGGGAACTCTGGCGGGAAGACAGCAGCCGGCTAGAGGGCTCTTGCGAAAAAAAACCGTCCTCTCCGGGAAACATCCGCTTGGGGGCCCACGACAAAAGAACACATTCGAACGTGAGAGAAGGGGGAAAGGACAGGTCAGTGATGTGACATCAGGGGGGGGGGGAGACTGTGCCGGGGCCGTCTTTAAGAAATAAGTATGGAAACCAGGGCAGACCTCGGAGATTATTTCAAAAGGCTATTTCGAAGCTTCTCAGGATCAAATCCCCGCCCATGGGGACGAGGGGGCCGCAGAGGAGACATTTGATTGTCCAAGAAAAGTTTTGAGGGAAAAGTATTGCGTATGGTGCGAAACCGTAAATAGACGGGTTAATTGGAGGCTCGAGTTGATGATAGAGAAAGTTACTATTTGACTACGAGAAAAAACCTCGCTACCTGAAACAGCGGGAGAGATGGCAATAATCCACCAGATGCCCTCAATTCCTATTAAGGAAAGGACGATTGAGAGACGCGGCCGACCGCGAAAACGGCAAGGCCGTAAGAGGGTGAGGGGGGAGGGACATGGGGAACAAAGAGAGTGGTCAAGCTCTACGAGTCTAAGAAAAGGAAGTTGTCAATTAGTGAAAAATGACCAAAGCTTTCGTTAATAAAAGCCTGGAACTGTACCTCGGAGATCCCGAAGTGAAAAACATCACAGAGAAAAATTCTACTTTACTAGGAGGGGCTATGCTGTGACGCGGTTATGCTCAGAAGGATATTTTCCAAAGTCCCTCAAGGAAAAAAGGGAAAGATAATATGCCTTGCGTGAGACCGCGCCCGGCAGGCATGCTCCTTTGGGGATGAATTCCGAAAGACAAAGGACACATGCAAACGCGAAAACAAGACATTTGAGAGGAAAGAGCTGTACGTTTCGATGAAGAGAATTTGAAATCAGAAACTACCGACGATGGGCCCAGAGGAATATTTCTCCTTCAGGAGCTTTAAAAAGTCCGGAAAACTAAAGCTCAGCACACGGGACATTTCGAGGGGAGGATAATGAGATCTTTTTGACGAGGACTGTCCGAGGGGTGAAGGGGGGAGGGGGAAAGCGATACGGGCAGACCGCTTGGGGAGAGCCAATTTTCTAAACGTTAACGGGGAAAAATCAGCGTAATAAATAACTCTTCGGCCGGGAGAAGGCACCGGGAAAAAGGAAGGAGGAAGGAGTCATTTTGACCACAAAGGTTGGTCGTCTTAGAAGATCTGCAGGAGGGAAAGTTGAGAATTGTGTCGGAAAAAAACGGAGAAAAGAAAAAAAAAGAGAATCAGGCGCCTAGGACTATCAAAAGAATTTGTCGGAAGGGGAGGCAGACGCACTTCCTTGGGAAAAAACGCGCAACCTTTGATTGGGGAAGAAAGCCAAGAGGGAAAAAACCATCATTTCAGAATGGTCGCAGAAGAAAAAAGGATAATCGTATTCTCCGAAAAGAAAAAACTATCGGCGGCCGCAGCCGGGGCTTGTCGGACCGAACGGCTAGCATCAGGGGGGAAAAAGATTGAACCCAGAGAGGGGAAAGTTGGTAACCAATTCCCAGGAGGAGGCGGTGCAACCCACTACGAAGGGGGAAAGGGAGAAAAACGTGACGTTCCAGGAAGCGACCATTCTTTGAGAGAAAGGTATAGAAACACCTCTAAGTTGGTGAAGGGAAAAAAAGGGTGTTCGAGGCTAGTTAATTTCGTCCCTTCGGCCACTAAAAGGGGGGGGGATATGATTGTCAGGGGGGCCTTCGATCCGGGGGAAGAGGCATTCACATCGGGGGTAGCCAAAGGAGATTGAAATAAAAAAAACAACAACTCAAAAGTTTAAATAGATAGATTGAAGAGGAAAATTGACTACCGATCGCCGAGGAGTCCCTTCTCAAGTGAAGTGATATCGAAGGAAATAGTCCCTCAAAGTTCGATCAAGGGGAAAGAATGTCCGAGGAGAAAGGAGCAGAAATCTTCAACTTATTATTAGTGTCGTCGAGCCCGGTTGAATAGGGGAAGAGGCCAAAGCCTTTCTCGTAAAAAATTCTTGCGACCAACATTTGGTTTTCAAAGAGGACCTTTAATTTGGGGAAAAGGAAAGAAATGCGCTGTGGAAATCCAATGTCAACATTGATTCATTCTAGCCGGGAAAGGATCCCGGAAAGGGAAAAAAGAAGCTCCGATATGTTTGGAAAAGGGAGTAGCAAGAGGGACAGCTTCGACGGTGGCTAAGAACAATCACTCCTATGATGTTTTTTGGGCGATGCCGGAACCATCAATATGCTCTCTCAGGGGAGGGCAAAGTTCGTCGGAAAAGAGAATAAGTCCGACATCTCCAGGGAGACTTCACTTCTCCGATAAGAGGGAAGTCTCCGTGAAAGAAGAAAAAAAAATCATCAAATTCCCCAAGGGAGTTTAGCAGTACGAAGGAGAACTGTGACATGAATAAGGAAGGAGGCTCTTCCTCACTTTTCCGGAGAGGAAAGGAGCCGACGAGGTGGGGAGTAAGCGATGCGTTGCATAGTCCTTGAAAGAAATTATCACCGGCGGGGAGGGACCGGCTTGCATACGGAGCGATTACGGGAAAAAAGTCGAAGAAAAACCTCTAGTCATTAATAAAACATGAGAATGTCAGGGCATGGCAGCTTGAAGAAGATCCGTACTCTTTACCTAACCCGAACGTAAAGTATGTTGTCGAAGAGAAAGCCTATGCGAATGCCGGGGGGAACTTCTACAAAGGGTGCCGAAAAGACAGCGAAAGGGGTACTTTCTTAGGGAAGGTTGTGCAAATGCGCATACAAACTTCACCACCAGAGAATCTACTGTCCTGGCCGAAAGGGGAGGTATACCAAAGCTATTTATGTCGCCCGTTTATACGGGGAAAGGCCGTTAACGGGCAGGCCTGAAAACCTAAGGCAGCACATCTCAAGAGAAGAGAGGTTACTAATTTTCTGGGGGAGGGGGGGTCTCGGGGGCTTAGTTTGGGAGGGAAATACCCGAGGAAGAAGGAGGCTGGTGATGAAAAGTGCCATCTTTGAAAGTACCTAAAGGGCCCCGAGCAGGTGATCGAAGAATCGCGGATGTGAAGGGTCACGCAACCACGAACGATGGTCCTTGAAGGTCTTCTTTATTGCCGCAGAAAGAGGGATTGTGGGGGGAGGACTCCATAGTCATGAAGGAATGGTGACAGGGGGAAAACATCGATGGATGGGACTAATATTCTGGATTCGGAAAAATGTACGTAAGTCTCTGAACTCAAAAAAAAAAATACACCGATTAAAACGGGGGTGGGGGGGGGGTGCGCACCTACGTCAATATCGAACAGTCGTTAACGGGGGAGAAATGGCGGCGGCCTCTCGAGCGAAAAGGGGGAAAGATCCTGCGAGCCGGCGCGGGAACAGGGACGAAAAAAAAATGAAATTTGGAGAAGGAGGACGGGCCCTGTTTCCAGACTTTATTTTAAGGGGGAGGGAACCTTCAGGAAACGGAAAGCGGGGATGTCCAATTTAAGGAAGGAACCTTCCTATACGTAGAGGGGGGCCGTTTCCAAACTTTGAAAAGACGGCGTGCGTTCGAGCAATCGAAGGGGGGAGGGAGAAGTCTCCCCGCTTTCAAAAGAAAAGAAAGCCCGGTTTTAGGAGGTGTGTTGGGAGGACAATGTGAAGAGGCGACTGATAGCCTGCAGAGAATTGTTCAAGCGCTTCAGCCAAGAAGGGAGGGGACTCCGCATTTCAGGTCAAAAAAAAAGAACCGACATACTGAAGGAAGGAGAGCGTGCAGTAGGGCGCAGGGAGGATCGCGCAGACAAGAGGGAAGTCATGGGGGGAATCAACTGGCTGCAAACTGAAAAGAACAGGCTTTGAGCAGAAGGGCTTTTCTGGGGGAGGGGTTCATCGGGCCATGACAAACAGATGAAGAGTCAGGACCGATTTGAACCGTTCGGGGGAGGAGAGATCTCCCTTCCGGACAAAAGGGAAAGACAAAACCATCGAAGGGAACTTTGCGCGGGAACATCTACTGTGAAGATCTGGGCTGAGGAGAGAATAACAACGAGGAGAAGGGGGGTCTGCGGGATCACGATCCTGAATAACGAGGGACCGCCTTGAATCCTTTTTCCCCTAAGCTTTGGGAGTCCACCTAGAAAATGCTTCCTCCGTGGGGTTTCACCTTCCGGACGAGACATCTCAGAAAACACCTGGCCCGCGCACACGCGGAATCCATTGAGATTTGCAGCGAAGGCTCTCTGGCAAGGAGTCTTTCCTGCACGCGGACTACTCACATGAACTCGCCGAAATTGCCGTGGACGTCGAATGGAATTCTATCTTCCTCCGAGAGTATACAGCGCCCCGACGACTCCCCTTAGAAGATCTGGCTAAGGAGGGAAATTTCGCATTGGGGTGGGGGGCACGAAAGCAGAGAGGGCTGAAGTAAGAGGATGCCAAAAGGAGGGGAATTCCACTGAGGGGAGGAGGGGACGCTGCTTTATGAACAATAAGGAGGTCCATTCCAAGAAGGGTATCCATTTAGAGCTAGGATTTCGTTAGAGAAAGGATCTGGGGTTGAGGAAGGGAAAGGGGGATGGGTGAAGAACACTTGATTCAGGGGTCCTGAGATGGGAAGGGGTTAATTTATCGAAAGTATAGGAGGAAAGAGAAGGGGAAAAAAGTGTGGCCATCGAGGCCAAAGGAATCTTCAACAAGAAGTGAGGAGTTGAGCGACATTCACACTCGAATACTGAAGTTGCTCCGCTATAGAGAGATTTCGGCCGCGGAAAAAAATGAACTTCAGGGGAGAAAAGATTCACCACCCCTCAGGAAAGGACATTCCCCACTATGAGGTTTGGGAAGAAAAAGGGGAGGTCCTTCACGGAAGGAAAGCAGAAAAATTTGGTAAAAAAGAAACGATTTTTAACGAATATCCTTTCGTCATCGAGGAAGGATCATCAAAAAATGCCGCCAGAAAAAAAGTCCATACGAAATAGGAAAGGAGGATTCGTAAGCGCGAGCAGGGGTCGACGCCGAAGGGCCAAGGGACAGCCAAGACTGAAGTCCCATCTCCATATGCAGGGGGGGGGAGCTTGCAAGGGCAATCCGTACTCATATCGAGAGAGGTATCGGGAAAAAAAGCAGTAGTCACCGTCGATGCCAGGTAAAAAACCTATCTGGAAAAATTTCCGGGGGGGGACCGTCGCTTCTTCGCGAGAGGGATTTCTAGAGCAGGGAGAAAATTCGGGGGGGAGGTTAGGAAGAATCCTCCATATCTGGGGGGAGGGGGGTCTCGGGAAACGGAGACCATCTTCTGATTTGGGGGAATTGTACGGCACATTGGGGAAGGGAAATGCGGAACTCCGTAAGGCGTGAAAATAGGAGGAACAGCTCGCATCTTTTCGCCGAAGGAAATCAACCGGAGAGGGAACGACCGCACAGAGCCAATCAGGTTATCGAGTCCGCTTACTAGAGGCGTTGCAAGCACGGGGGGAATCGAAGGGAACCGCACTGTTCTTGAGAAAAGGGTGATAAACAAAAGCGCTCTTGCGCGACGGGAAGTATTTCTTTGGGGACAAGAAACAGCAAAGAACTAAGCGACAGGGGAGGAAAAGGAATCTCTTGGCAGAATTGGGGGGATGCCGTACGGGAAAATTCGCCGCAAAGTTTGAGAAATAGCGCTTTGGCGCCTACACCGGATATTATCAGAAGGGAAGCCTCATGCCGCAGAAAAAGGAGAGGGGTGCCTCTACCGCCTAGAGGCAGTGTAAAGGAAGGAGTGACGAAAAAACGGAAACTTGTAAAAATGAGTAGAGAAGTGTTCCACAAGGAAGTGAATTGGAAAAATAAAAAATCATTGTCGTACTAAGTCCGACTCGAATGGAAAGAGTGGAAACGAACGTCAGCCCTATTGGGGTCAAGAGGAGGCAGCCGTCTCGCATGAATCAAAAAAAGGGGGGGTCTCCCATTTTCTAGGACTCCGATAGGAGGATTTCCACTACATTAATAAGGTGGAGAAAAGGGGTTATGGCGGCGATGGTATGTTCGCCAGAAGGGGCCGTAAAAGGGGTATGTGAGGGAGGTCTATATCTGTTAACAAGGAATTTCCGACGATACCAAAAAAGCCCTATTCTAACCTGAAAAAAAGGAAAATGGCATAATTTCCCTCTTGCCTCAATGACTAGGGGAAGGAAACACCGAACGATTGACTGACATCGAAGAGAAGCCACCGGCAAGCCGTGGGGGGGTGCGGACATTTGAGAAAAAAGCGGTACCGAGTCGACGTCACGATGGCGGTCGGGTTATTGGGGGAAAAAAGATGTAGGTAATCGCTTCAAAGGCCGAAAGGGGGTATCCTTGATCCCGAAGGGAAGAACAGGAAAAGACAGCTTCATGAGACCGGAGGGGAACGATGCTGATGACCCTTTGAGAGCACCCTTCAGGTTTCCGAGCATCAAAAAGGGTCTTCCCTGGGGGGCCTCGGGAGGATAAAGTCCGCCGAAGTCCCGGAAGGTTTTTATCGATGGGAGGGGAATTCCGAAAGAGGCATCAAACCTATCGAGACAATACATTTTAGGCGCGAAAAAAGGGAAGGGCACGGTGGCTCGTGCATTCTATCTCTCAAGAGGTCTGTGAACTGCGCTTGTATACCGATAAAGGGCGAGAGCGCCGAGCATCCGGACAAGGAAAGGAAATGTGGATGTCATGATAGGGGGAGGGAAAGAGGTTTTTGACTGTCCGATGGGGAAAGAAAGGGCTGTGCAATCATAGAAGGGGGGGGATCCTCGCGAAAGGGGGAGGGAGGATTAAGAGCATGAGCCTAGTCTCAATCACCAGAGGAGGCTCTTACGAGACGGAGGCACGTTATGCAGAAAGAGGAGTTTATCACACAAAGGGAGGTCGGAGACCTCAAAAAGAGTGCAGTCTTTTGGGCAAGGGGGGGGATCCTTAGCAGCAGGGAAAGCAGATCGCTATATCGTAAGAAGAAGAGTGTTCAGAAATATCTTTCATAAGGAAGAAGCGCGGGGAAAAGCGAGGGAAGACTTGATTGGTCATAGGAAAAAAATTGAGAGGAGTGAGGAGGACAGCCGACCGAAATACGGTACGATCTCAAAAACCGTGTTAAGAGAGGAGAAGCACTCTCGTTACCGGGCTGAGGGGCACCTCCCCGGAGAAGAAGTCTTTGTACAGGATTAAAAGGCGCGGGGAGGGGGCGGGGAACCAATTCCCGGGGAGAGGAATTTGGAAAAAAAGGAACTACGGGACTTAGGGGAGAACCCTTTAGGTGAAGCGTACTACAAGAATTTGGACGAGGAAAGGCGCCACTTGATAGAAGAAAAGAGTAATTTGTAAAGGGGAAGAAGGATACCGATTTCGGCTAGAAATATCTACCTTGAGGCGTCACAGCAGGAAGCGCATTCCCCTAGGAGGGGGGACCTGATCCGGCTCTTAAAAGATCTCTCAAAAAAACAGGAAGTGGGTGAAGTGTAAGATTCCTTATCGGGAAAAGTCTTCCGAGGAAGGACGAGCGAAAACGGCTTCTCGAAACCTCAAGGGCGATCGGGGAGTTGCCGCCGAAAAGAAATCTGCCTATCCGAAAAAGTCTACAAATAAGGGGACGGGCTTTGTTTAAAGTTGGAGAGGGTCGTAACCAACTGGGACTTCCTGTCGGAGGCTCTTTTGGAAGAAAGACGTCCCCGTGATTGGGAAAGATAAAGACTCGAATTGGGCAAGAAAGCGAACATTGCGCGGGAAAAAAAAAGTCACAATGAAAATGAGAAAGGGGGGCCTTGTATGTTTCCCGAAAGAGGGGGCCTTGGCTAGAAAGATGGGGGGGGGGCGACCAAAAAGTTGGGACTATACCTCCTGAAAGGAAGGCCCAGCACGCGATAAAATGGAGGGTTGGCGATGCTCTGACAAGAGGGTTACCGCTCTGCCGGAAAAAAGCGGAGCAACGCGAGCTGGACGACAATTCGCCGGGAGAGGTAGAGGATCCTATATAGCAAAGGGGGGGTCCATTCGGCTACGTGGGGAAAAATCCTCAGAGATGGAGGGGAGCAACGCAAAGCTACTGTTTGAAAAAATGCGAAGGCGCTCGGCCTTTCCTACCACGTTACTAAAAAAAATCCGAGAGTGATTTAAGTACAGAGCTGGGGGAGGGGATAAATTCCTTTTCTTACAGAAGAAGGGAGGGGATCACAGGAGGGGGAGGAAGCCGCTGCCGCCGGCACCTGCCAAAAAAGAGGGGAAAAAACCCTCGCAAATACAGATCATTACCCTCCACATTCGGGGGAAAGGAACGTTCTTCTGAGAAAAGCGGAAGCGGTACCTAAAGAGCCACCTTATGTTAAGAGGAGGAGGCAGAGCGGCTTAAACACCGTCCGTAAACTTCCATCTCGAAGGAGGGGGAATTATTGAGGAATTTTGCAGAAAATACTATTACGGGAAGCAATCACCAAATGACGAAAAGGAACTTCCTTGCAGGACATTTTATAAGAAAATGAGGGGAATGCTCCCGGGAATACCGTTGAGAGGGAAACTATCAGTGAAACGGGCGAAGGTCTGAAGACTAACCGGGTCATAAAAAAAGAGACTGGCTTCGGATACCCTTAAGGGTCGCGGGATCGAAGGGATCAAGATACCCGCTCTGTTGTTGGATTACGACAGCGTGGAAAGGATAAACAATTAACGGCATCTTGAGACGGATAAGGAGAGTTTAGCCATCTCGGGGGGAGATACATGGAAAAACAACTCTTGTCGCTGTACGAAGAGGGACATGATAAAATCGGGTTCGGTCTGGACACTCCATAGGCCGTTAAGGGCAAGAAGAAGGGCCTCGATGGAACGCTTTTTCGAAGGGAAGGATCTTCGGAATAGTGACGTCACCAAAAAATAATCGTAACTCGAGAAGAAAATTTCCGGGACGCGGTGCGAACAAATATCGTACGCCGCAAAGAAAAAACGGTCCACTCTGCAATTAGAAAAAGAGGGAAGAATCGGTAAAAAAAAGAGGCGGCGCTTCCTTCTATAAGAAAAAATTTCTAAATAAAAAGGTGCTACCCAGGAGAAGGGGCCGGTTTCCAGACGATTGACAGGGAAAAGCCCCTTGCCCTGCACGGAGAGGGGGGGGGAAATTCACTGAAAAAAGGGAAGTGGACCGCTTCCTCTACGGGGAATCCTTTTCACACGTGGGAAAGGAGGTTCAAATGGACCGGGGGGGCTTTCGAGCAATCTCTCAAAAAAGAAGATTCCCCGAGCTTGAAAGGGAGGAACGCCCGGTGGAGTCTTGAAAAGCTATGGGTGGAGAAAACTTTGTTCTGAACAGAGATCGTCCTTCATAACATGGGAAAGGTTCAGCAGCAATCCTCACTGGAGGCAGGAGAAGCATTTAGTTCGGAAGAAAAACTTGAAACGGTACTGAAATCGGAAAGGACAGGAGAGGGGTGCTCTATTTCTCCGAGATCGCGCAAAACCTTGGAGGGGATTCGAGACCACTAATTGAGAAAGCCTCTTCAGCAGGAAATCGATACCCTTCTTTTGGGGGTGTCTTTGGGAGCCTCAGGGATGGCTCGGGAGCAAGGGAAGGGGCTCAGCTTCCTCCCTCTTTGCAAAGGGGGAAGGCAAAGACAATGCCGAAAGAAAAACATCGAAATGGCCTGCGGAGAACAGCGGGGAAAGGAAAATACTGGGCGAACTTGCTCAAAAAAC
>Ga0179591_1271669_pt1 | contig 16284 bp, 14 predicted proteins | sample CZOMad2_1_08_16f_FD_182891 | JGI IMG/M metagenome (GOLD analysis project Ga0179591, IMG submission 182891) | Vadose zone soil fungal communities from Angelo Coast Range Reserve, California, USA - CZOMad2_1_08_16fungal (PacBio error correction) | ecosystem: Environmental > Terrestrial > Soil >...
TCTTAGGGGTGCTTTGGGCACCCCGCTGGAGGCGGGTGAGCGTCCGATCAAGAGGGGGGGGTTGTACATACTCCTCTGATGAGGAAGATGAGGATCTAGACTAAGATTAACTGCAGTCTGCACGAACTTAGGAAAGGCGGGTCGAAAAACTGGAAAGCTCGGGAACGGAGGGGTTGGGTAATGTCGAAAAGTGGAAGAGCTCCGGGACATCAAAAAAGGCGCAGAACAAGGTATCGGGGTCCGTAAAGAGAGCCGTTGGACGTTCTGCCTTAAACAGAAGTAAAAGAGAGGACATCAACTCGTGCCTAAAATAGAAGAACACTAAAGCAAGGAAGTTGCTGGCGATCAGATCACGTGAGGGCACTTGCTGACCAGGCGACGGTCGCAGGCGTTAAAGTCCTTTAGGGAGCGAGGTTGTGACTCTGGTGAGACTCCCTTTTGCCTCCGAGGGTCGAGCTGGGGGGGTTCAGGGAGGTGCTGCCGGCAATGTGTGCAGGCGGGGTCTGCGAGGAAAAATGGACTCGACAAAAAACGCGATGCGAAAGATGTCTGGCTCCGGGGCACAAGACTGGATAGTCGCAACAATACATCGGCACTTAAAGGGTTGATCTGCTGCGTTAGTTCTCCACTTCTAAAAGGGTAGCAAACTGCAGGCTCTTTTCACCATAAAAAATGAAGGGGAAAAAAAAAAAAAAAAAAAAAGCGCTGCATTTGTGTTTTTTCGGACCGATTCGACAGGACCCGCCCGAAAGCTGGAGCTTCAGCAGAATTCCTTTTAGAAAAGCTCAAGGTCCCACGGGACGGGGGGAGGGAACAAACCTGAGCGGAGGCGGACCTCCACTGCTCCCGAAAAGGGGCACAGATAATCTGGCTGGATTCGCAAGAAAGGGGATGACTTACATCATCTAGTTATGCATAACCCTAATGTGGTAGGGCTGCAGATCCTAAACAGGCCGTCGCAATCGTCCGCAGGAGAAGGGACCCCTACATCGTCGCGACACTAAAGCAAGGGTTCCGCTCTTAGCAGAAAACATCTCCGCTGCGGGGCTATAAGAATGCCAAAAAACAAACCCTAGGAAACAATCCCGCCCGCTCTCAGGTTGAGGCGCTGCGAAGAAGCGAAAGGGGGGGGCACGATTCTCTAGTTGGGGCGGACGGGATCTTTATAGCCGTGAAGAAAAAAAAAAGGAACGTGGTGAAAATGCCCTCTTAAAAATTGTTGAAGTATTCTTCCAGAAGGTAAATGAGGATCTTCTTCGAACCTTTTGAAGGAGACGCGCGAAAAACAACGGGGGCAAGCACAGGTCTCGGAAAGGGACGCGCGTCAGCGAATTGCGAAAAAACGCGAAAACCCAACGCATTGTACCTTAGAGCTGGTCTGGCCGTGGATTGACTGTTCTGTGGGGGGGGCGGGGGGTCCTTGGTAAGGGCTGCGTGGACATCTGTCCAGCACTTTTTCTCTTCCTCCAAGAGGGAACGAATACCCGCAGGTGAACGGGACACAGCCATAAGGGCTCTGGTCGGCGCCTGTCCGTCCTCCTCGTCTCGGAAGGGGGGTCCAGGGAAAACGAACTTCGTCAGGAGAGTTGGCATATCGGACGGGGGAAGGGGATTGAAGATCGGCTAGAATGGGCAGAAAAAAGTTGCAGCGTGGCACGTTCAAGGGGAAGAGTGGCACTAAACTCTTCAGCAGGCCACCGCTTGTTGGGCACTTAAATTAACGTGCACGAGCGGGCTTCTATGTGGGGGGCGATACGGAAGGGGCGCGCTTCGTTCTGGCAACCTCGCACCGAAATGGGGGGGGCGGCCTCAAGCTTCTGATACAAATGAGGCGTTCAAAGAAACGACGGCTTATTAGTGAGTCAACTTGACGGGGGGGGAAGGTGTCTCATAGAGCAGAGTCAAGAAAAAAAAATCCTGGAGGAAAAAAGAAAACCCAACGGGACGACGACATCATTGCGAGGCCTGCAACGAAGCATCGTTCGGAAAGGTCCATCTCGACAAAGAAACGGGGAGTGGGGCAGATTTCTCAGTATGCTTTGAAAGCACGGGGTTCCTGAAAGCGAAAAGTGGTCTCTGAACGGTCCCCATGGAAAGTCTCAGTCAAGAAAGCCTCCTACGACTGGTTCGGAGAGTTGATGGCCCTGCCGGGTGGGGAGGGTCTAGGGTTGATTCGGCGTACACACTGTAAAAAAAAAGTGGGATGGGCAACTCAACGCATGGTCATCGACAGAAGAACGAAGAGCAGCGCAATCCACTCCAAAAAGGGGAGATGAGCCGTAGATATAAAAATGGTAAAAATCCAGCACTGGGGGGAAAAATAGTCTTTGAAGACTAAAACAATTTCCGGTACAGGGGGGAACTGTACTTCTGTCCGGGGCCATGGCTGGGCTTCAGAAACAGGTCATGAGGGCTGGAGTACATTTTACGTCTGGGGGGGAGGCATCGGCGGCACGAGAAAAGTGGAAACGGTACGCACGGCAAAAAAAAAGGGAAAGCTGACCACCGCCGAAAATGCAATAAAAAGCCTAAGGGCAACCACTCTCGACGGTGAAGGACATTACTCGGGCCCATTAACTTCCAACGAAAGTCCGGGGTGGCAGGGGCTACAAGAAAGGTGTCAACGGGGGGAAGAAGTTCAGTATTCGAAGGCCGGCCGGTAAAACTCACTCAAAAAAAGGAGGGGGCGGTCGATTCAAGAGCGGAAATACCCGCAACTACGCCAACGGCGGGGGGAAGAACCGATTTTTCGGTAGAGGGGTGGGGGGGGGGATTGGAAGGGGGGTGGGGTTTGTTGGGGTGGTTTGGGTGGGGGAGGGGGGGAGGGTGGGGTTGGGGGGGGGGTGGTGGGTTGGGGGGGGGTGTTTTTGGTTGGGGGGTGTGGGGTGTTGTGGGGGCGGGCTGTCCGCGGTCTCTCGTCTTGCAAAGAGAGGTGACAGGGGCGACAGAGACACCTAAAGCAAAATTCATGCTTTGTCGAGGGGGGAGTACGGGAGGTCAACCATTTACCATTGAAGAGTATTGGAGGATTCTCCTCCGCCGAACGGAGGGGGAACGCGACCCGGAGAGATTCTTAGAGATTAAGAAAAGAACAAAAAAAAAAATCGACCCGCGCTCATCCACACGGGAAGTAAGACGCGGCTGGTCGAATCGTGAGATGAACGACATGTCGCGAGCTGGGGGGGGGAGATTCATTAAAAATGAGAGAGCGGCTTTTAGTGTTCCCCAGGGAGCACAAACAAGTAAAAGGGAAGGGGGGGACGTGGCCCTAGGAATCTTCAAAGAAGACGGAAGTAAAAACCTGTCTCTACGCTCGCGTCGCCGAAGTCGAGAACGTTCCGGCACGGCGCGAAAAAGACAGGGGGGGGAGATGCTCGGCAGAAAAGTTAGGAAAAAGAGAGAAGAGACACATGAGGAGGGAAGAAGAGATGCCCGGACGGTCAACATAATAAACGTAAAATGGTAAAACAAAAAAAAGAATGCTGGCGTCGAATGACTCGGCGGGCAAGGTGCCACAAGAACTGAACGGAAAAAAAAAAGAAGTGGTTGTGTAAAGGCGACTTAAACGGGGGAGAAAAACGCAATACAAATGAAAGGTAGAGGATGGAGGTAGGTGAACGACCACAAACCCAGGGTAGGGTTGGTGGGCTGCGCGGTACTAAAAAGGGACACCCCCGCATGGGCTCGCAGCGAAAAGAGGCAGCAAAAGGCCAAATTAATGGTCACATAAACGTGTAGAAAAGCGCTCCAGCGCCCGTGTGGATGGGTGGGTTAGTGTTGGGCCGCACCTAGCCTTGGAAAGTGGGAGGAGAAAGAAGAGTTCTCTTGAAAACGGGGACGGGGAGCTAATCCTCCACAAAGGGCCAGCAACGGGTGACACTCAGTCCGAATATGAGAGAAAGGAAAAAACACGTACTTTTGAATGGTTTCTACGAGCTCGCCACCAAAACCGCTGCGATCGCGAATTAAGTAATACGATGTACAAGCAAACTAAAAAAAGTTGAATGGAGTTAACCAAAAAAGCGAAAAAACGCCGTGTTTATGAATTGGGGGGTGACCTTTGCATGGAAGACCGGAGAAAAAATGAATCCGAAAAAAACGGGGGGAGGACATTTCCGCCCGCATACAGAAAAGGGAATAGCAGAACGTAAGGAAAAACTTCCATAACGTGGGAAAGACTGGTTTCAACGAGTATGAGAAGGGGGTAACAGCTCGGGTGGACCTGTGGGGTGCCCGGGGCTGCCACCGCTCTGGGGGCCAAGTATTATTTCCTACTCCTTCCAGAAAACCCATATGTTAACAAACACGAAGAAAAGAAAAAATACATCGATTTCTTTCAAAGCGAGAAGGCACGTCTATTGAAGCATGGGGAAAAAGAAGTTGCGTTTGGGGAAAAGAGGGACGTCTCGGTCTGTGAGCCGCTTTTCCCTTTACGGCGTGAGAGGCAAACCTCCTCCAGCCTTGTTGTGAAGGACTTTAAATGCTACTGCGGCGATGCCAGGTATATTGAGGCCCACGGAGGAAGGTAAAAGCGGTTACGACCAGAACCAAAAAAAAGAGCGTGTTTCGGGCGTAGGGAAGAAGGATCTTAAAGGGGCTAAAGGGGGGCAGGGGGGCCTATCACGGAGTCGTGTGTCTGATGATGTCTATCTCCTTAAGGGTCGTGAGTAATTCATCGGACTCAGGAGGATGGAGGAAAGGAAAGAAAGTCGGCGCTCAAAACCACGGGGAGAATAGCCATTAGTGGGCAGATAAACAGGCTCCCAAAACTGGGGAAAGGAACAAAAAACTCAAGAAAAAACAGGATATCGCCCTCGGACCTTCTTGCACAAATCTGAAAGAGTGGCATCGGGAAAAACCGCCCTCAGGCACGCGCCGTTAAGTCCACCCTCACTCCTCCTAGATCACGTCCGCGCAGCATTCTGGAAAGACAGCCCCAAATTCTGGTGCATCGTTCACTTTTCTTGCCATCTGGGCCTTTACCGGAGATGGAGCGGGGGGGAATTAAAGTTCCAAAAGGAAGCTTATCTTCCTGTTCCCCGAGTGTCGACTACTAAACCGTTCCTAAATGTCGTCGAAACGTGGGGGTATAAAAATTTCGCTGCCCAGGGGAGCAAGGAATCTTCTAGGCATCTTCAGGCATAAAGCGAGGGGGTCTGGAAACAAAATCATTAGCGGGTAGGTGAGCAGGTTAAGTATCGGAGGGCGCACCCGTCGAAGGAGGAAAAGCCGTAAAACCAGCACAGGTAAACACCAACCCACATGAAGGTGAGCGGGAAAGGGAAGGTCACTATTACTAGGGGGCCAAATGGGCTTCACTCTCTGTTCGGGCTCAAAGGGGATGACCGACAAAAAGTCTAAAAAAGAGCGGAAAATGGTGTGCTGCGCCACATGGCAGCGTAACGTGGTTGCAAACAAAAAAGAAAGGGGGAAAGAAACGCTCACCGCAGCCGTTTGGAAGGAACCCGCGAAAAGCCCCCCCAGTGATGAAAGAGAAGGATTCAAGAGGGCCAACGGGAGTGGTTCCGGATAAACTGGGCGCTACAGACGTCTGGAAAAGAAGAGTCGGCCTCACCGGGGCTGGGCGCGAGAAGTGAATTATCGGGGGGTTTGAAAAGGTCGAAGTTCACACGCCTGGAGGAGGGGGCTCAGTCTTCTACTTCATTCTGGCTCGGCTCCGACTTAAAAAAGAAGTCTGCCATCTTGTCTTGTCGGCAAGTTCGGTTACTACTGGGGGGATATATGAAAAGCCGCTTCTCTTTAGCTGCGCCTGAGGGGACGGAGAAAAAAGAAAAATGAGGTCTCTCATTTTCTGTAATCCTACTGACGGGTGAATCCGACCAGACGTCGAGAGGGACGGTTTCCCGCGCTGTGGAACGTGAGAAAGCGTTTGCAAATCACCGGGTAACCTACGTGGTGCTAGGTACTCAAAGCCTCGTGCTGCAGAGACTGACGGGCGGGGATCATGTATAGAGCCTTACTGGCTACAGAGAGTTGGGGGGCACCGTCCTTCTGTTGTCGAGGGGTTAAAAGCTGACAGAAGAAATTGCATAAAAAGAGGCTTCATCCACGCAGGATCCGCGTCGGTGACTGGCGCTTCATAAGTACTGGGCTCTGGGTCCGAAAGGTTGGTCCTGGGGTAAGTCTTCGAACCCGCAACTTCGAACGAGAAGACTGATCCGCGCGTGCTCATCACGCGATAAACACGAGAAAATAAAACAAAATCTGCCTGTGGTATCGAGAACTAGTTGCCCACCTGGTCGGAAGGGAAAACTGGCAAGCCACCATTGCGCGCTCAAAAGGTCGTTCAAAGATTGAACTTTCGCGAAAAAATGGAGCGGTTCGGGCAAGGACGAGGGTTCGAGGAGATGAAGGGGCAGTAACGAGATGGCTATAGGGGTTCCTTTCGGCATCGACCATCAATGAGAGACGAGCGGACTTGGCTCTTCCACCCTGCGAATGCCATTGGAGGGCTGGATTGTCGTCTATGGGGGTCATCTCTAAAGTTCGCGTTCAAGTGGGGCTGTTCGTGAGGAGGCAAAAGGGGCTTTGGTTCGGGTGACGAGTTGGGGTCGGGTGATCACGGTTGTCTCGTCAACGAATGGTCAAGGCATGGGATTCGTGTGTGGCCGGAGGTCCCGGGCCGACTTGGAGGCTTCGGGGGACGGGCCGTGCCTCTCAGGTTGCGCGAAGGGATTGCGGCGGGGGGGCGATATGGTGGGCGCATGGTCGTGATGGGACTTAAACCGGGCCAGCGGGTGGCAGGGCGCGTGGGGAGGGAGTCCTCGTGTTTTAAAGGGGGGAGGAGGAGAGCACACAAGTGGGGGGAGAGCGCGGTCAACCTGGGGGTGGGGAGAGTGAGGCGTGCCTTCTGCTGGTATTTTCATGATCTATAGGAGTTCGATTCTCTCTGACTCTGAAAAGAGAGGACTACATTCGTGATAATCTGTAAAGTTCTCCCTGAGTTGACCCGGGGGCACCGGGGGAGGGCCTGGGGGGGAGGTGGCTGGGGGGAGGTGAGGGCGGGACAGGTGTAAAGTGCCTTAACTTAGGAGGTTAAGGCAGACTTTCCGGCGCAAGTTACTGCGAAGTGAGAAGGGATACTTGGTCAGGCTACGCGCGAGGTTGTGGCTGCCTCAAGTTCTAGAAGATCTTACGATCTCCGGAGTTTCCTCTCCTCCTTCCCGGCCTCGGGAGAAAGAAGTCGATGGATCCGGACTATCCTCTCTCGGCTTCGAGACAAGGCCTGCATCTCTTGGTTTGGTCTCTGCGGATGCTTTCTAGAGTACAATCTGCGCGCGGATGATGTGGCGCGACATGTCTTTCAACTGCTCGCGCTTCGGCGAGCGTTGCATTCCCATGCCCGCTCGGGGTGCGAGAGTGTGGGGTCGGAGAGGTCTCTCTCAGGTGCGCGTCCGGGATCTACTCTGAACCCCCTCTAGGGGGCTTCTACTCTCGGCGATCGGGTGTGCCGGAATCTGCCCGGCTCGGGTACAAGGGTGCTGAGGAAATTGAAGGAGAGAACAATCACGGGGTGCGTGAGCTTCAGCTTGGAAGGGGTGCATCTAAAAAAACGAGCAAGAGAAAAAGAAAAGAGGGGGTATTCTACTAGTCCCCCGCCAACTGGAAGTCAGGGGGGGGCGGGCGGGTAAACCCCTTGGAAAGAATCCCCCCAACCCTCGATTCTCTATTCGGCTGAGGGATATCAACTTACCAGCATCCGGCGTACTCACTCGAAGCACCCTATGCCTCCCAGTCCACTCGAAAAGAGTCACTGAACGTGGTGTAAACTAACGATCGGAGTTGAGTAGCTAAACTCCAATAACTGCAGTTACCTTTTGCTGGGGTGATTCTGGGACAACGACCTCTCTCTCACCAACCAGTTATTAGTCAGAAACTATAGGGGCGGGGGTGGACCTCACGCCCCACCGGTGTAAAAAAAATCGCTAACGTCGGCGCGCGAGGGACATACGAAAAAAAAGCGAGAGGACAATTTAAACAAGAGGGTCCGCTGCGTGGACCTGAAGCAGGATCGACTCAGCGAAAAAAAAGGCCGGAAGTCGTTGTCATCGGAGACAATCGACCCCACAAAGAAGGGAAGTTGGAAACCCAATCTCCAGGGACAAATCGATCTTCATCCGGAAGGAACGAAGAGTCATTCAACTGAACGGAAAAAGTGCGTGTCGCCGAGAGATACTTTTTCTGTGGAGGAGAGCTCTCTTCTTCTATCAACGCAAGCAGAGGGGGCTGCTCTCCTAGAAGTTGGTCATACTACCTGGCAGATGCTTGACATACTAAGGGCAGAAACACGAACAGGAGTCCTCGGCATAAAAAGTGACGGGGGCTAGAAACAATCTCTTCGGTCTTACTGAAGGGGTGAAAGGACAGTGGACCGGAACTAAAGAACGGGTGCCTCTCAGAGATCATCGTCTGGACCTGAAGAGAGGGCATCTCATGAAACTCCCAATGAAGGATCGTTCACTAGTTGAACCTCGCCTAGCCAGACCAGATTCCCGAGGAAGTAACGATCGAAAAAACGGGGATTCCTTCGCCAACTTACAGATTTACTCCTGAGCAGCCTTCCAAGGCTGCGCATAAAGAGCCGCGTGTGTACACTGCAAAGAAATCCGTTGGATCGGGGACTTACACATAGCAACGCAAAGAGAAGTTCTTAGGAGTAGTCAAACTATGATTGGGTCGCTCTATGGGTTTGTCCGCGTCCACTTGGCGGGGTTCCTGAGAAAAAGAGATAGGTCAAGACCCATCTTCACGAGGGCTCGCACAGCTTATATCACTCTGGACGAGCAAAGTGAAGGACTTTAACAAAGATAAAAATTTTTGGGGGAGCGAAACGTACAACTGCCGATTACAGATACCTGCGAAAGGTGCTTCGGTTTGTACTACATAAGCGCGGATAGAGGTAGAGATAGTGCGGATTCTACGGGATAGGGTCCTGGTAGAGGGACCTCAACTGTGCCCTCTTACTTCTAGGATCCCTGCCGAAACTACTAAGCAGGAAGTGTCTCGTACCTACACTTGCGCTTAAAGGATGCGTACGCAGTTGAGTTCAGAAAAAAATTGTGGTCCAGGATTGAGGATTGTTCTGGTTTTAAAGTCCACGTCACTGCCGGGGACTTTGCGGGCGGGGCCCCTTTTACAGCCTCCTGAGCTGTACTGTCTCACGGCAGGTATTAGGCCGTGTCCTGATCTAGTGGCTGGTTCTCTGGGCCCTGACAGGAATGCCGTCTTCGGTCAGTCTGTCGGGAAGGCGGAAGGCGATGCCGGACTGAAATGTCGCGTGTCAACCCAAACTTAAAACTACGTGAAGGGAAAAAAAAAATTCATTGCGCGTACTACCATGAAAATCAAATCAGACGTGCTGCTCGGTTGAAAGAGTTTCTGCTTCGCTGGGGGCGGCCCGCTCGTTGATTCCAGACTGCGAAGGAAATGCTAAAGCGGTGAGAAGCGCCGGCTCTAGACCGAAGCATCAACACGGGAATTAAAATCGAGCGGGAGGGTTAACGTCGACGAATCCAGTCCGGTAAGCCGGGGTCACCGTCGCGCCGGAACAATCGGCAGGGGACGTGAGGAGGTTGCAAAACCTCGTCGGCAGCAATGAATCGACTCGAGCCAGATCACGACCGGGAGAAACAGCAAACATTTTGCCGATTTCGAGCCCAGAGGAGCGGGTGGCGCTTCGCCTCTATTTGGGGAGCTGGTAGCAAAAAAAGGGCACAAAACAGAGGACCCGAATCGGAAAGTGGGACTGCGGGGGATTTGCTGGAACGGGATTCGTAGGAGAGGCGAGGTGGGCAAAAAAGAACGCGGGAGTGCCGCATGTGGGGGAGAACACTTAAGGTCCGCGTGGAACTTGAAGCGCAAGCTAAACGGAAAAAAAAAAGACACGCAGGGCACCCAGCCGTACCTTCGGTTTACGGAGCTGCCCGTTTCTGGTTGGGGGGGGAAACCCTTAGGGTACAGCTCGCTCGACCATTTGAAAGAAGGGTTGAATAAACGGGCGACTGAGCACGGGGCACCTCTGCGCTTGCGCAAGACATTGAGGACAGGAAATTCCATAAGAAAAGAAACCACGGGTCCAGACAAAGAAAATGAAGACTCTCGCCGGCGACGGTGGGAATATCTCGGGCAAAGTGGGTGCCCGTGCACCTCTCGACCAGGAAAGACTCAAAAAGGAAATGGCGCTTGACGGTAGACGATGAAGGCTACACCAAAGCTTTGAAGCTGAAAAGGGGGGCTTTGTCTTCAAACGGCAGGCTTAGAGTGCCTGCGTCTGTGCGAAGTTGGCGAGACAGAGCTTGAGGCGGCAGGGAACCGAACGTCAAAGAAGGGGGGGGGCTGGAACCGACGTGAGTACCAGGGTCAAGCGGACTTCGTCGGGGAGGATAAAAGGGGGAGTGGAGAGTTCTCATGCCTCAGAAGTTCCGGGCCCTGGGGCTGCTCGAAGGCCGATTATGGTTAGCACGGAAAGCATAGAAAATTAAGTCAGGAAAAACGGAAAATGGTCTAAACACCCCCCTCGAGAACCCCGTCTCGAGGCCTCGGATCTCTCACGGCAAGACTGGAACTTAAATCCACGATCAACAAGAGAGGGAAGTCGGAAGCTGGTACGGGTCGACACCCTTGGGACCTCAGCTGGACGCATAAACCATTGAATCGAAAACTGTACTCAATTAATCTACACCAACAGGACGGGGCTTGACGCCTTGCCAGGAGATACATAAAGAAATTGATTGAAAAAAAAAGACTGTCGGCAGCACTTGACGTCTACCATTAGCCAGCACAGGCAGTTTAATGCTCGAAGGGGCAACGGTTCTGGTCAGATACATGTTGGGTCGAACTCGTTAAACGTGTTGTCCTGAAGGCGACTACGAAGGGGACGCCGAGGTCACGCACACGGGGGGGTAACACCCGACTTCGACTCGGTCAGCGGATCAAGGGCTGGGCCACGTCCGTAGTCGGACCCGGCATGGTGACTCTGGCCACGGGTCTTACAGCATCCTCGCCTACGTATAGGAAATTCCCTCCTTTTTCAGAGGGTTTCAGTCTTCTCGCCGGGCAGGTGTAACTACTCGGAAAGAAAAATCGAAGCGCGAGTTCAAGGGGTCCCACAAAAAACTAAAGCGCTAGCGACAAAAAAGGGAAAAAGGGCATCTGGGATAAAACGTCGGGCATTCTTTTATGAGTTCACTGTCACCTATAAGAAAGGGCGTGGGAGGGTATCACATAAAGACTTTAGAAAAGGTGTACAATTTGGCTTTATTCGTATACTACAAACCCTAACTCAGCGGGAAACCCTGGTATCTCGCAATTATCGGGAGACTCTGTGCTGTAGACAATCAAAAGAGACCGCAAAAGAAATCCAAATGGTCGGATAGATGGCTCTGGGAGGACTAAACCGGAACCACTTCGACCTGGGGAGATAGAAAGTCCTCTAAGTCATCTTGGAGGGTATTGCACATCGCCAAGAAAAGAAAAAAGCGCAATTTTTAGGTGTGCTGGTGAAAGACATCTGAGTTCACCTTCCCATCAAGCGCTCTGACTTAGCTCTTCTGAAAAACAACACGCTGACCGGGCACTCACCATGGTCTGGACAACTGGATTAACCGAGGACTCTACTGATTGGACTATGCTAGGAGCCCATGGAAGGTGAAGCACCCTACGGTCTAGATCTCAACACAAAACTAAGGAAAGAGAGGGTGGGGATCTCAATACTCGGAGTCTGAAAAAAGGTGACTAGGCTGGCAAAGGCCAGGAAAGGGGAGAAAAGGCACGTGAAGTGGTTGGGACGACTAAAAATCTGCGTTGATCCTGTGAGCGTGGAGAATCGGGCGGAAATGCCCCACAGCAAAACTCGGGGGACGGGCTGCGGTTTACTCCATGTTTAAGAAGGCGACTCATTCCCCATAGAATCTCAAAAACACAAGGCTGGAGCTTTTTCGCCTGGTTTAATCATCAAGGGTGCTAGCTTAGAAGGAGCTCGAAAAGGTGGGGATGCTTCTCGGGTCGCTGGGGAAGTGGACTCGTGGAATCTGTCCTCGAATAATGGCGAGATACGCGGCCGGTGCGAAAGCGGGTGCAACGACGCCCCCTAAAAAGGGCCTTGCTTGTTGCAATAGGAAGGTGTGAGAAACGCCAAAGAAAAGAGAAGTTGATCGGGGTCTCGTGGCGAAGGAGAGAACGTCGCTCACCGGCTGCCCGGAGGTGGAAAAGTGCAATAACGAGACGAGCGGGGAACGGAGGGGTTATTTGATTACGAATTGATCGCGCGCGACGAAAGGGGTAACATGAGGGGGTGAGAACAGGCCGAAGTCGACACTAAAACACACTCCGCTCTCGGACAGGCGGCAGCCCGATAGTCGGCACGGATGGACGTCAGAACTGCCCGTCATCCCGGCAACGGGGAGGGGGGAACTAGTAGGGCTCCAGTCCGGCGACGAGGCTTATTCAAAAAGGGGGGGGGTTTGAGGGGTGAAGACCTCGTCGGGGTTAACGGGAGGAGGGAATCACGCCCATAAAAAAAAAAAAAAAAAAAAAGAAGGAAGAGCGAAAGGAATCACTGCCAGGTCGGACCTCAAGGAGGCGGCCCGACGCAGTAACATACATTTGGGTACTGGGTTGTTCGGGGGACAATAAAACAAGCTGCATGCGGGCAGATGGTTGCTGTTACACGCATTGGGTGGTGGAAGGAGCTGCTCGAGTTCACGAAAAATCCCGAAGTGTTGGCGATTGAGCTGATTCACTGAGAGGTTACGAGCCCTTTGGAGGGGGTTGACAGAAATAGCCCCGTTGCGCAAGGAACAGTACATAACAGGTTTCGTAACGGGCCACTGAGAGGGGGAAAAAAAGTGGGATGTTGAAACGGAAAAAATTTCGTCGGCTTCTAAACCCCGTCTAGCACTAGAATGGGTCTGATCGAGTCCAGACCGCCTCTTGACTCGGAGCGGAACTTAATCAGCTGGATTTTCTGGTAATCAAATCGGGGCGGGCGCCCCCCTGTTTCGAAAGCACAAGGTTGCTGCTGAGGCGAATGATAAACTCATCGCCCGCATGTAAAACACCAGAACCTAAGGCGACCCAAGAAGCCGCCGTCGGAAACCCTGCCAGTGCCGTGGCCGCCATCGGCCCCGTAAGCACGGGCAACGAACGATAAAAAATTAGCCGCATCATTCGGCCAATTAGCCTCAAAGTGAAAGAAAAGGGAAACGCCGGAAGGATAGCGGGCTGTTCGCTATCAGACCCGTGCTCGCTCAAGTGAGGCTGCCCAGAGTCTCAAAGGAGTCGAAAGACAGAAGATGCAAACAGGTGGGAACCTACAGGAGCTCTCTTTCGTCCTGTCAAACGCGAGGATTAGAAAATGTAGAAAGCTGGAATGTCATCTTTTGATTCACCCCAAAAATCAAAGGGACTTTCGGATTCGGGACTGTCTTAACCGCACGATCGACCGCGGCCCCTCAAGACTAACCAAAATAAATAAAATGTGAATAAGCCCGGCAGGAAAAAGAAATCTAAGGTAAAAGTGCGCGGGGTGCAAGGTCCTGTGCTTCAAAAGGAAGTCTATAGCGCGTTAAACAGAGGAAAAATCATCGGGGGAAAACTTTGAAAATGCAAAAAACAAAAGTTCTCAACGCTCACGCGCACCGGCATAGAGAAAAAAAGCGCAATCTCCATTTGCCGAAAAGAGACCCCCAATTTGGCTCCGGCAAAGCAGGGCGTCCAGAGGGTTTGCGATGCCTTATGGAAAGTCGCGCGCTCACGGTCAGCACACAGACCTAGATCGTAGATGAACTGCTAAGTTCTCATGAAAACATCGGAGTATTGTTGCTGGCTTAGCTCTAGTGGGAAAGCCTTTCGATAGGGATAGCTGTAAATGCATTTCGTTCTCCAGTCGTCAAAGGAGTGACGCGATGGAGCTCCGTTGAGGGGGAGTAGGTGAAGAGACGTGGCCTATAGATGCCCGTCTCTTCTCGAAGACTCTGGGGAAGGAAGAAAAATCGAGGTGAGGGAGACAGAGGAGGGTCCTCAAACCTATTTTGAGCGGAAATGCCGGAGCGACCGTCCCCGCTTCTGTGGATCAGAAAAAAAGCGGCCTCTCCTCATGCCGGTGAGAAGAAAACTACGGAAAAATAAGAAGGCTCCAAACTGAATATCAGAGTCCCTTAAACTCTCGTAAAATTGGAGGGAGAATCTGAATCTAACAGTCTAGTGGGTCAAATATTTCTTGCTTCTGTGTAACCGGCAAGTTAAATTGACGAAAGTTCAATATTACTTATCAACTCTTCCCATAATACGTCAAACGTAGAGGTTTCTCGTGAAGCTATAAGGAGAAAATCCATCCTTCAGATCGGCTTTGGGACATGCGTTCGAGCTATAACAGGTGATCGAACCTTCGAACTTCGCTGTTCCCACAGGTTCTCGGAGGGCTGCAACAGCTCACATAAGTAGAGGGTAGGTCAGTCCCATTGATACGATCTTTCTCGCTACTGGTTCCGAAAAGTTAGCAGAAAACGGCGTGAAAGGGGGTCGTCTCTTCAGAGCAGAGGCTTGGCAAAGAAAAGGGTCGGGGCACAAATGTACGCTTCCTAAAGCCGCAAGTGTGCTCGACGAGCCTAGAAAAAGAACTCGACTACAGAACTTTCGTCATAGGTCATCGTGGATTTAGTCCTCTGTTGAGTCCGAATTATCGCTGGACCTCTCTCGGGGCCTGTGCTCGAAGGAGGGGAATCGCTACCTTAGTGTTCCGAAACTTCCGACGTGGGTCTGGGACTTCTCCTTGGACTAGCTACTCGCCAGTCCCTTAAGAGTCCTTTGCGCTCCACACTAAGGTCTAGTGAAAGCCGGTCTGTTTGGCCGCCTACCTCATACCTTTAGGGGAGTTGTGCTCGATGGCTACGATGCATAAAAAAAAGCGCTGAAAGTAAATGTCCTAACACCTAGGAGGCGGCTGCGCAGCGTGCTGTTGAAGCCGCGACTCTTTGCAATGGCGAGGGGCATCACCGAGTTTAATGATGAGAAAAAAAGGCGATAACCAGGACGTCCAGCATGGGTTGTCTGGATGAGAGTCGGCCGATGGCGGAAGAGCTCAATACGAGTTGTAAGGGAGACTGCAGAGCTTGCCTCGGTCCTGGCTCGATGAGATCCGGGTATTTATCGAGCCTAAGGAACCTCGGAGGGATTGCATTTTCCATTTTTATAAGATCCGCTATAAGTGGGGGACTTAAACTGACCCAGAATCTAGCCTGTGCCGTCAGTTACTTTCAACGATCTCTCTGAAAATCATCTGACTTGACGTACGTAAAAAGGGAAGACTTCTAACTTCGATTCAGGTATTTCGGGGCGGGACGAAACCCGGAGAAAGCCAAGAAATTCGACGCCACGACACCGGGTAAGCGTAAGGGCGGGACGGGATGAAACCTCTACGGCGCATGGTCCGAGGGCGAGCCAGATACAGCAGAGATGCGGCAAAGAATCGGCGCCTCGGTCCTGCACGCGCCCCCAACACGACAGCGGAACCTTAAATCTTTTTGATCGCGGTTGGGTGCGTAGAGGGATCAGAAACGAGGGGGACGGATGGGGGTGTGGACCCACTTGGTGTGAGGAAGAGCTCCTCAAAAACAACACAAACAAACGAGGGAGGGGAGGGGAGAGGGATTGGGGGGAAAGGACTCCCCCAAAGTGTTAACAAATCAGCTAACGTTCGTCTGACTCGTAGGGAGCGACGGAAAAAAACAGATTTAGTAGTTAAAAAAAAAACAGGTGCCGCTGGGAGGGGGCGTGGCAGGCAGGGAATTCTCGGGGGCCCGAAATATCCGATGGTCATGCGCAGAAAACGATCTCAAGGGGCGCGCGTTCTTCATCGCTGAAAACGCGTCAAACTCTGACAAATGTTTCGGGTGGCTCCGAGGGGGATCTTCGGCTCGCAGGAACGGGCTCTCGTTCGGCTTAATCGTGAGAAAAATGTGGAAACCATCTACATCCTGTCAGAAAGGAGAGTCCCGCGGGGGGACATCCCGTCTCTGCAAGAGGCCTCTCATAGAGGGTTGAGAATAAAATTCCGTCTCTCGCCTGTAGCCTTTAAGCCCCTTTCTCTCTAGTCCTCTCGCGGAATCTCGCAGGGAGACTCTTCTAAAAGGAGAAGCGCATCGCCTGCCGTGCGACAAAAACTCTAATATGGATGAGAGGTAGAGAGGAGGCTGCCTCGGTCATCCAGAAAGTTACATGCCTCTTCAATGTCTGAGCCGGAGCGCATCAGAAAAGCTCTTAGGC
>Ga0179591_1274245_pt1 | contig 16284 bp, 20 predicted proteins | sample CZOMad2_1_08_16f_FD_182891 | JGI IMG/M metagenome (GOLD analysis project Ga0179591, IMG submission 182891) | Vadose zone soil fungal communities from Angelo Coast Range Reserve, California, USA - CZOMad2_1_08_16fungal (PacBio error correction) | ecosystem: Environmental > Terrestrial > Soil >...
AAAACAGGAAGGAACTAATCGGGAGAAGTCTCAAGGATCAATACAACACTACGATGAGGGTATCGACGTGACGTGGTCCGACCTGGGTCCGCTATAAACGGACTCTGATAGAGGGAGGAGGGTCGAAGGGAAGGAGGGAAAGTTCCGGGATCTTCAATGCATTCTTATTTCATGTTGGAGGTCTGTACTGAGAGAGATGGCACAGCAGTCCGGGACCAAGGGTAAAAAACTAGTTGGAAAAAAGGGCGTTATGAGGCTGAGGGGGGGGGGGGGAAGCAACGAAAAAAGAGGAAGGGGGTGAGCGATTGCCTTTCGCTGCCGTCCGAAACAGTGAAAAAACAAACTGGGGTGAGTGAGAGCCTAGGATGGCGGTTTATCAAATGCTTGAGGAAACGCTCTCTCGGTGTGAGGGGGGAAGTGTCGATAAGCAGGAATGGTTGTTACCGCTCCGTTCGCAAAAAGATCAGCGGGCGGTAGGGGGGGGAGGGGCAACGGAAAGTCGGGAAGTCTACAAAACCATGCAACAGAGAAGAGGCGGCGTACCGAAAGGAGAACAACAAAGGGTGTGGGTCCCGAAGGATTCGTCAAATACTCATACTCAAGAGGGACACTTTTCGTTCAAGAAAAAAAATCACGCGCAGGGGTTCGACAACTCATAGTGACTAACAGGGAAAAGCTTTTAAAATTGAAAAGGGGGGGGGGGCTAAAAAAAAGACCGGCGCAGAAACCATCGGGAGGGTAAATTGCGACTTCCTACAGAACTTGAAAAACTATCGCGAAGAAAAAAGAGAGGGGCGACAAGGAATGACGATCGAAGCGGGATGAGGGAGGACATCAGCCTGGCGCGATGGAGCTTCTTAATGAATAAAGGCCGACGGGAAGGGGGACAACCTATAAGAAAAAAAGGGAGGAACCTTTGGACATCCTCCTTCCTTATCCCTTTGCTCAAAGATTGAGAGCGAAAAAAAAAGGAGGCACGGGAAGTAAAAGCATTACAAGACACGAGTGTAAAAGTTATCCAGTCCGGAGGTTTTCCCAAGGCAAAATAAGGGGAAGAAAAAAAGCGGGATCCGGGTCCGACTCTCCCAAGGGTGTTTTTCTCTCCGGAGGATTGGAAAGGGAAAGACGTGGAGACCAGGTGCATCTGGGGAGGAGATAGGAGGGCCAATAGGGAAAAGGGGTTTCGCAGATATGGAGGAGGATACAAGACGCAAAAAATAAGTTGCAAATATCCTAAGATTCAAAGATATGACCTGGGGGGGTGGGGGGGAACTGGAAAGAGACTAGACGGGGGAAGGGGATCAATTTAAGATTTTGAAGACAGGAAAAAGACTTGACCTCGAAGGACGGAGGAAAAAAAAAGTCCAATCGCGAAGAAAGAGGGGGCACAGCGAAAGGATGCAGACCCTTGCGGTTTTAATTTGACTAAGCAATCTGTTAATAAGTATTGGTCGAGAAGGGGGGAGGGTTCAAAACAAGAAAAGACAGCCGGAGTTAATTGCTGGTATTACCCTTCTATTAAAAAAGTCGGAAGAAGCGGGGTGCGAAGTCGGGCCTCTGCTAAAACAAGTCTCAGAAGGAAAATTAGGTTTAAAAAGTCACTACTATCACGGTGAAAAAACAAAGAAAAAGAAAACGGGCTGAAGGAAAGCCGTATTTCCTCCTCCCGGCGAAGGTTAGGGCAAGAGAAAAAAGTCCAATCGGAGGGATCAAGAAATTAAGCGTACAAAGCGTCTTCTGTTTTGGAAGGAATAGGGGGGAGGGTACAGAAGGAAGATAAATTCCCCAATGTTTTTCTATCGTAAAGCCGAAAACGCCAATTGGAGAAACTACTTAAGGAGGTCAAAAGGGAAGACCATCCAAAACGGAGAAATGAGAAAAAAAAAAAAAAGAAAGGTTAGGAGCTGTCGCTTTGCTCAACTCAAATTGAATAGATCTAAACAACAAAAGTGAGATTTAAAAGAGAAGAGGATAATCATGACAACTTTGAAAACCTCACTCCCTTTGTGGGGGGGGGAGGGAATAATCGAGGGGGGGGGGGGAGGGACGTTTGAAGATTTCATTTTCGTGGCGGCGGAAAAGGGCGGAAAGGGGACGGATACCAGAGGATTCGGAGAAAACGCCAGACACTTCCTACAATAAAAAAAAAAAAAGAAAAAAGAAAAGAAAAAAAAAGAAGGGGGAGAAGTAGCTGATATCCCACTTTCTCCAGCTATTTAACTCTCTGAGACGAACGGAGAAGGAGGCGGAGAAAACGGCGGGCAGAAAAGGTGGTTATTCTTAAGGGTTCAGGTACTTTTACAGACGAATAGAAGGAAGGAGAGAGCAATGAAAAGGGTCTAAGAGTCCCTCGCACACGCTGTCGTAGCCCCGGGCACATAGCGAGGTGTCCTCCTACGAATTCAAATTGTCGCAACTGCAGTCTGAGGGGGGGGGAAAAAAACTGATAGAGGGGGAAAAGCCTGACCGATTTATTAAATCACACTCTTATTTCCAAAAAAGGAGGCCGCAGAAGAGAGAAAGGGGTACCAGACTGAGATTCAGGCTCTTGTCAGGGTTTCTCGGATGGTTAAATAAAAGGAGGCCCTTTCTGGAAAAAGAGACTGTCGAAGTCCCATTCAGCAAAAGAAACGCTCTCAGACAAGGTGAAAATGAGTTAGTCATAAACCGGGTCCGTACCTGCAGTGGGGTGGAAAAGTAAAAGAGAGAAGAAAGGCCTCCGGGGAATTGAAGAGAGGTGACGACCATATCGCGGTGAAACGGGGAAAAAAGGAAGGAAAAAATGGGAGGGTTCGGCGTCATGGCCTACGCGATGGTTTGGGGACCAAGGGTAGGGGGGTGAAAACGGGAAAAGCGACCTGGATCCTTTTAACAGATCAAGTAAATGGGGAAGGGTGAAGGACGAGAACGGGGGGAGGCGGAAAAGGAACCCAAACCTGTTAAGGTAAACGGCGGTTAATCAAAAAGGGAGAGGGGCGGCTGAGGGTTAAAGGTGGACAAGTAAGGGCGAGCAGTTATATGGCACGTAGAGAGAGATAGGAGGGGGACTTCATAGAAACTCTCGATCGGGTTTTCGTTCCGATTTAGATCTGATGGGAAAGGGCCGTTCTGGGGAGAAAAAGGAGCCATTCCCAGACATCGAGCGAAGGCTTTGGGGACATAAAAAAAAAAGGGAAGTGTAAAAAAGAAGGGGACGGGGCGGAAGACAGGGTGGGGGTTTTTCTCAATTAACGACGGGAGGGGCAGGGGTAAGTGACGAAGTTTGTAACTGAATTTTGGGTGACGAAGGACTGAAGGGAACCGTGGGGTGGGAGGGAAACGGCTTTACGCCTATACCCGAACTCTTGGGTAAGGGGCGCTTTTCAGGAAGCAGGCAAGGGCCCAATCCCAACTTACGGAAGTCCCAAAAGGGATCGGATAGCAAGGGGGAAAAAAACCCGCGGGGCAGTATTAAAACAAAAGGCACTCGTGATCGAATCCTAAAAAAAAGTAGTAACCTGGGCAGCCATTCATGATAATCAAAGGAAGGAGAGACGCAAAAAAGTGGGGGGGGAGAGAAATGGTCAAAACTGGGCGCTCAAAAAGATCTCAAACGGAAGGAGAGTCGGGGGGAGTGAAAAGGCATAATGGGGGCATAAACTTTAATAAACTTGCATCCGGTTACAAAAAAAAAAAAAAAAAGAAACAAACCCCCCACAAAAAGAGAGAAAAAAAAAAAAAAAAAAAAGAAGAAAAAAAAAAAAAAAAAAAAAAAAAAAAAACACAAACAAAGGACCTGCGGGGCAGACAAGGGATCTTAAGTACGGAGGCCTAACAGGGAACGCATTTCAAGGATTAACAGCCTTTAACTTTAAATCCCCTATCTGGCTACCCTCCTCAAAAAGAGATAGAGAAGTTAGAAAAACGCTGAATTCCACTACCTCATCTTTTCAGGGTTCTTGAATAATGAGAAAGATCGTTGAACGGGGAAGAGGAGGAAAGGGAAGCCAATATAGAGAAAAAAAAAACAACTAAGGATTATATCAGCCTGTTAGCGAAGAGTCAAGGGGAAAAAATCTCTCCTGGGAAAGAAAAGAAAACCTAGGGTTCGTACTGTGACTGTCACGCCGGAAAAGACTCGAACTTCTCACGGCGGAAAAGGTCAGAAGATGGCAGGGGCTGGGACGAGGAAAACGTGGTTCATCTTCAATCATCATCTCTTTCCTGTATTCAAGTAGAAAAAGATCATTGCAGAAGGAAAAAAGGAAAAAAAGAATTGTGTCTGGGGCAACGCTGGTCAAATAAACAGACTGGGTATACTTATTTTCCCTCAATATAACTTACTTTTAGGCGCTGTCTAGGGAAGGCAGATGCCGCAAGGGGGAAACCAGTGAACCAACAATTGTAATGATCGACGGGACCTTTATCGGCCTGAAAGAGGAGAGAAATCTGTTTCTTTATGAAATCAACAGGCGTGGAAGGGTGTGAAGAAGAGAGTCGGGGAGAGCGACTTGAGTACGAGTTGGGGGGGGGAAAGGACTGAGATTGAGAAAAGGAGGAACCTCACGCGGAATGAAGTCTTACAGAAAAGCCCGTTCAGGAAAAAAAGCGTTGTCAGAAAGGCTTAGGCTATCACGGAAGCCTAGGGGACAAGTGAGGAAACCACGAGAACGTCGTCATTGTGCGAAACTCTCCCATCAGCTGCGCCAAAAGGCGTTTAATAACAGAGGGTGCTTGTGCCATAGCACAGGCCTAAAAACGTCAGCGGCGAAAGGAGAAAAAACCTGCAAAAGAAGGGGACAGATAAATGAGGGAATTGGCAACGTCTCTTCTTAGGAGGAATTCCTCAACATGAGAGGAGAGACTAAGGGGGGGATGAGGAATAAACTCCTTTCCAATACGGGGAAACAGGCGCAAATCAACCAAAAAGGAATGTGGGAAATCCATCAGAAGGAAAAAGGGTCCTATCCTTAGGCGTTGTCTAAAAGGGGGGGAAAACCATCCCGGTCTCGGTTTAAAATCGACATACCTATTGAACAATGGTCGGGAAAACTGGACTGCAGTTTCCTGTAAAAAGCATTGTCAACAAAAAAGAGGGTGAAAGGAAGAGGCGACGGATCCCGGTTTTGGTTTCTCTGTTTTAAAGTTGAAAAGCCTGACGAAAAAAGGGGAGTGAGCAGTGTCGGCAAACTCTATGAAGACTGGAAGAAAAAAAAAAAAAAAAAAAAAAAAAAAAAAAAAAGGAGGGCAAAGGGGGGTTCGAAAAGAGCTGGATATAAATTTTCTTTCTTCACCTCTAAATAGTCAGAATCAATCTGGAAAACTTGTAGGAGACGTCTGTGCGGGGGGAAAGTCTGGGGGTCCGCACTTTACGATGAGGGAAGAAAGGACACACAATAACTGGATCAACGTACTAGAAAATACAGTCGACAGGAGCGAATCATCAGACTTTTTTACTCTCTAAACGGGCCCGAGGGGAGGGGGAAAAGGGACCGGGGTGCAAGGCTTTGAATTTAGTTCAATCTGATCCTCTGTGAAAACCCTACGAACTGAGAATTTAATGTCTTAGGGGACTGCGGACGACTATGTGTCGCAGGAGCCTCTCGAAAACACCTGGACCTTCTCGAACTGCGGCTTTTACAGTTAGAGGAAAGTAAGAACCGAAAGAAAATCCAAACTTCCGTCAGAAACGTGGAAATTGACTCGACGGCGAAGGGAGCCCAATAAAGCGTATAGGACTCCGGGGGAGCGGGAAGACTGAGCCTTTTGATTTTGTACTTTAGGTGGCGGGAAGGAATCTGGGTCTCCTCCAAGGGGTCTAGCGGAGTAAGACTGAAAAGCAAGGGGAGAAACGGGGGCTGAAAAAAGTGATACAAAGAACCAATTATACTCCACAAAAAAGAAAGAGGCGGAGGGGCCCATTCCGCAATTAGTTAATCCTATCGAAACAAACAAAAGAAGGGAGGAGGGAGATATTAAACACTTCCTTGATTTATGCAGGGGATGGAAAGGGGAAGAACGAAGGTAGGGTGGTCTTTCTAATCGGGAGAGTGAGGGAGGGTGGAAAGGGGTGGGGCCTTGTTTCTCAGTGTCTTGGAGAGGAAGAAAAAAGCTAAAAGGCGGGAGAGAAATCACCTAGGTACCCTCCCACGAGGAAATGGGAAACTCAAGCCTGAGAGGAGGAAGAGGACGGAGAGTAGAAACTTAAACCTAGGGGATCCTCCGATGTAACGCGAAATTGAGCGTTGAAAACGGAAAGGGGAGAGGGGGAAACAATACTTATCTAATTGTGGTATTGTTTCGGCGGTCGTTCACTGTGCCCTAAAGAGTACTAAGACGCTCAAGAAAAGGTTTCTGGGGGGCCAGAGAGGGGAGAGGGTCCGGGAAAAACTTCAAAGATCAGATTGAAGATACTGACAAAGTAAAGGTGAGCACCAGGCGGCCGCGGGGCGTTATCATCTTTATACTTCCTCAACTAGAGTAGAAAAATAGGAGGGGAAACGAAAAACGGGAAGAAGTCTCGCACGTAACCAAGTTTATATTCAGCTGTGCAACGCGGGGGGAGAGTAACGGGAGGAAGGTTGGGTCCGTCAGAAATGACTGTAGGAGGAGACCAGAAAAAAAAAAAGAAGGTCAGACGAGTTGTCCTATTTCTGAGGATTCTTCAAATCTTTCGACCCAGGTGGGGATAGAATAGAAAAAAAGGGGACGACTTTTTACCGACTATATTCCTCTATTTTCCAAAGCCAGTCAGAGAGGGGGGGGCGCGCGCGGAAGAAGAACGGGGGGCGGAGAAAAAACCAAATCGGAACGGAAGGAATGGGGGTGCAAAAAATGTGGGGGAACGGGGAAAAGGAGCAGGGGAGAGACGACTGGACTCGGTCTGTCCTTTTATGAGAGAAAAATTTGGACGAGAGAAAAGGGAGGAGGACAACCAGGGGGAGAATAGTAGTAGTCGCAACACAATGAGATGCGGAGGAAAGGGGGAAAAGTTGTTGACAAAGGGAGGAGGAGTGAGGAAAGGACCATTATCCGCATGATTAGGCCGGAAGAGATAGCATCGATCAGTAATGTGAAAATTGCGCATATAAGTCAAAAAGGGGTGCAGTTTCATTACAGGTAAAGGCCCAGAACCCCCTACGCTCCATGCTCTTGAGAAACAGTGGGGGGGGAGGGGGGGAAATTGAAAACGAAAGGGGGAGGTTTTCAAGGGTGGTTATGGTGGACACAGGAAGAAAAAGGTGTGAGGTTTCTTGTTACAACTTTACTGGAGAGGAGGGGAAAGAAGGCAAGACGAGAAACGTATTGTTTTTGCTGACCTGGAAGCAAGATGGATACGCGGTTTGAAGTGAAGAAGGAACTGAAGAAGGATTTGCCCACTAACCAAAGGAGGGGACGAAAAAAGAGGAGGAGAGGAAAACGAAGAAAAAATTCACCCTCCGGCCCAGCAAAGTTTGATCGAATAAAAAAAAAAAAAAAGAAAAAAAAATATAAACGTGAAAAACGGAAAGCAAGTAGCCATTCAGAGGGAGCTAGAAACAGGGGGTGGCAAGGGGGGAAAGAGAGAAGCAAACATTCAAGAGGGGGGCCGACTCACCTCATTCTATTGAGGAAAAGAAGAAAAAAAGAAAAGAGGGGGGGAAAAAAACTGGCAATACGAGTTTCGCACGGGAAGTAAAAAGTAAAGAACTGAACGGCGGAGGAAGAAAAGAAAATAGAGAAAAAAGGAAAGCTGGAAAAAAAGGTCACTGCGTTTAAATAAAGCCAATCGTTCGACCCCTCCTACTCTCGAAGAACAGGGTTCTGTACAAAGAGGGAAATCCAAAGAAGAGAGGGGAGGTCGTGACAGGCGAGGTGAATACAGGAAACAAGGAGGACACCGTGGGATGGAAAGGAGAAAAAAAAAGGGGGAGGGGGAAAATGATGCTCACAGGCTACGATCATTTCTTCAAAGACAATCTCTAATGTATCAAGAACAAGCAAACAAGGAGGTGGAGGAGGTGGCACGACGCCGGGACCTAAGCGAGAGAGCTGAGGAGGTGAGAAGGGGAGGGGGGGAGGTCAAGGGAAAAACAGGAAGTTACAAAAAAAAGGCCTTCGCCTGATGAACATGGTTTTTTTTTTTGGTTTTAGGCTGCCGGAGGAAGAGGGAGAACAGTGCGATCCGAAAGACACGAGGGGGAAAAAGACGTTTAAAAAAACAGGGAGTTGGATGAGCGTTTTCACTCAACAGAAACTTACTGGTACTCTTTCAGGGGCTCTGGAAGGGGAGTGACGAGTGAAAAGGTAGGAAAAGTACTTTGGGAAAGAGTCCTCGTAATGGGAGGTCTTTGAATAATGAAGAAAAAGTGAGTTAGAGAGAAGAGGTGGTGTCTGAAAATATAAAACTCTTTCCAATGTGGATCCATTCTTCCTTTCCTCCGAGAGCTGCGTCGGGGGAAGGGGAGGGAACGAGGAGGCATTGAATATTAAACCTTAAAACGAGATCAGTCTGGAGTAAGCCTGAGCAACAAATACAGGTTGGACAGACGGGGGATGAGGGATATCAACCAGGAAAATAGAAAAGAAACACTTCGTTCATACCAATAACATCAAAATCGCAGGGGGTAGAACAAGAAAATCATGGCTTGGGAGAAAAGTCCACCGGGGTGAAAAACAATTAACCTCTTTGGCTGGGTCAAGCGAACCGGGATACTTCGGGGGAGGGGGCTAAAAATTAACAAAAGTTAACCTTCACATCTAAACCCTGAAAAGAGCGGAAAGAACCATGAAAAAAGAGGGGGGGAGAGGGCGGCTAATAAGGAAAAGAAGCCAGAACGCGAGACTAAAGGTCAGAATACCTCCGAAGAAAAGGGGGAAACATGAAATCATCCCCTCATGGCCTTTTTTACTCGGTCCTTAGAAAAAAAGGGGGGGGAAGCATAAGGAGAAGAGAAAAAACAAGGACTGAGAGAAACCAGCATCCCTGACAACTGGTGAAAACAATTAACTTGAGGAAAGGACGGACTGGGACAAGGGAAAAAAACCAGGAATGTTCACACAACTTCATTCGGAGGACATCAGAAAAGTGTTTTCGAAGGAAGGGATAGGAACGTCAGGAAAGAAAGTCTATCTTCTGGGGAAAATAAGGAAAAGTAAATTAGTAGGAAAAAGGAAGGCAAACCTGGTTCTTCATTCGCTCTCAAAAATGGGGCAAGGGTAGGAAAAGGAAGACGGGAAAATTCTATATTCAAGGGGGTCTGACGGAGTGGGGGGAAGGGGGGACGAAAAAAGGAGAAAAAAACACGGGAAAGTTCAACATTACCCCAAAAAAAAAAAGAAGGGTACTCCTATTACGAACACGCTGGAGAAAAAAGAGGGGGCGATCTCAAGCTTGTTGCCACCCTTCCTCGCGAAACCTCGATTTTCAGTGGGACAAGGACAGGTGTTGTGCAGAAAAGAGGGGAAATGAGTAGGAAGCGAAAATTAAGTCAACCAGCAAGCAGTTGAAAAAGGATGATGATGTAAAGACATGAGAAGGGAAAAAAAGTACTCCTAGGGCCAGTCCTCTCTAAACTTGGGACGATCGAGAGGATGGGCGAGGGGGTAAGAGTCAGGAGGGTAACTAAAAAAAGAAAAAGCATCCAAAGTTCTCTCCTCAATGGACGGGTGTAATAATCGGAGAAGTGGGACAAGAACTCATCTTAAAGGATACAAAGAGAATCTTGGAAGGCTGAAGCGGAGGGGGTTTGGGCGTGAGGTCAAATCGGGGTATCCTAGAATATTTCTCTAAGACCAGGGTGCTAGCAGGCGGAAAGAAGCAAAAGAAACATTCTGCTCCAAAATGAACATAAAAGAAACGAAGAGGGAAACGGAGGAAAAAAAAAAAATCCATGTATACATCGAGGGCAGTTGATAAAGAAGGATTGAATCTAGGAGAACAAAAAAACGGGAAGGAAAAGATAGTTCACATTCTCTTCGGTTATTAAGAGGGAAAGCAGCAGAAACCAGGGAGGGGGGTGGGGCTAATAGTGTCTTTTGGATTCAATGGTGGGGGGAAAACTATGGGCAGAAAAGGAGTGGGCGGCACTCCTCTAGCAAAATTTGTCGGATAGAACACTCGGCGACGGATACAAAAAACGAAATCAAGGAAGAAAAGAAAAAGGGAGAGGGAGGGGATCTTTTCTGTCCCGAGTTCCCCTCCTGCTCGGGTCAGGACAAAGAAAGGAGAGGAAAAGAAAGAGGGCGGAAGAGAATGGGGTATTTTAAACTGGACATGGGCGTGAAAAGGCCTCTATAAAAAAGCTCGCAGAAAAAAGAGGTTGTAGAAGAGGAACGCGGCGACCTATTTCTTCCAGGGGGGCAGAGAAGATGCATAAGCCAGAAGGAACGGCGATTCGTTTGGACTCTCCAGATAATAACTAAGATGGGGAAAACAAATAGGAGGGAAAACGAAGGTGCACGCAATCGCTCCGGGAGGGAGATCTCTCTTAGAAGCGGGGTAGTAATCAGAAGTCAAGGGGAGGGAGGGAAACATCGTTAAGGAAACTTAGGTCAAGCATAACAAGTCACGCGGACTCCGACAGGGAATTGAGTAGGATCGGAAAAAGGGAAAAGACAAGTGGGGGGTCTGCATATCACATGTTCCCGGGTGGGAAGAAAAAGGGAGCGATTTGCACGAAAAAAACAAAAAAAAAAAAAAAAAAAAAAAAAAAAAAAAAAAAAAAAAAAAAAAAAAAAAAAAAAAAAGAAAAAAAAAAAAAAAAAAACCAACCCCCCAAAAAAAAGAAAAGAAAAAAAAAAAAGAAAAAACACAACCCACGGAAAAAAAAAAAGAGATAACCACCCACCCAGAACAGAAAAAACACAGAGAGTAGACTCCCAAAAAAAACAAAAAAAACACCAGCACAACAAAAAAAAAAAACCCAATATAAACTATACACACCACCCACCCGCCAAGACAAAAAGCAACAAACAACACCAACGCAACAAAACAAAAAAAGAAAACAAACACACAATAAAAACAGCCAAAACCAAAAATGACCCCCCCCCAAAAAAAGAAAACACACACCCCCCCCAAAAAGAAGCCAAAAAAGACCCCACACCACCGCAAGCACACACAAGAAAAAACAACCCAGCAAGAAATCAGATACCAAAAAGAAAGAAAAAAAAAAAGACAAACCCCCAAAACAAAAAAAAAAAGGAAAGAATATCACACACCATAAAAAAAAACAGTTGACCACCACAACCTACAACAAATAAACCCCACTAACACAACACCCACACACACCGCCAAAGACAAACAAAAAGAGAAAACCCCCCCAACCAACAAAAAAAATAAAGCTAGTTCTCTCCATTGCCGAGACCTTTCTCTGAAACCCGCTTGGTACAGCGAAGGACGAAGTTCATTACCGATTGTTGTCAAAGTATTTTTAACTTTAAAACTCCTTGGAAGACTCTCTTAGATCCTGTTATTATATAAACAATTGTGTAGGATCGAATTATGGGAAGGGACCCAATTTGGTCGTGGGTCCAGGAGGTATAACAAGGAAGTGTCAACTTGGGATGGGCTGGTTGTGATTTGTACCTGGTAAGTATGCGGTAGAGTCCTGAACCCACGAGGATAGACAGCTGAGTTCCGGGAATCAGAAGCAAGCTAGATAGAAGGGCAAATGAGGAAGTATGAGAGAGGTGTGGAAAGGTTGACTGTCTTTTATAATTCTGGCAACCGGACCTCTATAGCCAGCTAGGGGGAAACGAAAGGTCTGTAATTGAAAAACCATAGGCAGAAGGATGGATTGGGAAATGGGAGGAAAAAATGAAAGACTTGAATTGATTGTATTTGAACTAATTTTTACCTTATTCGTTTTACGGAAAGGCGGCATGCGAAAAAAAAAAGGTGGTTGTGTCGGGGATGCGGTGTACTCAAAAATACGAAAACTTTTGAAGGTTAAGCTTTGGGGGGAACGGACCGAGGACCAGTTGAAAAAGAACCAAAAGTAGAACTAAAAAAAACTCTAGCTTATCTCAAGGATCATGTTAAACCCCTTTCCCTTAGAGAAAGACAAAAAGGAAGAGAATCCCAGTTAGAGGAATTCTCAAACCCATTACTTCTATACGCACACATTTTTTTCTCACTGGTGCTTCAGGAAGAACTGGAAAGAGAGAAAAAGAAAAGTAATTCGAGTAAGGGGAGGGCCAAGAGACGCATAACTCCTTTTTTAAACGTGCAGAGAGGTGGAAGGGAAAGGGGATAAGCAATGGAAACTCGGAGAGGAGAACTAAAAGGAATGGATGCATTGCTCTGAAAAAAGGGCCTGAGGTGAAGCAACTAAGAAGTTTAGAAAATCCGAAGCAGATAATGAAGGGGGAGGAAAAGAGAAAAAAAAAAAATTACCCCCCCCCAAAAAAACTACTACCGCATCGTTTGCTGTGTGAGAATGAGATTGGGAAGGGGAAAAAAAATGAATCGTCATGGGGGAGGAAGTGGATAAGAACCAAACAAACAACAACTTATTATTATTAAATAATCTATATTCAGAACAGTAAGAAAGTTAGTCAACCGAACAAAGAGCATCGAGAAAAAACTAGTGAGGGTAAAGTGAAGGAAAAGGGGTATCTACGTATTCTCTATCTTCTTCTGTCGATTTGCGGGGGGGCTTCACTTAAAAAAGGCGTTACAGAGCAAATGCCAGAGGATGCGAGTAGAGTAATAGAAGAGAGCAAGGAAGGCCTGCTGAACTCTATGTGCACCTTTTCACCCTAATTATCGAAGTAGGAGTGGCACTCAGAAGAGCCTACGGGGAGAGCGCGGGGAATGGAGCTGCGTCGAGGTAAACGAAACTTAAAAGGAAACAAAAAAAGGGGAAGGGTTTTTTGGGTTGTTCAACGTATTGCTGACTTTAAGGCAGAAAAGAGGAGAAAAGGGGAGCGTGGTGAGGGAGGACGAGAAAGTTTCCCTTTAATGACCTGAACTAGTCCTTGCGCGACAGGATCGAGCAGGGCGAGAAAAAGTTGTAGGGTGACAACTTCCCGGACAGGGAGACTAAAGAAATTACCCTGACCGGAAGAGGAAGAACGGGAAGGAACAAGAGGGGGTCCAGGCGGCAGTCTTCTATCTTCAAAAAAGAAAACATCGGTCACGGATGGAAAATACAAGAAATCACGAGGCATTTTGCGCACAAACCAAATCAGATGGGAACAAGGAAAACCCAGGAAAAGGACCCCGCGTGTGGGAAAACGATCATCTCGAGGGAGCAGTGGGGGGAACTGGCGAATTCTACAGAACGTGAAAAATGAAAGCGTCAGAGATCCATGGACATGACGTCGAAAAAGGAAAAGGAGGAGCAGGGAAGCAAAGGAAGCGAGCCGTTGTATTACATTCCAAACGGAATACGGCTAACGTGAACCTAACCGCCGCAAGCCAAGAGAAAAGTCGTTTAAGAAAAGAAGAAACCGTAAAACGGGGGGGAGGCAGATTCGAGCGAAACCCAGGTTGATCTACATTACAGCATTACAGGGGAAGTTGAACAAGTCTCGGAGCCACGGCCTGAGGGAAAGTGGAAAAACCAAATTAAAAAAAAGATATAGGAATTCAAGAGAAAAGTGGGGGGGGGGAGAAGGAAGGAGGAGGAACTCCCTGTCTCCGCACGCTTTCGGGGATACTGCGGAAAAGGAAAAAGAAAAATAGACAACAATTCTGCAATGTGGTTGGATATGCAGCTATAAACTGGAACGGGGAGGAGAAAGGGAATATGTTCCATAAATATGACCCGGAGGAGACAGAGGGGGAGGGGGTCAGGAGGGAAGGGCGCAAGTCTTTGGACAGACAAGGCTACAGGGAAACTTACCGTTACGAAACCAAGGGGAGAAAGAGACTAAGAAAAAGGGGTTTACACTTCTCTCTTCTTCTAGGTATGCCCGAGGGGATTGGCAATCCAGGGAGTGTGGCGAAAATCGATGACATTAGTCAAAAGAGTATAATTTACAACCCCAAGCCGAAACAGGGAGAAAACTGGGATGGGGGAGGAAGGAAGGAAGGGGGATTACCTGTCGACTACTTCTCCGAGGTAATCCTAAAAAAATTTCAGAGGAAGATAAAGCGTTTGGATCGTAAAATCAGAAATCCTACATCCAAAATTCTCTACCAGCAAGGGGGACGTTTCCGCTAAGGCGACGGTGAGGAGAGAATACTAAGCGTAAATGGATTATAACGCAAAACAGGAGATCGGTCAAAAGAAAGGAGGGGATTTTGGAAGGGAGTAGGGGAGGGGAAGAGAATGATTTTCTAACCCCACTTTTTCTAAGATCCGCGAAGAAAACGCACTTGAAAAAACTAGCTTGGAAACAAAAAAGGGAATCACCATACGCTCAATAGAAAGGGAGACGAACAAACCAGAAAGGGGGAAGGAGGATGTAAAAGGGCCTAAAATCCGTACGTTAAAATCTCTCTAAAAAAGAGGTAGAGGAAAAGAAAAAAGAATGAAAAGTCCGGGAGGGGGGAGAAGAAGGCAAGAGAAGTCACAAAAGTTGGGTTTTTCGGGATATCGGAATAAGGAGGATGGGGATGAACGTGGGGAAAAATTAGGTGGGAAGAAATGGTTCTTCTTACTCGCTAAAAATTGGTGGGGGATAGACTCGCGGATGCGCCTAACCGACCGAGAAAAAGGAAATCCATCCGGTCTGAATATTCCAGGAAAAGAAAAACGCCCGATTTAACATCAGAAGACGGGGGGAGGAAAGGAGCCGGACGGGCGGACAAAAGGGAGGCGGAGGAGTGTTTATGTTTATTTAAACAGTAGGAAAATGGGCCGCATCGAAGGCGTAAACCAGATCATCTACTCTTTTTTGGGGGGATAAGGAAAATGAAACTGGAAGGGGGGGAGAGGAGAGGGTTAGACTCACAGCTGTTGGCTCCCGTCACGGGGTAACAGGGGTGAACGCAAAAAGAAATTGAAAGAAAGAAGGCACGATTTAACACTCAAAAAAGAGAAAACGAAGCCGGGCCTCAAGATCGGGGCGCACTGTGTAAAAGGGGGAGGAGAGCGGTAGAGGGAGTAGAGACAGGAGTCAGGAGGGTCCCTGTCTCCATCGTATGGCTGAACTGACCACCTCCCCAAAAAGGTGACTCCCAAGGGGGAATAGTGGTCGTAATGTGAAAGGACTGGAACACGGCAATTTGGGGGATCGGCGCAGTAGAAGAACAGGGAAAAGCCTGGGAAGAAGAGGGGGACAGATTTGGTCAGCAAGAGATATCTGTCTACTAAATCTTTCATGACACGGAAGATAAAAAAAACAGTGGGGGAGAGGGTCGCAACTCTCATTATTGTTCAATTTTGGGGGAAAAGACAATACAAGGGAAGGAAATTGGGGGAACTCGTAGGAAGGAAGGTAATGAAAGTCGCTCGAAATGGTCCTGACCATTTTGTACCAAGGGGCTGTACTCCACAGGAAGGGCGCTTACGCGGGGGAGGGTTACAGGCGGGGGAGAAGTTCTTCCACGTAGCTAGGCGGAAGCTGGGAGGGGCAGCACCAAGAAACCGCTAAGGATCCATGTGAAAAAATTCGGTCTAGGGAGTTCTCTATCTTTAAGTCAGTCAGGGGGAAAGTCGCAAGGACAAGAAGATATACTCATGGACCCACAAGGGGGTTAAACAAAGAAGGGGTGTCCTTTCTACCATCATGGTTGTATTGGGGCGCAAAGGAAGAGGGGAAAGTCTTGTATGTACGAAAAGTTTAAAAAGGTAGAACCATGTGGAAAGAGGGAAAAGAATGAAGCGAAAAAAAGAAGCTGGGGGGGCTGGAAAGTGGCGGTACTCCATACTTGAAATCATTTTGAGGGGAAGATGAGAAATGCCGGAGGAAGGTGAACAAATCAAACTTCTACTCACTCAGTTCGGAGTAAAACGGGAAAAGAAGGAAATTAAAACCGGGGAAAAGCAGTGGATCGAAATAACCCCGGAATTGTCCTTTATCAGTCATTAGGACCGAAAAGGAAGGAGGAGAAAGGAACGACAGGTTGGGGTTATCAAAGGAAGCTCACCAGCTCAAAACCGAAAGCTAAACGTCACTCTGAGTTCAGGAAAAAGAGAAGGGAGACATACAAGGTTGGGAAAAGGGAAAAAGGGGAGTTAAAAACTGACTTGCCAATAGGGATTCATTCGACGGGGAAGGGACAAGACAGGGAAAAGAAACGCGAGGCTGGAAGAGGAACGTTCCATTGGGGAACTTTAAAATGCTAAAACCCAAGCCGAGCATCTGATATCCGGAGAGTCTTACAAAGGGAAAAAAGAAAAATGAGGGGAGGGATACAGGAGATCTGAACTT
>Ga0179591_1278926_pt1 | contig 16284 bp, 11 predicted proteins | sample CZOMad2_1_08_16f_FD_182891 | JGI IMG/M metagenome (GOLD analysis project Ga0179591, IMG submission 182891) | Vadose zone soil fungal communities from Angelo Coast Range Reserve, California, USA - CZOMad2_1_08_16fungal (PacBio error correction) | ecosystem: Environmental > Terrestrial > Soil >...
GACGACGGGAGGAAAGCCAGAGACGGGGGGAAAAGGGACGCCGCGTTTTGCAAACACTTCAGGGGAATTTTGCAAGCACGTCTCAACTAATGTTCAACTGGGATGCGCGGCCAATTTTGTTTTAAAGGGTTATGAGAGGCGCGGCAAAGGTTAAGGGCTGTGCCGGACATCGGGACAAAACGACAGAGGGGCCGTTTTAACCGGTTTACACGACGGTAAGGAAAGACATGAAAATCCGAGAAAAAAGTGTTCATCGAGATTCGCAAGAATCAAAAAAAAAGTCAGCAGGAGGTTCCCTGACAGGGGTTTGCAGGGGTGGTCAACTGTGTGGGGGACCAAGAAAAAGGCGCATAAGATAGGGAGTATGATTCACATTGGTTTTGAGATGAAAAGAAGCCGTGATCTCGGTGGCCCAGTGGTGGCAGGGGGTGTTGAAAAAAGGAGTATCGGTTTAGGAAGCTAGGCCCTGGGAGCATTGAGTTTGGGGGGATAGAAGTGTATAATCCATTGACCCGTGGGCTAGAAACTGGACTGCGTGAAAACGGATTTTTTTTCCAGCGTGCCGAAAAGGCAGAGGAGAAATTGCGCGAGTAAATGGAGATCTATACAACTCGATCACAAATGGCAAAAAGGGGGTACGCGGAACCGAGCAGCGGATGAGATTGGGGGGGTGGAGAAGGTCAGTTGGGGGGGGGAAGAACGACTGCTCTTAAAACGGAGGGAACCCCGACATGACCTCTCTTATTTACACAGGTAACGAAACTCAATATTACAGATATGAAACGAGTGAACACTTCAAAACAACAAGGGAAAAGGGGGGGGCGTCCTGAGCTGGCAAAAGACACTACTGTTCAGTAGAGACTATTTTCTTCGGCTACTCCCATGGGGGTTAAGTGGTCCAAGGACGGGGGGGTAAGAAGAGGTGAATTGGCCATGGGGGGGGTTGTCTGAAGTTGGGAAAAGGATTCGAGGCAGTAATAAGAGTTTCGCCACGTATTCGAATTGGGGGACAAATTAATAGAAGGTTCCGATTCATATCAAGTGTGAAAGGAAGCTTATAAAAAGGAGAGCTTGATCGGAAAAAATGGCGGTTCACTGGCTAATCAGGGCAAAGAGTTAACGAGCAAGAAGAACGGGGGGTTCCACGGGGGAGAGTTTAACTGCAGAAGCATCTTAAAGCGACGAAAGGTTGGAAGAGAAGACTACATCCGACCAGGGATCCCGCAAGAAAACGAACAGGCAAAAAAGGGGGATCGTAAAAAACGGAAACATATGAGGATGGAGTGGGCGGTCTATGGGGGGAACACGGAAAGACGGGAGTCGATCATTATCAGAGGAGGGCCGGGATGCCGAAGGAGGCGGGTAATACCCAATTTCGCGAGCGTTTTCGATAGTCACCAAAGATGAAATTACAAAATCGCCGTAAAAGTGGGGGGTGTGACGATGTGGTCAGCTTGGAGAATCAGAGCAGCAGGATCCTCACATAACCCTGGGCGTCCGCCTCAGGGCTTGTGCCTGCTCCTCAGGGTGAGGGGCCGTAGCAGTAAGATGAAACTCGGAAAGAGGTCTTGGGGCTATGGGTTTCAAGCCGCAACAAAGAAGAATTTCTTGAGTAGGCGCGAAGACCAGGTGGGGGGGGGTGGATTTGCCACGAACAGGGAAGCGAAAGGTGATGAATCAATCTAGAAAACAGTCCATGGATGTTAGCAGCAGTAGGATCATGGCGCTTTGAAATTGGGAAAAACAAGGCGCGCCTAAGAAGATGGCCGTGGTTGGAGAAAAGGCGCAACGTAATGCCAGGAAGGGGCCGAAAGAAAAATTCCGAAAGGCACGGTGAGAATGCAGGGTGCAAGTAAAAGCCCAACGTAAACCTATAAAAGTGACAGGCTCGACAAGGAAAGAGGGAATGAGGCGTTAAAATGGCGGAGGCAAGCGGCACGGAAGGATTGCGTGTTTCGACTGGGGGAATCAGCAAGAAAGAGAAAAAGAGAAGACGGGACCGAATTCAAAGCTTCAGATGAGCCCGCCTCGAACCAATGCAAACGCCGTGCAAAAGAAGTAGATCGTATAACTCATCCCTGTGGGGGAAAGGTTTCAAGTCGGGAGAAAGGATCTTTATCATCTGTTACAAGAGTCCAGAAAAGGGAGGAGAAGGGGGAGGAAAGATGAAGAGGGATCTAGAGAGGAAAATAGTATCAACAGGAGGAGGGCTGATGGAACACGAGACAGGCTAGGGAGAAGAGCAGGTGTGAAGGGGAAGAAGTGCGTGTGTTTAGAGAGAGAGGGGCCCCATGAGGATAGGGGATGGTGAAAGAGGGGCGAAGATTGGGGAAGAGGACTTTCATTATACTTCGCTCAATCCGTCAACATTTCTGCTTAGAATAGCAACACATGTGGTTCTTAAGGGAGGAACTGGGAGCTCAATAAAACTCAGCAAGTAATACTGTTGGTACAGATGTGAAGGGGACCAGCGGAAACGGAGCAGAACTCTGCGGCCAGGTTACTTCCGCACAAGCCATTTAAAATGGGGAAGGCCCTCCAAAACAGCAGAATTTTGGGGGCGGTTGAAAAGAAAACAGAAGACTGGTGACCCCACGCGGGCATAGTTTTATATGATAAAAAAAGAACTTACGTCAGTCCTGAGGAAAAAATGAGGCGACCTGCCCAGGGGCATGAGGGGGATGAGGAGAAATAACAGCCGGACACGGGCAGGAGGAATAACTTTACACTTGTCTTGGACCTTAGAAGGGGAAAGATGAGGGTTGCGGCTCAGCTCGCGCCAGGGAAGTCATGTCGAAGAAGGTGACTCAAAGAACGAGTTAAGATAATGAGGCCCTAAGAAAAAACCGGGGAACCTAGAAAGACTTCACTCCAACATTCACCAGAGAAGTCTGTACGGGAACGACATCAGGTGGCCTGTTCGTTTTTGGTGCGTAGAAAGGGTAACGTTTTAGGGCGAAAAATCAGGGAAAAGCTAGAGCGCCGTCAAAGGGGACACGTAAGGCAAGGTACGTACAAAGACTTTGGGGGGGCTCAGAACCGGAGAAGAAAGGGGGGAAAGCGAAGATTCAAGAGGACCTTGCGGGGAGACTCCGTCGGCAAAAAGAGATAGAAGGAAGAATCCAGGTGGCCGGGAAACTATTACGCTGATGTACTGCTCACCGAGGGACAAACAATAAGGGTTCGCCAGCTACGAGCATCTTTCCACCTGCTGGTTGAAGAGACCATGGCCAGGCCCGAATTCGGTCCTGCGAGTCCCGCGACAGTGATGACATCTGATGGGAACAGGCCAGTGTGCTAAAGAAATGGGGCCAGCGACTGCATCGTAGATGGTCCAAAGAGAGGTCTCCCTCAAGCCGGCTCTGGCGAGTTCCCAACTTGTCGGGAAAAAAGCCTGTGGTAAAAGAGGAAACACATCGCCAGCGGCAAGTCCCTCAAATTTTATTAATTCACAGTGTCCAGCACAGGTGAGGACATGACGAAAGGGGACCAGCGACGATCTGTATAAGAAGAATGAACGAGCGAAATCGAGAACTCAAGATCTGCGGCATTTCTTACTAAAAAAAGAAAGCAAAAACGCGGTGGACAAATAAAGGAAGTTGTACGCATTCTATAACAAATAATGGCGCGGGTGAAAGGGCCGAGTAAATGCAAACGAGGAACACTATTTTATGGCAACACCCGCGGCCCAACTGGAATAGCCAAAGAGCAAACTAGGGAACCTCGAAAGAAAGTGAACTAGATAGCCGCGAAATATATATGCGAAAAATAGATGGGCCCCAAACGTGAAAAAAACCGGAATCAGTAAATGCCGCGCAGGGATGGGGACCGTGCGCCTTCAGTCATTGGAGAACTAACTAAGGGTAAGCAATGGGAAGAGCAAAGGGCTGGTTCTCGCAGGGTCAGAATGAGTTGAACGGACGAGAGACGCAACAAAGGGACCAGGTCTGGGGTCTCTCGAGCTAACCCACATTTTGGGTTTTAAAGTGGGGTTTTTGGGTGTTGTTTGGTTGGTTGGTTTTTTGGGGGTCAAAAAAAAAAAATGGGGGGGAACAGGGAGCTGTGGCGCACGGAAAAGAACGAACAGTAACAAAGGCCGCGCACCCACGTGCATAACGTGAAAAGGAAAAGAAATGCCGCGCAACAGGACCCGGGGGGGGGAGGTCTTTCAAAAAACAGAAAGAGAGTCGGAAGATGAAGGGGACCGGAGAAAAGATCAAAAACAACAACGGAGTGGGGAAAGGAAAATGATCAATATCAAACTTTGAGGGAAGCGCGAGAATGAATCAACGCGTGGGAGGAAAAGTCGAGGAAGTTCAAGCAACAGTAGTCGGGAACTAAGAAGGCGCGACCATTTGTTTGAACTGGGTGATCCGTCGAACAGCAAAGTTTTTGGCACGAGAAACGAACAAGTGACCAGGTGAGGGGGCGGTCAGGACAGCGAAACAATGAAAAAAAGAAAGTTGAGATCGAGATGGGCCAACCAGAAGACTGCGGCGCAGGAAAGTTGCCCTCGGGCCAGGTTTACTGGGGATTGGGATTTTTTCCAACCGAGGGGAGCTTATGAAAGGGATATTGGTGTAGGCCTGGGGGTTTCTGGGGAGAGAGCCGTTGCGTACAGGCTGGTAAGTGGGGAACTTGAGTACTTGGGGTGTAATGCAGAAAAGGGGGTCCGAAGGAATGGGGGCACCACGCTCAGGAAGGGGGGTAGAGAAGGGTATGGGGAAAAATTCAAATTGAACCGGCAGGTATGGAAATGTAAAAGAGCTGGAAGGGAGGGTGGGGCAGGTAGGGCTTTGTGGGGACCGACAAGTGCGCAAAACTTTTGGATCGCTCAGGGACTGAGGGAATCTATACAGCTTCGACCACCTTGTAAGGGGTTCGGGGGTGAAAAGGGGCGATGTTGACGCAGGTCACTGTGCTCGATTACTACAACAAGTGGAAGAGGCCATTGTAAAGGGTTCCGCGGACCATGAGCTTGAATCAGAAAAGGACAGACACGCAGCGTGACTCGGGTGGTGGAAACATAACCTACGCATGAACGAGTTTCTCTGGCAAATGCACAACTGCACTGTAAAGTGACGACTTGGAAACGGTGAAGCTCAGAAAAAGTTCAGAAATAGCTGGTACGTGGGGGTCAATGGGGTTGGAAGACGTATCTTTCTTTCGTCACTCACTTTGAAAAGGGGTGAAAGGAAGTGAGGGTCAAAGTACTAAGGAAGGTTGGAAACAAGTGTGGGGGGAGGGCAGTAAGTCGATCGAGTTGACGAGCGAGACAGAGGTCCGCAGGCTACCGCTTCTGGGGACTCTAGAGGATGGAGGGGGTGAGGACCTCATGCAAAATTGCAAGTTGGTGGCCTAAAAGGGTAGGCGAAGCTCGGAAAAGAAGGTTCGACGCACCCGTAACAAAATGGCCCTCAACAAAGGACAAAAAACCGAAAACGGACAAAAGGAGAGCGGACGAAAGTGGATCTTGTTCGTTGGTGAATGGGGGGTGTGGGGGGGGGCGGGGGGGTGGTGGGTGGGGGGGGGAACGGGGGGGGTGGGGGGGGGGGGGGGGGGGGGGGGGGTGGTGGTCGGGTGGGGGGCGTGGGGGAGGCGGTTGCGTGGGGGGGGGGGGGGGGGTGGGGGGGAGTGGGGGGGGGGGGGGGGGGGGGGGTGTGTGTGGTGGGGTGGGGGGGGGGTGGGGGGGGGGGGGTTTGGGGGGGGGGTGTTGGGGTGGGGTGAAGGGGGTGGGGGGGGGTGGGGGGGGTGGGGGGGGGGTGGGGGGGGGGTGGGGCGCCGGTAGGGCAAGGTCTAAATCAACGGAGCTAAGGTAGAGTCATCTGCTCACTGTGAAAGGACGTCCTTTCCATCAGGTCTCATGGGAGGGGACTCTGAAAAGATTAAACCGACTCCGTAAACGCAGGTTTGAATCCTCCTTCAAGGGAAGATGTGTGACCTGGATGCCCGGAGAAAAAGAACAAAAGGGGGGTCGACAGACAGGGCGTTGCCGGGGAGCCAGACAACGACTTACTTAATAGAAAATGTACAAACGTAGGGCCAAGCGTGCAGATTTGGTTCCGTGACATCGAAAAAACAGGACGGGGTGGGAGAGCGCATGGAACAGTTAAATGAATTGTGGGGTTGAGTGCGGCTGTAGCGACCTCGAGCAAGTGTCAGCCTGAGACGTAAACCTTCGGGGGTAGCCAAGGCAAGTAACATTTAATTTGATTTAAATTTGGGGAGAAACACGGACAAAAGAAGAAGGCTGAGAGAGTGCAGGGAAGAAGGCGCAGGAGAAGTACGGGAAGCTGAGGAAGACGGCAAATGAAGGAAAGGGGAGACGACGGAGGGAGATTTGAAGGGAAGCGGAGAAGACAGAAAGGGCTGCAGATGACGAAAAAAGTGTGGAAAAAGCGTTGCATTGGGTTTAGCGAGCCTGGGGGGCGGAAGATCTTCATTGGAGGGAAAGATCAAAAAAACAAAAAAGGGGGGAGAGAAAACACCCTAATCTTAGTGACGCCCGGCCTAGAGCACAAGAACGCAAGGAATACGTTAAAGGAACCTCAGGCCCTTCTGCAGCTCCGTATGCGGGTTTAAAGCGTATTGAAAAACGGGTCAACTGAGAGGGAAAACCGTAAAGTTCCGTCAGTTGCGCTACGCTCAAGGAGCATAAACCAAACTGAAAGGAGGACATTAGCATGGAAGAGGGCTCACAAAGGAGGAGTAAGAGAGCTTCAGGTGGGACATTCCCAAGAAAGAGGACAAATTAGAAGAGGGGAAGGGCCTTGCTAAATGCATGGAGAAAGGTATCCTTACTTGGGCATACAGTCGCCCATGTCGATACACAAGAACGACTCCCGGCATGGTAATGGTCGACCAAAAGACAAATCAATTGGAGTGGGGTGAGGGATGGCCCGAACACATAAGACAGCCGCGATGTGGGAACACGCAGTGGGGAAGTGGATCTCGTGGTCGTCAGGGACAACGGCGCCTATAAAAAGGGGATCTGCAGCGATAATCAAAAGGACACGCAAGGAGGAAATGGTGAACAAGATGCAGGGAAAGAGGGGTCGGGAAACGAAAGACGGGGGGCAGTCAGGCAGTCCGGACTTAGAAGCAGCAAATACATAAGCAAAATTCAAGATGAAAGACAGGAAAGGAAGAAGGAAAGCCACTTCACCAGAGGCAGATGGATATCTGTGGGAACGCAATCAGGCCTGAGTGGGGGGGGAATTGGTGGCGAGTAAACTTTCAATTATTTAACGTATAATTCGAGGTCAAGCACAAAAAGGACACGCTTCGGAATCAGACAAAGGTCCAAGGGAAAACGAAGTATGGGAGTCTAGCAGACACGGAACTTCAGGGCACAGCAGTAGGGGGAAAACGCAAGGAGTAAATGAAACGCCAACTGGGGCCGGGAAGCCGAAACGCGGAGTGCCGCTTAGGAAATGAAATCCTGAGAGTCCCAAAAATAGGGGATCTAGCACTGTCACAAGTTTACCGCCATTCAAATTAAGAGGGGAATCGTAGGGACTGTGAACGGAGAAGGCGTTATTTGGGAACGCGAAAAAGTGAAGAGGGGGTGCACCCTAGGAAGGAGGCAGAATACGTAGTGAGTAGTTCCCGCACGCCTGGGGTCCAGCGTAGATTGAATTAAAAGACCTAACTGATGAAAGATTGGTAAGAGGACAAGCCTAGCAAGCTTCAGTGGAATAAAGTTCACCAAACTCGAAGCCCGTGACGCTAACCCGAAGACTGAGACAGGGAATGCACTTCCAAGGGGGTCCAGAGATGGAGAGAAAAGAAAAATACCTCGTCCCTGGACTAATATATAACAAACCCCTTGAGGGGGAAAGGAAAAAAAAAAAGAACAAACTGCCACCGCAGAATCAGACGAGTTTTCATTAAAGAAGGGGGGGCTTGCCGGGAAATCCCCAACTCAAGGCGGTGGGGGGGAAATTCTGGAATAAAAAATACGACTAGTTATGTCAAACTTCCACAAGCCAAAGTCACACCTAAATAGTAAACAAAAAAAAAAAAGAAAAAAATATACTCGACCGAAGGCCGGATAGTTGAGTGGCCCACTGAAAAAAACCGCAAACAGTAAACTGCACCAGACATAATGAAAAGTCCGGATGGGTCAGGGGTGGCGGGGAATCTCGAGCACTGGAGGGTTTCCGATCTGAGTGACTAGGTGTTGACGGAATCCGCAACCTGTAAAAACCGGCGGTTTTCATAGACTTCCTGAACGGAACGACCCGGACGCGCACGGGACTAACGTTCAAAAAAGGGGAGCATCAAACTTGGAAACTTACGTAAAAGGGCATTGAAAATTTCCGAGAAACGCGGCTCCTTCGAAAAAAAATGAGGAAAAGCGAAAAGTTCATTGAAGCCGACGCTCCAACAAAATGAATGGAGAGAAAAGGAAGAGAAGGCTTTTCACTGACACAAAAAAGAGGCTTTAAGATCGGTGTTAAAAAAAAATCAAGTTGGCTCCGCGCCACATTTTTAAATCACTCAGGACGAAGAAGGGGGAATTAAAAGGTGGGGGTTTAACTTGTGCTGGCTTGCTAGGCAAAAGTCGTGAGGTGCAAGAGTTCTGGAGAACAAAAGCCTGTCTGCCCATTGTGGCTCAAGCGAAAGCGCTCAACAAAAAAAAAGCCGAAGACCCATATCAAGGTCAGCGAGAAAGGTCCAGCAAAATAAAAATCACATCAAGGAAAGGGGTTCACGGACATACTGGGTTGTGCGGTCTGTATTTGCCAAAAGCCATGGGAGCCATTTAGAGGGAACGGTGAGAAGTTATGAGGCACATTGGGTGGTAAAGTGGGCGAAGGAAGAAGAAACCACGTTCGGTGTAAGTCCAGGGTGTTGGGACCCTAACTATTTTCTGAAGGAATGCACAGCACCGGGTCAAGCCCTTGTCAAAATTAATTCGGGGGGGAAAAAGTCAATTGCCGAAAGGTATGGGAGTAAATGTATGCGGGTGGAAAGTTGTGCTTTTGTTTTCGGGCCACCAGAGAAGCGCAGCAAGTTGGAGAGGGGACGGCGGGATGTATCTATACCAATGACACGCAAAAGGGGAGGGAGAAAGAGGGGCGGCGGGTTGTAAGAATGGCGACGAGATTTACACAGTTCTTCGAGGCGGTTTGGGGGGTGTGACATCAGGGCATCAAGGAATCAGCCTGGAATTCCGCCGGCGGCGAATGGGCCCCGGATCACTACGAAGCGTCCTCGGGGATGGGCTGGACCTGCATAAAACGGGCACAGTCGGGGGCGAAGAACAAACAAGCTGCGTGAAGCTACAAAAAAAACAGCAATTAATAGCTACTTCCAGGGGGGGTGCGTGGGCTATTGTGGTAGGACTGTGGAAATGTGTGGTCAATATGGGTGGCCCGGTGGGTCGGGGGGAAAACTGTGAGCGGGACGTATTCGGAACCGAGAGAGGGACTGGGAAAGGCAAAGTTGCGCAGAATTCTTCTGATAGCGTTACGACAGAGAGTGAATGGCCAAGCTCTAAGCGCCAAGTCAATATAGATGAGGTCGGTCTGGGGCAATTCGGATTTGCGAACACGAAGGTAAGTGCTAGGTCTAGAGCCTGAAACAGAAGAAGTTGATAAAGACAGAACGGAAATCCGACACCGGAGTTCCCAGAAGACCACGGGGAAAAAAAAGAAACCTTTGCTAGTGGCCAACCGCGGAACAAGAAAGAAGGATTGTGGTGAAGTGAAGGATCGACCGGCGCCGGGAGACCCGGGCAAACACATGAAGCTTAACCGTCAAATTGCGTTCACCTGAAACTATCGTAGTAAGGAAGTCGGCGGCGGGGACGTGGGAGGATCGCGCACAAATCTTAAAACTCACCGGAAAAACGAAGTCCGCAGGCTCCTGCCGGTCATTGTATCCGGAGGAGGAGCCTAAACTGTGAGACAAAGTGTGCAGGGGGGGACGGGGAAGAAAAAGAGCTTATTAAATAGAAAAAGGTAGTGGTACCAGAAGGTCTCAATCAGGGCTTTAGGTTACGCATCACCAAAAAGGGACTGGGTTTCTTGGATTGGCGGACTTTACACGAGGGGGGGTGGGGAACGGCTGGACAACGGAATGAGCCTGTAATGCATAAAAAATTGGGCCAAGCGTAACAAGAGATTGCTCGTGTAAGTTGTAACAAGAGCAGGCGGAACCGAGGGAGCTGGGGGACTATTGCGCACCTGGAAGTGGGAAGTCAGGTATTCAGGAAGGGGATGTACGCAGGTGACAAAAGGATTACGCGGATCCAGAAGCGGAAGAGGAACGTGCAATGCGCGGAAGAGCGATTGTGCCGGCTTGGAAGTTTAAACGATGCGATCCTGAAGAGTCGGATACGTGCATGTTAATCTCAACAACACGGGAGAAGAGAAAAACTGCACGAGAGCCGCATCTTAATAATCGAAAGCCAACTAAAAAATGGAACTCAAAGAGCGGGTATGTCAGGGCTTCAGCATCTACGGGTAGGGACGGTTCAGGGCGGATCCGCGCGTAAAAGCTCTTACAAGAAAAAAACGCATCGCGCGAAAGACGGAAGTGGGGATAGGTCAGGGAAGGCAACTGACTGCACATTCAAACGTCTAACCAGAGGCACAGCTTGAGTTCAGTAAAGAAAATTTGAGGCACAATAAATTAAAGGGTATACTGACGGGCTAACAGAAGTTTACAAAGTCTACATAAGAGGGAGGACCTGTTCCTAACCGAACCACAAACCAGAAATTGTAAGATGGGGCGAACCACAAGTAACCCTTGGAGTTTGTAAAGGTGCCCGGAACACTAAACAAGCAGGTGGGCCACAAGGGCAGAAATTTAAAGGGATAACAGTGAGAGAGTTTGGGGGCGACTCCTACGCAACGCAGTTATCTGAAAAGAAGACTTTGGGGAACAACGATAAACGGGAATGCAGGGAAACACATTGAAGTGGAAAGGGGGGAGGTATCTGGGGGGGAAAAAAACGAAGACGCACCGGGCTCGAGACTGATCACTAAAAGGCAGAGAAGAACCTGAAGTTACGAAGAAGCCTGACCATCCGCCTGGAGGCTTCATAAAAAAGGCCCCAGAAATGTCACTTGTGGCAACTGATCACAGTGTGCCTGTGTTGGGAGTTGGTGGTGATAACGGGTCGTAAAGGGGGGTTGAGGAGAAAAAACGGGGTGGAGGCAACTTAGACATCCGGCAAACGGAAATGTTAAAACTGTCGAACAGTCTTGCCTCAATTGATTCCTAAATCATAAGTAGGTCTGGGAGAGCCAGAAATTATCGGACATTCACTTACTTTACCAGGAAAGCGATCAGGAGGGAACGCAACACGCGCGTGGAATGATTCTTAGGGTCACTTGATGGGACGTAACCACCGCAAGAAAGTGAAAGAAAGAGAATCAAGTTATGCCCCAACTTAGACACGTCCCACATGGGAAATTACCGGGAATTGAAAAATATAGTGAAAGAACAGGATGGTTTGCCAGGGGCGAACGCAAAGGCAGGGTTTGACAGCACACTAGTTCCGCGCTAGGTAGTGCGTGGACAAAGCGCGGGCGCCGAAACGGGCGCTGGACGGACCTCAGTTGAAGATACCTGTCAGAGGAACAAAGACCCGTCGCCCGGTACGCACGCGTAGCGAGACCCAGTGCGCTGAACGAGCCGCACGGCAATTAAAGGCTCACTCACATTCATCGTATGGGGTGGAGAAGAACCTCCGTCCCCGCAATACGAGTCCTTCAACTTGATTAAATAAAAAAAAAGGGAAAGGAAACATAAAATCGGGGATGCCAGATGAAAAGGGTTCATTGAATGGGGTAAGACGATCCTAAAAATGAGGGGAAGAGGGGTGGACAGAGTACACGGTTGGGGGGGCACTACAAACGAGACCGGGTCAACCAATGCCCTGAACGCCAAGCAAACGATCTTCCTAGGAAATATCAAACCCAAAGTTACTCAAAACTATCCCCTGACAACCCATGACTACTAAACTTGAAGAAAAAGAACTGGACGAGCCAGACCGGGGTCCGGACGCCTGTAGAGGGGGGTATCTGCGGGGTAAAAAAATGGGCTATCTGGGACTGAAGTCTTGAAAAGGGGGTCTTACCGCGACTGCAACCTGGGGAACGGTCAGGAAAAAGGTTCGTGTTTATTAGGGAAGGTCACGCAAAATTAAGGTATCGGAAGAGAACGATCCTACATTTCAAACAAAGTGAACATCCCACGTGACCCGTTACCACTTGTTCAAAATGCCCTCTAATAGCATACCCAAAAAAAATGCTTTCAAGAACCTAGCAGCACGCGGGGAAATTGGCACTTACTATCCTCAAAAAACGTATGAGGAGAGAGAGAGAGCTTCAATGCAAATGCTTGGGGCGCCGGAGCACGGGGGTGAATGAAAAGCCCTCGTGGGGACTCCATGAGGGGGGGGAAAAGCACGTCGTATTAACAAGGTTTTCAGCGGGCACGGGGGTGGTTCGGAGTCCGACGACAGAAAGATCAATTAAGTTTGGGCTTATCAGCTGAGCCACGAACTGGAAAAGTTGTGGAGAAGGTCGAGCTGAAAGCAAGAATCCACACGAGGTCGATAGGAGAGGAAGAAAAAGAGGCCACTGAATGCATCTCCGTAAAGGTTCCTGGGGGCGTCCGTTTTTCTGTTTCAAAATCAAAAGGTGGGGCACTAGACATGGGACAAACCCCAAGGGGGAAACACACGCATTATGGAAGTTAAAATAAAATGAGGCGACGGTTTTGGGGGGCCTGGCGAGAAGAGCAAGGTGTTGCGTCTCGGCTTTCCGAGTGGGGTTGGCCCAACTAGTGTCGTATTACAACAGCAAAAGTGGGGAAGGGAGGATTACTGAAGAGTTGGGGGTTATAAGGGTGCCAATTCAATTGACCGCATGTATGAAGGGGGGGTTGGTAAACGGGGCAGCGTGCGTTGGTGTTGGGGTGTATCCAGAGAGAAGCACGGGGGAAGGGCGATGGCGGGAAGGGAAGGGTTATATGTACAGCTCGTATACCAGGAGTCGCATGACGGTTGAGTGCGCGATGGGCGCGTAACGGGGCGAGGATTTCGTAGGAAATGACCTCTTAGGGTTGTGGGGACTCAGTGACACGCCAAGGTATAAGCACGGGTACACAAGGCACGCCGGGCGATAAGCGCCCGCTCTTTAAATCACTCACGATTAGCGAGGAAGTTGCAGGTAAAAACTAGGCAAGGGGATTGAGCTTAAAAGTAAGTTCGCGGGGAAGCTCAGCACGATTCAGAGGCTAGACATTTTGGGAAGTTCCCTTGAAGGAAGGAAATCGGAGAGGGAAACACGAGGGGGGGTATGACGGGCTTAAGGAGGAACCTAAGAGAGTTCGCACGCTGCAATGTGTTGGGGGTCAAAAAAATTACTCAGTCGCGTTGGCACGTAAAAGAAGGTGAAGTTCCCTCCAAGGTCTGGCTCTGGCCGGCTGCGGAGAGTGACGCAATTCGGGGGCAAAGGTGGATGACGGGTAATATTTGGAAAATAAAGGGGGGTTGGGATCCGGGAAACGAGAGGGTTTACAAAGAACTTCCGAACAAACTACCTTTCTACGAAAAACAGTGGCAAACCGAACAGGCACACGTTCCAAGGACAGGTTAAAGGGGGGGGATTAAGTCTTTAGGTAACCCTCCTGTAGTCTCAAAATGAACGGCAGAGTCATGGAGGCCAGAAACTAGCGGGGATAGGAACGTAAATGCGCTGAAGGGGAGGTCGTCGACGCACCAAATCATTAAACAGGCGGGAAAAAAGAGCAAGGGGGTTTCACAAAGTCCTCCTGCCTGGCAGCTTGGTAAGCAAAAGTAAGAACAGAATGTAACCTTGGCCGTGCCTCAGGGCGGTTCGGAGGCCCGGACTAACCACGAACATTTCTTGATCCACAAAGTTAGAAGAAGCGTGGAAAAAGAGGCTGTGGTGGAGAATGAGGGGTGACGCAACTCCAAGGGGGGGACGGGGTTTGGGGAGCGCGAAGTTAAAAAAAGTGGGCGGGAGGGGCGAAAGGTCGAAGGTATGACCTAAGATAGGGACGGAGTCAATGGTTCTCCAACAGGAAAGACCGTAGTGCGCAGAGGTGTAAGGAGAAACAACCTCGCATTAATAAGCCCGAATTTGGGTTGCTAGGGGAATGCAGCCGGGGATGCTTGAAAGGACGAGACAACTGAGTTTCAGACGGGGCAAGTAGGATAACAAATGGAAGCAGTTTGAAAAAATACGCTTACATCGAAAAGAAACCCGCATCAAGATGAGCGGCGAAACAGACGCGTTTGTTGGTTACACAATTGGGTGCTGGCCGGGGGGGCGCGAGAAGAAGATGAAGAAAGGTACGAATTAGCTCGACTAAAAAAAAACAACGGAATAGAGGAAGGTCTGGGACGAATCTGAGATCGCACATCGGCGCAAAAGAAACGAAGCATGTCCAGCGCCTTGGAAAGAAAAACATCAGGGGATTACTTGAAGTCAGAGGTCTTAACAAGGCTCTTGAACCCGAAGCAGTCACGCAGCTGAAAAAGTTCAGGGGAGCGTCGCAGATTCTTAGAAGCACTGAGCATCAACGAAAAGGCTTTGGGGGGGATTCAGGTACACGGAACGTGGTCAGGGGGTCACAATAGGAGCAATTAAAGACCTTCGAAAGAAATGAAGTTTTACGTCTCCTGGAGGACATCAAAAGGGAGAACCTGGGACGAGAAAGGGAAAAACAATTAAAGGTAATTAAGCGCGCTCAAGAAACCAGTCATTGGGTTCGATCAACTAATAAAAAAAAAAAACAGTCGCAAGCAAGCGCGTTGGACCGTGGAGAAAGAAATTTTTTAAGCAGTATCGGGTCGTCCGGTACAGTCAAGACCTGAGGCAGGAAATGAAGTTGATGGGGCAAGGGGGGGCGATAACAAAAGCGAGGATTCGTGGAACAACGGGGGACCGGCGATGTGGATGTAGGGGGAGAGAAAAGATCAACGAGGTACCCAGATAGCAGCCAGGTGATGACAAAGGAAAGTTCAAGGATGAAATGTGACCAGACCAGCGACGGTTGAAAAGGATAAGCTAACCAGAATAGGTCTGTTCGCTGTGGAAAAGCAATCAGAAGCGGCCGTTTGGGGTGGGGACCAGTTGGGAAACTATGGGGGTCGGAGTCTCGAAAGGTAAAAGGCAGAGCTGCGCTCGAAAAAGTTAATTCAAAGGACTGGGGACGGCACGAATTGAAGGAGGGGGAACACGAATCCGCGAGGATGAGGCGCAGTGAGGTAACGGACTGAAGGACTCAGTCAAACCACGGTCGAAGTAAGAGTGAAAAGGGCTAAGGGAATGGGAAAACGCTTCGTGGACGAAAGGAGCCGAAGAGAGACCCACAGGCAAGAGTGAAAGCCATAGGGGAAACCAGACGAAAGTTCTAAAAAGGCAACACATGGGGCCAGTCCGATGAACGGAAATTTCTGAGATTAAAAGGAACAGGCTGGGTTTGTTGCCAGCTAGGAGGACGCACACAGGTGAAAGTGGGTCAAAAACCTCGGTTCCTGCGTAGGGAAGGTTCCCGGGAGCCGCAGAAGCAGTCTCGAAGGACAGTTTAAAGACAGAGACGCTTGTCATAAGACATAGCAAAAGTCTTCAGCTGAGTGACTTCAGGGACTTTACCACGCGCATAAAAAAAAAACCTCCAAGGCAAAGTCAGGGACACTTCCGTGGTCAGGGTGAGAGAAATAAACACAGCCAAGAAGCGGGGGGAACTCCAATGTCAGGTTAAGAAAACAAAAGCAAAGCACTGGCCAAACGGATAAGAGGTGTCAGGCACAAGAGGGTTCAATGTGGTTAAACCTTAAGATCCAAACAGCGCGTGACAGGGCCTAGGACACTTGCTTTTCGAAAGATACGAACAAAACCTATTATTGCACCCTCTAGGGAACGACGCAACAAGGGTTGAAAGCAGAAGAAAATGCCTCAGAGAATAAACATAAGACGACACAATGGAGAGGGGCGGTATCAAGGGGAAAAAGACAACCACCGAGAAACCTTTCCTAAGGCAGGACAAGTGATGGGGCGGCGGAATCGAGAGAGAAGCCTCGGGGGTGCTCAGTGCTTTCAAGATGGAAAGAGTACTCAAAATGGCCGCCGGGGGAAGGTGGAACTCTCCCTGACGACCCCAGTCAACAGAGGGCCGCACGCACGGAACTCGTAAACGCACGTGACTGTAGCAGAAGGGAGTGCAAATGATTGACGCGGCAGGGTCAAAGAAAAAACGGACGTCGACCGGACGAACAAAGCAATTGCAGGTAGG
>Ga0179591_1348757_pt1 | contig 16283 bp, 22 predicted proteins | sample CZOMad2_1_08_16f_FD_182891 | JGI IMG/M metagenome (GOLD analysis project Ga0179591, IMG submission 182891) | Vadose zone soil fungal communities from Angelo Coast Range Reserve, California, USA - CZOMad2_1_08_16fungal (PacBio error correction) | ecosystem: Environmental > Terrestrial > Soil >...
AGAGAAAAAACCGGCGTCGTGAAGGACAAAATACAATCTGAAAAGGAGGAAACCCAACCCCAAGGGAAAAAAGAAACGAGCATCCGGTCGAGGACGCCGTAGAAATACAAAGTTCGCTTCGAGGAGGGGAAAAAGGCCGATGCACATCATGTTGTGCCGAGAGGCCGAGCAACTGGGATGAGAGAGAAAAAACGAAGTCAGGAGCTATGTCGCTCCACCCGAGCAACCCGGGACACACTGCAAAATAAAAAAAGAAAGAAGGAAAGAAAAGTGATCATGTATGGGGGGGGACATGAAAGAAAAAAAAATAAGGAAAAAAAAAAAAAAAAGGCAATAGTAAAGGGAGGTGAAAAGGGAAAAAACATCTCGATGTAAAACGCTCACCAAAAATTGTGCTAAAAAGGGAGGACCTCGATGTACCCTCGGAACTAGCACGGACCCATCCGTCGGGGGAAAAGAGGGGGTGAAAAGGAGTCCTTCCATCCAAGGGAAAAAGGAAAGGGGGCCGTCTTGGTCGGTTCATAGGAAAGGTGCGGGAGGGGTGAAAATTGGGAGAGGGGAGCACTACTGGGGGGCGCGAACAAAAGGGGGGGGGGGGGGAGTCCATTCATTTGAAAAAAAGACATTTCAAATAAGAAGGGGGAAGGATTAAAAGGGGGGGGGGCGTTCAGGGCAAAGGAAAATCTGGATCACACAAGGGGGGGCGTTTGCCGAAAAGGGGGCAGTCATTATGAGGTTTGCAAAGGAAAGCCTTAGCTGGGGGGGGGGGAGAAAGAAGAGCGGCTGCCAGGAAGAAAGGAAAGAGGTTTTTCGCCCGTGGGATCGGAAGAAGAAGGGGGGATATCCCGGAGGGAAGTTTCCAAAAAGGGGGGGGGGGAAAGGAAGGAAGCACCGAACATCATGCGGGGGGAAAAGGAATGCGCCAGTAAAAAAAAAAAAAAAAGAATAGGGAGTCTATCTTGATAAGAAGGGTCTCCATCCCAGAAGGAAATCTGGAGTAGGGGAGGGAGGGGGGGGAGCCTTACTTCTACAAAAAGGGAGAAGGAGGACCTCACCCATGGGGAAAAACGAAATGGAAGAGAAAAACGCCTACCTTATCTGGAGAAGGGAAAAAAAGCGGGTGCTTTTCTTGCAAGAAGGGGGAAAGAATAAGTGGGGGGTATCTCCTAACTTACGACCCAACAAAAAGGGGGGAGTACGTCGTCGGCTCCTTTGGGACACGGGAGAGCGTGGAAGTGGAAGCCAAAGAAAGGAATCATTTCAAGAAGGGGAGGGTCGACAGACGGAAACAGGGAAAGCATCACGAGAAAAATCAAAATCTATGTGGAGAAGGGAGATTTTATCAGAAGAGGTGTCTCCTTACTTCAAGGCAAAGTGCCGGTTTCTTCTGAAGAGAGAGAGGCGCACTTTTTTGAGGAAGGATGAGCGGGAAGGGAAGGGAAATATTCTCAATCCCATCGAGGGGGGGGAGAGCGTTTATCTCGCAAGACTACAGACCAATTATCGGGGGGAAAAAAAGGAGAGAACTTCGCTGAAAAGAAAGCCGAGTTTCAATGCGAAGGGGCCAAAACACAGGAGGAAGGTCTGTTCGAGAAAAAGAAGAAAACCAAATTACGAAAGAGAAGTTCGGAAGGAAAACTCGGCAATATATCTCAAGGGGGACGACTTACTTAGGCACAGGTGGGGATGCAGGGGAAAGGCCTTCTACTTTACGGAAAAGTAAACTATTCTTTTTCACGAATAAAAAAACTGAAAGGGGAAAAGAAAATAAAGAAACTTATCCACTTCTATAGCAAAGAGAAAGGGTACTTTTTCAACATTTGGAAAGAAGTTCTACCGCTCGGGGGGAAGGAAAGGTCGCTCCTTTTAAAATCTCTGGACCAGGGAAAAAGGCTCGCGAAGGCGCTTTCCGCTATAAATAGGAAGAAAGACGGGGGGGAAAAAAAGGAAGGGCGCGGCGAATTTCGACTGGAGGAAAATCTATCGGGAAGGGAAGGGAAGGGGCCGCAACACGAGAGGGAGGGGGGAAGAGCACGATGGAGGGGGGGAAAAAGGCGGGGAAGGGGAAGGGGGAAGCGCCTATTCGCTGGGTGAGAAGTATGTGAGAAAAGCCATCGGAAAAAAAGGAGGCGAGTCTTTTTGCAGAGGAAGAAAAAAAAAATGTCACGTTTGGGACAAAGATTCGGAAAGGGGAGGGGGGGGCGCAAATAATTAGGGGGAAGCCGACTTCGATGTCGGCAAAAAGCATGGGACTTGAAGAAAAGTCTACCGAGAACTTCTCTTCAAGGAAATCAGTCAAACCGGTGGCAGAGGGGAAAAAAAAAGGAAATGCACTATCGTCTTTAAAGAAAAGAAGGAAGAAGTGAAACACAATCGGCAGAGGTCAATGCATCGAAAGAAGAAGGGAGGAGGGCTCCGAGGGAAAAGCTATCCATAATATAAAAAACAACAACAAAAGGGGGGAGAGGGAGAAGGGAATCGCTTCTGCGAAGGGAAAAAAAAAGAACAGCATCGCGTAGGGCGTATCGAGAGACCGAAAAGGCCGCGCGAGGGGGGGGAAAAAAGGGGGAGTCCTGTTGGGAGGGGGACTTCCTTTTTTATCGAGAGGGGCACGCGGCGATCCTTTGGGGGGGAAGGAAAGGGCTTCTACTTTCCGGGAAGGGGAAAAGAGTTTACTACCTCTACTTAGGCAGTGACTAGATGGGGGGAGAGACATTCCATGAAGGGAGGGAGGGGAAACCTTTCCAGCGGGGGGGTACTCAAAAAAAAGAGAAGAGCGCCCTTATTTCTTAGCAAAGAGACAAACATCTCATTTCGTTGATGATGTAATTGGAAGAAAGAAACCTCTCTTTAGAAAGGGGAAGGAGGGATTCTTCAATATCAGGGGCGTAAGACTATAGGGAAGAAAAAGGAAACGTCCTCCTCGGAAGGATCTGCCAAGTCTGGTGAGGGGAAGAAACAAGCTCCCTAGGGAATCTCCTTTCGTGCAGGGTTCTTCGGGTATTTTCAAAGAAGGAGGGAAGGGGGAGAGTCACTCTTTCATAATCGGAGAGAAGGTTAACCAAATTCATAAAAGCTAAATCCTTGTAAGAGGGTCTCTTGCGGGGAGGGGGGGAGGTGTAGTTCTTGAAAAGGAGAGGTTATAGGGGAAGAAGGCATTTGACGAAGAAAGGCCTCCTTCGGAGGTGGCATACGGGAAAGGAGCTCCATCTTAAGGAAGGAAAAAAGAGGTTTTGTTGCGGTCAGACTCGAGGGCTCCAAAGAAGTTTTGAATGAAGCGCCGAAAGGGAGCTTTTCGCAGAGGGGGGGAGACGCTCATTTCTCTAACGAGCCTGGGGGAATGTTTAAAAGCCGCGGAAGGGGGAGAGAGAAGAACATCATCTGGAAGGGAAAAAAAGTTTATTTCAGAACTTGGGGATCTAAGGGGAGGAAGGAAAAAGGGAGCTCTCCTTACGGAAAGGCACTTCGAAGGGACTCGAAAAACTTCTCTAGGGGGGGAGCCTCCATAGATGATATGAGCGAGATTAAGGGGGGGGGAGGGGAGGAGACCCGAATATTTACTTAGGAGAAGAAAAAGGGGATGTAAAATCCGCTCCTTCGAAGAAAAAGGGAAAAGGCCCGCCGTCCGGAAAAGGGGGGGGGGAGGGGTGTTCTTCAGTTAAGGAAGGAAAAGGAGGGCCTTCCTCCTTAAATCCGGGATGAAAGGTCAACAACGAAAAGGGGGGGGTACATTTCTACGAGAAGGGGGGGCCTGGAACTTTTGGGAAGGAGGAGAAATCTTTATTTCTCAGGGCGGAAAGAAAGGTTTTGCCTGTACAGGAAGAAGGCCGGTCCATAGAAGAAGGACATATTTTTCCGGGCGGGAGGGGAAAAGGGGGGGGTCAGGATCAAACGAATAGAGAAGAGTAAGGGGAAAAAGAAGGGGCGCCAGGAGGGGTCGTTTCTGCTGCAACAAGAAGGCAAAAAAGGAACCGTCCGGGAGAGGGGGCCCTGAATTTTTAAAACGGGGCCTTTCAGGAGAAAAAGAAAAAGATTGTCCTAATGAAGGGAGGGAAACAAATACGCCGCCGCAGGATAGGGGCTTAACCAGAGAGAAAAAAGGAGTTCACCTCATCATGAAGGAAAGTACCGCCATCGAAAAAGGGGAAGAAATGCTTTAGAAGGGGGGACTTCGACAACCGAAAGAGGTTTTCAGGACGGAAGGGGGGGTCCTTTATAGGGGGGGGGGGGGGGGGGGGAGTTCACAATGAAGGAACCCTAACCATTCGTGGAAAAAGGAAGGGGGGGAAGATCTAATTCACAGGGGAAAAAAGTTGGAAACCTGAAAAAAGAAAGGGGGGGAGATAGTTTTCTTTAATTAATTAAGGAGGGGTCAACCTTACACACAGTCGGCGGGTAAATGAAGGAACGGAGACCTAAGGGGAAGGATTTCTCACACTAAGGAGAGAAAAATCGTATTTCATAAAGATTTCGTCCCTGGGGAGGTTTTCTCTTCGCGGTGGAAAGATTTCGGGGAGAAAAAAAGGGAGGACCGTCCCCTTTCGGGGAAAATCGTTGAAGAAGAACCGGGGGGTTTCAGCGAGGGAAAAGAAGGGTTTTTTTCCTATCTGCGGAGGAGAAAGGGGGGGCAACGCCGCCGATCGCGTGGGGGGGGGGGTGGGGGCGGGGGGTGGGAGCCGTACCTGGGGGAGGAGGGGAAAAAAGACAGGTTTGTGGGAAGGGAATGACTCTACGACTACCGGATCCTCAGAGAAAAGGAGGGCGAGGGGAGAGGGGGAAACCTGAAATCGGCCGGAAAGGAAAAATCTGCGCATCGCCGATCTGCTGGAAAAAAAAGAATAAATTCCGAAAGGCGCGCTTCAAGGGGGAAGGAGGAAAAAAGCCATTTCAGGAATGATATCCTTCAGAAGGGAGAGATCTCTCTACGCAAAATAGACTTCACCAGAAGGGAGGGACAATGAGTTATCTAAGAAGGGGAAGAGGCTACCAGAATTTTCCTTTACCTGACAGATCTCTGAGAATTAGGAGGAAGAAAAAAAAGAATTATTCTAGAAGGAGGGGAGGGGGGGCTTTTACTAAGCAGAAGGAGAAGTCCCATCCCTTTAAAGGAAGGCTTGACTGATCTCCATAAAAATAATGGATTCCGTGAGAAAGGGAGGGATTGCGTTATCTTTCTGGGAGAAAGAAGTCTTTCTCTCATATCGAAGGCAATCTCGGCGCATAAGAAGAAAGAAGAGAGGTTATCTTTCTCTCAGGAAAGGGGAGGGGGGGGCTCCTCCTATCCTAGAGACAAGTGGCTTAGAAGAGGAGGGAACTTTTCTTCCCGGGGGACGGACCAGCAAGTTAAAAAAAGAGGGGGGGGGGACGGCCTATTCCTTTGAGGAGGGAGGGGGAGTCCTTTTCTCGAGCGTTAGGGGGGGGGGGGGGAGAAAATCAATTCTGGCTGGATAAGGGGGGGGTTATTACTCCGAACAGGAAAGAGAAGAATGACTAAGGCCACCCTTGGGATCCGCGCATGTTGTCGGGAGGGAGGGGAAAGGAACGCCCGCGATCTCATCGGCGTTCTCGGATTGGGAAGAAGCCTTGAGATAATCTCGATAAAAAGGAGGGGGGGGAAACGAGCGAGAATATCTGTTCAAAGGGAGGTGGGGGAAAAAAAGGATCGAGTGGGACGAGGTCTGTCCTGGAGAACACGAAAAGAGAAGGACACAGGGGGGTCAGCAATGTCTGCACTATGTACATGAGGCTGTTACGGGGGGGAGGGAGAAAAGAAAAAGGGGTTTGTCTTCTTCTTGAAGGGGAAAAGAGACTCTATGTCCTAACAGGCCCGGAAGGGAGGGTTTATCGATTAGAAAGGGGGGAAAAATCCTTTTTATAATGGAGGGAAAAAAAGAAAAAGAGGAACCAATTTCCTTCTATCATATAAAAGAAAATCCAAGGATCGATCGGCTGGAGAAAAAAAAGGAATTCTATCCATCCACCGAGGAGGGGAAGGCGTGCGCTTAATTCTATATGAAAAACAAAGATCTGAAATGAAAAGAAAGAGAGGCCTACAGAAAGGAAGAAAACTATCTTCTTTCTCATCTGGGCTTGAAATCCCTTTTAACATGGGGAGGCGTCAATCCGGGAAAAAAAAAATCCCCAACCGGAAAGAGGGGGGGGGAAGGGCTAATCACCGGAGAAGGAAATCGTCTATTGAAGGAAGAAAGGGAAGTTCGCCCTGGAAAGAAGGGAGGGGACGAATTTCTCTCTTGCGTGGGGAAAATTTGGGGGGAGGGATCTCTCTCTATATAGGAAGGACGAATTCTGATCATGCGCAGGAGTGGTTGGTGTGAGACGAGAGGAAGGAAAAGAAAGACTGCATCACTCTCTTCCCTCATAGGAAAAGGGCGGGTTCTCACTCCCGTGCCAGATGGGTAGGTTGCAGAAGGAAAAGGGTCTCTCCATTCGGAGAAGGAGGGGGGAAAATCAGCTTCTCCATCTTGTATTTGGACGGAAAGGGGGGGGTGTTGAGCTCAGGGAAGGGGAGGGAGATCTATTTCTTCGGGGAGGGGGAGCAGGGAGAAATAACCTACGTTCGAAGAAAGAGCCCTGGAACGATCTGAAAAAAGGGAGAATCATGCAAAAAGAAAGGAATGAAGGACGAGGTTTCTATTCTTCGAAATAAGTTCGCGGAAGGAGGGAAAACTTTCCTAACGAGGGAGAGGGGAAAAAGAGAGGACTCTTTCATTGATGAATATCCTGATAAGGGGGGGAGAATTTTGTCTGCCCGAGGGAAAAGGAGGGGCCGTCCTCCGCAGGGGAAGAACCGGGGGGGCAGTTGAAAGAGAAGGAAAGGGGAAAAGAAAGTTATCTTGGCAACTTACGGGAAAGAGGGGGGAAGATCAGATGGAGGGGGCGGCTCGGGGGGGAAGGGAATGGATCTCTCTAGTGATGCATTGAGGGAAAGCCTTTTTACTTGGGGGGTGTGTTTGAAACGGACGGTTTACCCCCTAGGAAATAAACTCCGGACACGAAGAAACCCCTGCAACGTCAAAAAGGGGAGGGAAAGGAGGTTGTCGCAGGCCCAAAAGAGGGGAAAGGCAATTTTGTCGGGAAGGAGGGAGGGGGGGAGGGGGTAATTGTGCAGAGGAAAGGGGAAGGGGGGCCTCCTCCTGAAGAGGGGGGCGCATCAGAGGAGGAGGGGAGGGGTGGAGACTTCTCAGAATCTTTTCTCAATTTGGCAAAAAAGGGGGGAAAAAAAAAGGTTCAATCTTTTCTAGAAGAAAGCCGTTTTAAACGCCACTTGTGGGGAGGGTTTTACGAACAAAAAGGGCAAACATAGAGAGTCTTTCAGATTGGAGAAAGGGGGAAGTGAGCTTTTTCTTAGAAAGAGGAAAAGGGGGAGAATCTTCATCCATCTTCTGAGGGAAGGAAGGGAACCTATTCTCTTACTTCTCCAAAGATATTGGCTTCACAGAAAAAAGAAAAAAAAGCTTTCTCATCTCAAACGAAGGAAAAAGACTACCTTATCGGAAGGAAAGGGGTATACAAGTCACGGGAAGGAGGGTTCTTTCAGAAGGGGTGGCCTTCTAAAGATGAAGATAGTTCAAGAAGAAAAGAAAAAAAGGACATCCTATATTTTCTGAAGGGGGGGGGGAGAAAGGGGGGAAACATTCTCTCGAAGGGCTTTATTTTCAGCCACAGGCCTACATTGAGAGAAAGGGGAAGAGGATTCTAAAGGAAAAGGACAGATACTTTTACCAGCCTTCATCGTAGGAGAGGGGCGTGCGCCATTTCCAAGGAGAAGGGAAGGAAAGGGGGAAAGGCGAATTGGCCTGTTTGATGAAGACAGTAGGGGGGGGAAAAAAAAAAAGAAGTCGATATCCTTTATGACTACAGGAGAAAAAGGAAAGACGCTGCTGATGGAGCGTTATCGGGGGAGGGAAGGGGGAAAAAGGATCGGTTCTGATACCTTGGGGGAAAGAGAAGAAGCGCCGCGTTTCAAGGAGGAGGGGGCGCAAGCGGAAGAGGGGAAAGATATCCTCTCGGAAAGAAAGAAAAGAAAAAAGCGTTCGAAGGAGTACAAGGGAAATAGAAGGGAAAAAAAAGGGGAAAACCGAACTTACTTATTCCTTGAGGAAGGGAAGAGGGAGGGGAAGCCGCTCAACTATTCTTGGAACAACACCGACCGAGGGGGAGAGAAGAAATACTTTCCAGCGGGGGAGAAAGAGGGCTAGGAGGGGTTACGGTTCCACCGAAAACTCTTCTAACCAAGGGGGGCGTACGGAACAGAGTCCCTTGAAGAAGAGAAAATCCTTCTCTCGCGAAGGGGAGGAAGCACTATTAGGGAGAATCTTACTGGGGGGAAAAAAAAAAGGCTCGGAAGAAGTTGAAAAATCGGGGAAGGGGGGGGAAGATGTTCCTGCGCAGGGAAGAACAATTGATCTTTTGAGGGAAACGCTCGTGCGCCTCGCAAGAAGAGAAAAGGCGGTCTGGTCCAATGACTGGAGGAACTCGATGCTATGGGGGGGGGGAGAATCCATCCTGGGAAAGCTTCGGAGGGGGGGGCTTAATTCTAACACTCTTTGCAGGGGGAAAAATTCTATTCAAGGAAAATTGACTGGTGAGGAAGGAAGGAGAGTTCTTCACCGGAAGGGGGGGTGAAAAGGAAGTCCGACTCCAAGCCTTAGATGAAATGGAATCACGCGTTCTAGGGAAGGGGAACGAGAATATCTTCCTCCTACCATTATCCCGAGAGGAGAAGGCCTGAGGTGTCTTGAAAAGGCTCTATAACTCCTAAAAGGGATGAGGGCCATTCAGTGAGAAGCTCCTACGGTCACCTATAGAACCACCCCCTTCTTCTTGCTTACACGAGCAGGGAGGGGCGGAGCTTTCGTCGAGGGAAAAGCGGCTTCCTGAAGGAAAGGGGGTATTTCTTATCGCGAAGGAAATCCTGAAGCGGGGAGAAGGGGAAAAACTCATCTCTTCTGAGAGGGAAGGAATATTTCTTCTTTTGTATACAGCGCGAGAACGGGGGTTTTCGAAGAGTTGGCCTATAAGGGGGAGGAAGGGGAGGGGGGAAAAAAGGGAAACCATTGCTTTTACTACCCTAGGGAAGGAGGGGAAAGGAGGGGTTGTCTACCATTCAAGAAAGGAAGTCGGGCAGGAGGGGGAACAAGGGAAAAAAAAGACTTCTCACCCTCCCTAGGGAGAGGGAAGGAGGAGGGGGACCATCTCTTTAACCCATAGCAAGAAGTGCTGGAAGGAAGGGAGGGGTGCCCATCACCTACGAGGGGGAAAGGGGGAAGCGTTTTCTGCTTCAAAGAGACGGGGTACTAGCCGAAAAGAAAAATCACCGACCGGAAGTACGCCGTCGCTGTAGGGGGCTAAAAATTCTCAGATGGAAGGGAAGGGAGAAGGAGCTTCTCTCTTATAGGGAAGGGAAGGGTCCAATTCCTCTCAAGAGAGGAGAATACGGAGGGAAGGGGGCACCATTTGAAGGGAATCGCTACTCCGTGGAGTAAGTAGGATTGTCTAGGGAAGGAACAGGAGGTTTTATTCTTGAAAAAGGAGGGAAAAGGAGGCCGTCATTTCCTTCGGACAGAAGGGGGAAGAATCATGGGGTCAAATTTATGTGAAAGGGAGGGGGGGAGAAATCTTTCCTAATCTCCGCGTTGGGGGAGGGGGGGGGGGCCTCTCTTATAGGGAAAACCTCCTCGAACGGAGGGGGAAAGGGAAAGCCTTTACTCGGAGAGGGGGGGAGGGGGGGGGTCATTGACGGTATCATCATTCTAAGGGGGGAGAAGTTTTAATTTCTCTCTGGAGAGGAAAAAACACATCATCTTCTTGAGGTAAATCTTGATGTAATAAGGGAAAAAAAGATAGGAAACCTCCTCTCCTTCGTGAAGAAAAAGGGAGAAGAAGGAAGAGACAAACTGCGGAGGGAGGGGTTCAATAGACTCCATAGAATGTGAGGGGGGGGGGGAGAGGAGGGGCTTCTTTTCTTCTCCCAGAAAGGGGGAGGAACTTGTTCTTTAAAATACGACGAAGGGGGAGGGAAAACTGCAAAAGAAGACGTCAGAAAAAGGGGAGGGGAGGGGGGGTTTGTTCTTCATTTCGGAGGGAAAAGACTTCTCCTTAAAATAAGAAAAACAGCACGACGGAGGGGGGGGAAGAGAAAAAAATCCTGTAGGTCAGGGGGAAAAAAAAGGGGGGGGCTCTTGCGAAAACTGGGCAAGGATGTTCTCTCTCGGAAGATATGGGGGAGGAAAATCTGTCTTAAGAGGTCAGAAGTAGAGAAGCCTATTGGGCCCAAGACCTTCGATTTTTATCAGGATCAGATGACTGGAAGGAGGTAAGGGGGATCTCTATAAATAGTCATCATTAGGGACTCCTAATAGAGGGGGGGGAAGAGTCGGGAGGATTGTCTGGGAAAAGGGACCCTCCTTACCACAGGATCGCTCTCTTATATAAAAGGTTTCCCTTATCCTTTAAGGGAGGAAAAAGGAAGGGAAATTATATGAAGAGGAAAGAAAGCTCTTATGATTTCTAAAAAAGGAGGGAGGAGGAAAACTCTTTCACAAGAAGGAGGACAATTCCCCCTACCACCCGTAACCCTGGGAGGATAGGGAGACATCTTTTTTCCTTCTACACACTCAGATTGGGGGGGCGGGGGGGGGGGAAATTTCACTTTTTGGGGTAAGGGGAGTGTTAGTGGGGTTGGGGAAGGAAAAAAGGGGGAGCCTCCCGGACGAAAAGGGGGGGGGGGCTCTTCTTCATTCCCGTGCGAGTAATAAATGAAGTTTCACCGAAGGAGGAAGGGAGCCCTTACCCACTGAAAGTCATTTGCCAAGGGGGGGAGGTAATTCCATTACACGAAGGCTTTTCAAAAAGTGCAGAACTCGGATGGAAAAGGGAAAGGAGACTCCTTTCTTCCGCTGGGGAGAGTCTTCCAACCTAGGATGGAAGGTATGGGAAATACCTGAAGGGGAGAAGTTTGGAAAGAAGTTCCGATGATTTCCCTAAGGAAAGAAGAACGGAAGTCTTTTCTAACTCCTAGAAAGAAAGACTTTTTGGGGGCTTCGATGGGGGGCCATGAGCTACTTTTGGGCGGAATTGCTATCGAGGAAAGTTATTATGTCGATGCAACGCAAGAAGCGCGCGGGAGGGGGAAAATCCCTTTGAAAGGGGAAAAGCGCTTACTTCACAATACAAGGCGGGGACGATACCTACGAAGAAAAGAAAGAGGAGGCCTTCCTAATTTAGCAGGAGGAAAGAGGGGCCCGACCGATCGGCAGGAGGTATTGCGACAGAAAAAAAACACTCTGCTATTCAGGAAGGAAAGGGAAGCCCTCCCGATTGGCTCGGAGGGAAGCGGTCGAAAAAAAAAACGGAAGGAGACGACTTCGTCGCATACGGAAGAGGAAGAAGCGACGCCATCATCGACAGGGAATAAAAAAAAAGCGGAAGAGGGGGTCGCCTCACAATTTGACTTTTACAGGGAAGGAAAAAAGGAAACTTCCCTTACCTCGCTTCGTCATGAAAAGGGTGTAAGCAAAAGGGGAAAAAGGGGAATTGTTATTTGGGAAGGGTGCCTGCGGATCACCGGGCGGGAGATCTAATATCTCCCGAAGTGGTGGGGCGGCCTAAAGACCCGGGCTTTAGGGGAAAGGGATTTCGGGGAAAAATGGGGGGGCCTGTCGGTCTCGCAAGGAGCGGCATGAAAAAAGTACCTCTGCCCTTCAGTAGAGAGGGGGGGAGGGGGCCCGGCCGTGTCTTACGAGAGGGAATTGAAAGACGACTCCGAGGGAGGGAGGGGAAAGACATGCCCTTGGCTTCAGGAAAGGAGGACCAGCAATTAAAAAAGAGGCATTGGTTTTGGGAAAAAAATGACTTCGATCGAAAATGAAAAGGGCGGGGGGGAAGGAAATATAGTTGTTGTTGACCATCCAGGGGAAAGAAAAAAGACCTTTATATCGCCGAAGAGAATTAAAACGAAGGGGAAAGGGGAAAGGCCGCGCATGTTTCCGCGATGCAGGAAAGGGGAAAGAAAAAGTACGCCCGCGATCTCATCGGGGGGGGAGAGAGAGGGTTGGCCAAAGAAACGGGGGGAAAAACGAAGGAAGGGAAAGGGAGGAGGAATTCCAATATATATATGTCGGGGAAGGGGAAAGAAAGACGCCCGATGATATCTCGGCGTAAGGGAAGGAAGAAAGCGAGTTAAAGAAATCAAAAGAGAAGAAAAGGGATTCCGGAGGGAAGAGGGAAAGTTCTGTTGCTTCGAATATAAAGGGGGAGAACCGGGGAATGGGGGGGAGGAAGAGCGTTTCTCTGTGTCAACAAAAAAGGAAGAACAGGCGCCGAAAAATTGTGGAATCTGGGAGAAAAAGGAAGGGGGACAAAACCAATCCTATTGAAGGAGAAAAAAACGTCAAGTAATCCAAGGGGAGGGAGATCAGAAAACTCCAGAAAAAGGGGGAAAGGAGCAAATGACTCTCAGGAAAATAAAAAAAAGCTGCTGGAATTCAAAAAAAAAAATGGTAGGGAAGAGTAGAGAGAACCTACGGGGAGAGAGGAAGAAAAAAATCCGACATCCCTTCTAACTGAAGAAAAACAAGACAGCGGGATACTTCCGAGGGAAGGGGGGAAAATAAAAGGGACTTTCTTTATCTTCAATCGGGGAAAGGGGGGGAAAAGACCCTCATCTCGTGAAAAGGCTGAGGAGACCGGGATATTGAGAAAAAGAAAAACTCAAATTCTATTTCTCAGTGAAAATAAGGGGGAAAAAGCTATCCGAATTTCCTTTGAGGGGGGGGAAAGACATGGGAAGGGCGATAGGGGGGGGGGGAAAAGGGAAAGGCCTTATGAAAATCATGGACGTAGGTTACGGGGGGGGGGAGAAAGGGGATTTCTGATCTATCCCATTGAAGAGGAGGAAATCACTCCCCCCCAAAAGGGGGAGGGACGCACGATTGTGGGGGGGGAGAGGGAATTCCTATCATTTCGGGAAAAGAAGGTAAAGACCATTCTTACAGGAAGATAGTGGAAACAGTAGTAGAAGGGGGAAGAAGAGAAGCTGTTAATTTTCAAGGAAAAAAGAGAAGACAAGTGTCGTGAACGAACGAGGGAGGGGGGGACTATTTAGGGACCATCGATAGGGAAAAGAGAGCCCTTAAAAAGGAAAAAAAAGAACGTCTCGCTCATGCCCCGCAAGGGAAATGCTTTAAGTCCGAGGTGGGGGAGGGGGAGAGGCACTAAATTTGCCTATCAGGGTGGAAGAGGGCCTACTCTAATCGAACAAAGAGGCAGCAGGGTATAAATGGAGGAGAAGAGGGAAGGGGGGTACTCCTTTTTCTCAGAAGAGGTAGAGCCTCAGGAAAGGGGAAGAAGGGTTTCCTTTTGAAAAAAAAAGTTCCTTCCAGACCAGGGAAAGGCCCCCATTCGCGAGAGGGGAAGGAGGTAGCTTCTCTTTAAATGTGAAGGAAAGGGAGGGGGGTTACATCTCACCTCCTGGTAGGGGGGGGAGGAGGGGGGGGGGGCCACAGGGGAAAAAAGGAGATAACCAAAGTCAGTATAAAATTTTGAGAAAAAAAAAGGGTCCCCTCTTCCAAAAGCGGGAAAAAACTTCCTTTGTATTCGGCGAATGTCAAAGAGGTGCCGTGGGGAGAGAGTTTCCTTCATTATAGGGAAAGAAAAAGGCCTCCTGGAGGGTGCGGGGGGAATAAGAAAAGGGCTTATTTTTTCGTACAAGAGAGAGAAAAAGTTGTGGGGGAGAAGGGGAAGGAGGGATAAGGGGCCTAATCCTATCTGGTAAGGGGAAAGTTCAGGGGCAAGAAAGGAATACGAAAGGAGCTTTCTCGGGAGAAGAAAGGATCACACTAGTCCTCTATAGGGGAAGAAAGAGGAAGAGGCAGCATGCGGGAGGGTAGGGGAAAAAAGGGTCCTATTCCCCTCTTATATGAAAAAAGCACATCGGAGGAGAAGGAGAGCCCTCACCAATGGAAATCTTTCTTTTCATCTCAAAATCAGCAAGAAAGAAAGTATTTCTCCGGTTATCACATGCCGGCCAAAGTGCTGTTGCAGGAAAAAGGGAAAAGGCTAATAATTAAAAGGGGGGGACTCTCCTACTTAGAACACAAAGAGGAATATGGTTCGGGAGAGGAAAGGAGGGAAAGTGTCTCTACGGAGGGGGTCTTCATCCCCATGCATAAGAAGACAAATTCCCTATAGGGGGAAAGAAGAAGGAAGGTTCCCGGGCATCTCTCTAAAAAAAGAGGATATAAGGCGAGAAGAAACGAATCTCTCTCCTTTGGGGGGTAGGGGCTAATTTACAGGTATATGAGTCTGAGGGGGGGGAAAAAAGGCGTTTTTCTACCGCTTACAAAGGAAACCGGGACATCACAGAAGGGGGGAAAAGAGGTGTCTAGTCTCTCGAATCAAGCAGACATGAAGGAGGGGTCGAGAAATTTCTTCTACGGAACTTCTCCAATCAGAAGAAGGGAATCTATGGAAAATGAAGAGGGCTCTTATTTCTTTTGGAGAAGCGTAATACTTCCACAAAAAGAGAAACAATCGAGTTCTGGAAAAAGGAGAAAAATATCTCTCATTTGACAAGGGAGGGAGGGGGGGTTCCCAGAATAGGAAGGGGGACGGAGGAAGAGGGGGAGAGAAGGGCTTTTCACTACAATCACAAAAAAAAGACCTCTTTCTCAAGGAAAGAAAAAGAAAAAAACGTCTTCTGCAACGCGAGCTAATTAGGGGGAAAAGCTATCTGGGGAAAGGAGAAGATGATCTCCCCATTTCGCGGAAGGGGAAAAAATAGGGATACAAAAGCCCTATCTCTTAATCTATGGAGTCAGGAAAAAAGATCTTCTACATCGGGGAGGGAAGACAACAAAAAAAAAAAATCCTTCTCTTCGAAGGGGAAAGGTCTTTTAATTCGATAGGGGAATATTCTAATGAGGTAGGGTGCCTCCTAAACAAGAGAAAGGGAAAAGGAATCCTTGTCGGTGCTTAATTAGGAGGAGGACTTGGAAGAGGGGGCTAGTTTTTACACACTTCTTGTTCGAAGAAGGGGAGATCCAGGAGGAGGGAGGGAAGGGGATAACACGATGTGAAAAAGGGGGGGACCACTTCCTTCTGATGAAGGAAAAAGGGGCAAAATAGTCTTCAAGAAGAAAGGCTAGTCACACGGGGAGGATTTTTCGGAAGACACTTCCACGAAGAGCTCAAAAACAATGATAGAAAAGACTCTCTGGGATTCATCCAATATCGAGACATCAACAAAGAACCTCAGGGAGGGAACATCTCCTCTTCAAGGGAGGAGCGTATACTCCCTACGCGATGAAGGGGGAAAAGTCGGCAGAAGGGGGAAAAAAAGGATACTATCTCTCTCAACAAAGCAAGGGGGGGGGGGGGGGTGGGGGTCTCTTCTTCTCATGACAAAGAGGTTGGAATTCCCAGACAGAGGGGGGGGGGGAGGAGTCCTACCTTTACCTATTCGAGGGAAGAGGGAAGGGGTCGGCTTACTATATATTCGGAAGGTTTGGAAAAAGAGGGGGAGGGGGGGGGAAAAAAGGGAATTTTCAAGGAGGAAGGGACGTTCCGGCAAAGGAAAAGGGGAGGTGAAAGAAGGAGTCGGCCTTGCCGAGGAGGGAAAAAAAGTCCATAAGGCCAGGGGGAAGAAACTTTAAACAGGGGGGAGGGGGCGACTTCCTCACCAACCTCGAAGAAAAAAGGGAGATTCTACCCAAATAGGGGGGGAGAGGGGAGGTCTTTTCTTATCAGGAATGGGCCGAAAGAGGGAACCCTACATCTTTCTCAGAGGAAGGGGAAGGGGGAAAGCAAGCTTATCGCGCCGAGGGAGGGGGCGAACAGACTCAGAGAAAAAAAAGGCCTTTTTAAGGGGGGGGGAAAGAGGGGAGTCGCCGAGAGAGGGAGAGAGAAAAAAAGAAGATCCTTTCCTTGAGGGGGGGAAAAAAGCCTCTCATAGATTTTGGATCAACGAGGGGGGGAGGAAAAGAAGTGGGGAAATCCAATTTTGAAAAAGGAGAAGCCGTGGAATCAGGAGGAAGGGGGGGGGGCGGGACGGAGGAAAAAGAAAAGGGGGGTCTTGACCGCATAGTTAAGGGGGAGAACGAGAGGTGGACGATCGGGATGAAACGCCTAAAGGAGGGGGGGAAAAGGGGGGGACCATCCTCTTGAGGGGAAAGAAAGAAAAATTCAAAAGAAACAGCCAGGGGGATTTGGTGAGTAGGAAAAACAGGGGATCTCCCGAAAGAGCTCTCTCGGGTGGTAGGAAT